>Ga0164309_10000413_pt1 | contig 23777 bp, 20 predicted proteins | sample Whisoiple_247_MG_FD_109984 | JGI IMG/M metagenome (GOLD analysis project Ga0164309, IMG submission 109984) | Soil microbial communities amended with fresh organic matter from upstate New York, USA - Whitman soil sample_247_MG | ecosystem: Environmental > Terrestrial > Soil > Unclassified >...
AGGGCCGTCGGTGACGAGCCACCCGTCCCGCGTCCGTCCACCCCTCACGAGGGGCGCGTGCTCCGCGTCCGGGCCGGTCCCTCCGCGGCGGGATGCTGCACCGCCGCGCGGACCGGGAGCTCTCAGTCTCACCGTGTCCAGCGCGGCGGCGCCAGCGTTTATTCCGGTCAGCCCACCGGGTCGGTGGTCATGCGGACCGTGAGGGTCACCTCGGTGCCCGCCTCGACGGTGCCGGAGGTGGGGTCCTGCGTGACGACGACCCACTGGGTCGGGTCGTCGATCGGCCGGCCCTGGCCGGACGCGTCGGCGGCCTGGACCTCGAGCCCGCGGGCCTCGAGCGTCTCCTGCGCGGTCGCGAGCAGCAGGTTGGTCTGGTCGATGACCTGGACGTCCTGGGTCTCGGCGGCCGAGGTGGTGGTGTCGTCGGACGCGGAGCCCGCCGACGTGCTGGCCTCGCCGGAGGCGCAGGCGGCGAGCAGGGAGACCGTCGCGACGGCGGCGGCGGCCACGCTGAGGGTGCGCGTGGTCCGGCGACCGGCTCGGGCGATGGACATGTTCATCGGGGGCCCTCCTGGGCTGTTGCGGTGCGTCTCGGACCGCGGTCCCCGGGGTCGCCGGTCGCCGCGGAGGGCGCGGGACGGGCGAACGCGCCGCGCTGCGGCTCGCAGGCGGCCGTCGTCGGCAGTCGAGCGGCCGCCCGGGACGTGCCCCGGCGGGCGACGCGCCCTCGGCCCACAGCCTACGCCTGTCGGGCGACAGGTTACGTCCGTATTTCGGGGTTCTGTGACGCAGCCACCAGCGGCGACGCCCGGACGGCCCAGGCATTCACCCGCGCGCGCCGCCCGTGCGGGTGCCGGCCCCCGCCCGCGTCAGGGCGTGAGCGCCGCCTCCTCCGGCTCGGACAGGGACAGCACGGCGCCCACGACGCCCGGCACCGCGGTGACCTGGCGCTCGACCGAGGCGAGGACGTGCGACGCCTCGTCCTCGGCGAGGTTGCCCGCCAGGTCGACGGCGCCGACCAGGAACAGCTGCCGCGCGCCGACGACCTCGAGCCGCAGCTGGGTCACGCGCGCGACCTCGGGCATCGCGAGCAGCGCGCGGACCGCCGCGCCCTGCAGCGCGGGGTCGGCCGTCTCGCCGACGAGGAACCGGCGGTTGCGGTCGATCAGCAGGACGGCCACGACGCCGAGCAGCACCCCGACGAGGATCGACCCGACCGCGTCCGGCACCGGCGACCCGGTGACCTGGTGCAGGGCGATGCCGGTCCCCGCGATCACGATGCCGACGAGCGCCGCCGCGTCCTCGAAGAACACGGCGCGGACCGTCGGGTCGGAGGTGGCGAGCACGTGGTCCCACAGGTCCATGTCCCGGCGCGCCGCCGCGCCCCGCGCCTGCCGCCACGCCTGCAGGAAGGACGTCCCCTCGAGCAGGAACGCGAGGCCGAGCACCACGTAGGCGACGACGAACGACGAGGCGGGCTCCGGGTCCAGCAGCTCCTGGATGCCGTGCGTGATCGACACGCCCGCCCCGACGGCGAACAGGCCGATCGCCGCGAACAGCGACCACACGTAGACCTCGCGCCCGTAGCCGAGCGGGTGCGCGCGGTCCGGCGCCCGGGCCGAGCGCCGCTGGGCGACCAGCAGGAACACCTCGTTCCCGGTGTCCGCCCAGGAGTGGGCGGCCTCCGCGAGCATCGAGGCCGCGCCGGTGAGCACCGCCGCGACCGTCTTCGCGACCGCGATCAGCGCGTTGGCGGCGAAGGCGACGACGACGGTGAGGGTGCTCTCCGCGTGGCCGTCCCCGGACGCGCGCGGGCCGTCCGGCGTCGTGACGGGGCTGGTCATGGTCCCGGAGTAGCACAGCGCGGGTCGCCCCGCACGGGCGGGTGGCGCCGTGCGCGCCCGGCAGGACGGCGCGTCGGCGTCGCGTCTAGGCTCGTCGCGATGCCCGCACCCGACGCCACCCCCGAGCCCGCCGAGGCCGCGCCGCCGGTCCGTCCCGCCCGCCCTGCGCGTCCCGCGCGCCCCGGCCGACGCCGCCGCTGGCTGCTGCACGGCCTGCTCGCGCTCGTCGCGCTGCTCGCGGCGCTCGTGTTCGGGGTGACGACCGCGACGGCGCAGTCGAGCCTCGGCCCGCACGAGGCGCGGTACGACGTCACGACGGACGCGACGGTGACGATCGACGTCGGTCCGCTCGGCACCCTGCAGATCGACTCGCCGCTGCCGCTCGGGCTCGGCGCGCGGGTCACCGTCGAGGAGATCCCCGCCGACGTCGACGCGCTGCACGGGATCGACACCCTCCAGGCGCTCACCGGCGACCTCAACTCCTACCTGCAGTTCTTCACCGGGCCGCAGGCGACCATCGAGGACGCGGCGCGCGCGCTCGTCGCGAACGCCCTGTGGCGCACGCTGGGCGCGCTCGTCGTGCTGGTGGCCCTCTGGTTCGCGGGGCGCTGGCTGCTCGGGCCGGGGCGGCGCGAGGAGCTGGCCGGCCGCCTGGCGCCGCACACCGCGCAGCTGACCGCGGGCGGCCTCGCGGTCGTGCTCGTCGGCACCCTGGTCACCGCGAGCGAGCGCGGCGACGCCGCGGAGCGCACCGCGTCGCAGACCGCGTCGGCCGTGTTCGACGGGACGCCGCTCGAGGGCGCGCGGATCACCGGGCGGCTCGGCGGCATCGTCGACACCTACGGCGGGCTGGTCGTCAAGGCGTTCCAGGAGAACGAGGAGTTCTACGACCGGGCCGACGACTCCCTCGTCGCGGCGTGGGGGGACTGGGAGGCGCGCCGGGACGCGCGCGACGTCGACGGGGACGACGGCGACGCCACGGGCGACGACGCCCCGGCGGCGACCGCGGGGCCGACGGCCGGGACGTCGGCCGGCCCGACGGCGGACCCCGGGGAGCCGACCGGCGAGGAGGCGGAGCCGCTCACGCTCCTGGTCATCTCCGACCTGCACTGCAACGTCGGCATGGCCCCGCTCATCACCTCGCTCGCCGAGATGTCCGGGGCGCAGGTCGTCCTCGACGCGGGCGACACCACGATGAACGGGACGTCCGTCGAGCAGTACTGCGTCACGACGTTCGCGCGGGCGATCCCCGACGGCGTCGACCTCGTCACCGCGCCGGGCAACCACGACTCCGCGGAGACCACCGCGCAGTACGCGCGCGCCGGGGCGACCGTGCTGGACGGCGGCGTCATCGACGTGCGCGGCATGCGGATCCTCGGCGACCACGACCCGAAGGCCACCCGGCTGATCCAGACGCAGACCCAGGACGAGTCGTACGCCGAGGTGGGCGCCCGGCTGTCCGAGGTCGCCTGCGACGACTCCGACGGCGTCGACCTCGTGCTGTTCCACAACCCGCGGACGGCCCCGGCCATGCTCGCCGACGGCTGCGTGCCGGCCCTCGTGTCCGGGCACATGCACACCCGCACGGACCCGGAGCAGATCGGCGAGGGCATCCGGTACATCTCGTCGTCGACCGCGGGCGCCCAGGAGAACGAGCCCCGGATCGGCCCGCTCAAGGGCACCGCCGAGATGACGCTGCTCCGCTGGGACCCGACGACCCGCGAGATCCTCGACTGGCAGCTGGTGGAGATCGGCACGGACGCGAGCGCGGTCGTGCACGACCCGGAGCGCTGGCCCGCCGTCGTCCCGGTCCCCGACGAGGAGGACGACGCCGAGCCCGGGTCCGGGCCGTCGGCGACGCCCACCGGCGGGGCCACGGAGCCCGCGGCGGGCTGACGCCGCCCGCGCCGGCGCCGCCCGGGGGGCCGCGTCCCCGTCTCCGACACCTCCGTCCAGACGCTGAGACGGGTCGCGCGGATCCGTGCGACCCGCGGTGCCCCGTGCCACACTCGCGACCATGACCTCCGCGCTCCCCACGTGCCGCACCCTGCGGCGCGCCTGCGCGTGTCCGCTCTGTCGGGCCTGACCGCCTTCACCTGCCGTCAGATCCACGCGGGACGTCGTCGTCCCGCCCCGCCGCCCGCGAGCGGCGGACCCCCGAGGAGCACCCCCGTGAGCGTCCTGACCCCTGCCACGTCCGCCCGTCCCGCCGCGCGCCCCGCCGGCACCGCCCCGACGCACGCCGCCGACCTGCCCAGCCAGGCCGACCTGCGCCGGTTCGAGGAGCTGCTGGCCGCGCTGCCCCTGACCCCCGCCGTCCTCGTCGACCTGCCCGGGCGGCGTCTGGTGGTCGACGGCCAGGACGTGGACCTGACCCGCCAGGAGTTCGATCTCGTGGCGTACCTGGCCCGGTCGGCCGGGCGGGTCGTCACGCGCGACGAGCTGTACGACGGCGCCTGGCGCAGCCACGACCTGTCCGACCGCACCCGCACCGTGGACGTGCACGTCCGCCGGGTGCGGGCCAAGTCGGGCCTCGACGGGCTGATCGCGACGGTGCGCGGCGTCGGGTACCGGCTCAACGCCCTGGACGGCCTGCGCGTCGAGGCCTGAGGCGTCGGGCGGGCCCGTTCCTGTGGCGGGCCGGGCGCCGGCGGGTGACGCTGGCGCTCGGAACACCGCCGCACCGCCAGGAGGTCCCCGTGGCCCACGCCGACGACGACCAGACGAGCACCGCACGTGCCGACGCACCCGAGCCGGACGACCCGCGCAAGCCTGACTCACCGGACGACCTGACCACGCGGTCGTGGCGGTACGTGCTGCGCACCACGATCCGCGAGTTCAACCACGACCAGTGCACCGACCTCGCCGCCGCGCTCACGTACTACGCGGTGCTGGCGATCGCACCGGGCCTGCTGGCCGTGGTGTCGATCCTCGGCCTGGTCGGCGACGGGCAGCAGCTCGTCGAGGACCTGGTGTCGACGGCGACGGGGATCGTCGGCCAGGACAGCGCCGAGAACACGCTGCAGCCGATCCTGGAGAACCTCACCAACTCCCCCGGCGCCGGCCTGACGTTCGTCGTCTCGCTGGTCGTCGCGCTGTGGTCGGCGTCCGGGTACGTGAACGCCTTCAGCCGCGGCATCAACCGGGTCTACGAGATCGACGAGGGCCGCCCGATCTGGAAGCTGCGCCCCGTCCTGCTCCTGGTCACGCTGGTGCTGGTGCTGTTCGCCGTGGTGATCGTCGTGGCCGTCGTGCTCTCGGGCGGCATCGCGGAGAGCGTCGGCGACGCCATCGGCCTGAGCTCGGCCGCCGTGACCGCCTGGAACATCGCCAAGTGGCCCGTCGTGCTGCTGCTCGTGATCGTCGCGGTCGCGATCCTGTACTACTTCACGCCGAACGTCCGGCAGCCGAAGTTCCGCTGGATGAGCGTCGGCGCGCTGGTGGCGGTCGTAGTGTGGATCCTGGCGTCGCTCGGCTTCGGGTTCTACGTCGCGAACTTCGGGTCGTACGGCAGCACCTACGGCTCGCTCGCCGGCGCCATCGTGCTGCTCCTGTGGCTGTGGATCACCAACCTCGCGCTGCTGTTCGGCGCGGAGCTGGACGCCGAGGTCGAGCGCGGCCGCGAGCTCCAGGGCGGGATCGAGGCCGAGCGCACCATCCAGCTGCCGCCGCGCGACACCCGCGCCAGCGACAAGAAGCGCGCCAAGGCCGAGGAGGACGTCCGCCGCGGCCGGCTGATCCGCGAGCAGCGCCGGACCCGGCCGCCGCGCTGAGCCGGGCGGGCAGGACGTGGCCGGGCACGCACGACGCGTGCCCGGCCGGTCCGGCGCGCGGTCCGGCGGCCGCCGCGCTCAGGAGGGCGTGACGCCGGCGACGTCGAGCAGGTCCGCCAGCCCGCCGATCGTGCGCGCGCCGTCGCCGCCCGGCAGCACGGGCACGGGCCCGGTGCCCCACGCGGGCACGCTCGTGAGGAACGACGCGGGGTCGTGCCGCATCAGCCCGATGATCGTCTCGGCGACCAGCCGGCTGCCCACGGGGCCGAGCGAGTTCCCCGAGGTCAGGACCTCGGCCTCCTTCAGGACGTAGTACCAGAGCGGCGTGCGCCCGGAGAGCTCGGGGCTGGTGAGCGCGGACCGGACGCCCGCCGGGGCGCCACGGAGCAGCTCGGCGCGGGTCAGCGGTCGGATCCGCAGCGCGCGGGCCACGGCCTCCCCCGTCGGCACGCCGAGCAGGTAGCCGCGCAGCAGGTTCCGCTTGGCGAGGTGCTCCTGGATGCCGGCGAGGTCCCGCGGCTCGTTGCGCATCACCGACAGGTCGTCGGCGAGCTGGGTGTCGATCGCGCGGGCGAAGTGCCGCGGGTCCGGGTCGGCCTTGTCGACGAACCGGTCCCACTCGATCGCCCAGTTCTCCGGCAGCGCCTGCGCGCCGCCGATGAAGCCCCCGCGCCCCGTGAACTGGAACAGCTGGTCCAGCGTGGCCCGCGGCGCGACGAAGCCGGGGTCGCCGAAGTTCCGGTTGTAGTCGTAGGCGTTGCGCACCTGCGAGTGCCCGAACCGGAACGCCGCGACCGAGAACTCGAGCGGCATCACCGGCGGGCGCCTCGCCGGGAACCGCTGCAGGTACAGGCCCTTGAGCTCGGACAGCACCCAGTCGACGGTCCCCGGCACCGTCACGGTCCGCAGGTAGTCGTGCACGATCAGCCACTGGTGGGTGTGCCGCACGAGCTGCTGCGCCTTGGCGAGCAGGTCCGCGTCGGACAGCCCCGGCTCCGCGGCGCGGAACGCGGTGACCACCGCGTTGTGGAACCGCAGGTACGCGGTGTGCAGCTGCGCGACGACCAGGTTCTCGTCGTTCCGGGAGTCGCCGATCGTCGCGGGGAACTGGATGCGCCCCGTCGCGGGGTCCGTGACCGGGTGCCGGCCGGGCAGGTCGCGGGCGGCGGGGTCGGTGGCCGCCGGCACCGGCTGGCCCGGCGCGGGCGCCGCGAGGGTGCCCACCCGCAGGAACGGCCCGTCGTAGAACGCCGCCGACCGGTCGCCGTCGGGCCCGTCGCCGTAGACCGAGTCCAGGTTGAGGTACGGCTGCCGGGCGTTGCCGAGCGCGTGCCGCACGGTGTCCGCGTCGACGGGCCGCAGCCCCGGGTCCGCGATCGCCGGCTGCTGCAGCCGCGGGTCCGCCGAGTCCTCGAGCGTGAGGTCGTGGTCGATGAACTGGCCCCAGTACGTGTAGGCCGCCGGGATCGTCGACGGCGGGGCCGGGCTGGCGGCCGGCTCGGCCATCGCACCGCCGAGGCGGCGGAGCAGCGCGATCACCTGCGGCGGGTCGGCCGACGGCAGGTGGGCCTCGGCGTCGCCCACCAGGTCGGCGAACAGGTAGCCGAAGTCCGAGGCGCGCGCCTGGCGCTGCAGCACCTCGCCGTGGCCGACGTTCTCGACCACCCGCCCGGCGACGGCGGGCGCGGCGGTCTGGGTCTGCAAGGCGTTCATGTGGTTCCCCCTGGGCGGTGCCGGGCCGCGGTGGCGCCCGGCCGGGTGGCGGACCCGCGCCGCGCGGGGCGGCGGGGCGGGCGGTCCGCGCCGCCGCCGGGGGGGGGTGCGGGCGGCGCGGGCTGCGAGTCCGGCGCGAGGCGGCCGACGACGGCGTCGGGGCGGCGCGCACGCCGGGTGCGCGAGACGACCATCACACCACCGCGCCCGCGGGGCATCAAGAGTCGGCGGCGGCGGGACCCGCGGGCGCGGCGCCGGCGGTCCCTGCGGCACCGGCAGCAGCCACGGTGCCGCCGCCGGCCGCCGGGGCCGGCGTCCCGGTGTACTCCCAGTGCCAGGGCTCGGCCGGCCCCGCGCCGCCCGGCCCGGCCCACGCCGGGTGCTCCCACCCGTGGGCGGGTCCGTGCTCGACCATCCACGCGTACAGCGGCTGGTCGAACTGCCCGACCCCGCCGAACCCGGCGAAGTCGACCGCGACGCCCCAGCCGTGGTGCGACACCCCCGCCGGCGCGGCGAGGCCGCCCTTCGCGGCCTTGAGCGCCGCCTGCTCGGCGTAGGTCCGGTAGGTGCTGCCGACGGGGAGGTCGGTCCCGTGCTCGGCCCGGAACTCCTCGTTCAGCGCGGTGAGCGCGACCACCGCGTCGCAGCGGAGCCGAGCGCCGGGGGCGAACGGCACCGGGCACAGCAGCACCGGGTCGACCGTCCCGTCCGCGAGCAGCCCCGACGGGCGCGCGCCGCCGGCACCCGTGCGCACCGGGGCCCCGACCACCCGGCCGTCGAGCACCGGCAGGTCCGCCGCGGCGCGCGTCGCCTCGCCGGTCGCCTGCTCCACCCGGTCGAGCCCCGCGGCGTCGCCCGCCGGGTGATCGGCCGCGACCGGCACGCTGCGCTCGACCGCCAGCGCGAGCCGGAAGACCGACCCCGCCGCGGCGCGCACCCGCAGCGCCGAGGCGACCCGGTCGCCGGGCGTCGCGGCGGGCTCGGCCCAGGCGTCCGTGAGCCGGACGACCGCCGCGTCCATCCCGGGCAGGTCGTCGAGCGGCCGGGGCGACACCCGCAGCGGCTCCACGCCGGCGGCGGCGTCCAGGGCCGCGCGGGCGAGCAGCGCCGACGCGGCGGTCACGGCCGGCTCCTCGGCGGCGGTCCGCGCCGCCCACCGGTCGGCGTCCGCGGCGGCGGTGCGCACCGGGTCGAACCCGCGGCCGGTGGCGTCCGCCGCCTGCACCGCAGGGGGCGCCGGGCGCGCTCCCGTCCCGCCGAGCGCGGGCGTCCCGGTGAGGGTGGCGCCGAGCGCGACCGCGAGGCCGGCACCCAGCAGCGACCGGCCCCCGACCCGGGCGACCGCGGCGCCCCGGCCGAGCCGCGCGCGCCCGGCCAGCCGGTGGCGGGGGCGGCGCGGCGCTGACGGCATCGCGGGGGCTCCTGGGCGAGGCGGGTCGCTGGTCCGCGTGGGCGCGCCACCCGGGGACCCGGACCCGCGACGCCCGTCGCGCCCGCGCCCCGAGCGCGCCGTCGCCGTCCCCCCAAGCCGGGGTGCCGGTGCCGCGCCACCCGGGAGGTGCGCGCCGGTCGTACCGGGCTGCTGCACCCGGCTCCCGCCACGGGCGCCCCGTTCCTCCGGGGCGTGCCGTCCGGCCAGCGTAGGAAGGCCGCGCGGAGGGTGTCAACGCGAACGGGTGAGGTGGGTCACACCACGGGGCGTGCGGCGGCGGCCCCCCGGGCGCGGCCCCGCGTGCGTCAGAGGGCGTCCCGCGCGGCCTCCGCGGCGCGCAGCCGCTGGTCCGCGCGCTCCGCCTGCCGCGCCGCCGCCGTCCGCGCCGAGCGCGCGTGCCGCACCTCCAGGCCGACCTCGCGCGCCTCCTGCTCGGCGGACGCCAGCGCGGCGCGCCACCGCTCGATCTCCCCCCGTGCGCGGGCGATCGTGCCGCCGAGCTCCTCGGCGCGCGCCTCGGCCGCGTGCAGCCGCTCGTCGGCCGAGTCGCGAGCGCCCCGCCGCTCGTCCGCCTCGTCCCGCGCCAGGGCGACGTCCTGCTCGGCGGCCCGCACCGCGGCCGCGCGGCGCTGCTCGCGGGCGTCGCGCTCGCGCTCGGCACGCTCGCGCTCGGCACGTTCGCGCTCGGCAGGGCGGTCGCGCTCGGCCTCGCGGTCCCGCTCGGCGCCGCGCTCGCCAGCGCGCTCGGCGGCGCCGTCCGCGGCACGCCCGGCGTCGGCGCGGCCGTCGTCCCCACCCGCGCCCGCGTCCTCGGCGACCCGCACCCGCCCGCGGCGCCGCCGGCCGGGCAGCGACACGGTCTCCCCCGGGTCGTCCCCGCGCGCGTCCTCGGCCGCCGCCGGCTCGCCCTCGTCGGACACGCGCACCCGCGCGCGCCGCCCCGCCGGCGCCGCGCGCAGCGGCCGCCGCGGCTCCTCCTCGGTCAGCAGCCGCCCGCGGCGGCGCCCGGGCCGGGCACCGGCCGGGTCGTCCCGGTCGTCCCCGTCGCCGTCCGCCGGCGCGCCCGCGTCGTCCGGCACGGCGCGCAGCGGCGTCCGCCGCCCGGGCGCGCCGGCGAGCGCCGGGGCGTCCGGCACCGCGACCGCACCCGCGACGTCGACGGGCTCGAACCCCGACGAGAACAGGTCCCGCACGAGCAGCCCCGTCGCGACCGCCGCGGCGGCGTCGGCGTCGCCCATGGCCGCCCGGAGCGTCCCCTCGACCTGGCCGCGCACCGCACCGCCCGCCCCGCCGCCGAGCAGCTCGAGCGCCGCGTCCGCCGCCGCGCCGACGGCCCGCTGCTGCTCCGCGTGCAGGGCCCGGAGGTCCGCGCCCGCGAGGGCCGCCTGCGCCTCGCGGATCCGGACCCCGAGGTCGAGCAGCGCGCCCAGGTCGTCGGGACGCCCGCGCACGAGCAGGTTGACCGCGGCGGCCGCCGCGGAGGGCTTGCGCAGCGCGCCGACGGCCCGGGCGAGGTCCCGGTCGCCGTCGGCCCGGGCCGCCTCGACCGCGGCGGTCCGGGCGCCGGTGAACTCCGCCGGCGGCACGGCGTACAGGCCCGCCGCCACCTCCGCCAGGTCCGCCGGGTCCACCAGGTCCGCCACCGCCGTCCTCCCGTCGCACGCGCCGTCCGGGTCGCCCGGTCGACCCCAGCGAACCACGCCACCAGGCGCGTCGCCGAGGAAGCACCCGTCCGCCGGGAGCGCGCGGCGCGGGTCCCCGTCGACGGCGGGGCGCGGTGCCGCGGCGCCCCGCCCGGCTCGGGGGTCCCGCCACGGGGCCCGCGGCAGCCGATAGCGTCGGGTCGACCAGGACCGACGAGCGCGAGAGGGACGGTGCGGCGTGACCGGCCACCAGTTCGAGATCGGCCGCGACGGCCCCACCGCCGTGGTCGTGGGCGTCGACGGCTCCGACCCCTCGCTGCGCGCGGCCGCCTACGCGGTGGGCGTGTGCCGTCGCCAGGGCAGCCGGCTGGTGGTCGTCTACGTGCGCGAGCCGGGCGGCGGGGTGGCGTCGCTCATGGACACCACGGGCGCGGCGAGCGCCGCCGTGGTCGAGCACCAGGACGCCGTGGAGCGCGCGCTCCGCGACCCCCGGGCCCTCGCCGACGCGCGCGGCGTCCCGGTCGAGCTGGTGGTGCGCACCGGCGACCCCTACCAGGTGCTGTCCGCCGTGGCGCACGAGGTGCGCGCGGACAGCGTCGTGGTCGGGTCGTCGACGAGCATCGGGCACCGCATCGCCGGCTCGCTGGCCGTGCGGCTCGTGCGGAACGCGCGCTGGCCGGTCACCGTCGTCCCCTGACGGGCGTCAGGCGGCGGCACCCCCGGCGGGTGCCGCCCCGGCCGGTCCGGCCGGTCCGGCCGCCCCCGGCACCGGGCCCGACGTCGGCCGCAGCAGCCCCGACTCCAGCGCCACCGCGGTGTCCAGCGTGACGTACCCCCGCTCGGCGAAGAACACGGTGACCCGGTCCTCCTCCACGACGGACACCTGCCCGGGACCCCACTCCGCGTGCTCGACGGCCTGGCCCGGCCGCAGGGGCGCGTCCTCGACCTCGACCGACGTGCCTGCCTCGCAGGAGTCGCACGCCCCGCAGGGCCGCGGGTGCTTCTCCCCCAGCAGCTCGAGCAGCAGCCGGCGCCGGCAGTCGGTGGTGTCGGCGTAGGTGCGCACGACCTCGACCCGGGTGCGCTCGACGGTCCGCCGCTCCTCCTGCCGCTCGGCGGCGGTGCGCGCCGCGGCCTGGGCGGAGACCCCGGTCGCCGCCAGCGCCCCGCCGTCCTCGCGCCGGACGGCGCCGGTGTCGAGCAGGACGCCGAGGGCGCGGGACGCCGTCCGGGCGGCGAGCCCGCTCGCCCGCGTCAGGGCGCGCTGGTCGCGGCCCCCGTCCGGCGCGGCCGCGACGGCGTCCAGCACGGCCGCGAGGGTGCGCTGCTTCGGCACGCCGCCGGTCCGCAGGTACTGGTTGAACCCGTAGTCGTCGGGGCGGCTCACGAGCACGGCCCGCGCGGGCTCGCCGTCCCGCCCGGCGCGCCCGACCTCCTGGTAGTACGCGTCGAGCGAGGTGGGCGGCCCGGCGTGCACCACGAACCGCACGTCCGCCCGGTCCACGCCCATGCCGAACGCGCTCGTGGCCACGACCAGGTCCTGCGCCCCGGACAGGAAGGCCCGCTCGACGGCGGCGCGCTCCTTCGCCGGGAGCCCCGCGTGGTAGCCCCGGGCCGCCAGCCCGGCCCGCCCGAGCGCCTCGACCAGCTCCTCGACGTGCGAGCGCGTGCGCGCGTAGACGAGCCCGGCACCGCCGGGATCGGCCACCAGCTCGCCGACGAGCGCGACCACCCGGTCGTCCCGCTCGCGCGGCGTGGACGCGTGGTGCGCGCCCAGCCAGATGTTCGGCCGGTCGGCGTCGTGCACGAGCACGCGGGCGTCGACCATGCCGAGCCGCTCGACGACCTCGTCCCGCACCTGGGGCGAGGCGGTGGCGGTCAGCGCCAGCACCCGCGGGCGACCGAGCCGCTCGACGGTGCCGGCCACGTGCACGTAGTCGGGGCGGAAGTCGTGGCCCCACTCGCTGACGCAGTGCGCCTCGTCGACGACGACGAGCCCGACGGGGGCCCGGTCCAGGGCCTCGGCGACGGGCCCGCGCGCCAGCTGCTCCGGCCCGAGCACGAGCACGTCGAGCTCGCCCGCCGCCGCCGCGTCCAGGGCCGCCGCCTGCGCGCGGGCGCCGCGGGCGGAGCTCACCGACTCCGCGCGCAGGCCGGCCTCGCGCAGGCCGGCGACCTGGTCCCGCTGCAGCGCGAGCAGCGGCGACACCACGACGGTCAGCTCCCCGCTCAGCAGGGTGGCGATCGCGTACACCGCCGTCTTGCCCGCGCCCGACCGGGCGACGAGCAGGGTGTCCCGGTCGCGCAGCCCGTCGAGCGCGTCGCGCTGCGCCTCGCGGAGCGTCGCGCCCGGGCCGAGGACCCGGCGCACGGCGGCGTCCAGGTCCGGCGCGTCGGCCCCGGACCCGTCGGTCGTCCGCGTCACAGGGTGCGCGCTCGGTTCAGGCCGAGGAAGAACGCGCCCCCGCTGCACAGGATCCCGGCCGTGAACAGCCAGATCTCGGCGGTGTCGACCGCGAGCCCCATCAGGTAGAGCCCGCCCACGAACAGCACGAGGCAGAACAGGAACAGCAGCACCCGCGCCGGCGGGGGCGGCGGGGGCTGCTCCTCGGACGCGCGCACGCGCTCGAGGTAGTCGTCGTCGACGGTGCCGCGGTCGGACACGGGGGCCTCCGGTGGTGGTGGTGCGCTCAGCGGCGCGGCTGGGCGGGGTTGGTGGGGACGCCGTGGGACGGCGGGTTCTGGGGCGGCCCCGCCGTCTCGGGCGCGGCGCTGCTGCCGCCCGCCGGGGCCGGCGCGGCCTCGGCGGCCGGGGCGGCCGCGTCCCCGGAGGACGGGCGCTGGCCCTCGGCCAGGTCGAGCAGCCGGTGGTCGAGGATCTGGATCACCGCGACCCGGTTCGCGTGCGCCTCCTCGTAGCGGCGCAGCACGTCGATCTCGTCCGCCTCCAGGCTGCGGACGCGATGGCCGAGCGAGCCGATCGGCAGGTGGTCGTAGTCCGGCACGGGCAGGTCCTCGCGGCGCACGTCGTCGTCGGTCATGCGTCCTCCCGGGTTCGTGGCGGCGCCCGGCGCGGCCGCCGCGATCGACGCTAGGCCGGGCCGCGGAGGCCTGCCACCGGAGCCCGGCCGGTCCTACGATCGGCGGGTCCGCGCGACCCGCCGACCCGCACCAGGGAGCACGCCGTGCCCGCACCCCCCGAGCCCCCGGGACCCACCGCCGTCGACGAGCGGTTCGCGACGCCGCCGGAGGACCGCGGCTGGACGCTGGCGTACCTGCCCGCCTGGAGCTCGCGCGCCGCCGCCGCGGCGAGCGCCCGCACCGGTCCGGACGGCCTGCACCTGACGGTCCCCGCCGAGCACCCGGTCTGGTGCCCGGGCGACCACGTGCCGCCGCTGCGGGTCTCGGCGGCGCAGAGCGGGTCGTGGTCGGGCCCCGTCGGCAGCACGCGCGGGCAGCAGCCGTTCCGGGCGGGGCAGACGGTGCGGGAGGAGCAGCCCGCGCGGTGGGCGTGCACCCCGCGGGAGGGCCGGGTCGAGGTGACCTGCCGCGCGACGATCGGCCCGGGCTCGATGTTCTCCGCCTGGCTGGTGGGGATCGAGGACGTGCCGGAGCGCAGCGGCGAGCTGTGCGTGGTCGAGGTGTTCGGCGACACGCTGGGGACCGACGAGGACGGCATGCCGAGCGCCGCGCTCGGGTCCGGCGTGCACCCGTTCCGCGACCCGGACCTGCGCGAGGAGTTCGCCGCACCGCGCACGGCGCTCGACGTCGCCGCGCGGCACACCTACGCCGTGTCGTGGCGGCCCGGACGGGCGGTGTTCGAGGTCGACGGGCTCGTCACCCGGACGCTCGACCAGGCGCCCGGCTACCCCCTGCAGCTCATGCTGGGCGTGTTCGACTTCCCGGACCGGCCGCACGGGCCGGGTGCGCCGGCGGTGCCCGAGCTGGTGGTCGAGCGGGTCCGGGTCACGCCCGGGTGACGGACGCCCGCGCGGGCGTCACTCCCCCGGCCCGTCCGGGCGCCCGCCGTCGAGCGGCTGCGTGAACACGGCGTGCACCGCCGCCTTCGCGCGGTCGGGCAGCACGGCCGCCGCAGCGGTCTGGAGGCGCGCCTTGAGGGACCGCACCTCCACCTTGTCGGCGCCCGCCATCAGGCCCTCGAACGCCTGGTCGGCGACGTCCGCCGGGTCGTCCTTCGGCCCGCGCCCGACCGGGGTGCGCTCCATGCCGGCCCGCGCGAAGAACTCCGTGTCGGTCGGGCCCGGCAGCAGCGTCGTGACGGTGACGCCGGTGTCGGCGAGCTCGTGGCGCAGGGCCTCGCCGAACGACTGCACGAACGACTTCGACGCCGCGTACGTCGCGTACCAGGGGCCGGGCATCAGCGCCGCGGTCGACGCGGTCAGCAGCACCCGGCCGGACCCGCGCTGCACCATCGCGGGCACCAGCGCCTTCGCGAGGCGCACCGTGCCGACGACGTTCAGCCCGATCACGGCGAGGTCGCCGTCCAGCGGGGTCTCGACGAACGGCCCGCCCGCCCCCAGGCCGGCGTTCAGCGCCAGCGCGTCGACCGGCCGGCCCACCGCGTGCACCGCGTCCACCAGCTGCGCGACCCCGTCGGCGGTGCCCAGGTCGGCGTGCACGGGCCGCACCGCGTTCCCGGCGGCGGTGAGCGCGTCCGCCGCGAGGGTGATCTGCGGCTCGTCGGCGGCGACCACCAGGTCGAAGCCCTCGGCGGCGAACCGGCGGGCGAGCTCGAGCCCGATGCCGCTCGACGCCCCGGTGACGACCGCCAGCGGGCGGATCGCGATGTGCTCGGTCATGGGTCGGCCTCTCGTCCGGCGCGCGGGCGGCACGGCCGCACCCGCGCGTCGGACGCTAGGTCGCGCCGACCCGGGCCGCCACCGGGCGGCCCGCGCCCGCGCGTCAGCCGCCCAGCACGATCTCCCCGTAGGTCCTGAGCTCGTGCGCGGCCACCGTCGCCTCGACGGTCCCCAGCGGGTCGGCGGCCGCGTACGCCGACAGGTCCAGCCCGGTCAGCGCCCCGATCATCGAGACCGGGACCTGGAACGTGCGGTACGCGCCGAACGTCGCCTCCGCGAGCACGCTCGGCAGGAACGCGTCCTGCCCGAGCACGTAGCCCGTGACCACGAGCCGCCCGCCCCGGTCGACCACCGCGACCACCTTCCAGAACTGCCGCGGCAGCAGCACGCCCCGGTACGGCGGGTCGTCCGGGGCGAGCACCGGGCCCGCGAGCACCGAGATGCGCAGCCGGTCGCGCCGGGCCGTGCCGAGCAGGTACTCCTCGAGGCCGAGCCACAGGGTCGAGCCGGCGTTGAACGCGTGGTGCTGCGGGGCCGAGTTCGTGTAGTGGAACGTGTCGTCGTTCGCCGCGCGCGCCAGCGGCCCCCACGACGGGTCGAGCCGCCGGACGAGGTGGCCGCGGTCGAGCGCGTTGTCCGCGTACACCTCGGCGCCGGTCTGCTCCTCGCGCGGCAGGCGCGGGTCGAGGATCCACCGGTCGTCGCTGCGCGGGCGGGCGTCGGTGTGCGCGCCGTCGACGTTCACCGCCGTGCACAGCGCGAGCCGGCGGACCCGGTGCATCACGACGCTGAAGTGGTGGTACCGCAGCTCCGCCGAGGCGACCGGCGCGTTCGGCCCCGGGTCCGGCAGCGGCAGCGGCACGCCGAGGAAGCCGGGGTCGTAGCCGCCGCGCGCGGCGTAGTCCGGGTCGATCGCGAGCTGCTCGACGGCGGTCCCGGTGGCGGCCGGGAGCGGGGGCGGCGCCGGTGGTGCGGGCGCCGGGTCCGCCGGACGCCCGTCCGCCGTCGCGGCGTCCAGCGCCACTCGCACGGTGAGGCGGAGCGGGATCTCGACGACGCCTCCCGCGGTCCCGTCGGCCGCGGTCGTGGCCGCCACCGCGGCGCCGATCACGGCGTCCGGCGCGGCGCGCCCCGTCGCCCGGGCGCCCGCCGCGCCGGCGACCTCGGGCCGGCCGTGCGGCGTCGGCGGGTCGTCGAGCGCGTCGACGAGGGCGCGCCGGCCCGGGTCGAGCGGCAGCCCGGCCAGGTGGCCCAGGATCCTGCTGATCCGGATCCCCTCGTTCAGCGACCCGGTCGCGCCGGGCGAGGGGTCGGGCACGCTCGCGTGGTGCAGCGCGACGACCTCCCACTGGTCGTTGAACACCGGCGACCCGGACGAGCCCGGCTCGGTGTCGGTGACGTAGTGCAGCACCTGCTCGGGGATGTCGACGAGCCGGTTCTCGCGCAGCGCCACCTCCTTCCGGCGCGCCGCCGGGTGCTGCACGATCGTCACCGACTCCCCCACGACGACGGTGCCCTGCGCGCCCGTGAGCCGGCACCAGCCGAAGGGCGCGGTGCTGGCCGGCGCACCGGCGACCGCCACCAGCGCGAAGTCGAGCTCGGGGTCCGCCGCGAAGAAGGCCTCCGGGTCGAGGGCGACCTCGACGACCGGCATCGGGTCGCCGTCCAGCGCCCGCTGGAAGTCGAGCTGCAGCACGCTGCCCGCCGCCACGTCCACCGCCGGGAGCACGTGGTGGTTGGTCAGCATCAGGTGCGGCGACACGAGGAACCCCGTGCCGTACCCGGCCGTGCGGCCGTCGGCGCCGCGGATCACCACCCGCCCGACCGTCCGCTGGGCGACGAACCCGCCCTCCAGGTAGCGCGCCTCCAGGAAGTCCGGCTGGTTGATCACCTTCTCCAGCAGCACCTGCGGGGCGTCGGGCAGGTCCAGCCGCTCCGCCGCGTCCGCGACCAGGGCGGGGGCCGGCACGTCGGTCGGCACCGAGTCCGGGTCCGCGCCGGTGCGGAACCGGCTGACCCGGTCGACGCGGCGCGCCACGCGCAGTGGGTCGTTGGCCGCGGCGAGCTCCCCGCGGTCGACCCGGTCGATCGCCGGGAGCCGGACGCCCGTCCGCTCCCGCGCGCGGCGGGCGGCCAGCTCGCGCTGGAGCTCCTCCTGCGCGCGCAGGCGCTCGGGCAGGGTGGTGGCGCCTCCCGGCGCGGCGACGGTGTCCATGGGTCCGGTCCCCTCGGGCGGACGACGCGGCGGGCGCCCGGCGGGACGGGCGGGTGGCCGGGCGGGGCGGGCGTCGTCGACCGTCCCCCGCCCGGCGGACGGGACGCACGGGGGGACGCGGACGACGCTAGCAGTGTGACCCACGACACACCAGAGGCCCCGGAAGCCTTGACGCGCTCCCGCGCCGGTGCTGCACTCGAAGGGTCCGCGCCCTGGACGACGGAGTCGAGATGGCCGCCCGCCCGCACCCGTCCGCCACCCGCCCGGTCGGGTGAGCACCGTGGCGCGCGCGCTGGTCCTGATGGGCGTCGCCCGCACCGGCGGCCGGTTCCCGGAGCTGCCCGCCGTGCCGGGCGCGGTCGCGGCCGTCCGGGCCTGGGCCGCCGAGCAGGGCGTCCCCGACGACCTGGTGCTGACCTTCACCGACGACGGCGGCGCGCCGGTCACCGCCTCGGCCGTGCTCGCCGGCGTGCGCGGCCTCGTGGACCGGGGCGACGTCGACCAGCTCGTCGTCTACTTCAGCGGGCACGGGATCAACACCGGGAACGCCGAGTTCTGGCTGCTCACCGGGGCGCCCGAGGACGGCAGCCAGGCCGTGAACGTGTCGTTGACCTCGTGGTACGCCGAGCGGCTCCCCGTGCGGCACGTCGTGCTCGTCTCGGACGCCTGCCGGACGGCCGCGAGCACCGTGCAGGAGCTGAGCGTGCAGGGCGTGGCGGTGGTCCCCAACCTGCCGCCGAGCGGCCCGGCGGCGGCGGTCGACGTGTTCTACGCCTGTGCGCTCGGCGACCCGGCCTACGAGGTCAAGGACCCCGCGGCGTCCGGGGCGGCGTACCAGGCGCTGTTCACGTCCGCGCTCGTGGGGGCGCTGCGCGGCGACCACCCCGCGCTGGTGACGCCGGGGGCGGCCCCGGTCGCGGCCGGCGGCCCCGGTGCCGCGCGCGGCCCGGGTGCCGGCGCCGCGAACGGCGCCGCGAACGGCGGCGGAACCGGCGACGCGGCCGGCGACGGCGGGGCGGCGGCTGCCGCGGGGTACGGGCTCGTCCAGCCCTGGCCGCTCAAGCGGGCGCTGCCCGAGCTGGTCGCGGAGCGGCTCACCGCCGCGCACGCGCCGCTCGACCTGGCCCAGACCCCGGACGCCCGGCTGTCCTCGGACCCGCTGGAGGCGTGGCTGTCGCGGATCGAGCCCTGGCCGCTCGCGGCGACCGGGTCCGCGCGGGCCGACGGCGCGCCCGGGGAGCCGGTGCCGCCCGGCCCGCCGCCGGCCGAGCGGGTCGGGGCCGACGCCGCCCCGCCGACCGAGCAGGTGCGGGCCGACGCCGCCCTGCCGACCGAGCGGGTGCGGGCCGCTCCCGCCGCCCGGGCCGTCGCCGCCGAGGCCGCCGACCGCCTCGTCCTCGGCCTCGCCGTCGGGCTCGCCGCGGGCGCGAGCGGGCTGCCCGCCGCCGCCGTCGGCGCCACGGCGGCCCCGTCCGCCGTGCCGTCCGGGGTCGGGCCGCCGTCGCCCCCCGCGCAGCCCGCCCCGCCGGACGCCGCACCCGCGCCCGCGGTCCCCGCGCCGGCGCGGGCGCCCGACCTCGAGGTCGCCCCGCTGCCGTCCGCTCCGCGGCCGGGCGGGCCCCTGGTCGTGGTCCAGGGCGACCGCGCCCTCGACGTCGTGCCGGTGTCGCCGACGGCGGTCGTCGTCACGTTCGCCTCGGGCGGCTGCGCCGTGCTGCCCACGCTGCCGGGGCGGGTCACGCTGGCCACCGTCGAGCGCGGCTGCCTCGTCGACTGCGCGCTTCCCCGGGCCCCCGGCGCCGACGGAGGCGCCCCGCCGCCCGGGGTGGACGGCGCCGTCGCCCGCCGGGCCCTGGCCGCGGCGTGGTCGCGGTTCGGGCTGCGCCCGGACGACGACGAGGACGACGACGACGCCCCGGCGCGCGACGACCCGGACCCGCGGCGGGCGGCGCGGCGCGCGGTCGCCGTCGAGGCCGACCCGCTCGCCGCGCTGTACCGCGCGTGGGAGCTGCACGACCGCGGCCGGCGCGCGGCGATCGCGGACCTGGCCGCCCCCGGCTCCCCCGGCTCGCGGCTGTTCGACGTCGCGCTGCTGGCCTCCGGCCCCGACCCGGGACACGACGACGAGCCCGTCGACTGGTCCGGCCTGCTCACCCCGGTCCCGCTGCTGTCGCGCGGCTGGCCGCTGCTCGCCGCGGCGCCGCCCGCCGTGCGGGACCACGCCCTGACGTTCCCGGCGCGGCTGCCGTCGCACTGGACCCTGTTCGCCGCCGAGAACGCCGCGCGCGTCGCGGAGGTCGCCGCCGCGGCCGTCCCCGCCCGACCGGAGGAGGAGCCATGAGGACGCTCGTGCTGGTGCACGGCCGGGCCCAGGAGCACAAGGACCCGCTCGCGGTGAAGCGCGAGTGGCTCGACGCGCTCGACGTGGGCGCGCACCACGCCGGCCGCCCGCTCGACCTGCCCGACGACCGCGTCCGGCTGCCGTACTACGGGCAGACGCTGTTCGACCTGGTCGCGGGCGACGCCGAGCACGCCGCGGAGGTCGTCGTCCGCGGCGCGGACGCCGGGCCGGACGCCGAGACGCTGTTCGTCCGCGAGACGCTGCTGGAGATCGCGCAGCAGGCCGGCGTCGCCGAGGACGCCGCCCGCGAGGCGGGCGCGGACGGCCCGGTCGAGCGCGGCCCGATGAACTGGCGCTGGGTCCGGGCGACGCTCACCGCGCTCGACCGGCTGCCCAACGTCAGCGCGTGGTCGATCGCGCTGGCCACCCGGGACGTCTACCAGTACCTGCACAACGTCCGGGTCCGCGACACCATCGAGGACGGCGTGCGGCAGGCGCTCGACGGCACCGACGGCGCGGTCGTCGTGTCGCACTCGCTGGGCACCGTCGTCGCCTACAACCTGCTGCGCCGGGAGGCGGCCGCGCGCGGCTGGGACGTGCCGCTGCTGGTGACCGTGGGCTCGCCGCTCGGCGTCACGAACATCAGCCGCACCCTGCGGCCCGTGTCCTGGCCCGCGCCCGTCGGGGCCTGGTTCAACGCCCACGACCCCGAGGACCTGGTCGCCCTGCACCCGCTGACGGCCCCGTGGTTCCCGGTCGACGGCATCGACGACTACGGCAAGGTCGACAACCCGACCGCCAACCAGCACGGCATCTCCGGCTACCTGTCGGACGCGCGGGTCGCCGCCACCGTCCTCGAGGCCCTGGAGGGATGAGCGCCGGCGGAATGCCGTCGGCGCGAGGCCGGGCGCGGGCTAGCATCTCGCCCTTGTGAGCCGACTCGTCGAGACCGTCCTGCCCGCCCGGCTGGGCGCCCCGTTCCGCTGGCTCATCGCGTCGTCCTGGACCAGCAACCTCGGCGACGGCATCGCCATGGCGGCGGGCCCGCTGCTGGTCGCGTCGCTGACGGACGACGCGCGCCTGGTGGCGCTCGGGGCGACCGTCCAGTGGCTGCCCCCGCTGCTGTTCGGGCTCCTCGCCGGGGCGCTGGCCGACCGGTGGGACCGCCGCCGGATCGTCCTCGTCGTCAACTGGGTGCGGGTGCTCGTGCTCGGGGTGCTGACCGCGACCATCGGCACCGGCCACGCCTCCATCGTCCTGGTCCTGGCCGTGCTCTTCGCGCTCGGCACCGCCGAGGTGTTCGCCGACAACGCGGCGCAGACCTTCCTGCCGATGCTCGTGCGCCGCGACGACCTCGCGCTCGCGAACTCGCGGCTGCAGACCGGCTTCATCACGGTCAACAAGCTCGCGGGTCCGCCGCTCGGCGCCGCCCTGTTCGCGGCCGGGGCGGTCTGGCCGTTCGCCGGGCAGGCGCTCCTCGTGGCGGCCGCGGCCCTGCTCGTCGCGCGCATCGTCCTGCCCGCGGTCCCGCGCGACCCCGGGCGACGGAGCCACCTCGGCCGGGACATCGCCGAGGGCTTCCGGTGGACGGTCCGGCACCCCGCGGTCCGCACGCTGGTGCTCACCATCTTCATCTTCAACATCACGTTCGGCGCCGCCTGGTCGGTGCTGGTGCTCTACGCGACCCGGCGGCTCGGGCTCGGCGAGATCGGGTTCGGCCTGCTGACGACCGTGAGCGCGGTCGGCGGGCTGGTCGGCGGCGTGATCTACGGCTGGATCACCCGGCGGGTCAGCCTCGGCAACCTCATGCGGATCGGGCTGGTCGTCGAGACGCTGACGCACCTGGGCCTGGCGCTGACCCGGCAGGCGTGGGTGGCGATCGGGATCTTCTTCCTGTTCGGCGTGCACGAGCTCGTGTGGGGCACCACGTCCGTGAGCGTCCGGCAGCGCGCCGTGCCGCGGGCGCTGCAGGGCCGGGTCGGCAGCGTCTACACCGTCGGCGTGTTCGGCGGGCTCGTCGTCGGGTCGGCGGTCGGCGGCGTGCTCGCGGAGCACTGGGGCGTGACCGCGCCGTTCTGGTTCGCGTTCGCGGGGTCGGCGCTGTTCGTGGTGCTGATCTGGGGCCAGCTCCGGCACGTCGCGCACACCGACGAGGCGCCGGAGCCGCTGCCGGAGGACGACGCGCCGGAGGCGGCGGCCGAGGCGCCGGAGCCCGAGGTGCGCGAGCGCTGACGCCCACCGACCCGGGACGCGGCGCGGCGACGCTCTCGCCGAGGTCGGTGGTCCTCGCTGAGTTCGGTGCTCAGGAGCACCGAACTCGGCGAGAGGCACCGAACTCACCGGGGCGGGACCGCCCCGCGGGGGCGCGAGCACGATCACGCCCGCCGGACGACCGCCCCCTCCGGGGGGACCGCCCGGGTGCGCAGCAGCCACGTGCCGTCCGCGGACCGCTCCTCGTAGGCCTCGAACGCGAGCGGCAGGCCGCGGGCGCGCGCCGGGTCGGGGCCGTCCATCGCCTGCAGGTGCACGTGCGGCTCGGTCGCGTTCCCCGAGCAGCCGCACGCGCCGACCGGCTCCCCCGCCGCGACGGCCTGCCCGACCCGCACCCGCACCGACCCCGCGCGCAGGTGCGCCACGGCCACGCACGCGCCGTCGGCCCGCGCCACGACGACGTGGTTCCCCGCCACCGCCGCGATCCCCCGGCGCAGCCGCCCCGCCTGCCCGAGCGCGTACGGCAGCAGGGTCACCGGCGAGCGGCGGCCGCCGTGGTCGGGCTCGCCGTCGTGCGCCGCGACGACCGTCCCGCCCACCGGGGCGCGCACCGGCCGCCCGAGCCCGACGAACCGCTCCGGCGGCTCGACGCCCACGACGGTGCGCCAGTCGACGACCCGGGCCGACCGCCCGTCGGCGTCCGTCCCGACCAGGTCGATCGCGTACCGCAGCCCGAGCAGGTCCGTCCCGTGGCTCGGCACCCGGCGCGCGGGGCTGTGCTCGACCCGCCAGCACCCGTCGCCGGGCAGGTCGAGCAGGACCGTCGGCCCGGGGCCGTCGCCGCTCACGCGCGCCACCCTCCCACGCCGGGCCGCGACCCGGTGCCGAGCGTGTGCCTCAGGACTCCCAGCCCGAGGCCGCCGCGACCGTCGCCGCGAGCTCCTCGACCGTGCGCCCGTCCGTGGCCACCCGGGTGACCCACGGCCCGGCGGCGCGGTCGAGCACCTCCGCCGCCGCGGCCGACCGGTCGAGGTGCTCGCGGAGCGCCGACCCGATCTCCCGCGCCCCGAGCCGGGTCCGGACGGTGCGGGCCGACGCCGTCAGCAGCACGCCGGACACCCGCGCCCGGCCGCCGAGCGCGCGGGCGACGAGCTCGCGCTCGAGGACGCTCACCGTGTTCACGTACACCAGCCGCCGGTAGCCGGCCGCGGCGTACGTGCCCCACACCGCCCGGAGGTTCGCCTCGGTCAGCGCGGTGCCGTGCGGGTCGGACGCGGGCTTCGGGTACGCGGCCGACAGGTTGTCGCCGTCGACCAGGCAGTGCGCGAGCCCGGACCGCTGCCAGCGCGCCGACAGCTCGAACGCGACCGACGACTTGCCCGAGCCGGACCGCCCGGCCACCAGCAGCACCTCCGGCTCCATGCCGCCCTCCCTCCGGCTCGCCGCGCCGCGTCAGCCGGCCGCGACGCCCGCGACCGGCTTGGTCCGCGACCGCCCCGCCGTGTCCTTGAGCACCACGTACTTGAGGTCCACGTGCGGCTCCAGCGCGCTGAACTTGTCGTTGGGCGCGCCGATCACGAGCTGGAACCCGAGCCCGCGCCACGCGCCGATCGCCCGGCCGGTGAACCGCGCGTCCGCCTTGATCAGCGCCTCGTCGAGGAACACCGGGGCGTACCGCGGGCGCGGGGCCCCGGCGTCGCCGAGCTGGTACCGCAGGGCCGCGCCGACGATGAACGCCACGAGCTCCTGCGACTCGCCGCCGGACTTCTCGCCGATGTGGTCGTA
>Ga0164309_10000415_pt1 | contig 23721 bp, 23 predicted proteins | sample Whisoiple_247_MG_FD_109984 | JGI IMG/M metagenome (GOLD analysis project Ga0164309, IMG submission 109984) | Soil microbial communities amended with fresh organic matter from upstate New York, USA - Whitman soil sample_247_MG | ecosystem: Environmental > Terrestrial > Soil > Unclassified >...
CCCACCGAGAGTGCTTCGGCGAAAACCTTTCGACCGTCGAGCGATGAGAACGCGATGGCTTCGGAAGGCAAGGGACGACGGTACAGCGTCTGGCTCATGCCTAACTTTAGTGCACCGCAAGACCTCCTGGCCCGAGGGATCGAGAGCATCGGGCCGAAATGAGCGGGCAGTCGAACGCCTAGCGGACATTTGGCTGCGGACAACCGTCCGCAGCGGTCAGTGCGTCCGGTCCGGTCGAAAGACGAGTGATTGTGGAAAGACGAGCGATTTTATGGACAACGACTCAGAGCGCTTGGCAAGCGCGGGACGATGATCACGTCGTTCATGGACAGGCCTGCGAATTGCACGAGGGAGACGTGACTGTAGGGCGGAGCGAGGCTGCGCGTCAGCCTGGACGGGCACTGAGAGCGTTCGAGATAGACAGAGAGTCCCAATCATGAAAGACACCACTCATATGGCGACTGGTTCGACCGAGACGCTCATGACCGCGATCGTTCAAGACCGGTACGGCTCGGCCGACGTGCTGCAGCTGCGCGAGATCGAACGGCCTCGCCCGCGCACGGACGAGGTTATCGTTCGGGTCCACGCGGCGGGTGTCGACTTCGGGGTGTGGCACCTCATGGAGGGAATGCCGTACGCAGTCCGCCTCGTCACTGGGCTGCGCCGTCCGCGCAATCCGGTGCGCGGCCTCGAGCTCGCCGGGGTGGTCGAGGAGGTGGGCGCGAAAGTGACCGCGTTCGCGCCCGGCGACGAAGTCTTCGGCATTGGCGAGGGCTCGTTTGCCGAGTACGCGCGGGCATCCGAGTCCAAGCTCGTGCACAAGCCGTCGAACCTCGACTTCGAGGCGTCCGCGGTCGTGCCCGTGTCCGCGACCACCGCACTGGTGGGGCTGCGCGCGGCGAAGCTCGAGGCCGGGCAGACCGTGTTGATCACCGGTGCGGGTGGAGGGGTCGGCTCCTACGCGGTTCAGCTCGCGCGCGCGCTGGGCGCCGAGGTGACCGGCGTGTGCAGTACCTCGAAGCTGGACTTCGTACGCGCCCTCGGCGCGGCGCACGCCATCGACTACACGCGTGAGGACATCACCACCGGGAACCGCACGTACGACGCTATCATCGATCTCGCGGGCAGTCGCAGCGTGTCCACCCTGAGGGGTGCGCTTGCCCCAACGGGGACGCTGGTGCTGCTCGGCGGTGAGGGTGGCGGCAATTGGCTCGGCATGGGTCGGCAGGCCTGGTCGCAGATCATCGGGATCGGGGCCAAACAGAAGTTCCGGTCGCCGCTCGCTCTCGTGAACCAGTCGGACCTGCGCATCCTCAAGGAGATGCTGGAGACAGGGAAGCTCACGCCGGTCGTCGATCGCCGCTATCCACTGAGCGAGGTGCCGCGCGCGGTCCGTGCGCTGGCAGCCGGTCACTCGCGGGGAAAATCCGTGATCACGGTCTGTTGAGCGGGCTTGTTTGCGCGAGCTCGCTTGTCCCGACACCAGCAGCAACAGCTCGAGCCCGTGCTCTTCGCCTTCGAAGCCGCCCTCGACGCCGAAGACGGCGCCCGCGTCAGCGCTTTCTGGGCGCGCTAGATTGCCACGCACGGGCAAGGGTGCCTCTAACCGACCGAGGACGCCTACGTAAAAGGACGCGATAGAACGGGGCAGTCCACGGCACGCCCCGTGCACAGCGCTAGAAGGAATGCCCCATATCGTCGGCGTGAGCAGCGCGTTTCCGCCCAACTACTACACCCAAGACCAGCTCACGCAGGCGCTACTTTCGCTGTCGAACGAACAGCAGGGGCTCGATGCGGCGCGCATCAAGAAGCTGTTCACAGCAGTCAAAGTCGAAGGACGCTATCTGGCGCTGCCTTTGGAGCGCTACCCAAAACTCAACGGTTTCGGAGAACGCAATCGCGAATGGTTGCGCGCGGCGCTCGAACTCGGCGAGCGGGCCGTGCGCGAATGTCTCGAGCAGGCCGCGCTCTCAGCGAGCGATGTCCAACTCTTCGCGTCCAGCAGCGTGACCGGACTTGCGGTTCCCTCGATCGAGGCGCGGCTGATGAATCGGCTGGGGTTTGCTGCGGATTGCCGCAGAGTTCCGCTATTCGGCCTGGGCTGCGTGGCGGGCGCCGCCGGGATCGCCCGAGTGAGCGACTACCTCGAGGGGCATCCCACGCACGCCGCGCTGCTGCTGTGTGTCGAACTCTGTTCGCTGACCTTTCAACCTGACGACATGTCGGTAGCGAACCTGATTGCGTGCGGACTGTTCGCCGATGGCGCGGCTTGCGTCCTCCTCGTCGGCGACGACCATCCACTCGCCAGCAAAGCAAAACTGAAGATCGAAGCGACGCGCTCGGTGCTGTTCCCGAATACGGAGGCCGTCATGGGCTGGGACATCGTCGACACCGGCTTCCGCATCGTCCTCAGCGGTAGGGTTCCAGAACTGGCTCAGACCGCGCTGGCGCACAGTATCCACGCGTTCTTGTCGGCCAATCGCCTGCACCCCTCCCAAATCACCCGCTGGGTCGCGCACCCGGGAGGACCCGCCGTGATCGACGCCATGGAGCGTGGTCTCGAGTTGCCACCTGGCTCGTTGGACCACAGTCGCGATTGCCTCGCGCGTATCGGCAATCTGTCCTCGGCCTCCGTACTCGTCATCCTTCAAGAGTCGATGGCCGCCAATCAGAGTCGAGGTCCAGCCCTGCTATTGGCGATGGGCCCCGGGTTTTGCGCGGAGCTAGTGCTGTTGCGATGACGACTAGCCAGGTTCTTTTCGTTTCTTTCGTCGCCCTCGTGGCGCTCCAGCGCTTGGCAGAGCTGAGGCTGAGTCGTCGAAATGAACGGCAGCTTCGCAAGCTGGGCGCCCGTGAACATGCGCCCGGCCACTTCATCGCCATGCAACTGCTCCACACTCTGTGGCTCGTGAGCGTGGTCCTAGAAGTCATATTGCTGCGGCCTCCGCTTCAGCCTTGGGTTAGCGTGCCAGCGGCGCTGTGCTTTGGACTCGGGCAGTGGCTGCGCTACGCGGCGCTCAACGCCCTCGGCGGGCGCTGGTCCGTGCGCATCTTGACTCTGCCCGGCGCCGCACCCGTGGCCCGAGGCGTGTACCGCTACTTGCGGCACCCGAACTACCTTGGGGTCGTTTTTGAAATAGCGGCGCTGCCATTGATGCACTCGGCGTGGCGCTCCGCGGTGGTCTTCAGTCTCGCCAATGCCGTGCTGCTCGTTGTACGCATTCGAGAGGAAGAGCGTGCGTTGACCGGAAATGGTGGGTACCACGAGGCGCTCGGTCCGCTGCCGCGCTTCTGGCCGAGCTTTCGACCCCGAGGCAGCACTTGAGCTTCGACGTGGTGGTGATCGGTGGCGGCCCGGCGGGCCTCGCCGCCGCGGTGAGTTTGGCTCGAATCGGCTCATCGGTGTTGGTCTGCGAAAGCGCGTCAGAGCCTGGCCTAAAGCCCTGCGGTGAAGGCCTCCTGCCGCGCGCCTACCAGGAGCTTTGCGCACTGGGGCTGAGCTCCAGCGAACTCTTGGCCGAGGGCAAATTGCTGCAGGGGATCCGCTACATCTCCGCGTCGGGAGTGTGTGCCTCGGCCCGCTTTCGCGAGGGCCCCGGGCTGGGGCTACGGCGTATTGCGCTCGAGCGCCTGCTACGCGGGCTGGCCGAGCGCACGCCCGGCGTCTCGGTCCGTCACGGTGACGCGCGGTTGCAGTTGGAGTCGGAGGTTTGCCGCGTCCTGTTCGACGGGCAACTCATCACCCCGCGTTTGGTGATTGGTGCCGACGGCATCGCTTCGCGAGCCAGAAGAACCGCGCGTCTACAGACTCGCCGGCCGTCGCCGCTTCGCTACGGGATAAGGCAACACTTCAAGGCCGAACCGTGGACGGACCAAGTCGAGGTGTACTGGAGTCGCCATGGCGAAGCGTACGTAACTCCAACCGGCGACGATGAGTTGAACGTCGCGTTTCTCTGGGAAGGAGCGGAACACCCTCCAGCAGGCCGCGCACGTTTGGTCCGTCACCTACTGCTCGGCTTTCCGGAGCTCGCGCACCGGCTTGCACACGCTGAACCGACTGACGACGCCCGCGCGCGCGGGCCCCTGCACGTTCGAGTGCCCATTCCCGCTCGCGACGGCTTACTGCTCGTCGGCGATGCCGCCGGCTATGTCGACGCCATTACCGGTGAAGGCGTCGGTCTCGCGATCAGCAAAGCGTCAACCATGGCCAGCCTACTCCGACCAGCCTTGAACCGGTCCGGTCCGCAAGTCACGCTCGCCGAACTTGGCCCATTCTTGAAGGCGGCGCGCCAGGCGGATCGCGCGCACGTCGAGTTAACGCGCCTCTTGCTGTGGCTGCGCCGCTCGCCTGGGTTGATGGAGCGGATCATCGCAGCGCTTGCGGACGACACCGAGCTGTTTCGGCACTTCCTATCGGCTAACCAAGGTCGTGTTTCCCCTTGGACGGTGCCCCTCGCGTCGTCGTTCGGTCTACTGCGCCACCTCGCACCATGGTCCGCGCCACTGCACCGGACGTAGAGCAGCACGCGCATTGCGGTCGACTGTCACGGGCGGTGGCGACGATGTCGCCGAGTCGTCGCTCAACGCGCGGGCGTCAGCACCGCGCCCGCCAGCTCCGTGATCATGGTCGTTGCGAGTAGCGCCACGCTGCACAATGCTAGCGTTTCCCAGTTTTTTGGCTCTCGAGAGGCGCCCGCTAAAACCCGGGCGGCTTGCCACAGGCCGAAGGGCGCTGGCAGAAACGCGAGCAAGGCAATTCGAACCGGCAACCCCAGCACGAAAAGGATCGGCAATGAACCGAACGCCAAGATGAGCGCTGCTGCAGAGCAGCGCGCCGCCCACTCTGCGCCGCGACGCACTACCAGCGTCCGCTTGCCTTGCGCGCCGTCGCCAGCGGCATCGGGCAGCTCGATCGTCAGCAGCATCGAGAATTGTAAACAACACAGCGGAAAACAAGCCAAGAACGGCAGTGGGCGCAGAGCACCGCTTTGCACGTAAAAGCCAAGAAGCGGCGTCAGGAGCGTGACCACGAATGTGGTCGTCACTTCACCGAGCCCGCGGCTCAGCAGCCGTAACGGCGGGGAACTGTAACACCACGACAGCACGATGATGAGCAGTGCCAACGGCAACGCCAGCCGCGGACAATTGGGTCGAGTGGCCAGGACCCCGGCAGCGATCACTGCGACAATCCCGAGCACGGCCGCGGCCCAGAGAGCGGTGCGCGGAGCGATCAGATTGCGCACCAGTACGCGGCTGCCACCCGACCAACGAGTGGGCGTCGAGTTCGCGCGGTCGGCGTCCAAGTCGAAGTAGTCGTTCGAGTAGTGCGTCATCCACTGCGCGGCCGTGATCGTGACCTGACCCCAGACGTAGCGTTGCCAGTCAATCGCTACCCCTTCTACCCGGGCCAAGGCCGAGCCAAGCGCAAACAGGAGCAGTCCGCCGATCAGGAAGTGCGGTCGGCCCAGCTTCAAGAAAGCGCCAAGTCGCGCGGCTTCAATCATCGAGATCCCCAATACCAACGTCGTGGCGAACGAGCGCGAGTTTCAATTCGAGACCGTTCGCGGGCGTCGCGACGGCTGTGATTCGAGCACGGTGTTCGCGCACGCTTCAGCACTCCCACCTTGCAAAGCGCGCCTCGCTACTCCATCGCTGTATTCGATTCGACGCGCAATTCTTCGCTGCGCGTCGCTCCGTCCGCCCGCGCGGCGCATTCGCGAAAGCGCGATTCGATCAGGAAGCGCCCTTGCTCTGCTCCGTGCGCCCGCAGCTACATTCACCGGGCGGCTTCAGGTGGACGGCACAATTCGGCTCATGCAAGCCGTCTCGGCAGCATGCTGGGCACTCACATGAAAATTGGGGATTGTCGTCCTGGGCCATAAACGCTTAAAGCAGGTACCGCGCCAGGCCAGCTCCCGTACGACACAATCTCGGCGGCGGCGTTGAAGCGTGCAGCTCCAGGCTCTGATCGTCAGCGCATACTCAGCGCGCAACGGTAACGCGCGACTGAAGCGAACCCGTGCCGCGTAGCGGTTCGCCTCATCAGTCGCGAATCGCCGCCTCAGCGGAGGCGGAGCGCGCGTCAGCAGGAAGCTGCATCCCAACACCACGGAGCGGGGTTCACGTCTTCCAAGGACACCGCAGCACCAGCGGCAAGCGATACGAGCATGTCAGCCATTGAATGAAGCTCGGCCGTGGCGGCTCGATTGACGCGGCACAAATCCGAGCACCTTGCCGAGAACGTTGATTTCCTTGAAGCGGCCGCAACTGACGTCGGCCTTTTCAGTGAGCGCTGGAGCGGTGGATTCCACGACCGGTCGCATTGAGGGCGCAAATCTGGAGGAAGTGGCCAAGTTTCTCCGCCTCGCCGAGGCTCCGCTGTTCGAGCTCGACTATGACGGCCGTCTCTTTTGCAGGTGCCGCCTACACACTGAAGCAGCGGACAAAGCCATCCTCTTCACCTTCGAAGAAGTTGTGGAGGTCGAGCCTTTCAGGAGCGACCCGAACGCGAGCTCGGCTTAGCCATCCGACCGCTGGCGGAAACCATCAGCCAAAACGATCTCGATCGGCGTATTGGGAGCCCACGGAATCTCGTTGTACTTCAACTTCATTCCGAAGGCGTGCTCGCCGCGATTGGCGCCGTCCGGCAACTGATCGCGCTCGACGATCGCCAACACGAGCAACCCATTGCCTTCGCTACCGACGGCCCGCACACGCTGTCCAACGGCAGGCATCGTGCTTCCCTCACAGATCAAGAGCACCGGGTCGGTCGTGTGGACGACGAAACGGAGCGGCATCGCCGAGGACATCAGCCCAGAGTCTTAGATTTTTAACGCGCTCGTCAACCCCGTGAAGTGTGACCGATCGTGTCCATTGCGCGTTGCCGCCGGAGCGTTCGACCGAGGCGCTTCATTCACGCGAGCCGCGCCGAGAGGTCACCCGCGCATCGGTCAAGTACGCCCAGCAGGAGGTCCACCGAAACAGGCTTCGTTAGGTGCGCCTCGAACCCCGCGTCGACGCTGAGCTTCGCCAGATCAGATCCGGTGTAGCCCGTCATCGCAATGAACCGACAAGCACCGAGGGCCCCGCTACTCTTCAAGCTCTCGAGCAGATCGTAGCCGCTTTCCCCCGGCAGCCCGATGTCGACCAACGCCACGTCCGGCGTAAAGTCCTCGATGACCGTCCGAGCTTGGGACGCACTCAAGGCGACTCGGCAGGCGTGCCCGGCTTGCTCAATCCAAATGCACAGCATTTCCGCGGAGTCGAAATCATCTTCGACCACCAGGACCTGACACGTCGATCCCGACTTTCGGACACCGGAGCTGGGGGACATCTGGGCGAGTTACCACAAGCGCTCCTACCGTGCAGCCTTTGCGCATTTCCGCGCACACAATCTCCCGTGGCCCAATCTGATGGCTTCCCGGAACGATGAACGGCGACGCCATCGCTCGCCAGCGGTCCAGATGCGATGCGCGCTGAGCAGGATCGTGAAGAAGCTTGATTGAGCTTCGGTGACGCCGCCGCTTGGCGCGGCCAACCGATCATGCAACCGTCCTGCTCGATTTCAGAGGGAGAAGCGATGCGCAGTTTGACCGACAAAGTGGCCGTTGTAGCGATCCTCGGGGCAGTCCTTGCTTGCACACCAGAGGCCAAGACTAGTGCCGATATTCCACCTCCACCGCCCGTACCAGCGGCCCTTCCCGCGCCGGCAGCAACCGTCGCACCGGTTCCTCCAGCGTCGCCGCCAGAACCTTCTTCGTTGGCCGGCTACGCATTCGTTGGGGGATACCCGACGCCCGATACAATCCGGCGTGCCTACGACGAGGCGGATCTCAACCGCGCCCTGCAATGCTACCGGTTCTTCTATCCAAGTGTTTCGATCACGGCGACGTGGAAGGGCAACCTGAAAGCCGGGGCCGTCCCGAATAAGGTCTTCGCGCTCCTCGAGGGAACACCCCAGCAACTCGTTTTCACACCGAACTCAGATACGCCATATGCGGGATTGCCGCTGGATCTGTCGATCGGCCCGATCGTGGTCGAGCTGCCACCTGGCCCGATCATGTCCTCCACCAACGACCTCAACCAACGGTGGGTGATGGATATGGGACTGCCGGGACCCGACAAGGGCAAAGGGGGCAAGCATCTCTTTTTGCCTCCGGGTTACAAGGCTCCCATTCCTGCCGGCTATCACGTGGCGATGCCGACGACGAACCGTGTGCTCGTCCTCCTGCGGGCCCTGCCAACGCCACAGAAGAGCGCCAACGAGCAGATGCAATCGGTGAAGGTCTATCCGCTCAAGCGGCCAAGCGATTGGAAGGACCCTACGTGGGTCAGCCTGAACAAGCCGGGGCTCGATTTCACGCCCCTCGCGTGGGAAGACAACTTGCAATTTTGGGTCGAGCTCCACGAGCTCATCAACACCGAACCGCCCTTTGCCGAGTATCGGAACATGTATGGTGAACTCGCCGATCTCGGCATCGCGAAAGGCAAGCCATTCGCGCCCGACGCACGCATGAAAGCCATTCTTACCCATGCTTCGCAGGTCGGAAACGCTTTGCTTCGTGTGCAGTCCTTCGCCGATCGGCGTCCCGACCGCGTTGTTTGGAACGACCGCGCTTGGGAATGGGCGGTGCTTCGCCCCGAGAACGGGACGTTCGACACCGAGAACTACTCGGATAGCTATGCCCGCCAAAAATGGCTCTATCAAGCGCAGATCGAGTCGCCAGCCATGTTCTCTCGCGCACCAGGCGCCGGTTCGCTTTACTGGCTTGGCCTGCGTGACAAGAGCGGCACCTTTCTCGACGGGACAAAGACCTACAAGCTTACTGTCCCGCAACCCGTACCTGCGAAACTCTTTTGGTCCGTGACAGTGTACGATGCCGCAACTCGCTCCGAGATTGCTACCGAGCAAAACCAGGCAGCTATTCGCTCTTTGGTCGAACTCAAAGGACGCGAAAAGGAGCCGACGATCGATCTCTACTTCGGCCCGCAAGCGCCTGCCGGCCAAGACAAGAACTGGATTCGAACCATCCCCAGCAAAGGCTGGTTCGCGTACTTCCGACTATACGGTCCTGAGCCGGCGGCGTTCGATGGCTCCTGGAAGCCGGGTGACTTCGAGGAAGTGCGCTAGCGCTGCTCCGTACACTGAAGGTGCGCGACGAACCCGAATTTCTGAGAAAGCCTTGTGGTCCATCGAACGAGTCGCCCCCGCGCAAGGGCTCTCCTCTGTGCTTTGATTTTCGCGGTATACACCCCGCGTCGTGACGCTTACGTGGACCATAAATCGGCAAGCCGAATCGACAGTGCTTCGAATGGTTTGCACTGCACCACTGCTTCTGCGCGCCAAGCACCGACGATGCGATATCCTGTTCCGTCGAGTCGAAGCACTTCCAGAGCCTGAAGAAGCGGGTCCACGAGCCACACATGCCCGACGCGCTCCCGGGCATAGATTCGTAGATCTCGGTTCGGTCGATCGACGCTGTTGATGGCGAGAGGGTCTGAAGCTCGTCCCAGAGGCGTTGAACCAGGTGGCGCACCACGCCGTCCTCGCTCACGGCCTCTCTGTGCAGGCCATCCGCGCCAACGGCAGGAAGGGCACGAAGGTCGGCCGGCAGAGGTGATGTTCTGCGCCATCCCGGTCATCGATTCCCTCGAGCACGTGGAAGCCGCCGAGCGCGCCACGCGCCGGGCGGGAGGCTCGGTTGGCTCGCCGCGGTGACGAAGCAAGCGCGCGGCGCTAGCGAGGTCGGTGATGACGACCAAGAGGCGCATGCGTCCACCGCAGCGCGGGCAAGTTTCCACATCGATACCAAAGGTACGCTCGAGCAGCTCTGCCCAGGGGCGATAGCGAGAGCCGTCCAGGCACGCAGGCGGCGGGTCGCACGGCTGGTGCCCGCTGGGGCGCTCGCTCCTGTCAGCGCTGGCTTGGGCACGATGAATGGCCGCGTTGGAGGCGGCAGCGAGCACGCCCGAGTACCGAACCGTATGAAACCGAGGAGCGGGAACGAGCGCCACCAGCCGACACAGCAGCGACAGCGGTTCCAAGTCGACCGCGACGGTGGACGCTGATTGAGCCCGCGGAGGCACAACGCGCGATCACGCAGCACATGCTCCAAGAGCGAAGGCGCGTGCACCACGAGTTCGCTCGCGCTAGGGCCTGGTCTTGGCGATTCGCTTGAGCTCTCCGGTCTCGGTCACCCAATACAGCGCGTCCCGATCGAGCGCTGGGCCCGCGTGCACGGCCGTCAGCGTGCTGTGAGCGGACTCGAGCGGTTCCTCGCTCGCGAGCACATCGACCGGGCCGCCGACGAGCGGCGCTGATTGCACTTGTCCCGCGTACGCGTCCAACCAATATGCGCGTTGTTGGTCGACCACTGGCCCTCGAAAGTCGTAGCCAACGCCGAGGCTGACAACCTCACCGCCTCGGAGTGACACGCGATAGACGTGGCTGTCCGTAGCACTCGGCGGCGGCGGGCCGGAGTCGAACGCGGGGAAGGAGGTCGGTGCGTTCGACACGACCCAATACGCATTTTGGTCGTCGACCACGAGGCCCTGTTCAGAAGACATCGCGTCGGCCAAATCGCTGGTCGCTCCGCCGTCGAACGGGACGCGAATCAGCTCGCTGCCCCCCAGATCGATCCAGTAGAAGGCCTGTGCGTCCAACGCAAATGCCGCAGCTAACTTCAGGCTGGAGCCATCCCGGTTACCTCGGAGCGGAAATGACGCGCTAGAGCCGTCGGCGATGGTCAGCCGCTCGACTGTCGCGCCGTCGTTCCAGGCTACGAATCCGCCAGCGGTCGCGACGAACGTGACCGCGCCGCTAGCGACGAACGTGACCGCTCCGCCCGCTCGCGGCACGCGTGAGATGCCCACGTCGTTGCTGGTGAAATAGACGTCGTCCCCCGCGACCGCCAAGAACGTGAAGGAACTGGACTCGAAGGTCGAGAGAGTCGTGACCGGCCCACCACACACCGAAACCTTGGAGACCTGATCGCCGTTCGACCAAAATACTTCTCCGTCAGCGACCTTCAGATCGAACACCGTGCCCAGGTCAGATGCCAGCACTTCGGCAGCGGAGCGAGACGGCGGGCAGGCCGTCGGCTCGGGTTCGCCGACCGGCACCGCGCTCTGATCAGACGCTCGCCCGCCGCACGCGCCTCCGAAGCCGAGCAACACAATGCAGGCCAATGCACGCCCGCTGGCGGCAAACTTCAATGCACATTCCCAAGTACGCGCACCACCAGCAGACACGCTTCGAGGAAATGCAAAGAGCATGCACGCTCAATACTCCGGGATCTCCCGCTTTGCCCCAAAATCGACGGCTGTTCCAAAACCGCTGGTTCGTGTTCCTAAAGTCGGCGTGGGGAACGTGGCACACATCGGCCCGAAACCCTGACGGGGCTGTCGCGGATCCGCGGTCGGGTCGATTGCCCCCTTGCACCCACGTCATGCCGAGTCGAGCAGACCGTTTTTATTCGTCGATAGGTGCCTCAACCAAGTGAAGCTGGCCCACGGGAATGCCATCTGATTCGCCTGCCCCTTCAATAACCCGAAGTCGAGAGCGACTGAACCGATCGAGCATCTCATTCAGGTACGATGGATCTTCGTGGGAACGGCGCGTACACGTCGGGCAGACCGGGACGATGGAGACTTGCAAAAGTCCTTTGCGTGGTCCGCGGGTCATGTACTTGGTCTCGAGGCCGCGGTGTTCACGTAGTCGAGGAAGTCCTCCGCGTGAGACCAGAGCACTTGCTGCCCCCGGCTCCGAAGATTCCCGCGCTGGTGCTCCCAGAACACTCTCTACACGTACGAGCAATCACGGAGGTTCTTCAACTTGGCCAAAGTCTCTGCCCGGCCACGGTCTGACTGTAGGGGTCACTCGGTTTGAGCTCGCCCCTTGAGCACCTTAATGGCCATACTTTTGGCTGCCTCGGTTTCGTTCTGGGAAAACTCCAATGGGACCGTGAACGCTACCGTTCTGACTCAGCGCTCAGTTCGACGGCGGGCGCAAGGCCGCGCGGCTGCTCGCGCGCGCCTGCGCCGAGCACACGCGCTGACAAGTGGACCTCAGGGAGCGGCAGGCTCTTCGCATGCCACTGGCACGTGCTTTTGCACTACGATGCAAGTCGAGCCCCAAGCGTCGGCGCAGTCGTATACGGCGGGGCTCAGCACACCGTCCCAGTAGTCATCGCAGACGACCGCGCGGGTGCCGTCGCAGTACGAGGTGGTGTGCCCGGCACAGGGCGCCTCGCTGGCTTTGCAATCAGCATAAGGGGTTCCATTCGAGCGAACCCCTTCGACGCAGGTTGCGTTCGCGAGCGAGCAATCGTACGAGACCTCGTACAGGGCTTGATCAGCCCCATCAGGCTCGCATTGCTTCGCGACGTTCCCTTCGCAGTGATCGGTCTGTACACCTCCGCACGAGGGGTGCTGGTCGATTTCGTCATCGCGGTGAAACCATAAGTCGCACTTGTCGACCTCGTCGCAGTTGGCCGCTGCGAGCACGCAGTCAACGGCACCGCTGTAAATATTGGGGGTGGTCGTCACCAGGGGGCCGAAGTGGCCAAACATCGAAAGCGGCGACAAGGGTTCGATACTGCAGACATCATAGCGAGCGGCCGCCTTCGTGCCGCGCTTGAAGTCGGCCGACGGTTCGCTGACAACGTGCTCGTCGTCGTCACCGCACCCCACGCTCAGCAGGCCGAGTAAGCATACCGCAGCCGATCCCCAGCCCAACGCCCCAGCCATTCGCTTTCCCATTTCGGGCCACGCTAGTTCTCCCCGCGTGACCCACGCAAGCGCTTTGGTCACATGCTGTCTCAATTCTTTCGATGCGACCGCGACCGCGGGTGTACGGCACCGCGAAGTATGTTTCGACGCGGTACATTAGCGGGCCGCAGCTGCGCTCCCGATGACTAAGTGCCAAAAACCGATGCTGAAAGAAGTGTTGAGATATTTTCGTGCGCCATCCTGCCAGCGAAAGCTGCCAATGGTCGAACGGCTTCACGAGTCCGAACACGTTCCACTCGAAGAACCTGATGTCGACACCGGTGGTGCCGTGCATGCGCGAGTGCCCCGCTTCCGTGGTCGCGAGCTCGAGGTTGGCGCCAGCCCGTACTCGCAGCCAGCCCGGGATCGCTTCGGTCTCGACGCTAGGTGAAAGACGCCGCTCGTCTCCGGGTTGAGCCCTGGCTCAGCATACGCCACGGCCGCGGTGGACCCGGTCAGCCCCCCAAAGAGTTCGACCCATCGAGCAATAGCCCGGCTGAACCGGTCCCATTCTTCGGCTCACCGTCCACCGCCCCGGTCCACCCCCTCCCAAGTACGACCAATCGAACAACACCCCGGGTCAACCCGCTCCCCAGTTCGACCAATCGAACAAGCCGCCGGTCGATCCCCTCCGCAAGTCCATCCAGCCATCCAGCCGAGCACTCGAGGAGTGGCTACAGGCGGAGGCCGCGGTCATAGGCCAGCGACGACTCCGCCACCTCGATCAGCGTCAGGGCTTGGCCTGTTTGCTCTGTGGAGTGCGGAGTGGGTGGTGACTTCGGTAGCGCGGGGTTGCTATGGCTGACGTTGTTCGATTCAGCATGCACCGAGACCAATTGGTCGCGTGTCGAGTCCTGCAAGAGCTCACTTCGACTGGCTGCGGGTCGCGCGGAACTCCAGCGCTGGGTCCGCGACGCGCTGAGCGACGATAACCAGTGCGGTCAAGGTTGGTTTGGTTGTGCCTCGGCAAGCCGCCGCTCCTTGGGCGACCGCCTCGCGCAGGGAACGAGTTGGTGGGTAAAGCAGATCGCTTCCGTCGCTTCCGTCGTCCGGGTCCTGTTTGAGGGTCAGAGCTTTGGTGATGTCTGCCCCGTCGAGCTGCAGCGCGCAGCCGGCGAGCACGTCCGCGCGGATTTCACGGACCCACGGATCGCGCCAGGTCCTCCCGTCCACAACGACATCGAGATGATGCCCGTATTCGTGGGCGAGGACATAGAACAAGCTGGTGCTATCGAACTGAAGCCATGCCCACTCATCTGCGTCATATTTATATGAGATGAGCGAGCTCACCCCGGGTTGATCGACTTTGCATGTGGCAATCGCCTCCAAGTTGGGGTCCGCAAGCAGCGTGACCTGACCGCAGCGCGGGGAGCAAAGTGTGGCCATCACGGTTTCCACTCGAGCCAACGAGCTCATCAACTTCGTGCTCAGGTGGCTCTCGAACCGTTGCCAACGTTCGCTGATTGGGATCAAGCGAGTCGATTTCGTGGGCATCTCAGCATGGGCAACCGGTGACAGTTCGGTGCTGGGCGCAAAAACGGGCTGGGGAGGTAGTTGCTGACAAGCCATTGCGGCGAGGGCAATCGGCACTGCAGCACGCATCCAGTCGTGCATGACCCGCCGACTGCAACATCGAGACCAAGCGCCGGATTCGTATCTAACTGCGGCGGCCCGTCCAACCGTGGACAAGCGTTGACGGTGTGGTGCAATCGCGACAGGGGGTGATTCGGGATAGGAAGGGCAAACGGTCGAGCGGTCGAAGCGCTCAACAGGCGCCGGCGTGTGTTCGGCAGAGCGCGCAGTGGGCATCGTTCGCCGATGGCTCGCAGACGCCGTAGTCTGAGTGCGTGAGCCGCGACTCCATCTCCGGCCCGAGCAGTGGATCCCTCCTGAACTCTTCGCCGCCTATTGCGGTGACGATTCGGAGCCGCTGCTCCGCTACTACCACAAAGCACGTGCCAAGAAGAAGCTGCTGGTGATGGACCTCGACTGGCTCGCGCTGCTGCTACTTCCGGCGTGGCTCGGTTTGCATCGGCGTTGGGCCATGTGCGCTACGTTGACCGCGTGCTTCTGCGGCTCTTTGCTCTTCGAGTCGCTCTTCCAGGTGCGGATCCCGAGTGGCGCCTTCGGTGGCACCGCCATCGCCTTCGGCTTGATGGCTCGCGGGCTGCTGCTGACCGACGCCAACGGCTTGTTCTTGAAGCTGAAGAAGCAGGGCGCTTCCCGCGAAGATGTCGCGGCAGCGCGGTTTCTTCGGTGTCGAATTGATCGCTGGCGAGAGATTAAAGGGGCTTTCGGCCGAGGTCGGCTTGCCGCGGTGGGCGAGCATCTCGACCACGACACCCTGCTACAGCGATTCGCCCCAGGAGATCTGAAGCGATTCACTGATGTTCGCCCGAGCAAGCCTCACGGCTCCCCTCGACGATTCCGAACACGAACTGACCACTGCCCGCTTGGCAAAGGGATGTGAAGCGTGGGGCTGGGCCCTCGCAAGGTGACGTCGACGCCATCCTTCGTGAAGGCCCAGCTCTCGCCTTCATCGCCCTTGACCCCGTCGCCGAGCAGAGCCCCACGAAGCCGATCGAGGCGGATCAGAGCCAGCCCGCCCATTTCGAACTGCACGGGGGGCACCGACGCGGTAACTACGGAGCGCTGGGCCCGGTTGATAACGAGCCAGCGCTCCGAAAAAAGCGCCACGGAATGGACATCTCTGGGCACGGTGAATACTTTCAACTCAGGCGTGGAATAGCTGATCCATGCAACCGAGAGACCCGTGGCCCACATCGTCGCCGAGAGAGCGAGCGCCACGCTGGCGAATGAAAGCAACAGCCGACGCGTCCATGCCGACGAACGGGCTCGGCTCTCGCTTGCTTGTGCCGGCTCGCCAACGCCCGCGCTATCCGGTTGTCCAAGCGTCATGCGAGAATTTCAATTCCAACAAGAACGCTGCGCCCGTCGAAATCAAGAACCACATCGGGCCCCTCGTACGCACCGAGAAGATCGCGTAGTCGCACGGACTTAGACATTTTGCACGTTTCGCCGCCAGGATGTGATGGCAGACGAAGATATGCGACATCCTTGTCATCGGGGGAGACCTGCAACTGAAAACTCGTCGTCGCCTTGTCTTCTGACATGATCATTGGGCCGCTACCATTCGAGTACTGTTTTCAAGCTTGAGCACGCCGTCTTCAATGGCTCATCGCTGCGCTGAGTTCAAACATCGCCACCTTCGAGTCGGGCCTTCGCGCCCGTTTTGATGGCCTCACGAAGGAATGTTTCTGCATCTTGGGCGCTCGAAAAGCTCAGCTTTTCAACGGAGCCCTCGAGCACGCGGTTCACCAAGGCCAAAGCGTCTCCCAGCTGAATGCCCGCTCGTGCGCGCACAAGCCTCATCATGTCGATCGTCTGAAAACCTTTATTCCAGCCGAAAATCTCCACAGTGTGCTTACTTGACATCAACGGTCACCGGTCACTGACACTTATCTGCCATAGAGCGCAGAACACGCACGCTTCATGAGTTGGGACCTCGGCCAAGCGCTGCCCAGAGCAGTCATAAAGCGCCGATACGCGGTGAGCTTCGCTGACGCGCGCGTCGCAGCAGCTCCTACTGCCCGCTCTGCAAAGGAATGTGGACCTTGTGCGCCCTGGGCCTGAGCAGGGTGACGTCGACGCCCTCCTTGCTGAAGGCCCAGCTCTCGCCTTCGTAGCCCTTGACGCCGTCGCCGAGCGGAGCCCCATGAAGCCGATCGAGGCCGATCAGAGCCAGCCCGCCTATTTCGAACCGGGGGGGAGGCAATGACGCGGAAAATACGCCTTGCTCGGCCCGGTCGATAACGAGCCAGCGCTGCGAGACGCGCGCGACGAAAAAATCTTCCGGCAAGCGGAACACTGTCAACTCAGGCGTGGAATAGCTGCGCCATACAAGCTTGACCTGCTCGGCCTGCATCATTGCCCAGAGCGCGACCGCCAGAGTGGCGAATGAAAGCAATAGACGGCGCCTCCATCCTGGCGAACGAACTCGGCTCTCGCTCGGTTCTTTTCGCTTTGAGCTCACCGTCAAGGGGACTCACCGTTCGGTGGACAGGATTATGGTACCCGCTTTACCATGTAACTGCCGTTGCGCTGAATGACTTCATCCGAATTCGCGCCGATGTAGCCCTCCTTCTCGCGCTGTGTACCCTTCGCGGTGCGGATCCCCGCATCCTTCCCGGCGTAAATCGCAGCGTGCCCGGTTGCCGTCTGAAAGTCATTGCGTTTCCAGCCCCACAACGTCTCCGATCTGAGGGGTCCGCCACCTCTTTCAGACCTTTGAGCTCTTTGCCGGCCGTCCCCAACTCGCCCGCGGTCACCGGTCCACGGTCGATGCCCCAACTCGTGCGCCTCGGGAAGGGCTTCCCGGAGCTCTCGACCGTATCGGACACGTACAGATTGCACTTATTCTGGTCTTTTTGAAATCACCCTTGGCGACACCGAGGGCATAGTCCTTGCGGCCGAGATCCGCGCGCAGCGCGTTCGAAAATCTTGATGCGCGCGATTTGTGGAACGGAAACTCAATCGAATGCGCTCGGGCGTTCGAGCAGCCGCGCCGTTGACCAAGCACGGTGTTCTGGTGCAACTTGGCGTGTATGTGCCGCAGCGGAGGGCGCTCATCTCCCCACGCATGACCGCTTCAAAGCTTCAAAGCTGGAACGGGATGGATTGAAGTAACGCCGATAGCCACGCGGACTTCCCGGCAAGATCGTTCTTTCACTGATCCTGAACGCCTCTCTTTGCTCCAGCGTGTCGCAACGGCAATAGCTCTGAAGCACGCGGGCGATGGCCCAGGGCATCAGGTTCACGATAGTGTACGTGCTCGCCACAGCTCGCTGCTCAGAGGGCCGTGCAATTTTCTAGGGCTGGTGAAGACGCATGCCACGCACTAGACTTCTTTCAAACCCATTTCGAATGCGTCCAACCTGATCGCGCTCCCCCGAAAGTCTTCACGCCTTCGCGGAAGAACGCGTGCGAGCCGGCGAACCCGAGAGCCGCCACCCAATATTACCACCCTTCCAATTGACAACTGCTCGCCGCCCGAACCCGGGGAGTCCTTGGCTATGATAGGGCTGAAATGGTCGGTCGGAGTTGCTGCGGTTGCCTTCACCTGTACTGGGTGTGGCGGCGCAAATCATTCTGCCGCGCCGGCCGAAGGAGGCGACGCGGAAGCGGTTCCCATCTGTGATGGTTCAGCCAGCCTGAGGCTACGAATTTTCATCGAGCCTCAGAACGCTCGCGAGCTGCGTGGTGGTATCGTCCGCGTCGAAAATGGCTATCCATCCTTGATGATTGATGGGTCGTGTGGATACTGGATTAGTGGCGGTTGGATTGAGGAGCCACTGTCGCGAGACTTGGGTTGGCGTCGAGGCCACTTGGATGCGGAACTCGAGAGTGAATTACGAAAGGTAGTTCCAATTGGCAACCTTGCGACTCTGGAGGACTGCAAGTTTAGCACAGCAGCTGACGTACCAACGCGGTCGCTACGAGCAGCAACCTCTCGCGCTCGCTGCATCGAAGGCGGGTCGCGCTTCGAGGCGGCCTGGTCTTGGGTGATGCTACATGCCCCCGATCTTTGGAGGCAGGGCGTTCCACTAGACGAAGGGATCCGTGTCGAGGCCGTCTCGCCCAACGGCGGTGACCATTCAGAATCGTATGTTTGGCCGCCCGGAATGCCACTCGCAGCGTTGATCCTGTCGGATGTAGAATCGGGAGCCGATCCAGCACTCGCGAGCGGCGTCAGCGCGCTTGTTACAGACCTCGTGCGCGCGCGGGCATTGCGCGCGCTGCGCGCTCAATACATTGCCGATCGAACAGCATCGCCCGGGTTGTTTTTTGACGGGCAGAAGATGACGGATGAGGACGATACCAGCGCGACGGTATTCATGAGAGATCAGCTGCCCTACGAGGACAATGTCGGTCTGCTGCCGTTCTCCGATGCTCCGGGTTCGCTCGAGCCATGAAGGGCTAGCTGCGCTTCGGCTCACATGGAAGGAGCAAAGATACTCGTACGCCTGAATGCGTTTTCGGGCTTCGCAAAGAGATAGCCTTGCAGCAGATCGGCACCCACTCGCTGGAGCGTATCGCGCTCCCCGACGGTCTCCACGCCCTCGCATATCACGGGGATACCGAGGTCCTGGGTGCAAACCGAAATCATTGACCTGACGAGGCTCGCTTTCGAGGACGAACCATCGATGTCCCGAATCAGCGACATATCGAGTTTGACAATCTCCGGCTCGAGCTGACTAAAGCTCGATAGTCCCGAGTAGCCGGCGCCGAGATCGTCGACCGCAATCCGAAACCCCAGGTCACGAAGTGCGCGCATCCTGCTCTTGAGGTCCTCGATGCGGTGGAGCGATGCGCGCTCCGTCACCTCCAGCACGACTCGATTGGCAATACCGGCAAGCGCCGAGCCCTTTGAGTAGAGCAGATCATTCGTCAGATCCAGGGCGTGCAAGTTCGCGAAGATGAGCGCATCAATCGGGGCCGCAACGGCGCTCTGCGCGACCTTATCTCGGATGCGCTGACCAAGTTCCTGAACCTTGCCCAGGCGCTCGGCCGCATCGAACAGCATGCCCGGTGTCGGCAAATCGGGATCAAACGAACGTACGAGGGCCTCGTATCCGTAAACGGTCTGTGCAGGCCACGAGACGATTGGTTGGTAGGCAATCCACAGACCTTCAAGGGCTCGCTCAAATCGCTCATCGAGCTGGTCCAGATCTTGGAGCAACCAGCCTCCTGCCTCGCAGATCTCCAACGCTTTGCGCTTGAGCGACGAGATTCGGTGCTGAGTAGCTGCCTCCTTCACCACCTCGACCAAGCGTTTGTTCCCGACCGGTTTTGGCAAGTAGCGAAATCCGCCATGTTCCATGGCAAAGATTGCGGACTCCAGAGTTGGATTCCCCGTGACGATAATCATCGGAACATCGAGGTCTAGTTGGCGAACGAACCGCAACAGCTGCATGCCGTCCATCTCCGGCATCATCAGATCGGTCACGATGGCTTCGAAGCGCCGCCCTTTTTTCAGGATGTCCAGCGCCTGACCTGCCCTCGCGACGGATTCGACATTCAGGCCAGCTTTGGTCAGGACCTTGTGCATCGTTTGGCGAACGGCATCGTCATCGTCAACGAGCAGGACTTCGTTCGGCCGTTTGCTCATGTGTGCCTTTGAACCGCTAGCTAAGTGATCGGGGCCAGCGGCCCTCACCCCTTAGAGGATACTGCTCTCGACGGCGCAACGTCCACCCCAAGCCACATTCGCGAGGTGGCCCGCGCGACTTTTTCGCCGCGCAGTCAGCGAGCACACACCACATCGCGCCGATCACCGCGTCGAGCCCATCAGCGATGAAGCCGAGACCTCACTCAACAGCGAGCTCCTCGCAGCCGTTGTGGCGTCTCGCCCGAGCGCGCACGATGACGGCTCGCTCGGCCTTGAGCGTGTCGATCTTCGCCAGCAAGCCAGTTCGCCCATCCGTTCACAAATGGTCTCCACCCAGGCTTTGCACGGTCTGGTGTAAAGCCCGCGTTGCGCCTCGGTCGGCCGTTCTCGGTTCGCGTGCGGCTCGGCTGTTCATTCCGTTTGCTTCAGCGCGCCAAGGGCGTCTGTCATGCGCCTAGCTGCATCGGCATCGCCGCGCCGCCCGAGTACTTCGGCTACCTCACGCAACTGCGCAGCCGTCAGTCCCACTCGGATGCTGGCCGCCACGTGCGAACGCAGCTGCGGCTCTGCGCCTGGCGTCGCTGCTAGGGCTCCGACTGTGGCCAGTTCGCGGCTCTGCCAGTCGAGGTTGTCACGCTCGAAGATGTCGCCAAAGAGATGGGCTTGCAAATAGCGATTGATGACGGGCGCAAAGTCGAACAACGGACCCTGAACCGGCGCACCAGAAATCTTCGTTTGATTGGCTGTGCCGACGGCGACTAGCTCGTCGCCCGTTGGAATGGCGCGGTGGGGCTCACGGCCTGGCGCGTCTTGCAGACCGCGACCTTTGCGCGCCTCTAGCACTTTCATCAGCTCACCTAGCGCATTGAGGCTGCGGGGGAAGCCGACGTAAGCGTAGAGCTGCACCAAGATCTCCTTACTTTCGCTGACGGTCAGGCCCGCGTCGAGCCCTTGGTTCAATGCGGCACTGAGCCTGAGCATGTCGCTCGTGGCCACGAAAGACGCGATTAGCGGAATGGCTTGCTGCTTGGCAGAAAGTGACTGTTCGGTCGTCATCGCCTGGCTACCCTGCGGTGAAGCAGCGCCGACAGAGTTGTATTGCTCATCCGTTACCTTCTCCATCCACCTCACGCTCTCGCCATTGATGGAGCCGGTCGTGGCCAGGTGAGTCATCGCGCTCGCCGGTGAAGCGCCGTGCCAATGCTTGACGCCGGGTGGACACACCACGACGTCACCTGGGTGGATTTCCTGCACAGGCTTACCCCACTCTTGTGTGAGCCCCACGCCCGACGTCACCACCAGGCGCTGCCCCGCAGGATGGGTATGCCACGCGGAGCGGGCGCCAGGTTCGAACGTCACATAGGCGCTCGACACGTTGATATCTTCATTGGCGGCAAACAAGGGATCGACTCGCACGCGCCCACTGAAGTGTTCCGTCGCTCCGGCGGTCGGCGTCTGAGTACCTGCGCGTGCGATTTGTTGCGTCGGTGACATGGCGTGGGGATCTCGGCGTTGAGCAGTTGCACAGGCGGTGATGAAGGAACTTGAGCAGATCGCGGTCCACACGAGGGCCTTGCTTAGGTGAAGGGCGGGCATTGATTCCAGAGCCCCGCTCATCGACGCCCGTCTTCATCGAGGTGCTTCTCGGTGAGGAACTTGGAGAGCAGGTTCGCGATCTCGACGTTGTTGGTGTCAGAGAACATGAAATGCGTGTTCCCACGGATCCCCAGCTCGGGCAGGTGAACTAGGGTGGCGTCTCCGCCGTGGCGGTTGATCGCATCTCGGAATAGACGCGCCATCGCGATGCGCACGCGCCAGTTGTCCAGCCCCGGAACCTGCGATGGCTCTTCGGGGATGTTGTCGCCGAAGTAGAGAACGATGGGGATCTTCGTGAGCGCCATGAACTGCTCGAGCGGCACGCCGACTCCCTCGAGCGGTCCGGTCAGACAAGGCATCGTCGGCGGGACTTCCCCGTCCGGAAAGACGAAACCGCTCCCCGGCTCGTACGTGGCGATGGCCCGCACCTTCGGGTTCTTCATGGCGACCAACCACCCCGGCCCCCCTCCTTGCGAGTGCGTCACAAGGATGCCGGGCCCGATCTTATCGAACAACGCGGAGACCGCCTCGGTGTTGACCTTCGCGTCGTAGGGCCCGGTGTTCGGCGTCATCGAGCGAAAGAACTGGTTCAGGGCCTCGGGGTCGTGCGAGAGCTGCACGCCGGAGAAGTAGTTCGGCCAGATCCCGAAACGGAACATGCCGTACCAGATCTGATCGTCGGGCGTGGCAGAGATCTCGAGCGACACGGTGCTCCGACCCGCGTTCCCTCGGCGCGGTTGGTCGAGCAGATACACGGGGAATCGGCGACGAAGGAAGATGGTTTGAAACCCCTCGCGCCCGTCCGGTGTCGTCTCCCAGGTCTTCGAGAATTGGCCGGCACCGTGCCAGAAAACGAGCGGCAAGCGCCGCCGGTCGACCGGGATCTGGTAGAAGACGTATGCATGGTCGCCATGCAGCGTGGCGCCGTCGGACGTCGGCTTGTGCGGATCGAACGTACCCGGGCCTTTGACCACGGTTCCACCGACCGCGAAGCTGCCCTGGGCTTGGATCATCAGAGCCGCCGCTTTCGCGGGGGGAGCCGTGCCGTTTTGACATGCGGTTGTCATGGCGCTTGCCAAGAGCACGACTAGGGCAAGGAACAGATTGCGAAGTTGCTGGCGCATGAGAGCTACACCCGCAGGGTCCTTCCGAAGAACTCGGTCAGCTTCCTGATCGTGATGTCCACGTACTCGGGTACCCAGTAGGTCTCGATGTGCGAAGCGCCCTCAATCTTGAAAAGCTCCTTGTCCTTCGTGCCCGTAATCTTGGGGAAGGCCTGTTCCGTCATGTACAGGCTGTCGGCCCTGCCGCCCGCGATCATCAGCAACGGCTGGTCGATGAGCTCGATCTGGTCGGTAGCATCGAAGCTCATCAAATCGAGCAGACTGCTCGTGGTGTACTTGAAAGTCGAGCCGGGGTGCGCGTGGGTCCTCCAGTAGTACTCGTAGCCCTGTCGATACAGGTCGAACGGCAACTTGGCGATCTGTTCGTCGGTCATATCGGCATCCCCCGAGTAGAGAACCTCGCCACCGGCGACTTCTTGGGCGCGAGCCGCCGAGGCCTGCTGGAGACGGGTCTGAATGGTGGATAGTTGCGAATCTCCGTAACCGTTGCGGCGCACGCGTCCGGAATTGAACATGCTCAGCGTCGCGATCGCCTTGAAGCGCTTGTCGGTTTGCGCGACCTTCAACGAATAGCCGCCACCACCGCAGATGCCGAGCAGACCAAGACGGCCGCTGACGGCGCCGGGATAGCGACTGATGTAGTCCGCCACGCCGTGGATGTCCTCGGTGCGGTAGGCAGGCTTATCCACGTTTCGTGGTTGTCCCCCGCTCGCCCCCTGGAACGACGCGTCGGCAGCAATGGCGATGTAGCCCAGTTCCGCCAATCGCTGCGCGTGCAGACCTGCGGTTTGTTCTTTCACGCCGCCATTCGGGTGCGCAACCGCTACCGCCGGGTACTGCCTTTTCGGGTCGTAGTTCGCCGGCGTGTAGACGTTCGCTGAAATGTCGAGACCGTTGAGCTTGTACGTGACCGGACGAACATTGACCTTGCCAGCCTCGTTCTTCGCTATCGCGCCCTCGTAGACGAGGCCGAACTGGTTGTTTCGGTAGTCCAAAGCGACGGGGTTTGCGTGGGAACTCATGTTCGTGTTCTCCAGGCGGAGG
>Ga0164309_10000416_pt1 | contig 23720 bp, 23 predicted proteins | sample Whisoiple_247_MG_FD_109984 | JGI IMG/M metagenome (GOLD analysis project Ga0164309, IMG submission 109984) | Soil microbial communities amended with fresh organic matter from upstate New York, USA - Whitman soil sample_247_MG | ecosystem: Environmental > Terrestrial > Soil > Unclassified >...
CTTGAGGGTCAAGCCTTTCACTTCGATGTTCACGACGTCCCGTATGGCCTCCGAGGCGCCAACTTCTTCGATGGACCGCGCTCTATTGTTGAACAGGTACCATTCTCCGACGGCGTCGGCCTGCTGACCGCCCCGGTCCCACCCTTTGCGCTGCCCGATGAGGGGCGCGGGGAGTGGATGGTCGACTGCGATATCGAGTACCGCCTCGATCCAGCCCGCTTCGCAAACAAGCGCGATCGGTGGCGCCTCCCCCGACGCAGTCGGCTCGGGGGTTTGTTCTTCAAAGGGCGTGCGGCGCGCATCGTGCGAGGACATGTCCCGAGCGGGCCTGCTTCCGTCGCCACTCCCAGCCTCGAGCTCCGCATCCCCACCAAAAACGGCTTGCTCTACGCGCTCCTCGAAGAACCGCTCCCCTCTCGCGAACGAAGCGGTAGGCGCGGACGTCCAATAGTCCAACAGGAGTACCGCGTTGCTTCACCGTCCGTGCAGGGGCAGCGGCTTGCCGGGTTGGCCGAACTGTTGGGTGGCTACATCGAAACCGGGCGCTGGCTGGACGATCCGTTTGTTCGCGCGCTGTTCCTCGAGGGAGCAGGGAGATCACGCGAACGCCCGGACGCACTCGCTCAAGCAGTGAAGCCCCACCTTGAACGGGTGGCGGAGACGGCGGGAGCAGCAAGCGGTGGGGGCGTGGCTCCCGATCTTTATGAAGCAGCGCGCGCGCTCGCCGCGTCGCTACTGAAGGTCGAACCCGCCGAGAAGCGCTTCAGCAGGCCGCAGTTACAAACGCTATTCAGCAAGGCAACCACAAACGCGAAGGGTGGTGAGCTCTCTCTCCTACGGTCATTCGCGGAGGCCGAGGAGTTCTGTCTCGAGCCATTGGTTCACGGCGGAGCGCTGCACCAAGGGGTGGAGGTGCCCTGTCCGGCGTGCGGTATCAAGTCGTGGTATCACGCTGATGCCATCGCCCAGGAGCTGAAGTGTCCGGGGTGCACGAGCCCGGTGCGCCTCCCTTTGATGCCTCAATGGACGCTTAGGCTAAGCACTCTGGTCGAAACCGCTATCGCGCGAGATGCAATGGTGCCACTGGTAGAAGCGATCCATCGGATCGGAGTACAGACCCAGGAGATGGTGGTGGTAATCCCCTCGCAAGATCTCCGTGCGGACCACCATGGAGACAAGCTCACGGACCTCGATCTGATCTGCCTCCGCGACGGGCGGTTTGTTGTTGGCGAGGTCAAGTCCAGCGTGTATGGAGTCGATGAAGGAAGCCTCGCGACCCTCCTGGCCGTGGCGCGGGCAATCCGTCCAAACGAGGTCATCGTAGCAGCAAAGGGGGAGGCTTGGCCCGCGGCAGTTCAGGAAAGGCTCGAGCGCCTGAACGCTGATCTGACCGCATTGGAGGTGACGTTGTCTCCCCTGCTGTTGACGTGGTAGTTAGCTCACGACGTGATCCTGAGAACCACTGGCGGAGGCCGATGCCCGTTCTTTCGACGGTGGTCCCGTGATGGAGCCACCAGAGCGCTTTTCGCCTGACGAGGCGGTGCGTGGATATCTACCTCTGATGCACGAGTTGGCGACGCGCATGGATCTGGTCGCGGCCGCTTGTGAGGGGCGCCTCAACCTGTCGGCGCCCTACGCGCGGGAAGTCGCGTTTCTCCAGTTCCGCCGAATGTGCGAGCTGATTGCACTCGGGTGTCTTCAACTTCATGGAGACCTGCCGCACACGCAGACGCAGTCGGCCAAGAAGGAATGGCACGCGGAGCGGATTATGCAGATGCTCCACAAGGACTACCCCCATGCCTTTCCGCAGGCGGCTACCAGAACCAAGACAGCGGACGGCTGGCGTATTCAGGCCAACTCAAAGCCGGGCGCGCTCACAAGGGCAGAGTTCAAGGAACTCTATTCCGAGTGTGGGGAAGTCCTTCACCGTGGCACCATCCGTTCGCTTCAGACGGCCGGCCCCCTCTCGGAGCGCGACTATCAGCGTGTCCTCGACTGGCAGCGCAAGCTGGTCGACTTGATGAACGAGCATGTCATCGGGAGGGCCAACGGAGCAGGGTTCTATGTCGTTACCCTCCGGACAACTTCCGGCTACCCCGAATGCAGCATCTGTTCGCCGGATGGGGCGAGTGGCCTAAAGGTCGCCATCCGGCGTATGGAGGTCGTTGACGCACCACACGATCGTCGCCCGGGCTTGGGGGAGGCATGATGGCGAGGTGGGCATCGCCGGGCGAAGCCGGCGATCCGGGGGCGGTGGAAGCCCCTCGGGCGACAACAGCCGTTTGACGGTCCGTTGATCATTCTAGGCTAGGGTAGGCCAACCACAGCCAGGTGGGCCATCATGCCACGTAACGTGCAAGTCGCGGTTTCGCAGGCCACGCGCGACCAGATCCTCGAGCACTTCGTCGGTGCGGATCCTGAAAGCGCGGTCGCTCAGGAGCTTCGGTCGGAGCTCCCGGGGCTCCTCCCATCCGCCGCACTTCGCCTGGCGCGGGGAATCTGGCGCGGCTATCTGGCGACAGCGCGCATGCGCAAGGCTACTCGATAACGGGCATCGGCGCCCCATCACCAAGCGCGAGGTGCGTGACGCAGTGCGGGCATCCCGCCCGCTGAACCCGCGGGAGGACATCCAGTGTGCTACCGAGCAGTTCATAGTGCCACTCTGCGTCGGGGCGTTCCGTCAACCGGTACACAAGCTGCTGGAGGCGCAGCAGTAGCATGGCCTCTGTCATCACGTTCATTGGCATCACGCTGGGGGCGTGCTCCGGGCCCAGGCCCTCTACATAGCCCCGCGCGCGGTCTGCGGCCTTGTCTTCCCTAGTGCGGTAGGCAAGGCTGAGCTTCTTCGAGGTCAGGAGGCCGGTGCACCACAGGCACGGGGTACCAGGGACCATCAGGTTGAGCCGGACGCCCCCGCCTTCGACAACCGCGGTTTCAGCCGTGGGGTCATCCTCGGCGGTGGACAGAATCGCGTTTCCACCGTCGAGGACTGGGATGTAGTGGGCGTAGGCGACAGCGTTCACCAAGTGCCGGGGGCGCGCGTCGTCGACGAGCATCATGATAAGGTCGGTGTCGAGCAGGGCGGGGAGTTCTTCGGGCCGCCGCACGTCGGTCGCGTGGGCAGTCATGCGGAACTGTGGGTGCAAGGCGGCCCCGGGGAGCTCTTGGGCGATCACATCGGCCTTGAATAGTCGACGCGCGGCCTGCGCATACGTGTAGATGGCGGACCGGTTGGGGTTCACCGCCTCGATCACGTCCGGGTCCCAGACGCTGATCCGACCGATTCCCCACCGTGCGAGGTGGTCGGCGGTCATTGATCCAACTCCTCCCACGCCGACGATCGCCACGTGCAGATCGGCTAGGCGGCGCTGCCCGTCGCGGCCGAACGCCCGGACCGAGCGATCGGCGAAGGCAAAGTCTATCGACCCTTCACCTGCTTCGGGGTGGTCAGCTGTCCAATAGGCGTCGAACCCACTCGGGCCGATCGTCCGAATGCGCGCAATGGGCATCCGCGCAACGCCCTCGGCCGTCCTAGGCACAACCCGACCTTGGATGTCGGTCGCGCTCGCCACCAATGAGACAAGGGGCGCCGCGGGATCGAGGAACCCTTCCCCAAAGAAGAAGTCGGCGATCGACGCGTCCGCGATGTCGTCGTCGTCGCTCCACCCCGGGATACCCGGCCCTGGGTGGGTGTGCAGCACCGCGATCCCGGTGCCGCGCGGTTCAGTCGCAAGCAGCGTGATGAGACGATTGAAATAGCGCGCGGTCAGACTAACAACTGCACCGCGGTGGTAACTCAGATCCCCCGGTTCCGGTGGCAGCGGGTGACTGATGATGTAAGTGTCGCGTTCCGCGCCGGTGCTACGTCGGCAGAAAGCCAAGCAGGCACCTTCGCGGGGCGTTGCAGCCAAGGCACCGTCCACCATGACCCTGCGGTCGGCGGACGTCCACGCCACCTCGAGTCGGCGGGGTGGGAGAATGGGCGGGCGGCGGAGCACGCGCTGCAGGAAGGCGCGAATCGCCTGCGCAAAGCGGTCGTGCAGAGTCGGGGTCATGGGGCACTTGCTCCGTCGGGGGTGTGAAGGAACGGACTGCGGAGCGACCTAGTCGCCCCGCGTCAGCCGTCGTTCGAGCGTGGCCAAATAGGTTTCGAGCGTGTCCGTCTCCGGGTCCCACTGCGGCCCTTTCAGGCCCCAGGAGAACTTGAGCCAAGACTCGCCGAGCAGCGTCTGTCCGCCTCCGGTGCTCCTCGGGGCAGCATTCGTCGCGCGGAGCTTCAGGTCGGCGGGCTGGACATAGAACCCACTCCCATCCGGGGCCGCGGCCTTGTAGGACGCCGGTACGAGGAAGAGCAGCCGCACGAACGTGCCGGGAAGGAAGATTGTCGGGTCGGGCGGCGCGTACGGCTCGAGAATGACCGCGACCTGCTCCCCGACGTCCTCGCAGCGGACCGTGGAGCCCTCCCGTACCAGGAGGGCCGCCTCGGCGCGGATGAGCTCGCGGCTCATCGCATCCCCCGACCGTCGGAGTAGTCCGCGTTGCGGATGGTCGCTCGGAATCGGTCTCCGGGCTTCACGAACACGCGCTGGTCCGGAAGGATCTCGGGCCCCGGCTCGTTCCCATGCAGCGGGAACAGTTCGTACCGCTGGTAGTCCAGGCCGACCCGACGGAGGATCTCCTTTCCCTCCAGGTCTTCTCCGTGAGGGGCAACCTGGCCGTGGCGGTCCGTGTTCACTAGGTACTTCGACTGCGGCTGGTGGTCCTCGTGGGGGTCGCCAGCCGCGGCCCCTGATTCGGTCTGTACCATGGTGTTCTCCTTGGCCCTAGAGGGCCCTAACTACCGGTGCTATTCCCCAAGTCTGGCAAAGCGTATAGCTTGGGGACCAAAGAAAGGCGCCGTTCGGCGCACCCCGGTCAGTCTGACCAGGTATTGGAAACATATACGTTTTGCTATAGGCGGTCAATGCCCAAGCCGTCCACGTTCGGAAGGCGCCTCAAGGAGCTTCGCGAGACCCGGGGCCTCACACAGGCTCAGCTTGCGGACAGCTCGGGGGTCCCTGCGGTCATGATCAGCCATTTCGAGACAGGGGCTCGCCAGAATGCGTCGATGGCGACCCTGATCAAGCTCGCCAAAGCCCTTTCGTGCAGCGTCGACTTCCTCTTGGGAGTGGAAGGCACGGAGATCCGAGCGAGCGGTAAAGTCGCTGCACTCCTCAGGGCGACGGACCACGCAACCGACGACCAGATCAAACACCTGGTCATCATGGCAGAGGCGATGACGGCGACGGCCAAGGAAGCGAGCGAAAAGGAAGCGCGCGAGAAGCCGAACGCACGATGACGCGCACAAAGGTGGATGAACGCCTGGCGCGACAGAGCGCGCGTGAGCTCCTCGAGGCGGAGGGGGTCACGGCGGTCCCCGTGGACCCGGAGACCCTGGCGGCGCGGAGCGGGTTTCCGGTCCGCGAGACCGACGAAGGGTTCCACGCGGGCGTTTACGGCGCAATAGTGAGGGTGGGCGACGCAGACGCCCAGCTCATGTTGTCGTTGGCGTGTCCGACGCCGGGGCACCGGCGTTTCACCATCGCGCACGAATTGGGACATCTGCACATTCCCGGTCACTTTGAGGCCCTCCTGACCCCGCAGCCGGCCCACTTCTCGCGCGGAAGCAATTTCCGCAGCAAGAAGGATTGGTGGGAGGTCGAGGCAGACCTGTTCGCCTCGGAGCTCCTTATGCCTGAGCACTTGGTGGCGGGGTTCGTGCGGCGGCAGGCACGCGGACTTTCCGCTGTTTTGGGACTTGCCTCACTGTGCGCGACGTCCCTGAGCAGTGCCGCGATCCGATATGCGCAGCTCACTGATGACCACGTGTTGGTGGTGCTCTCCAAGGATGGGGTGGTGGAATGGAGCAGCGCGTCTGCGCCGCTCGCGCGCCATTCTTGGGCCCGAAGGCTGGGCAAGAAGGACTGGGCGCCGCCACAGAGCGCGACGCGAATCCTTTCCCGTGACGCGGCCCTGGTCCGCGGCAGCGAAACGCGCCATTCGGACGGCGAATACTTCTCGTCCTGGATTGACGATGCCCCAGCTGTCCCTCTCCAGGAAGAGGCGATGGGGATGGGGAGCTACGGGCGCGTTCTCACAGTCCTGGGCTGCGATCCTCTGCCGGAGCCGGAGATCCTCGAAGAACGCGAGCGCCGCCGCGCGGCGGGCCCAACGTCGTGGACGGCCGGCCTGCGATCGTTCTCCCTCGATGACCCCTACGCCTCCGACTGACCCATCCACGCTGAGGTGGCATGAGGGGACACTCCAGTGGGTCCGATACGCTGGGGCGATCGTTCACGTCGATCTGTGGGCAGACACCCCGCCGCGTGCGCGGCCGGAGACGACCTGCCCAATCTGCGACAAGTCCGTCATCCTGAAGCTCGGTCGGCGGCGCGTTCACCACGCCGCGCACCGCTCGGATGATGCCTGTCCCGCGCGCCATCCGGAGACGGCGGACCACATCAATGCCAAGTTCCACCTCGCGGCCGAGCTCCGGCGCGTGGGAGCGCTCGCGCTCCTCGAGAAGTGTACAGAACCGCTTTCTGCGCCGGCCCGCTTCCCAGCCCAAACCTGTGCGCAGACTCGGGCACGGCCGTGGTGCCCGGGGTGGGATGAGGTGGTTGTGGAGGAGCGCCTGGGGACCCTGCGGCCGGACCTTCAGCTGCGCCGGGAAGGCCAGCCGGTCGCTGCGATCGAGGTCCTCTTCAGCCATGCCGTCCCTGAGGAGAAGGCCGTAGCGTTGGCGGCCCTCGGAGTGCCCTGGATTGAGGTCTCGACCGGGGACGTACTTGGTCGATCCGCAGCCCCTTGGACAGCCGAGCAGGCGTTGGCGGTGGTGCGAGAGGTCCCGCAAGTCGCGTGGACCTGTCCGACGCACGAGATGGAGGGGGTTAGGCGTCAAGCGCGGGCGCGTATCGCGACGGCTTCTGGACCGCTGCGACGCTCCCTACGGGTTGTTGATTGTTACGAGGCCTACGGACCAGGCGGTCAGCGCCGGTTCGTCTACTGGACGACCGAGACCTGGGATGCGGGAGAGGTGGTGCAGGTCACCCTGCAGCATGATCGCGGCGCGGCGCTGCTCCTCGATATTGACCCCTCGGATATCGCGGCGCGCGATGCGAGAGTCGAGGCTGAGTTCACGAAGGACCTCCGAGCGCGGGAACGGATCACAGGGACGTTTCACGATTCGCCGATGCCGTGGGTGGATCCTCAGGGGCCGCCTTGGGACGTTCCGGCGCGCTACGAGTGGAGCGCCGTCCAAAGGAAGTGGGTGATACGGCCAGGCATGGAGAGCAATTGCTGGAGGCAACGCGGATCCTCGGCAGTCTGAGACCCCGCAATCGCAGCGCGGGACGCCTGTCTCCTACTACGCACTCGATTCGGACTTGGGTTGGGCGTGCGCAGAAAGGGAAAGTAGAAAATGTTAGATTTCTCCTACTACGCCGATACTTCGCCTTCCTGCTCACGGCGCTGTGCTTTCCTGCGCACGCCTGCCCTTTGACTCGCGCGGCTCCCGACTCACCGCAGGCCGTATGATTCTGCGGGATGGGCGCTTCCTGTTTGCTTGGCCGTGCTCACCAACGAGGTGCTGGCTCCCGTGGACCCCCGCTGACTCCCCCGAGGAATCCGATGGCAAACCGTCCGCCGCGCAAGGTGTCGATCGCCGAAGCCAACCACAATATGTGGCGAAAGATGGAGGCCGGAGGCACCGGGCGTCCGGAGCTCTTCGCTCCGCTTTGTCCTCTGTTGTTGATCCTCGACGCAAACGCAGCGATGGCCGATGTGCAGGCCATGGCGCGCCGCAGGGATCCAGAGGCATTGACCGACCTGCGCCGGGCGATTCGAGATCAAAGCGTCCTTGTGTTTGCGCCAGAGGTACTACGGGACGAGATGCGCAAGCATCTTCCTCGCCTTGGAGAGCTGCGGGGATTGTCGCGAGAGGGGGTGGTGCGCGAATGGAGGCGTCTGGCTCAGATGATTCACTTCCTCACGCCACTGGAGGTCACTCGCGTCCGCAAGGTCGTCGACCCCAAGGACATTCCCTATCTGGCACTGTGTCTCGAACTCACGGCCGATGGCGTATGTAGTGAGGATCGCGATATCGCCGAGATGGGTGCGACGATGGTCCATCCCAACATCGTGAAAGACTGGGAGGCGTATGGTCGACGTGCGGCAGTCGCCTATCCGGCCCGCCAAGCCACCGCGGCGGGCACGATAGTAGCCACGGTGGTCGGGGTCGCGGCCGTGAGTCTTGCGATTCGTGTGTGGAAGGGGATGCCCACGTGGATGAAGATGCTGACGCTGATCGCCGGGGTATACGTGACGATCCAGGTCGCCACCTCCTCTGACAACGAAGCGTCTGGAGCGGCGGACGAAAAGCGCCCTCCGGAGCAGGATCTGTTCGAGCGTTTTGGTGAGTGGTACGCCACCGCAAACGCGGGGCTGTCGGAGGCTCGTGCCAAGGTGGTCCCCCCGGCGAAGCGCCGTTCCGCGCGCGGAGCAGCGATCGCAGCTCTGGCCATGAAGGGCAGTGCCATGTCCACCTCCGACTTGCTGCGCGGCATGGAGGCGATAGGCTATCGCTCCCGCGGGCAACAAAGCGAGACTTACCTTCGGCGGCTGCTGGGGAGCAAGCCCGACTTTGAATCCGTCAAGGACGGGTTGTGGCAGTTGACGGTGGCGAGACAAGGGCCTGACACGATCATGTAGGGTTCCGTGCTGCATCGGACGACAAACCGGCCGGCGTTTGGGCTCCTCCGGTCGTTGTGCGATGACTCTGGAAGGATGATTTCATGTCGCGACGGCAATCGCAGCAGTCTGCGCCACCGATGAAGCGCCCAATTCCAAACCAAGGCGGCTTCAGCCTGCCCTACCGCGAGCTTCTCGCCAACGTCCAGCGCTTCTATGTCTGGCTCGACGCAGCCGCTGCCACCGACTCCGTCGTGCTCTCCTCAGAGACAGATGCGGCGGCCTTTCGCAGGGGGGTCGCTGAACTCATGGATCGCCAGATGCTTTCGCGTGCGGTGCAAGTCTTCGCGGGAATGACCGCTGAGTCGGCGCTGAATACTTATGGGCTGATTCGTTTCGGAGAGGCGACTTTTGAGCGCTGCTTTGCGCGGCGGGGCCCGGTCTGGCGCTTAACAGAAATGGCCAAACACGGTGCGGGACGGGTACTCGCCAAGGGCGATCCGCTTGTATGCACCCTCGAGAGCCTTTGCGAGAAGCGCAACCGGCTCGTGCACCCGCGGGCGGAAGAGGCCGCGTTCGACCGCAGTATGACCCTCGTTCCGGCTTCGACCCCGCAGGCCCATCGGTATTTGACGGAAGCCGACGCGGCATACCGTGAGGTCCACGCGTTCCTCCGCGCCTTCGCCGATCTTGATTCTGAGACCCAGACGTTTCTTTGGCCGCTGACCCAGGGCTGAACCCTTGCGCCGGAAGCCGCGCTAGGCGATCGCCGTGCCGCGCGGAAGTCGGGGCTCTACTCGCTGCCAATCGTTGGTTTGTACGTCTCCCGCCGAAGACCCTGACCTGGTGCACGCCCGAGGACGAGCTGCTCGGGTGGCGCAGGCACGTTTCGGTCTGGGCGTAAGGACTCATGGGTGAGACCTGAGGGCGCGAGCACCAGAGCGGAGACATCACTGCCGTTCAAATATTTGACACTTCCCCGAATCTGGGCTGGAAGGTGTCGCACCTTTTTACACCAGTGCTGGGAATAGGCACGATCGTGCGGCCTCGTGCGCCACCGACACTGAAAAGTGGGTCGAAACAGCCATTGCGCAGTGCCGAAGCGCGGACTAGGCTATCAGAACCGCACTTCACAACCTGCGAGAGCTCGTGCTTCGACACGCTGTCCGACTAATCGGGTTTGCGCTCCTCGGCCTTGCTGCCGCTTGCTCCGAGGACCCTACGATGCCGACACCGCCCAAGTTCGGTGACGTCGGCTTCACCTTTAGCCCGGGAGGTGACAGCCTCCTTGTGGTCTATTGGACGGACACGACGGTGGAGAATCTCGTTCTGGTCGACCGGCTGACGGGAGAGCGCACTCCCCTCGGAGTCATCGGCGCGTATCCCTCCTGGGTCGCGGGCCGTCAAGACATCCTCTTTACTGCCTTCGGGAGCTCCGCGCGCCTTCATCCCGGCGATTGGACTGTTCAGTCTCTCGGGATCCCAGGATTGAGCCCCCACGCGACTTGGCATCCGACGGCACCCATCATCGCCGTGGTCAGCAACAACGGGGTGAATACAAATCCTCCCGATCTCTGGTTGACTGACAGCATCGGAGGCTCTCTGCGGCGCATTCCACTAGCAGGTCCGCCAAGGGATCAGACGGCGGCGCCCTCCTGGGCGCCAGATGGAAAGCGGCTGGTTGCGAGTGTCGTTGGCCGTCTCATTGTTCTCGATACCAGCGCGGTCGACACTGCCTCCATCACACCCCCTTCACAGTACGCAGACTTCCCCGCATGGGCCCCGGGCGGGGCGTGGATTGCATATCACGCCCATGCCTCCAACGCGTCTGAGTACTTCACAGATGTGTTCTTGGTCCGCCCAGATGGGACCTCCCGGCATCGGTTGATCTCTGGCGCCCTATATCCCAAATGGAGTCCCGATGGGTCGCGGATCGCGTTCATACGGACCGGTGATGATGGGGAGTCCGCCGTCTGGTCGGTCGACACTTTGGGTCATGATCTAGAGCAAGTCACTTTCCCGCCGCACTGATCGAGCTTCACCAGGTCTCCCAGAGACCGTGCCATCCCCTCCACTCCCTTCACCGAGAGAACTAGAATGAGAGCAGCCGTCGCAGGGGCGATTTGTGCGCTGAGTTTGGGTGTTGTGGAAGCCGCATCGGGACAAGTCGCGCGTCCGGCCGCAGCACTGCCGGGCCGGGTGCTTGTCTTGTTTGAGCCCGATGTCGTATCGGGGGCGATTCCTGGGGCGCCTGGGAGTGGGATGGCGGCAGCGCCCGCCGCGGCCGTGAGCATCTCGGCACCGCGAGTGCGCGGTCTTCTTGCTCGCGCGGGGGTCGAAACATATCAGCGACTCGGTTCGGCGAGCCCCGCGCCGGGTGACGCAGTCGCCGGGGTGAAAGTCCGCGGCCTCCGCAAGGGGGAACTCATCGCTCCCGATGAGTTTCTAGACCTTAGCAATCTCTACTTGGTCAGGGTTGCCCAGACGGTCGATGTCGCGGCACTCGTGGACTCGTTGAACGCGTCGGAAGGCGTAGTGCGAGCCACGATCGACGCGCCCCTCTATCCCGCAAGCGTGCCCCAAACCCGCAGCAGGCGAGGCTGGGCAATCGGGCCGCGTGCTGTGGCGGAATCATTCTTCATCACCCCAAACGACCCAGTGCAGAATTGGGCGCTCCACTACGTGTCGAACCCGGCAGTTGACGTGAACGCGCGAGCGGCGTGGGACATCCAGACGGGGAGCCCGAGCGTGCGGATCGCCATTCTCGACGGGGGCGCCGAGACAGCGAATTTGGATCTTGACGCAGCAGGCAAGCTCGCTGGGCAGTGGGACTTCGTAGAGAATGACGGTAACGCCAACCCCGCTTCTGGGGATGTTCACGGAACGGGCGTGGCGAGCATGGCGGTCGGACTGACGAACAATGGCGTGGTGTCGGGTGGGCTCTGCGGCGGATGGGCTCCTTCCAATCCTGGCTGCTCATACTTGAATGTAAGGATCCGGGGCGACGGTGCCGGTGTCAGCGAAGCTGTGTCGGGGATTGACTGGGCCGTCACCAACAATGCCACGGTCCTCAATGGGTCGTGGTGCTACTGGGGTCTCGGCACCGATCTTCTCCACGCGGCGTTCCGCAATTCCTACGGGCTCTCCCAACGACTTAATGTCGTGGCGATGGGCAATGCGCCGAACAATTGCATCGATACCGAAACCGACTTCTCTGCTCCCGCCATCTACTCAGATGTTGTGATGTCCGTTGGGGCGACCGGCACTGACGGACTTCGCGTCACTAGTCCGTGGAAGTCTGCCATTGGGCCACACATCTCCGTTGTGGCGCCCGGAAATGGCATTCCATACACTCGCGTGGGCGGTGGAGCGAGCACCGCAACGTTCTCTGGCACCTCGGCCGCCGCTCCGCTGGTCGCGGGACTCGCCGGACTTCTGTTCTCCGAGGCCCAGGCGCAAGGCAAGACCCTGCACCCCTGGGATGTGCGGCAGATCATTCAGCTGACGGCTCACGACATCAACACCGCCGGGTGGGATCAATACACCGGCTGGGGCGTGATCGATGCGAGCGCCGCACTAGGCCTCCTGCGTTCTCCGAACAAGCTCGCGTTCGGGTCGGCGGGACCAGCGACTACGTCGTGCACTGCGTTGTCAAGCATGTTTACCATGACTTGGTGGGGCAGCTTTACGACGGGACAAGCGAAGCGCTGCGAAGTGCGGAGGGCGGTCACCTTCGCATCCCAATACCAGTCCATTCCGAAGGTGTGGGGACGGCCGATCATCGGCGGCGGCATCACGATATCCAATCCGAACTCGCAAGTGAACTGGACCGGGGTGGTCCCGGGGTCGGTCACAACGACTGGTGCGACACTCGTCACTTATACCTACCAGTGGTACTCCGGGAGTGGGTACATCTGGTACCCTGCGGCCCCATCCGACCTGAGCTTCGCCTATGGCGTGGTCGGCGATGAGGTGCCGTTCTCTGTCGGCGCGTCCGCCCCAGGCGTCGTTACAGTCAAGGCGACTTACGACCTGACTGGCTTCGGCAATTATCCAGCGAGCTGGGCCTGGGATCGAAGCGACGACGCGGGCGGCTCGTACTACGGTTGGGCCGGAAGTCAGAACTCTCAGTTCGTCGCGTACGCTGGTCAGTATGACATCTTCTGGCGACTGACGGGGGTGCGGACAGCGACGGGTGAGAACCAGGTATCTACGACGCAGACGAAGGTGTGTATCCCCGAAACCGTGAGCTGCCCTGGCGGGCCGTTGGCCCCCAACTTTGCGAGTCAGGGTCCAGCAAGTAGGTCAAGTGTCGTCTTGCCGCCAGGTGCGGTTCGCAATGAGTTCGGCGCTGGTATTCGCGTGCGTGTGACCGGCGCAGCAGGACGAGAATGGGCGACCTATCATCCAACCGCAGGCATCGTACAGAGCGTGAGCGGAAGGCGGATCCAGTCCATCCTGGAGGACCTTCCGACCGGGACTGAAGAGGGGCTCGGCGAGGGGGCCACCGTCCGTAGCCGCGCCATCCAGTCCGAGGGGGCAAAAGCGCTCGAGATCGAGCTTGGTGGGCTTCCGGCAAACACCACCATGGATGTCGGGTTCTTTGTGGACCCTGATTTGGCCGGCACTCCCGGCAACGACCGCATAGTGGAGCGTCTCGAGTTCGGGGCGATCGTAGCTGATGAGGTTGCGGGCGTCACCGTGGGTTATGCGCTCAAATCTCTCGAGGATGCCGGCGGATTGAATGAGGGTGCGTCATCCCTGCGTCGAGACACCGTCGAGGTGCACGGGAGTGCCGACGACCTGCGCTTCACGCTGTGGACGCGCAAGCGCACGAATTCACTCGGGCAGCTGAAGGTGCTGCTGGTCAGGGCTCGGGGGATGACGCCCAGTGATGTCCGCACGAAGTTGACTGGGGCGCAGGGCTCGATGGCGGGGGGTGGCGGCGGCGCTAGTCGCCCCGCGAGTGGCTTTACTCTACGCCAGCAGGTAGATGCCGCACCGTCCGCGGGCGTTGGCGCTCCTGCCCCGATGACGACACGAGAGGCCGTCCGGGCCAATGGGCTCCTCGGACTCGTGTACGCTGTGCCCCAAGGCGGGACGGGGTCGGTCCGCATCACGATCTATGACTCTCGCGGACGCAGGATCCGCAAGCTGGTTGAGGCTCCCGCGGAACCCGGGGAACATCCAGTAGAGTGGGATGCCATGGATGATCGCGGTACTCGTGTTCCGCCGGGTGTCTACACCGCAGTTCTGGAAGCGGGCGGGGATCGCATGACTCGAAAGCTCGTCGTCACTCGGTGACGATGGTCGGCATGTTTGTGGTGGCCTCGGTGCTGCTCGCTCAGGGCAGCACCCAGGCGCCGGCGTTCGACTTCCCCGACTCCCCGTTGAGCCCTCGAGTGATCTCCATGGGGGGTGCCGGTGTCGCGATCCAAGGTGACCCAGAGCAGTCGCTCAACCCAGGCGTCCGAGATTCCAAATTCCGTGCGTCGCTGGCCCAGTTCACTGGCTTCGGGGGGTACAACGGGCTTGCACTGGCCCTTGGAGGTCCGATCGGCTCTCGACTATCGTTCGGCGCCTCAGTTAGGCATTTCGACTATGGCGATATCATCGAGGACGACGTTGGGCCTGGGTTGGACGGCCTTGGCGCCAGCGAAGATGCACTTGGGCTCCAACTCGCCGTTGTGCTCCTTCCCAATCTGCTTGAGGTCGGAGTGCGTTCGACCCATCAGTCGGCGACCTATTTCGATGCCACGGTCAGCGCCAACGAGCTAGAAGTCGGCTTTGCGACGCGACCATGGAAAGACACCCGGTTCGGCGTCGTGCTGCTGAATCTCGGTGGGCCGGCGCGGGGTGAGGACGGGCAAGAGTTCCCGTTGCGGCGGGGCTGGCGAGCTGGCGGGACGTGGGTGAAGGAAGCCGAGCGGCTATCGGTCGCTGTCGCTGCCGACTACGAACAACGCCGGATGCCAGACATTGGGCTCATCCATGCTGGGGCGGAGCTTGGGTACAGGGGCATATTCTTCGCCCGCACCGGTATCGAGCAACACGAGGTGGACCTTGAGGGGAACACCAGAGTACGCTGGACGGTCGGCAGCGGTATCCGGCTCGGGCGCTTCGGGGTTTCCATTGCGGTCCGACCTTCTCTCTTGGAGGGTGAGTTGGAGCGCTACATCGGACTGGCATATCAATGAAGACCGGCCTGCTAGCTGTGGGCGCCGCGTCACTGTTGTGGGCCTCGCCAGCGTCCGCTCAACGATTGCGGCCGGCACCTTCACTGCTGTTCTCCCGGCGCGCGGAACTCTCGGGCGTACCGGACACGCTCCCAGCTGTGGGTGACCATCGGGTGTCGGGCGCAGTCATCGGTGGCCTCCTTGGAGGCGCGATTGGATATGCCGTGGGCCGTGGTGTCTTCGGCTCAAGCGGAGGCGGTTCAGCCTGTGCGGGGTGCGAAAGCGGCGACGAAAGCGCTACCACGACACTTGTCTGGACCATCGGCGGTGCAGCCATCGGGGCAGGGCTGGGTTACTTGATGGGTCGCTCGACCCCAAAGAAGGGATCTATGTTAGTGCCTGAACACTAGAACACGTCGCGGCCCGAATGCCTGAGACGACTCCCCCTGAACAGAACGAACCGCCCCCAATCCGAGAAGGACGGCTCTCCCGACGAGTCTAGTTCGCTAGTTCCTTGCTGTGAGTGTCTGAAGAAGCAATTGCTTGGACGCGGGAAGGTTCTTGGACAAAACCCTGACAGGGGCCCCATTAGCATGGCAATGGGGCCCCCGAAGCGGGTTGGGGTTGAAGCGGCGTTCGCTGAGTGACTACCAAGCATTGTGCACCCGACCTGCCCACAGTGCCCATCCCCCGCCACGATTCGGCGCGAAGTGCGGACGATTACCGTCGCGCGGCGTCGCTTCGCCCGCTGTACGAGTCTGAAGGCCGCACGACGCTTGCTGGCTGAGTACCGACGCCGGCTCAAGCGTAGGCCTACAGATCGTGGGCTGCACGACGCCGTGTACCACGGGCGTCTCCAGGTTAGCTCCTGGTGTCCGCGTCGCTGATTGGCTGTCTACTGGACTGAGAGATAGCCCCGCGCGAGGTAGTCTCGCAGCCGCGTCTCATGCTCCCGCGCAACCATGATCGCCCGGTCGCGGCAGTTGCTTCCTCTCCCTTGACCCAGGACACGGGCGGTCCCTCCCGCCAACTGGTGCGCGTCATGATCCAGGGCCCGTTTCAGGCAGCCTTCCGCCGCGGCATACCGCACCCGGTACCGGTTCGGCCGGTCCAGTTCTTGAAGCAGATCCAGTAGCGTGGTCCGGAGGCCGTCCTCGGAAGCGCTGAACGCCAAATTCTCGAGTGCGGTCGCGGCGAACCCGAGGAGCGCTCGCAGCTCCTTGGGCGGCGCGTGTATTCCGCGGCGAGTGAGGATGGTGGATTGCAGCGAGAACTCATGAGCGCTGACCAACTGCTTCAGGGTCTTGTGGAGTCGGCGCGAGATCGGAATGAGGGTGCTCATTTCCATCCGGTAGTGATCGGACGCTCCAGAAATGGAGCGTTGTAGTTTTAGCGCGTGTCTCTGTCCCGGCCAGCAGCGTCCAGTCGGCGCACCAACTCCTCCTGCTGTGCCGGAGTAAGGGATTGCCAACTCCCGAGGACTAAGCCCTGACGATTCGCCGCCCAAGCGGTGGCCTCTTCCCCGTCCAGCTCCACCCCATAGCAGAACTGGGTAGTGAGCCAGCGATAGTTCAGGTGCCAGGTGTACCCGGCGATACCATCGCGGATCCCACAATCCATGAGATCCCCTGCGCCCAAGAATCCGGCTCGGGTCTCTGGTGGCAGGAGGAGCGTCCCTTCGTTCACGACCAAATAGAGACGGAGCCTAGTGCGGAAGCGCTCTTGCGCGAGCAGCACAACGAGGCCCTTTGGCACCCACTGTCCGGCCTCGGTCAGCCGGCATCCGAAGGCCTTCACGAAAAACTTGTAGAGATCGCTCTGCCGACGCTCCCAGTCGGCGCCATAGACGTCTGAGAAGTCAATGCGCCGGGTCGCAAGTACATCCTCCTCGTGGGCCCACAGCCAGCTGACAAAGGCATCATAGGCCCGGTCGAATGGTTGGGTCCGAGTGGTGTTGCACGCCTTGCAAAGACTGGGCTGGTACTTGAGCTGCAGGGCGCCCGGCCCTTGGACGAGACGCGGGGTGCCCGCGACGACATGCGCGACTTCTCCGCGCCCGTGATAGGGCCCCGGACCGTGCTCACGGACGAGATCGCTCCGCTTGAACACGTGCTCGCCGCTGTCGGCGGTTGCGCCGCAGATCCAGCATTGCGGCGCTTGCGGCCTTTGACGACGGAAGGGAGTCTTGCTCCAGATCATCGGCCCTGCCAGAGACTTGAGGTGACCAATTCCAATGCAACGGAATATAGGAGGCACCCGTGTCAAGTTGTCAGCGGCTACCGCACTACCGCCTTATCGGTTCTCCGGTGATCACCCTGCGCATGCCGGCCACCTCGAGCACTCCCCTCTACCGACGCTGACGTTGGTAGGCGTGCTCGAGTGCTGCGTCCAAGGCGATGATCGCCGAGTGATCCAGCAGCATCTCCCCGCACTTGTCGCACATAGGCACGAGGACACTCGTCTCGACTAGGAGGCCCGGACTGTCCTTGTAGGGCAGCGTCCGCCCTTTGGCGTCCCGGACAGCCATTGCGCCGTCCTCGCAATTTGGACACGGCCTCGGCTCGAATCTCCACAAGAAGCGCACCTCCTAGAATGGCGTCCGAGCCTGCTCCAATCGCTTGACCTGGACATTGAAGGTCAGTCGTATCGGTACTTCACGATCCGCGTGGGTCGTTTGCCCTTGGGCGCTGGCGCGACGACGATTGTGATCTCCATGCCCAGGCGGATCAGGTAGTCCTCGAGTCGTTCTAGGCTGAGCCAGCGGATCCGGCCGCGCAAGAGGTCGGCCAACTCTGTCTTCGTGATCGCCATGGCCTCCCGTGCAGCGATGCGGGTCAGTCGCCGCCTAGCGATGACATCCGAGATTGCGAAGGCAAGGTCCGCCTTTGCCCGATGTAGGTCAGCCTCGGGGAGGCCAAGCTCGACAAAGACATTACCAGCACCGCGCTCTACGAGGTCGTCGCTCATGGTGCCCTCGGTTGTCCCGCTGGGCCGAGATGCGGTCGGACAACTGCCTTCGCACAGTCCAACCCATCTGACTAGAAGGACCGGATCTCCTGGAATGGCACTCCCAACCGCTGGGCGAGAATCCGTCGAATGGCCCCCGGTGGCCGCTTGATCTCATTGGCCTCCAGCCGGCGAAGTTCGCGCTCGTCGATTGGAGCGAAATCCGACCGACGGAGGCCCCGGAGCAGGCGGAGCCGCCGGAGCGCTGCCCCGAAGGAATCGTCATGTGCTCGCTCGCGCTGCTTGGCTCGTCGACGATACCCTTTGTCGTGCTCGTACAGGATCACCTCGGCTGTCGACTCATACTCGCCAAGCGCTATAGCCAATCCGTGGTCGACAATCGTGACGCGTTCAAAGTCCGGCGCAAGCCCGGAAGCGGCGGGCCTGAACGAGCGGAGAGGCACCGTTAGCATGTCAAAGGACCCTCGTGCTAGGAACAGCCTATCTCCCACGACTTGGGCGGCTAACAGGTAGTCGCCAGGCTCGCGCGAGGTGATCACTTCGGCCGCCTGCCCCGCCTCAAGCAGTGCGGTCGAGCGGGACGGCGCCACGAAGCGGGCAAAGTGCGGACGCAACGCTTCCTGGAGGACCGGCTCTGGTCTCGCAAACCTGTCGATCACCAGCAGACCGTAGGCAGGGCGAGCCTTGGGGGCGAGAACGGCCAACGGAGCGATGATGTCCCATCGCGATGTGACCCAACGCGTACGGACATCGGCGGTCCGAAACGAATCCAGCAAGGCATCTCGCGCGACGACCCGCGCACCAGCGGCCGCAAAGGGACGGACGACGGTGTCGTCATCGTCGAGTACGCAGACCGGGCGGGTGGGAAGGCCTCGCACCGTTCTATTCAGGGCGGTTTGCGGGCATGCTCCCCACCCCCCACTTCGGGCCATTGCGGGTCCGGAGGTGCCGCGCCGCCGAGGTGTGGCAAGTCAGGTTCGGGGAGACCTGTAGCGAAGCCGTCGCCCGGGAGTGTCCACAGAAGACGGAGATGGTTCGCTCCGGAAATGCCCGGGCCACTTCACGGAGCTTCACGCCGAGCTCCTGATGGACCGCCCAGGGCAGCGAGCGCAGGTTGTGGGTGCCGTGGGGCCACGGAGACACGTGGGTGGCAACTATGACATGTGAATGATGCTGCAGGGCGCTCGTGAGTCCTTCCATGATCTGTCGTTCTGCGTAGTCGGCCCACATCCGCACCCACTGAATGCGCTCCGCGCGGGTCGGCCGCGCGGCAAGGTCGGGATTTCGAGCGAAGTCCGGCGGCGCAGGGGTGGTGTCGCACTTGCCGGCCCGGGCATCGTACCAGCCGTCCGCACCGACCAACGCCAGATCGGGTGCAAGTTGGACCACCCCTGTAGTAGAGAGATAGGTCAGGAGCGGAAACTGCCTGCACGTGTCGTGGGCAATCCCCCGTGCCTTGCCGAACCCCATCCCCCACCCGTCTCGATTGCCTAGCACGAAGTAAGTGCGGACCCCAAGCTCTCCCAGCCATTGCAAAGCCCTGGCGAGGGTCGGCCCGGTCGCGAGGTCACCCGCGACGAGGAGGGCATTCGGGCACCGTTCCTCCAATCGTTCAATGAACGCCGTGCGTGCCGCAGCATCCATGCGGTCGAACCGGAGGTCCGAGGTCCAGGCGAGGTCGTACGTCACGGCTGGCCGCTGACGGCGAGCTCCTGGAGCGCCGCTGCGCGGATGCGCTCGTCCGGGTACTGGAGCAGGCTGGCCACCATCCCATCCGGAAGAGTCGTCAGCCGGCTGCTCCGCATGAACTGCAGCACCTGCTCCGCGCCTCGCCTCCCGAGCTTTGGGATGACCTGCCGGGCGGCGTCGACGACTTGTTGTGGAGCGCCGCCCGGTCTGTGCACTTCCGTGGACGCGATCGTCATGACCAACTCGACAAGCTCCGAAAACTCACCGTGCGTCCACGAGTCCGGGTTGCGCTTCCCGAGGGCCCGGATGACCCCGCGGTTGAACGCGGCCCACGACCACAGCATCCGCATCTGCGTGACCAGTCTGATTTGTTGCATCAGCGAGAGGCGACGCAGCAGCCCGGCACTCTCGCCTGGGCCCGACGCGTTCCACGACCCCGAGATGAGGATCGCCTCCACCAGCGGTGTCCACCGCTCCGGCGGCGTGCGGGCCAAGGTCCGTCTGGCAATCGCGCCCTCCTCCCACGGCCCCAGGCCCCAGAGGGCGAGCGCCTCGTTCGCCAAATGCCCAGACGTCGTGCGCCCAAAGGCCGCGCCGACCGAGCCCGGTACCGTGGGTGGATAGAGGTCGAACATCAGGACGCGAGCGTCGAGGTCCGTTTCTTCAAAGGTCTCGAGTGTGAGGCCACCCCCGACCCAGAGCAGGCGCTGGGCCGCGCGGCGCCACTGCGTACAGGCGCAGGTCGGATACCGCCAGCTTCTCCCATCGCACCCGAAGGGTCGCGCCCTGAAGAACGCGCTGGGGGCCAGCGCACAGGTGCGCCGCCACCTTTCCAGCAGCGCCGGCGACCAGTCGAGGCCGTGGGAGAACCCCTGCACGAACAGATCCCGCCGTTCCGGCCGGGCCAGACCTGCGCCTAGGCCGACCGGCCCCAGGTGTAGGAGATTCACGAGCTCTTCTCGCGTCCCCTTGTGCTCTCCCAGGACTTCGAGATGCGCTGCCAGCTGCCCGAGCGGCGAGCGTCCCATCCGCCGGCTCCATCGGTGCCTCCACATGGATCGACTCTTACTCAAGCGCGGTCACGAGATGTCCCTGCGCGACCCGGGCCGCGGCCAGGCTGGCAGGGGGAAGAGGCCACGCTAAATGGATAGCGCAAGGCCCTCAGGTAGTAGGCGTCTCGGCGAGTTGACCGGATGACACGCCTCATTCGGATCGCATGACAAGTCGTCCCGCGGACCGAAGCGCCGCCGCCCGCGTGCGAATAGGCCCGGGGACCGGCGCGCCGTTAGATGTGCCCTTGATCACGTGGAGCCGGAGTCGATACCAGACGCACTCCGCTATGCGCTCCAAGACAAAGGTGGGGTGCGCCTGGCGGCCGCGACTGGCGAAGGTCTGCAGGCGGGCCACCAAACCGGCTGCCGCAGCCTCGTCCTCGGCGGGGAGTTCGCGTGCCCACCGGATGCCAAGGTCGATGAGTTCGATCTTGGTTGCATTCCGCTTGGCGAGCGAGATAAGCGGCGCGACAGCGTTCTGGTTACGGAGATCCAGACGCGCAAGCCCGTCCACTTCCCGCTCGCGCATGGGAAGGAGGTCGAGCTGCACCAGCTCTTCCGGGGTCCATAGGTACGCCCGCACCGAGGCCTCCAAACCGAACAAACGCCGAAATGCAATCGGAAGATGTTTCCCTGATCCACCGTCCGTCAACACCCTGAGAAGGAGCCTCGATCCGACCGGCAATAGGACTAGCGGCATCCTGGACGAGTGGTATCTCTAGTGCGAATGCTATTACAAATTAGCATTACACGCAAATGCCATTACAGAACGGCTGTTTGCCATTTCCTATAGGCTTGTTGCTGACCTTCAGTTTTGGGATGATCTCGGGACTCAGTACGGTGGCAAACTCGGCGTGGTGTTGACGCCATTCTGCCACTTGATGAGGAGGCTGTGTGAAGCAGGAGCGTGGTTGGCGTTGTCTGGAGCCCGAACTGAAGCAGGAGGCAGACGAAGCGTCGGCGGAGTTGACCGCGATGGCGGCGCAGGCCCACGCCTCCCAACCGCTCTCTCAGTGGGAGGGTTTGCAGCTCCGCGGAGTTCTCAAGGCCTTGGGGCGGCCAACGACCCCAGAGAGGATGCAGGGGGCGATCAAGGAGGCGGCGGCGCTTCGGCAGATGTTGAGTGCGGCCCGACAGGAATCGGTCCTGGAGCCACCGGTCGCCATCGACCCGATTTCGATCCTGCAAGGGACGTTGGAGCCGCATCGCTCGGCGCCGTTGGCAACGCTCAGCGACAAGCAGTTGGCGGAACTCAATCTCAAGCGGCGACTGGCACGCCTGGTTCTCCAGGACGGGTACCGACCAAAGGAGGCCCTCGAAGTGCTGGGGCTACCGCAATGCAAGCTGAGCTGGGCCCGTCGTGTCGTTGACGCCGCGCGCGAGGGACGCCCCCTCCACGACCAGCGAGCGGGTCGGGAGATCCATTGCATGCGCAAGCGGACTCCACGGTTGCGCGAAGCCATCTGGAGCGCGGCACTGGCATTGCGCGGCGCGAACACCAAGGCGACGATCGCCGCGCTGGCTCGACAGGGCAAGGAGCGACTGGAGGGCCTACCCGCCGAGGAGCAGCTCTCGCTTGGGGGCCTGGCGATTCCGTCCTACTCGACAATCTGGCGAGAGCTCAAGTCCATGCCCAAGGAACTGCGCCTGCTTCGGACTGGTGGGAAGGCTGAGGTGACGAAGCACGGAGCAGTGGTCGGGAAGCGTCAGACCGGGGAGGCGGCCAACGTTCGCTGGGAGATCGACCACACCCGGCTGGATGTCTGGTGCCGTCGGGTGGAGAACGGCACGATGCAAGCGTGCGAGGTCTGGGTCACGGCAATTATCGACACCTTCTCGCGACGGGTAATGTCGGTTGTGGTGAACGACCATCCACCGACCTCGTGGACGGTGATCCGTGCCGTGAAGGCAGCGGTCCGCGTGGGTGGGCAAGCCCTAGGAATGCCCGGATTGCGCCCGGAGACTTTGGTCATGGACAACGGGAAGGATCTCATCTCCGACAAGGTTGATCGCGTGCTGCAAGAACTGGGGATTACACGTGAACTGTGCCGCCCGCATGACCCAAACGCAAAGGGCAAGATCGAACGGTGGATGCGCACCGTAACGGACGGCTTCTGCGCCCAACTGATGGGTGGCATGGTGAACTCGGGTAGGTCGCGCGGAGCGGCCGAGAAGCGGCTCGCAGACCTGCATGATTTGGTCACGCTCGCTCGAGAACTGGGGATGTGGGTCACAGACGTGTACAACGCGACGCCGCACTCACGGACGGGGGCCACACCCCATTCGAGGTGGTTGGACTGCCTGCGGCCGGCGGTGGTCACCGAGGAGGCGCTGGCGACGGCACTGCTTCCGGTTGGACAAAGGCAAGTCACCCCAGAAGGCATTCACTACACCCACGACAAGGTCGCGCGTCGGTATGTGTGGCCCGACCAGCAGCTCTATCTCGGCCAGAAGGTGGAACTCCGGCTGGATCCCGACGCTCCCTGGAGTGTGCAGGTGTACCAGGGTGCCCAGTACCTCGGAGAAGCCTTCGACCGGGACGATCCCGCTGCAGCGGCAGGGTGGGCCGCGATGATGGAGCGCTCGAAGAGCTACCGACAGAACGTCGTCAAGCTCGGAGAGACCATGCGGGCGAACTATGCGGCGGCAGAACGGGAACGCCTTAGCAGCAGGAGCCTCACGATCTCTGAGCAGCTGATGCTGGACGAGTTCCGCCGGCAGCGTCAGTCTGAGCCGCCGGTTGAGGAACAAGAGTCAGCGGAAGAGGCGGGGGTCAGGGCACAGCTCCAGCATGCGATGCGGGAAGCAGCCGCCCAAAGGAACGAAGTACCGGAGCACGTGCTGGTTCCGGCGGCGGCAGGGGCACCGCCCGTTGCGGATCCAACCGCTCCGGCGAGCAGCGAGGACCTCGAAATGGAGGCGACGTTGCGCGCGTTGCGCGGGCAACGCAGTGGCGAGGCGCAGGATAGGTGAACTGACACCCGACAACCTCTACAGGACCGACAGATGACTTATCAGATTGAGCAGCTTGGGAAGCGCTCCATCGTCGTCACGCCGACGATGGAACTCATGCTACGCCATGTGGCGAGGAAGCTCGAATTCGGTGCGA
>Ga0164309_10000418_pt1 | contig 23554 bp, 22 predicted proteins | sample Whisoiple_247_MG_FD_109984 | JGI IMG/M metagenome (GOLD analysis project Ga0164309, IMG submission 109984) | Soil microbial communities amended with fresh organic matter from upstate New York, USA - Whitman soil sample_247_MG | ecosystem: Environmental > Terrestrial > Soil > Unclassified >...
CGCGACCGAGGCCCTTCTCGCCCAGAATCGGTGTACCTTGGGCGAGCTATGGCCAGCCGCCTGGAAAATCTCAAGGGGAGCGAAGCGCGCCTGTGGAACCTAGTCGAGGCGAGGAGTCAGCCCGGTGCCGACGTCGCTGCGATCGACCAACGGATCTGGGACCTGTTCGGCGAAGACTGGGCCATCATGTTCACCGACCTCTCCGGCTTCTCGCGCCGGGTGGCCGAGTTCGGCATTTTGCATTTTTTGCAAGTGATCCACGAACAGCACAAGCTCCTCTTGCCCATCGTGGACGACTTCGATGGCCTGCTCATCAAGATCGAGGGCGACAGCTTCCTCCTCCTCTTCCGTCGTCCCGAGCGCGCGCTCGAGTGCGCCTTCGAGATGCAGGCGGCGTGCGACCGGTACAACATCGATCGCAAGCCCGAGGAGCAGATCCTACTCTGCGTCGGCATCGGCTACGGTCGCGTGCTCCGCATTGGCGACAGCGACGTGTGGGGCCGCGAGGTGAACCTCGCCAGCAAGCTCGGCGAAGACACCGCGCGGTCGCACGAGGTTTTGGTCACGCAGGCGGTCAAGGACGCCATCCCCAATGAGACGACCTGGGCCTTCCAGGACGTCGGGCACGGCTTCGAGGAAACCGAGCGGGTGTTCCGCGTTCAGCCTGGCTGAAATTCGAACAACCCCGTCCAGGACATCGACCTGCTCGTCCAGGACATCAACCTGCCCGTCCAGAACATCAACCTGCTCGTCCAGGACACGAACCTGCTCGTCCAGGACACGAACCTGCCCGTCCAGGACACGAACCTGCCCGTCCAGGACACGAACCTGCCCGTCCAGGACATCAACCTGCCCGTCCAGGACAGATCCGTCCCCCGCAGAACTCAGTCGTCTTCCACTGGCTCTCCCGGAAACAGCACATCCGTGAAGCCGAACTTCGTGAGGTCCCGCATGCGCGTCGGATAGAGCCTGCCGATCAGGTGGTCGCACTCGTGTTGGACGACGCGCGCGTGAAAGTCGTCGACTTCGCGCACCAGCGGTGCCCCCGTTTCGTCGAGGCCGCTGTAGCGAATGCGCGTCGGGCGCGGCACCACACCGCGCAGGCCCGGGACCGAGAGGCAGCCTTCCCAGCCCTCCTCCTCTTCGTCGGTCAGGACCTCGATCACGGGATTGATCAGGATGGTGCGCGGGACCGCAGGCGCGTCGGGGTAGCGCTCACTCGACTCGAAGCCGAAGATCACGAGCTGCTTGTCCTCGCCGATCTGCGGTGCCGCCAGGCCCACGCCGCCAGCGGAGGCCATGGTGTCGAACATGTCTTCGAGCAGCTGGGCAAAGGCTGGGCTCCCTATCTCGTCTGCTGGGACAGGAGCTGCAATCCGCAGCAATCGCGGGTCGCCCATCCGAAGAATCTCACGCACCGCCATGAGTCACCTTGGCCGCAATTTGGATCGCCACGTTGAGGCCGTCCACTGCCGCACTGACGATGCCGCCAGCGTAGCCGGCGCCCTCCCCGCTCGGGTAGAGGCCGCCTATGGCTTCGAGGGTCTCCGGGTCGCGCACCATGCGCACTGGTGAGCTGGTGCGTGATTCGACGCCGACCAAAACGCCTTCGTTCGTGTCGAAGCCCTTCATACGGCGCGAAAAGACGCGCAGCGCCGCACGAATGCGTTTGGAAAGGGGAAGGCCCGTAGCGTCGAGGCACACGGCGACGTCACTCGGCGTGAGGCCGGGCAAATAGCTCGACTCGGGCACGGAGGACGACGGCCGTCCCGCGAGAAAGTCCGACACGCGCGTAGCCGGGGCTCGATTTTCTCCGCCACCCAGCCGCTGCGCTTCTCGCTCGGCGCGGCGCTGGATCTCGACGCCGGCGAGCGGCCCATCGAGACCCACCGCGGCCCAATCGGCGCGGGAGATGGCGACGACGAGCCCCGAGTTGGCGTACGGGGAGTTGCGCTTGGACAGGCTCATGCCGTTGACGACCAGGTGTTCGGCATCGGTCGAAGCGGGCACGATCCAGCCGCCCGGGCACATGCAGAAGCTGAAGACGCCTCTTCCCTCGACCTGCTCGACCAGCTTGTAGGAGGCCGGACCGAGCGCCGGGTGCCCGGCATGCTGGCCGAACTGGATGCGGTCGATGAGCCCTTGTGGATGCTCGATGCGCAGGCCCAGCGCAAAGTCTTTGGCCTGTAGCGTCACGCCGGCGCGCTCGGCGAGCAGGAACACGTCCCGCGCCGAATGGCCCGTGGCCAAGACGACAGAGCGCGCTCCGAGCTCTACGATGGCGCCGCTGTCGACGTTCTCGAGGGATACGCTCTCGACGCGACGAGCTGCTCCCTCTCCGACCACGCCGAGCTCGACCAGCCGCTGCCCGAAGCGAAATTCCACACCGACGGCCTCCAGGCGCTCGCGCATGGACGAGATGACGCGCGGCAGGAGGTTCGAGCCAATGTGCGGCCGCGCATCGACCAAGATGTCGGCCGGTGCGCCGTGCAGGGCCAGGATCTCGAGCACGTCTCGTACGGGCCCGCGTTTGTGGCTGCGCGTGTAGAGCTTGCCGTCGCTGTACGTGCCCGCCCCGCCCTCGCCGAAGCAGTAGTTGGAGTCCGGGTCCACACCGCCGCGCGCGTTCAAAAGCTTGAGGTCCCGGCGGCGGGGCTGCACTGGCTTGCCCCGATCGACGACGATTGACGCCACCCCCGCCCGCGCCAGGCCGTAAGCGGCAAAGAGGCCTGCTGGACCGTCGCCGATGATCACGACTTCAGCCGGGCCCCGCACCTGCTCCGGGTGTGGAAGACCGAGCTCGCTCGGCAAAGGCTCCGCTTCGCCCACGGCAAAGGTCAGGTGAACGCGCACGCGGCCGCGCCGGGCGTCGATCGAGCGCTTGAGCAAGCGCACCGGAGGCAGCTCGTCCTGGCTGACGCCCAGCTTGCGGCTGAGGGCCGTGCGCTGCGCCTCCGGATCCTGGGCGGCACTCGGCTCGAGGTCGAGCTCGAGCGTGTCGGTCATGGCTTCGGCGGACCCTTGGGCCCCGTAGCGATCTTGCCGCTGCGCAGCTTGTTGCCACCGAAGGGAGCGACGACGGGAAGCTTGGCGAAGTACGCCTCGAGCTCGGCTGCCAAAGTCTTCACGCGGTCCGGCTCCTTCTCGGATACGTCCGTCGTTTCACCGGGGTCACGGCTCAGGTCGAACAGTGCCTTCTTGCCCGATTCGAAGGTGATCAGCTTGTGAGTGCCGACGATGATGGCTCGACGCGCGGGGTTATTGCTGTCCTCCGCCAGCTCGAGCACGATCGGCTCGCGGCTTTCAGCTGGCTTTTCCCCGTAGATTTCGGGGACGAGGCTCTTGCCCTGAAAACCGGGCAAGGGTGGCATGCGTAAGAAATCGGCGATGGTCGGGGCGATGTCGAGGTGGGTGCGCGCCGCCGCAATGCGCTGGGGTTTGGCTCCCGGCGCGCGGACCAAGAGCGGCACCCGCGTCAGGACCTCCCACAGCTCGAACGCATGCTTGTACATGCCGTGCTCGCCGAACGCCTCCCCGTGGTCCGCCGAGATGATGACCACGGTCTTGTCCCACCAGGGTTGCTTCTTGGCGTGCTCGAGGATCTTGCCGATCTGTGCGTCCGTGAACCAGACCTCCGAGTCGTAGCGCCCGCGGTTGTCCTTGCCGAAATCGGGCGACTCTTCGTGCTTCACGTACTGGTCGTGCGGATCCATCAGGTGGCTCCACAGGAAGAACTGTTTTTGCGAGAGTGCCGGATTGGAAAGCAGCTCGATGATCGCAGCCGCGCTCTTTTCCCCAGTGACGCTCTCGTCGGTCTGCGCGTTCCAGGTCAGTCCCGGCACCATCTTCCACACGTCGAAGCCCTGGCGCAGGCCCGGCGAGCGATCGAAGTAGAGGTGGGCATGCACCGCCATGGTAGCGATGCCCTGCTGCTGCATCGCCTCGGTGAGCCAGTCGTTCGAGTCGAAGTAGTTGGTGAAGAACATGCCCGTGCGATAGAGCGTCGAGGCGTACTGGCCGCTCATCCACGTGGCGACCGTCTGCGCGGTGTAGCTCGAGACGGAGCGGTGGTTTTCGTAGACCACGGCTTCCTTCGAAAGCTCGGTGAGGTTCGGGGCAATCGGCTTATCGTAGCCGGCCCACGGCATGTCCGAGCGCAGCGCATCGACCGTCAGGAAAAGGACGTTCTGCGGCGCGCTCGGCCGGGTCGGCGCTGCAGGTGCAGGCGGAGTCGGCGCAGGCGCAGGGGCTGCGCTGGGAGCCGCGCTGGCCGGGGCGGCCGGCTGCTCTCGCTCGGCCGGATCCTGTTTGCAAGCGCCCAAGAGGAGGGAGGAACACAGGGCGCTCTTTAGAATCTTCGATTTCATCGCTCGGGGCGCACCCTGGCAAATTGTCGGGACCGGCTCAACCCGCGGACAGGCGGTGCGTGAAGACGCGGCCACCTCGGGTGGCATCGTGGGCGGCCTCCACGTCGCGCGCCAAGTGGGTGAAGTAGAGCACCTGGGTCTTTTGCGCCATTTCTCCCAGAATCTCGAACGCCGCCACCGCGCGGTCCTCGTCGAACTCCACGAACAGATCGTCCAAAACCAGCGGCAGCGGATCGGGGGCGTCCAAGGCGCTCTCGAGGCTGGCCAGGCGGAGCGCCAAGAAGAGCTGAGCCCGCGTGCCACTCGACAGCTCGGTCACCTTCACCTGCTGCTGGCCGCGTACGGCCATGAGCTCCCGCTCGCCGAGGCCGATCGAGAGGCCGCGGTACTTTCCGAGTGTGAGGCGCGAGAACAAACTCTCGGCGCGCGCGAGCAGAGTGCTCCTGCTATCGCGCGCGTAGTCGACCATCTCGGCTTCGAGCAAGAGGCGCGCCGCGCGCAACACCAAGAGCTCGCGCAAGGCGTGGGCAGCGCTCGCCCGACGGTGCATGGTCCGCTGCTTGGCGTCGGCCGCGTCCTCGGTGCCGTACTGCGCCAGCATCTGCTGCTGGGAGGCAGCCTCGCGCGTGGCGACTTGATGCTGCGCCTCGACTTCGCGCAAGGCATCCTCGAGGTCCTCCACTTCGCTCTGCAAGACGTCGTGATCGAGACCACGCACCTCGTCGATGAGGGCGCGCAACTGTCCACCGGACCTCCCGCGCAGGCCGTCCTCGAGCGACCGCACGAGCTCGGTCAGCTCGCGCCGCCTGGCCGAACGCACCTCGAGCTCGAGATGTTCTTCCAAATTCGCGGCCCCCGACAGAGCGAGCAGGGCGCCGAGTCGAGAGTGAGCTGCATCCCGCCGCCGCTCGGCCTCCCCGAGCAGCTGGCGCCGGCGCTGGATCTCGTCCTGGCTGCGCAGCCGCTGCACCTGAGTTTCCCGCGCCTGCCGCGCGCGTCCGAGCAGCTCCTCCGCGCCTTCGATCGGCGACCGGACCAGCAAATCGGGTGCATGCTGCCGCGCGAGCTGAGCAAAGAGCTCGCTGAACAGCGCCGTGTCCCGACGCATCCCGTCGACTCGACGCTGCATTTCGCGCTGCTCACGCAGGACGGCCGACAGCTCACTCAAGCGCGAAAGAAACGTCTGCAGCTCGGCAGGACGAGGTGGCTCCGTGTAGCCGAGCTCATTCGTCATCTTCCTCCACTCGCTCGACCAGGCAGCAAGGCGTGCCTCCGCAGCGCCCAGTGCAGCCCGTTCCTCGCTCTCCAGCCGCTGGTTCGACCGAAGCTCTCGCTCGAGCTCGCCCAGGGCAAAAGCGCGCTGATTCTGGGCCTCCAGCTTCGCCTCGGCGCGGGCCAAAACGCCGTCGAAGGCGTGCCCAGCATCCTCGCCGGGCGCCAAGATCGCTTTCAGCTCGCGTTCCTCGCGCGACAAGCGCTCGGCCTCCCGCTCGAGCTGTTCGGCGCGCTCGTTGGCTTCGAACCAGCCAGTCCAGCGAGCGTAGGCCTGTCGAGCCGACGCCACGCCCGTCGGTGGAACCTTCATCGGCGCAAACGACGCGGCGAGTCGCGCAGTCCAGGCTGCGCCATCTCGCTCGAGCTCGAGAGCACGTCCGGAAAGGTTCGTCAGCCGCGCGTCTGCCGCGGCCGCGTCCATTTCCAGCGCCACCAGCTCGGAGACGCGGACGGCCTCGCGCCTGAGTCGATCGGCTACCTCATCGGCAGCCCGCACGGCTTCGCTCAAGCGGCGAAAACGGCCCTCGTCCGCGCCGGGCCAAGGCCCCTTGCCCAAGAGCTCATCCCGCAGAGCGCGCTGGGTTCGCAGTTGCTCCTCCGTCGGCAGATCGAGCGCCCCCTTCAGCGCCCGCTGCCTGGCCTCGCTATCCGCTTTTTGATCGAGCAACAGCGCCCGCTCACGCTCGAGCTCGTGACGGCGTCGATCGAGCTCACCGCGCTCGCCGAGCAAGTGATCGAGCGCCTCCCCGGCCAAGGGCGGCGCGGGTTCCCGCAAGCCAAGCTCCGCTGCATGCCGGTCCGCCTGCGCGCGAGCCTCCCGCATCCGCTGGCCGAGCTCGGCTCGTGCTCGAATCGACGCGGCGCGTTCCCGCGCACGCGCGAGCGTGTCTCGGTCCAAGCCCAAACCGTCGTCGCTGCGCACCTGCTCGGTCAGAGCCTCCCGGCGGCGGCCCAGGTCCTCCTGGTCGAGGACGAGTCGCTCCACGTTGCGGCGCAGTTGCAGGACTTCCGACTCGAGCTGCGCGTGCTCCGTCGCGAGCGCGCGCAGACGCGCCTCGTGCGCCAGGTGGACCAAGAGCCCCTCCGGACTCTCCTGAGGTCGCCCCAGGGCTCTCAGCTGTTCGGACACGGCTTCCGTCAGCTGGTCGAGCTTGGCGCTGCGCTTGGGGAAGTCCGCCAGTGCCTTCAGCTCCGAACCCAGTTGGTTACGCAGGACGGCCAGGCGTTCGTCCTCCAGCCGTTCCAGGCTGCTCGGCTCACCGAGCGCCGCCATCCGCGCTTCGAGCAACCCGAGCTCGGTCAGGTGAACGTGCGCCTCGTGACCTGCGTCTCGCTCCTCGGCCGTGGCACGCGTCCGTTCCTCCACGGACTCGCTCGGTAACAGAGGCGTCTGACCGAGCCCGGCGAGCTCCTGCTCGGCCTGAACCAACCGAGCGACGTCGGTGAGCATGGACGCGAGGCGGTTCTTCCGACTGAGCTCCGTGCGCAATTGGGAGCGCCGCCCCTCGATACGAAGGACCTCCGCGGTCTTCAGCTCGTAGGCGCGCTTTTGCTCCTGCCACTTTTCGGCCGGCCGTTCCGAGAGGCGCAAATGCTTTTCCGCATCCCTGAGCTGCTCGAGCAGCTGATTGAGCACGTACTTCTGGCCCCGTGGACGAAAGATCGCCGCTTGCTCTTCATCCAGGCGAAGCAAGATCTGCGCAACGCCCGCGCCCGCCGTACCCGCAGCGAACAGGCCCTCCTCGGCGCCGGACAGGAGCGCCTTGGCGCCCAGCTCGAGCTGGCGCTGATCGAGCGCGTAGCGATTCTGAAACGACTCCTTGGTGACACCGAGCAAGAATGGGTCGAGCACGGTCTCTTCGAGCGGTGTGCCATCACCCGCCGTCAGCGGGTGCTTGCGCCGCTTGTAGCGCACGATCTCGAGCTGCTCGGGGCGTCCGTCGAAGCGCCGCTCGAGCACCGCACCCAGCCGTAGGTCACTCGGCGCGTGCAGGTGCGCGTCTTCCGACCGCTGCCCCAACCCGAAGAGCAGCCCCGACACTGCGCGCAGCGATGTGCTCTTGCCCGCTTCGTTCGGCCCGTAGACGATGTGCAGGCCCCCTGGCCCCTGCACCTCGAGGTCGAGCCGTTGGTCGGTGAACGGCCCGAACCGAGCCAAATGCAGCTTCTGGATCCTCACGGGCTCGGCTCGTCCTCGGAAAGGAGCCGCGCCAACAGCAGGCGCTCCGCGTCCGCGAGCAGCTCGGGCAAATCGGTCAGCTGCTCGCGTAAAAGCTCGACCGGCACCGCGTCGAGACCAGCCTTCAGGCGCAGGACGAAATCCTCGCGTTCGTCGTCGGTCCCCGCCCGTCGCGCTCTCTTGGCCAGACTTTCTCCGAGCAGCACGAACTCGTCGCTCGAAACGTTCCGCGCTCCGCCGAACGGCACGGGCTTCGTGTGCACCCGCACGTCCTCCACGTACACGCCCCCGAGCACGAGTGACTCGAGCCTGATCTGAGCCTTCAGCCGCTCGCCCTGGCCGAGCAAGCTCACGTGGGCCCCTGTCTCGCCGACAATCTCGACGCGCGTGGCCAGCACGCGGCCTTTCGCGCCCAATTTGGCGGCCTCGAGCGCCGCCGCGGCCTTCCCGAGCGCGGTATCGAAGCCATCGTCCCGCCCCAGGACCACCTCGGTCACGTGCCAGCGCACGACATCGAAGTCGACGTGCCGAACGCTCGCAATATGTCCCGCCTCCACCTCGATCAGGGTGGCGCCCTTCGGTCCGCATTCGCGCACGTGACGCCCCTGCAGGTTGCCCGGGAACACCACCCAAGGGTCCGTGCTGAGCACTTCGCGCGCATGCACGTGGCCGAGCGCAAAGTAGTCGTACGAGCAGGCCCGCAGCTGGTCGAGCGTGCAGGGCGCGTAGCGAGCGTGCGGCTCGCGTCCGTCGACGGCCGTATGCAGAAGGCCCAAATTCAAGAGCCCCGGAATGCGGGCCGGATAGTCGGTGACCAAATTGTCGCCCGTATCCCGCACCGCGTAGCCGCGTCCGTGCACCACGACGCCGAGGTCGTCGAAGGTCAGGCTCTCGGGCGCGCTGACCGACAGCTCGCGCACGTGCGGCGGTGGGCTCAGGTGCCGGGTGATCTGGCTCTGCGCATCGTGGTTGCCCCGCACCCACACGACCCGCGTGGACGCCTCGGCCAGCCGCGCCATCTGCTGGAGGAAAAAGAGCCCGGTCGAATAGTCGCGCCAGTCGCCGTCGTAGAGATCCCCAGCGAGCAGGAGGAGCGCGACCCGCTCCGCCAAGCAGAAGTCGACCAGATTGACGAGCGCCCGCCGCGTGGCACTCCGCACCTCGTCGACCGGCGCACCCTCGTAGAACTCGAGACCCCCCAGCGGGCTATCGAGGTGCAAGTCCGCGGCGTGCAGGATCTTCACGGCGGCGGATGCTAGCAGCTGGCCTACGGTACGTCCCGCACGCGCCCGCGGCGTGGGCAGGCAGCTTGCGGCACTTGCCTTCATGTCGAAACTGACATATGGTACATCATGTCGCCTAGGCACAAACCGCTGGTTTGGCTCTACGGCGAGGTGAAAACTCCTCCATTCTCTACGGAGGCTCGCATCGAAGCAGGCTTCCTGCTCCGCAGACTGCAGGCGGGAGAAAGTATCGGTCTGCCTCATTCGCGACCGATGCCGACCATCGGCAAGAGCTGCCACGAGCTTCGGATTCAGGATTCCAGCACTACCTGGCGCATCGTCTACCGAATCGACTCGGACGCAGTCGTCATCATCGAGGTTTTCTCGAAGACCACTCGGACAACACCGCTGAAAGTAATCGAGACCTGCAAGCTGCGGCTCAAAAAGTATGACGAAGATGCGAGGTGAAGCGATGGACCGAGCAAAGAAAAGGAAACTCGAACGGCGCGGCTGGGCAGTTGGTGACGCAGCTGATTTCTTGGGACTCAGCGACACGGAGCTCCGTCTCGTCGAAATGAAGCTGTCCTTGAGTGCGCGCCTCCGCAAAGCACGAGAGAAGCGCAAACTCACGCAGACTGATCTCGCCGCACGCATGGGATCGAGCCAGTCGCGCGTTGCGAAGATGGAGGCCGGCGACCCGAGTGTCTCTCTCGACCTCTTGGTGCAAGGCCTCCTGGCCACAGGCGCCAGCAAGCGAGAGATCGCATCAGCGCTCGCCGGCAAACCGTCGACGAGAACGAAGTCGGCGGCGTAGGCGTACTCGGGGGTTCTTCAGTCGCGTCGCCGGCTGACCGGCGGCGTCGCTTCAGACCTTCGATTCGCCGACGCGATGCGGCAACCCTCGAATCGTCGTCCAATACTCAACGCGAGCGTCGTCATCGATCTCGATCGGCTCCCTCCCTCCGTAGAGCCGATCCGCTCCATCACGCCGAGGGCCCGAGATCCAGAAACGTTCACCGGTCGCTACGTCGAAGAAATTGGCCTTGAAGCCCTGGCCGCCCAGGCTCTGAAAGGCGCGACCGCCGTAGTAGATGGTCCGCCCGGATTTGGAAAAGACGACGCGTCCAATGCGGGCCGGCCCCGAGAGACCGGTCTCCTTGGTCTCGATGTACATGACACGAAACCGAGCGCCCCTGTTCAACTGCGACATGACACCAGACTCGAACATCTAACCTAGCATGCTTGGCGTGCGGACGACGTCGCGCCAGTGGGGCTCACGCAGGAGGGTCGACCTGAACTGCCCGCTCATCCAGCGGCACCCAGCCATTCTTGCGCAAGAAGCGCCGAATCTTGACGAACCAGTCGCTGGCATCGATGTGCGACGTGCGCTGCTCGGTGAGGGGAACGACGCGATCCCCACAGCGGATCTCGATGCGCGCCTCGTCGATGCCCGGGCCAACGCGGGCGTCGATGAAGCGAAGCTCGGGCATGCCGCTCGATAGGTTCTCCTGAACCTTTTGGATGGTTCGCGTATCGAGAGTGACATCGGAGATGTCCAGGATGGGCGCGTCCAGAATCGTCTGCCCCTTGCGGTCCGTGAGCCTCAGGCGATCACCGACCACCTCGAACAGGACTTGTGGCACCGAGCGCCGCTTGCGACGTCCCCAATACAACCACGTCCCCACGATCAACCCTGCCGGCCAGGCCAGGGTCGCGTGGACCGCTCCCACCACGATCACGACGAAGAACGGTGCGATGAAGACGTACCAAGCCACCGCTGACGACTCGATGCGGCGCCCCTCGGGGAAGTACTGCAGGCGGGCGCTCGACTCGGTGTTCGTCGTCTCGCTCATTCGGACGCCGCTACCCCTCGAATCCAGCCACCACCTGGCGCCCGACGCCAATCCCCTCGATGCCGTACTCGACGATGTCGCCGGCTTTCAGGTAGGTGGGCGGGGTGCGGCCCATGCCGACACCCGATGGTGTGCCGGTCGTGATGACGTCGCCGGGCAGGAGCGTCATGTAGCCGCTGATGGCGGACACGAGCTTCGGCACGTCGAAGATGAGGTCGCTCGTGCGGCCGTCTTGGCGGGGCTCGCCGTTGACGCTGAGCCAAAGGCGCAGGTCCTTCGGATCGAGCCGATCGGCGGGCACGAGGACGGGGCCGAGGGGGGCGAAGCCGTCGGCGCTCTTGCCTTTGACGAACTGGCCATGGCGGTTTTTCTGCCAGTCGCGCTCGGAGTAGTCGTTGCAGATGGTGTAGCCGGCGATGTACGCGCTGGCCTCGGCCGGGGTGACGCCGCCGCGCGGCGTCTTTTGGGCAATGACGAGCGCGAGCTCGACTTCGTAGTCGACTTCGCTCGAGTTCGGCGGCAGCTCGAGCACGTCGGTGACGCCCGAAATGGCCGTCGTCGCTTTCATGAACAGCATCGGATCGCTCGGGATCTTGCTGCCCATCTCGACGGCATGCGCTCGGTAGTTGAGGCCGATGGCGACGAGCTTGCTGGGCATCGTGACCGGCGGTCCGAAGCGCACGCCTTGCAACGAAATCTCGGGCAGGCCCGATGGGCCGGCGGCCAGCGCGTGGCGCAGGCGCGCCACGATGTCCGGCGTAAAAAAGGCCTCTCCGCAGTCACCGATCAGGCTCGACACGTCGAGCAAGATGGATCCGGGCCGCAGCGGTCCGAGGGCGGCGTCGCCGTCCAGAGGGGGTACGACGACGCCTGGTTTTTCGGCGTCGGGAGGGCCGAAGCGGACGAGCCCGAGCCCTTGGGCCCGGGCGTTCCAGTCTTGGCCGCTCGAGCCGCTCACGCGATGTCGAACTTGCCGGTGGCGCCGAGATCCTCGAACGCGACGACCAAGCGCTCGGCCATGCCCTTCTCGCCGAGGTGGAGCCAGCCGCGCGGATCGATGTACTTCTTGTTCGGCTTGTCCTCGCCCTCGGGGTTACCGAGCTGCGACTGCAAGTACGGGCTCTTGTCGTCCATGTACTTCTTGATCGGCTGGGTGAAGGCCCACTGGGTGTCGGTATCGATGTTCATCTTCACGACGCCGTAGGAGACGGCCTCACGGATTTCCTCGCGCGACGAGCCGCTGCCACCGTGGAAAACGAAGTCGACCGGGTTTTTGCCGGTGCTGCGCTGCTTCTGAATCTCGACCTGGCTGTTCTTGAGGATCACCGGAGTGAGCTTCACGTTGCCGGGCTTGTAGACGCCGTGGGTGTTGCCGAACGACGCGGCGCAGGTGAAATGACCGATGGAATTGAGCTTGTCGTACGACGCCAAGACGTCGGCCGGCTGGGTGTAGAGCTTGGAGTTGTCGATGTCGGAATTGTCGACGCCGTCTTCCTCGCCGCCGGTGACGCCGAGCTCGATCTCGAGCGTCATCTGGAGCTTGCTCATGCGCGCCAGGTACTTGGCACAGATCTCGAGGTTCTCGTGGAGAGGCTCCTCGGACAGGTCGAGCATGTGCGAGCTGAACAGCGGCTGGCCGTTACGCTCGAAATGCTTCTCGCCCGCGTCGAGCAAGCCATCGATCCAAGGCAAAAGCTTCTTGGCTGCGTGGTCCGTGTGCAGAATGACCGGCACGCCGTAGGCCTCGGCCATGGCGCGCACGTGGTAGGCGCCGGCGATACCGCCTGCGATCGCACCCTTCTCACCGGCGTTGCTCAGGAACTTGCCGCCGAAGAAGTGGGCGCCGCCGTTGGAGAGCTGGATGACGATGGGGCAGCCGGCCGTCTTGGCTGCCTGAAGCGCGGCGTTGGCCGTGTGCGACCCGATCACGTTGACCGCAGGCAGCGCTGCTCCGGCTTCCTTACACTGGCCGAAGAGCTCCCGAAGAGCGCTTCCGTACACGATGCCTGGCTTCACTTTGATCTTGGACATGGTCTTTTCGTCTTTCCTAGGGGCTAGCTAGCAAGAATCTCCCCCCCACACGAGCCGTTTTTCTCCGCCTCGGGCGGCGCTATTCCAGCCAACCGACCTCGACGACCATGGTGCCCTCCACCCGGGCCCCGGTGTCGCGTGGACACGTTCCAGCGGACAGGCAGCTGCCGCCACCCGGCAACGGTCTCTGGTCCTTCAGAAACGGTGCTTTGACCGCAAGCGAGGGACCGAAACCGAAAAGAAAATCCCCGAAGACCCAGCGGTACCCGAACTCCCCATACCCCCCAGCGTAGTGGGTGACCGTCGCGACCAGTGTCTCGAACGGATCGCGCACCTCGGTGACGGAGTAGTCGAGCCCGAGGCCCCAGTAGAATCCGCGCAAGTTGCCCCAGCGTGCTTCGTAGTGGCGATAGCCCACCGAGGCGCCAAAGCCCCATTCGAATCGCTCGGCTGCGGACTGAGGCTCGAGGAAGTACGGCATCAAGCCGGTGTTCATCAGGAGCGCGCGCACGTGCAGCGAATGCCGCGCGCCCCATTCCAGGGTTGGGCGCGCGCCCATGAACAAGACCCCGCCGACATCGAGCAAGACGGCGTGGCGCGCAGCCGCGGACGTTGCGCCCAGGCGGGCCTGCAGCTCTCCCTCCGTCGGTTGCTCCCCGCCCACCTTCGGCACGGGCAGACACTCGCTGTCGGCGGTGCAATACGTACCCTCACGGCAGTCCGGAATGCAGCGCACGACGCAGCGAGCATCGACGCAGGCTTCGCCCTGGCCGCAGATCTCCTGGCACAGGCCGTAGCCCGAACGCGGATCCCAGTGGTGCGGCCTGTTCGCCGGCGACGCACCTTCCGCGGCGGTCACACAAGCCGCGACATGCGACGGCGGCAGTGGGGATGGGCTCGGCGAAGTCTGAATCAGCGTGGCCTTGACCGGCGTTGAGTCGGCGTCCTCGGATTGCGCCGCTTCGGATTTGGCAGGGGCCGCTGCAGTTTCCGCCGCCAGCGCTCGGGGCGCCGCCACGGCCGCAAGGACCAGCAGGATGCGAGCGAGGCGGCGCGTCATTTGTTCCCCTTGGGGTCGCTGAGCAGCGGGGTCGCAGCGCGCAGCGCCGCGTCCCGCACTGCCTCGAAGCTGATCTGGCCGGACACGACTAGACTGACGGACCATTCCGTCTGTGGGAGCACGACGAAGGTGGGGATCGTCGACGGCGGGCCTGCGCTGAGCACGCTGCCCGTGGCGTAGAATCCACGTAGCCCCAAGATCAGGGCGCCGCTCGACCGATAGCTCGCTACGCCGATCGAGCCATGGAACACGTCCCGCGCCTGGCGGAAGAGTACGTTGGCCGGGTCTCCCTCGACTCGACCGGGCAAAGCGGAGAAGTCCGTCTGTGCGCCCAGCATGATGGAGAAGTCCCGCGACACGAAGGTCTCTGCCCCCACCATGAAATTGACGACCGGCTGGGCCCTCTCGACGATCTCCCGCTTCACCGTCGGGCCGCCGCCGAGGGTGACGCCATTCACGTTGCCGACGACGAACCGATCGAAACTGGCGACGGCCAGCTGAGCGGTCGAGCCGTAGTAGCTGGCGTTGACCTCGAAGTTGAAGGCCGGCCAAGCAAAGCCGAGACCCAGCCGCAGATTGGCGGGAGGACTGTAGCGGAACCCACCCACGTCCTGGACCAGGGTGTTGATGTTGCCGTCACTGGTATGGAAAGCCTCGGTGCCGTCGTGATACCCGTAGACGTGCTGACTCGGTGAGCTGAGGGAAGCTCCGAGCGTGGCAAAGCGGGAAATCTGGTGGGTCAGGCCGACTGTCACGCCGACGTCCCAGCTGACGCTCGTGCGCGTCTGGTCGAGCGTGTAGAGGTTTGCCCCCGTCCCGCCGGGCGTGAACGTCGTCGTGCTCGAGTGATCCTCGAGTCGTGACGCGTCCGCGCGGACCGTGACGCCGATGGCGGTTTCCGGCAAGAGTTGCAGCGCCCAGGCGAGTGCAAGCGTGCTTTTCGCCCAACGCAGCCGTGTGGTTTGCGAAATGCCCGCATCGTCCCCCGGGTTTCGCACGTTGTTGGCGAAGAGAAAGGTGTCCCCTTCTGTGTCCTGCGCGCACATCCCGTATTTGTGGCGGCTGCGTACGGTCGTGTGATCGCGCGGAGGCCCGTCGAGAAACAGGCAGAACGTCTGAGGCAAGAGGCCAACGGAAATCGACGTGGCATTGTTGCTCGCCAGATCGAGCGCCCCGTTTGGATCGAGCTGGCCTTCGACTTTGCGCGTGGCGAGCTCCACGGCGAACGTGGAAAACGAAAAGGATTCGCCCGGGATCCTGGCCAATCCCGCGGGATTGATGAACGCCGTTGCGCCATCGGAGCCGCGAGCCACCCCCGCTCCGCCCATCATGGCGGTGCGCCCACCGAGGTTCACGCCATCGTAGTTCGCCTGGGCGTGCCCATGGGTCGGCACCAGGCAAGCCAAGAGGAAGACCAGCGCGGCCAACACGCGCGAGCGCCCACCGCTCGGCCTCCGAGCCATCTCTCCAAGTGCCAACGCGGCGGACTATAGCAGGGCGGGAGAAAAGTCTCGCGTGCCCGCTGTCCGCTCCGCCGGGCCCTCGGCCGAGCCCGACTGTTCGAGATTTCCGCCGCGCGCGTCCAGGTCGAGCGACTCCGCCGGGAGCGCGCCCAGGGCACCATCCACGTAGTCGAGGATCTCCATCGTGCTGGCCTTTCGGCACGCTTCGCGCAAAAACGCCCCACCGTCCGGCACGGCGCGTCCGACGTAACGTAACTGCTCCTTGAGCATACCGAGCACCCCGGCCTCCGTCTGCCACTCGGAGAGACGCCCTGCGAGCTCGCGCAAATGGAGAGCCAGATCCCGACCCGAGGGGCGCACTGGCACACGCCCGTGCGCCAAGGCTTCCATTTGCACGAAGATCCACGGATTCCGAAGCGCTGGACGACCAAGCATGACGCCCCAGCATCCCGTCTCACGTCGCATGCGTTCTGCATCGGCCGCGTACCAGATGTCTCCGTTGCCAACGACCGGAATGCCCAGCTCGCGTGACAACAGGCCGACGATGCGCCAGTCGGCCACGCCGCTGTAAAAGTCGGCGCGACGCCTCGGATGCACCGTGATGAAGTCGGCGCCGCTAGCCTCTACGGCGCGCGCAATCGTCAGCACGTTGTGAGCATCGTCGAATCCCGCGCGTATTTTGGCACTGAGCGGCAGCGTGGTGCGTGCGCGCATGGCCGAAAGAACCCGTCCGAGCAGCACGGGATCCTTGAGCATCGCCGAGCCGACCCCCTTGCGTACGACCCGTGGGGCCGGACAGCCCAAGTTGATGTCGACGATGTCCGCTCCTAGGTCGCTGACGATGGCCGCGGCATCCGCCATGTGCTCGATGTGGTTGCCCATGACCTGCACGCTGAGTAGCCCCCGCGGAGGGCGCACGATGTGGCGCCGCAGGGTACGAAGCGACAGTGGGCCGCTGGTGACACGGACGAACTCGGTGCACACGACGCCAATGCCGCCGCGCTCGGCCATGAGCTGGCGCAAGATGGGGTGGGTCACCCCCTCCATCGGCGCGAAGAACGTGGCGGCCGGGGGGGTCAGGGCGAGGGGCGGCACCATCGTTAGTCGTCGGGACGATGGCTGGGCGCCTTGGCCTCTGGTTCGACCGGCCGCGTGGCGGCTTCGTGCCGAGCGCCCGCCTGCTCCGCCGGCGTCTGATTCAGGGAACCCATGGTCTGCGCCTGTTGGCCGTAAAGCTCTTCGGAGCGTTCCTGGGTCTCCTCGGGGACCAAGGGCTCGCGCTTGCCCTCGCCGGCACAGGCCGGCAGAAACAGCAAACAAGCCAGGATCACGGGGACCTTCGCCATCACGCTGCGAAGCCTAGCACCCGAGCCGATAAAGCAACCGAACGAGGGCATTTGGTCCCCCGCCCTGCTAAAGCAGCCCGGTCGTGCGACAGGCCGTTCATCGATACCGCGATCCCCTGGACACCATCTGGGAGGAAGCGCTGCGAGCGGTCGGCCTTTCGCTCGAGCGCACCGAGCACGCCTACGCGACCTCCGACGGCCGTGGCCGGTTGGCGCTCGCGACCGACGTCGGACTCGACGCTGACGACTGCGTGGCCCAAATGGTGTTGCACGAGCTGTGCCATTCCCTCGTGCAAGGGCAGGACAGCTTCGAATTGCCCGACTGGGGCCTATGCAACGAATCCGAGCGCGACGTCGTGCTCGAACACGCCTGCTTGCGTGTGCAGGCCGCCCTCTTGGCGCCACATGGCCTGCGCCGGGTGCTGGCACCCACTACCGACTATCGCAGCTACTACGACGCCCTGCCCCACGATCCCTTCGCGGTAGAGAGCGAGGCCGAGGTGGAGGAAGTGCTGCTCGCTCGCGCCGCCTACGCCAGGCGCGGCGCGAGCCCCTGGGCCCCTCACCTCGAGCGAGCTCTCGTCGCCACGCGGGACGTCGTCCTCGCGCTAGGCCCCCACCTACCGAGCAGCCATCTTCTCTCGACCGGCACGGCGCCGCCCGCCCTTCACCAGAGCGGCCTTCCAGCTCGTAAGGGAGACGAAACCTCGGCTCCCACCTGCGCGACCTGCGCATGGGCCAAGCCGCGGGGCAAGTCGCTGCGCTGCGCCCCTTCGGGTCGGACGGTGGGGGCACAGCTCCGAGCGTGCGCAAACTACGAACCCGAGCTCGACTGCCAAGCCTGTGGCGCCTGCTGCCGCGAGGCCTATGGCGCGGTGGAAGTCAGCGCGCGGGACCCAGCGCGACGGCGCCACGCGGCGCTCATGGTCGCGCGACCGGGCGGCTTCGACATGGCGCGGGAAGACGGACGGTGTGTGGCCTTGCGCGGAGGGGAGCGCTTGCCGACACGGGGGCGGCCACCGCGATCGCTCCCGCTCTATCGCCCGAGCGCGGAGCCATTCTCCTGCGCGATCTACCAGGACCGGCCCAAAACGTGCCGCGACTTCACGCGCCAGAGCGAGCACTGTCTGACGGCGCGTCGCGCCGTCGGCCTCAGCCTGTAGGCGAGCGGGAAAGCAATGCGCGATCCGGCAGCCCCGCTGCCCGGTAGAGGTCGTCGAGCAAGGCCTGTGTGCGGACGATGGATGCCCCACTCGTGGGTGGATCGGTGCCGGCGTGCAAGGCCTGGACGAAGGCCTCTAATTGACGGCGGTAGGTCGTCGGTCCGGCGGCCTCGATGCGCTCGGTCTCTGCACCCCGCTGGATGAGCAGGCGCGCATCCTGTCCATTGAGAGGATTCTCGAAGCGCACCTGCCCGCTTTCGCCCACGGCTTCGACGTAGGCCGTGAACGTGACCTCTGGCCTCATGTCGCACGAGAGCGAGAGCCGCGCGCCACTCTTCGCATGCAATACGGCGCGAAAGGCTAAGTCGATGCCGGTGTCACCTTGGATGGCGCTGGCGTGGGCGATGGTGGGCTCGTCGTCCGCCGCAGCGAGCATGAGCCACTGCAGCAAATAACAGCCGAAATCGAGCAACACCCCGGCGCCGAGCGCCGGGTCGAGGCGGATGTTGCCCGAGCGAATCGGCGCGTCGAACAAGGCCCGCACCTCGCTGAGCGGTCCGAGATCACCCAAGGCCCGGGTGAAGGCATCGAGCAGCGGGTGGTAACGCCAGTGGTGCGCCTCCATCAAGAGGAGCCCTGCCTCGGCAGCACGCCCGACGCACGCCGCCGCTTCCTCCACACTCAGTCCAAACGGCTTCTCGCACAGCACGTTCTTGCCGGCGTCGAGCGCGGCCAGCGTCCAGCGCGCATGGTGAGCCGCAGGCAGCGCGACGTACACCGCATCGAGATCCGACCGCGCGAGGAGCTCCTCATAGGAGCCGTGGGCCTCCAGGATACCGTGGGTGTCGGCAAAGGCGCGAGCGCGCTCGGCGTCGCGGGACGCAACCGCCACGACGTCGGCGAGGCCTTGCGCCGGCTGCAGCAAGGCTTTCGGCACAATCCGCGCCGCACCGAGAACCCCGATGCGCACCACGGAACGCAAGACCCGTTTCCTTTCGCTCAAGCCACGACTCCCAGGCGCTGCGGCAGCTCGCCCTTGATGTGATCGATGAGCGCGCGAACGGCAGGCGCGACGAGGGTGCGACTCGGATAGACTACCCAAAGCCCGGTCGGCGACGGGGCCGCATCGGGTAAGACGAGCACGAGCTCGCCGCTCGCGATGCGTGGCTCGATGAAATGGCGCGGGAAAAGACCGAGCCCCAGGCCCCGAACGCAGGCCTCGACCGCAGCCTGGAAGGCGTTGACCGCGACGCGCCCCGACACACTGACGCGCGCTTCGCCACGGGGCGTGCGCAGGTTCCAGGTAGCGCCGGCGAGGCTCGGGGCCATGATGACGCAGTCGTGCTGGCGCAAATCGGCGACCGCGGTTGGAGTGCCCCGCCGCTCGAGATACGAGGGGGCCGCCACCACGACGGGGCCGGACGTGAGCAAACGGTGCGCGACCAGGGACGAATCGGGGAGCGAGCCAGCGCGAATCGCCAGGTCGAATCCCTCGGCGACCAGGTCGACCACGCGATGCGACTTGTCGACCTCCAGGCTCACGTCCGGGTAGCGCAGGAGAAAGTCGTAGAGCAGGCCTTCGACGAATGGCTCGCTGACGGTGGTCACCCGGACACGCCCCCGCGGCGTACCCTGCGTCGCCTGCACACACTTCTCGGCCGAGGCGAGGTCGGTCAGGGCGCGACTGACCTCGTCGTAGTAGCTCTTGCCGGCGTCGGTCAGGTGGAGCTTGCGCGTCGTGCGTTGCAAGAGGCGCACGCCCAGGCTTTCCTCCAGCCGCGCGATGCGCCGGCTGACGCTGGACGCCGGCACGCCGAGCTCCACTGCTGCTCTGGAAAAGCCTTCTCTTTCGACGACGCGGCAGAACACGTCCAAATCGTTCAGATCGGCGATCCGGCTGCGCTTGCGGCTCTTGTCCTCCGCCAGGACTTCGCGCAGGACTTCGGCCGACTCGCTCACCCGCCCACCATGGCCCGTTCATGCCCGGGCCGCAACAATACCCCGACATCGCGCCCTGATTCATGCTGGGAGCGGGGGACTGGAGGGCCCGACTGCGAAGCTCCCCGTCAACGGCGCGAAGCCTTTGCCGCGCCAAAGAGCCATTTTTGCGCTGCCAATCGCCCGGGTCGCAGTCATTTCGCGTTTCCGCGTGCTCGCCGTGCGGAGCCAGCGTGATATAGCCTGTCGCCGCCCCTCGGGGACCGAACATCATGCTCCGCTACGCCGCTGACTACCGCACGCTTCTTTGGCTTCTCGTATTCGCGCCCGGTCTGGTCGCGCTCCAGTACGCTCGGCCAGAGTGGGTCCCTTACCTCTGTTGGCTGAGTTTCTACTTCGCGATTTCGGCCGCCGTCGTGGCCCACAATCACCAGCACTCGCCGACCTTCAAGGCGAAGCCGCTGAACGAGTTCTTCGCCACGTGGATCTCGCTCTTCTACGGCTACCCAACCTTCGCCTGGATCCCGACCCACAACCTGAATCACCACAAGTACGTGAACAAGCCGGGTGACGCGACCATCACCTGGCGCATCACGAATCGTCACAACTACCTCGTGGCAGCCAGCTATTTCTTCGTGTCGGCGTACTACCAGTCGGTCCCCACGAGCGAATTCTTGAAGAATACGCGCGCCAAGAACCCAGCCCGCTATCGCGGCTACATGGCACAATACGCGGTGCTGTACGGCACCCACCTGGCGATGGCCCTGCTCGCCATCCAGCTGCACGGGCTGGCCCTGGGCCTGAAGGTCTACGGCCTCACGCTCTTCTTCCCGGCCATCGTGTCGCTCTGGACGGTGCACACCTTCAACTACGACCAGCACGCCCACACGGACCCGTGGTCGAAGTACGACCACTCGCGAAACTTCGTCGGGCCGGTGCTCAACTTCCTGCTCTTCGGCAACGGCTACCACACCGTGCATCACGAAAATGCTGGCCGCCACTGGAGCTTGAACAAGGCTGCGCACGAGGAGATCGCCGACAAGATCAACCCAGTGCTCAACCAGCGCAGCCTGACTTGGTATTGGTTCAAGCAGTACGTCCTCGCCGCGGTCGTGCCAAGCTTGGGCACGACCCAGCTCGGCCGCGCCCCGTTCGACACGGGCGAGGAAAAGCTCGACCTGCGCACGGCCAAGGTGGGCTTCGGCGAATCGGGCACCAACGCGGCCCGCGTCTGAATTCGTCGGCCAGCTCAGTCGGCCAGCGCTCGGTCAGCCAGCGCTCAGTTGGCCAGCTCAGTTGGCGAGGCAGCTCGACGGCAGGCCGCGCTCGCCGACGGACGTGAGGAGAGCCGGTCGGACCGACCCGAGGGGTTCGGCCTTCGCCTCGGCCTCGAGGCAGAGCCGCTTGGCCTCCATGTCCTTCATGCTGCGTTCTTCGAAGCCGCGACGAGCCAAAGCGCTGCAGCAGGCGCCAAGCGCGCCAAGCGCCTTCTCCTCGCGCAAGGTCTGCTCCTGCCGCGCCTGGGCCTGCTTCTCTCGCTCGACCTTGGCCAACAGCTCGGCCTGCTGAGCCTCCGCCTCTTTGGCCGCTTGTTCCTGTGCGCGGGCACGCGCCTTGGCTTCGGCACGGGCTTGCCGCTCAGCGGGGTCGTCGCAGCCGAGCGAGCCGGCCAGGGTGACGGCAGTCAGAGCGGCGAGCCAAAGAGCTTTGGTGAGATGAATCTTCCGCATGCTCTCGCTCGTCAGAAGCGAATCAACATCAGGACCAACGTCACGACCCAGACGACGTGCATGATGCCTTGCCCCATGGCCAGGCGCTTGACCAGTCCGCCGATCGCCTGCGCATCGGGCGGGTCCTTCTGAGCCTGCGCGAGGATTCCGGCCGCAGCTGGCCGGACGAGGACGAGGCTCACGACGACGGCGCCAAGCATCAGGCCGAGCGCTGCATGGTAGTTCTTGGGCGACTTACCAAAGCCTTCCAAGCGCGTCGCGAGCAGCATGACGCCGGTGAACAGCGTCATCATGCTGCTCATGCCAATCATCTTGCCCCGCCGGACCAGGTCCTCGGCGGCAGCGAGGATGGCCTTCGGCCCGAGCTCGAGACTGCGACGCACTGGACGGGCCACGCCAGCCCCAGCGCCGAACAGGAACGCCGCCGCCGTGATGTGGACGAGTAGGAGCAGGAGCCGAGGCGAAAACATGCTCCCTGATAGCCACAACGAGCGCCCAGCAAAAGCCCCCGAGCGCGGCCGGCAGGCTCCTCAGTCGAAGCTGCCGAAATCGTCCTCGGCCTCGCCTCCGCCCGCCGGGGCGGCCGCTCCACTGGCTGGGACGCCAGCTGCTTCCGGAGCAGTTGGCCGATTGGCAGGCAGCTTGACCACGAGCGCTAGCCAAGCCGACAGGTAGCGGTCGGTCGCGCCGCCAGCGACGACATGGTTCGTGATGTCGACATCAAAGGGGATGGTGCCGAAGTCCAAACCGTACGCGCGCATGTCGATGCCGACCAGGACGTCGAACACGCTCGACAGACGCCAGCCAGCGTAGGCGCCGAAGTCGACGGCCGTACCCTTGGTGTTGGGAAACCAAGGCAACGGGCCATTGGCGGAGTCGATCGAGGTGCCGATTTCACCGACGCTCAAGAGGACGTTGTAGCTGCCGTGCAGGCCGACAATTAGCTGCTCGATGCGCCACTCGAAGTCGCCACCGATCTCGATCTGGCTGTAGGCGACGTCCGGAAAAATGGGCAGATCGGCCGCCGTCGGCTGGTCGCCCGAGAGCATGTCGCGGTGCAAGCCGTAGTCGACCTGCAGGCCGAGCGCGACGTTCTTGATCGGAATGCGCCCGCGCAATCCTGCGTACCAGAAGTCGTGGGTCTCACTGATGGCCATCTCGGCCGTGCCATCACCATTGGCGTCGTAGCTGAGGCGCTGACCCACGGCGACCTCGTAGCCAGCCACGATGCCGAGCTGAGACACCCAGTTCTCGGTGAAATGCCCGCCCGGATACCAACGCACCTCGGCGCGCGGCATGGGCGGCGCGTAGCGCGGGTAATCGACCGGATTCATGGCTCCGCTGTCCGGCCGGAGATCTGCCAGCGCATCGGTGTAGCGGAACGAGCGTGAGATGAGGCGCGAGCCCACGAGCAAGCGCAGCGGCGAGTGCCACTCCGGGTTCCCCTCGGGGACGGGCGCCGCCACGACGGCCGGAGCCGCCACGGGGGTTGGCGCCGGCGGGGGCTCTTCCGCAGCCGGTGGTTCCTCCTCGGGGCGCGGCCAGCCCTGGGCTGTTGCCGTCACCGGGAGCACCGCCTCGCCGGTCGTCAAATTCCGCTCGTAGATCTCGAAAGTCTGGCCGCTCACCTCCACCTTCTGGATGAGCTTGCCGGTCGTGCCCTCGTACACCTCGAGCTCCGCCACCCAGCCCGCCTTGTTCTTGAAGACGGACTTACCGAGCACCACGACGTCCACGGCTTCCGCTGCTGCAGCGGCGGCGATTTCTTCCTCGCTCGCGCCCGCCCTCAGGTCGAGCGCGACGTCGTCCGAAACGAGCTCGTAGCCGCCGTCACTGGTGAAAGCCTGCACGATCCATTCGCGTGCGCTGTCGGTCTTGGCGCCAGACAGCTTGCCGACGAGGACGCGCCGCTTCTCGCTCGGGGGC
>Ga0164309_10000421_pt1 | contig 23309 bp, 22 predicted proteins | sample Whisoiple_247_MG_FD_109984 | JGI IMG/M metagenome (GOLD analysis project Ga0164309, IMG submission 109984) | Soil microbial communities amended with fresh organic matter from upstate New York, USA - Whitman soil sample_247_MG | ecosystem: Environmental > Terrestrial > Soil > Unclassified >...
GCGGCCTGCAGTGCGCGAACCAGGGCGCCAGCCGGCGCTCGTTCATCACGCGCGGCGGTGATCAGCGACAGGGACATCTCGCTGCCGCTTTCGAGGTGAGTCGCGAAATCTTCTTGGGCGTCGGCCAAGCGCGTGGTCACGGTGCCGAGCGGGATACCGATGATGTCGGCGATCTCGCTGCTCGGCAATTGTTCGATCTCGCGCAGCACGAACACGACGCGCAGCTCGAGCGGCATTTGCTCCAGCAAGGCGCCCAGAATTTCGCGCGACTGCCCGGCTTGATCGAGGTCCTCGAGCGCCGGCGCGCGATCGCTGATCGCGGTTTGTGTGCCGCGATTGCGCCGAACTTTGGCTGCCACGTGCAGCACGGTGCTGAACAAGAACGCACGCTCGCTGCCCGAACGAATGTCACCGATGCGCTGGGTGGCTGCCGCAAACACCTCGCGCAGCGCGGAGTCCACTTCGGTTTCGGTGAGACCAATCCGGCGCAACAGCCGCCACACGAAACCAAATTGCTTTCGGATCAAGCGTCCGAGGCGAGTCGAGGGGTCAGCGTCGACCGCGTGTGCTCCGGTCTCCGTCAGCGGCGATGCCACAAGCTCGATTTTCTATCATGTTCGCCCGAAGTGCTCAGGATATTCGCTCGAGCGGCCTAAACTCACGGCCACACCGGCACGCCCACACGCTCACACTCGCGTCGAGAAGACGCTATTTCACGCTGAAAAAGGCCATCCCAAGGCCGCTCGAGCTGCTCGGCGCAAACGCGCTGGCGCTCATGCCGCCTCTGCGCGCGGCTCGGCCAAAGCCTCGGCGAGCAGCTTCCGCCCCCGAAATAGCCGACTCATCACCGTGCCCACCGGCACCGACAGCTCGACCGCCGCATCCTTGTAGCTGCGTTCTTCGAGGTCGACCAAGCGAACCACCGCGGAAAACTGCGTTGGCAGCGCATCCAAAGCGCGCGAAACAGGCCGCGTGAGCGATTGCCGAACGACGGGCGGTGCTTCCGGCTGAGTCCAAGCGCAAGGATCGCCAGCCAACGAATTCAGTGCCCGCCGTTCACGCGCAGACTTGCGACAGCGCGTGATGAACACACTGAACAAGATCTGCTGCAGCCAACCGCGCAGGTTCGTCCCGCGCTCGTAGCCGGCTTCGAAGCACAGCGCGCGGAGCAAGGTGTCTTGCACCAGATCACTCGCTTCACTCTGGCGCTTGCACAGTGCAAGCGCGCGCGCATTCAAGCCGGGCATGAGCTCCGGCAACTTCATTCGTAGCTCTTCGGCAAATGATTTCGATTGTGATTCGCACCGTCGCGGCTCTGACATCGTGGCCTCCGGGGCAGGCCTATCGCAAGCTGCGTGCCAAGCCTCGATCGCCGCAAATTTCCGAGTTTTCTCGGTCAGGACCGCGGACTTGCGACCGCGTAGCGCGTGTCAAAGTGGCAGCGGCCTGCTGCGCGCTGTCAGGCCGGCAAACCGCGTCCCTCAGCCGGCGCGCAAGGCGCCCAAAGCGAACGGTACTTCATCAGCAATTTCATGAGCCAACACGCCGCGATCGACCCCATCCCGAGAGCGGCGTTCACCGGCAAGACCGTGCACGAAGGCGGCCGAGAATGCAGCGCGTCGAACCTCCAACAAGGCAGCAAAAGCCGCCAAAATTCCGGTCAATACGTCGCCCGAGCCGCCGGTTGCCAAGACGCCCGACCCAGACACGTTGATCGCAATACGCTCATCCGGAGCCCCCACCAGCGTGCGGTGCCCCTTGAGTAACACCACGCTCTCACTCAATTCCACCGCGCGCGCAACGGTACCAAAGCGATCGGCTTCGACGTCACTCGCGGTACCGCCGACAATGCGCGCCATTTCTCCGGAGTGCGGCGTGAGCACGAGTTCACCGAGCGCGCCGCGCAACAACTCGGCGCGACCCGCAAAGTGCGTGATGGCATCGGCGTCCAAGACCTTCGTCTTTGGCACGCGCAGCGCGACGTGGTCGACGATGCGACGCGCAGTCTCGTCGAGCCCGAGGCCCGGACCTATCGCAATCGAGTCCGCGCGCTCGAGCAGCTCGTCGAGCGAAGTCTCGATGTGCTCGGGATCGATGCGTGCGGTCATCACCTCGAGCACGCGCTGATCGAGCAGCGCTGCGGTGTCGGGCAGCGCCGCGATCGTCACGAGCCCCGCGCCAGCGCGCAACGCCGCCTGCGCGGCGAGCAACGCGGCACCAATTTTTCCGGGTGATCCAGCGATCACCACCACGCGCCCCGCCGAACCCTTGTGGGTAGTGATACTGCGCGTGACGAGCGCGTTCAGCACGTCACGCGCCTCCACGATCTCTGCGCTGTAGCCGATTTGGGCCAAGCCCGAGTCCGGCACGCCGATGTCGACCGTGTGCAGCTTGCCCGTGTGCAGCATCCCCGAAGGCGTCAAGAGCCCGAGCTTGGCATGCGCGAACGTGATCGTCGTCGTCGCGCGAACGGCCACGCCGAGCACTGCACCCGTATCCGCGTCCAAACCCGACGGCACATCGAGCGCAAATATCGGGCAGCGCACGCCGTTCATGAACTCGATCGCATATTTGTGAAAACCCGTCACCGGGCGGTCGAGCCCAGTACCGAACAGCGCATCGACCACGCCGCTCGCGCCCTCGAGCGCGCTGCTGAATACGCTCAATTGATTCGCGTCAATCTCGACGACCTGACCGCCGACCCCCAAAAACGACTGGTAGTTGCTGAGCGCGTCGCCGCTGAGCCGCTCGGCGTTGACCAGCAAATACACGCGCGGATCGGCGCCCAACGTGAGCAACCGCCGCGCCACCACGAAGCCGTCCCCACCATTGTTGCCCGCGCCGCACACGACCACGACGCGCGCGCCACTCCCTGGACTCAGCGCGAGCTCCCGCGCAATCACATCCGCCGCGCCACGCCCAGCATTCTCCATCAAGAGCAAGCTCGGCACCTGACAAGCCTGACTCGCATGCGCGTCGAACCTACGCATCTCCGCCCGCGACAACACCGGAATCATCCCCCCAAGCATACCGCCCCCACCGCCCCTAAGGTGAAGTCACTTCCATCGCAAAAACGAGGCCAAAAGATGGGGGGGCGCCCACAATCCGGCCACGCACCTCAAGGCCCGCACTATTCCCGGCGCGTGGCGTCAACTCGGTACGTCAGTTCCGCCGTAGATAACGGCGATAGCAGCCCTATGCGGCTCCCAGAATTTTAACCGCCGAGCCGCAGAGGCCACAGAGGCGCCGAGAGCGAACCAGCAACCCGCAAAGCACCGCTGCACACACGGTCGATTTTGGGGTTAACGAAGCGTGACGCGCCAGTCATTTTCAACGCGTAGAACGACGCTCCTTCGCGACCCCCAAATCTCCTTCTGATCTCTGCGGCCTCTGCGGCTCGGCGGTTCAAATTCAGGGAGCCGTGATGAATCGGAACAGCGCGCCCGTTCGAGGTGCGTTGCTGGATTGTGAGCGCCCACTCTCTCGTTCGCTGCGCGTGGGCGATGGCGGGGGTTAGTCGGCTTCGAGGATGACTACGGCGGCGGCTACGCCGGCGTCGTGGGTGATGGAGACGAACGTGCGGCGGACGCCTAGGCGTTCGGCGTGGGCGATGGCGGGGCCGTGGAAGACGACTTGGGGGGCGCCGCGTTCGTTCGAGCGGACTTCTACGTCGTGCCACCAGACGTCGGGTTGGCCGCCAAGCGCTTTGGCGGCGGCTTCTTTGGCGGCGAAACGGCCCGCGAGGGCCAGTGCGCGATCGGAGCGACCGCTCAAATCGGCGCGCTCGTTTTCGGTCAGGATGCGCCGCCACAGCCGGTCGCCGAAGCGCTCCAGCGCGGTCTGCTGGCGCGCGACCGACGAGACATCGATGCCCAGCCCGACGATCATCGAACTTAGCTGCGCGCGGGGCGGCGCGAGGTTCCGCGCTCGAGGGCGGCGCGCAAGTCGCGCACGGCGCGATCCAAGCCGACCAGCACGGCGTCAGCGATCACGGAGTGACCGATGTTCAGTTCTTCGATCTCCGGGATGGCGGCGACATCGACCACGTTGAAGCGCGTGAGACCGTGACCCGCGGCGACTTCCAGACCAAGCGAATGCGCGAGCGTGGCCGCACGCTTCAAGCGCTCGAGCTCGGCAGCTCGCTCCGCCCCGTGCTTGTGCGAGTACTCACCGGTGTGAAACTCGACTTGAGCGGCGCCCAGCTCGCGTGACAAGCGCACCTGCGCTTCGTCCGGCGCGATGAACAAACTCAGCTTGATTTTGCGGCTCACGCACATGCGCGCCACTTTTTCGACCGCACCGCGCGTGGCCTGCACGTCCAAGCCGCCCTCGGTGGTGAGCTCCTGACGTCGCTCGGGCACCAAGGTCACGACGTCCGGACCGACGCGCTCGGCGATGGCGCTCATCTCGTCCGTGGCGCCCATCTCCAAGTTGAGCAACGTGGTGATGGCGGTGCGTAGCCGCGCGATGTCGTCGTCTTTGATGTGACGGCGATCTTCACGCAGGTGAGCGGTGATGCCGTCAGCACCGGCGAGCTCGCACAACGCCGCGGCAGCGACCGGATCGGGATAAACCGTGCCGCGCGCGTTGCGAATCGTGGCCACGTGGTCGATGTTGATGTGGAGTCGAATCATGGGCTACCGCCGTCCGCCGCGCTCTTGCTGTTGGGGGAGATGTCTTTACAACACCGGAAGCCGAGGTGGTAGTTGCGGTGGCTGTCGAGCGCGCGAATCGGCCCGGCGTGCCACATCAGCGCGCGCCAGCGGCAGTCATCCGGGTGCACGGCCTCACTCGCAAAAATGAACCAGCTGCCCTTCATTTCGGTCTCGCCAACCCCGCCGTTTTTGCCCATTTGCTCGGGTTTCACGGGCAGGTTCATGTGCTCGGCGGCGTTGCCGTGCTGGTCGAAGACGCCGAACGAGCTCACGCACTCCGGGAATGCGCCCGCTGGGTAGGTATTCGAGCCGCAGATCCCCCAATCCGGCGTGTAGCACTCGGGGCTCTTGTGGCTCATCGTGGCGCACTTTTTCTGATCCACCTTGGGCCCATATGCCCAAATCATCTCGCGCGTCTTGTTGTGCAAGTACTCTTGCATGATGCGCCGTTCGCCGAACGTGTAGTCGACTTCGGGCGTATGCAGCGCGCCGGCGCAGGCCCCTTCCCATTCGTGCGCGTCGCACAAGCGCTTGCCTTGCAGCTCACAAATCTCGGCGGCCTCGCTCGAGCGCACCCAGGTGACCGGATACTCGCAAGGGATGTTCGGAAATTCGAACTGATCGATGCACACGTTAGCGGTATCCGCTGATTCACCTTTCGCGGGATCGAAGAGCGGCACCATGTAGCGCGCTTTGCAACTCGGGTCTTCCGAGTGAAGCTCGGGGTGAGCTTCTCGGATCGCGCGGCACTCTGCGCGAGTCATTGGGTGCTTGGTGATCTTCGGGTTTCCTTGACCGAGCCAATCCGATTTTGTGAAAATGGCCTCGATCTTGTCCAGCGTTCCCGCCGGCAAATCGAGCTGATTTCGCATATTCTCGAACAGAGCGCTGCGTTGTTCGGCAAGCGTGGTCGCAGTGGTGTCGAGGTACGGCGGAGCCGGCGGGCGTGGCGGATTCTGCGCTGACGCTGACGCGCTCGCCGGCGACCGCGCGCCAGAAGCCGCTGGTACCCCGGCCGACGCCGACAGCCGAGCCGCGCTAGACGACGCGGACGGCAATGGTCGCGGGCCCACCGCTCGCGTTCCGCGGTGCGCGAAATATCGCGACGCGAGGAGGGCGGCCAGCACGACCATCGAGATCCCGAGCGCGAGCACCGCGCGACGCTGCTTCATTGGGGAGACCTTCCACACACCCCTACGGCAGATCCTCTGCTAAGTTCAAGTCACGTGATCTGCACTCATCGTCCGCCCTGCCCCGGCTGCCCGCGTTTCGGCGAACGCGGCATTGCAGAAAGCGCGCACCGCTCCTTGAACGAGCTCGCGGCGCGGCATGGGTTGCCTGCCGTTTCGGTGATTTCTGGGCAAATGACCGGTTTTCGGCAGCGAGCACGGCTCGCCATCCGCGGTCGCCTGAACTCGCCGAAGCTTGGTTTATTCGAGCTCGGCACGCATCACGTCGTGCATATCCCCAATTGCCTCGTTCAGCATCCGCTGATCAACCGCGTAGCAAGCGTCGTGCGCAAGGCGCTGGTAGATGCAAAAGTGACGCCTTACTCGGACAACGCGCACCTGGGCCTCGCGCGCTATTTGCAGGTCGTGGTCGAGCGTTCGTCCCAGACTGCACAGGTGGTGCTGGTCGGCAACAGTGAGGGCCCGGAGCCCTTTGCGGCGTGTCTGGATCTGATCCGTGACCGGCTCGGTAGTGAACTGCACAGTTTGTGGTGGAACGGAAACACCACGCGCACCAACACCATTTTGGGCGCCGAGTTTCGGCATTGGTGCGGCCCCGAGAGCGTCGTGGAGCGGTTCGGTGGTTATGCCGTGCATTATCCGCCGGGCGCGTTCGGGCAAAACAACCTGAACGTCGCTGAGCGCATCGTCGAGCACGTGCGAAGCGAGCTGCCCGAAGGCGCACGCGTCGCCGAGTTTTATGCGGGAGTCGGCGCGATCGGCTTGTCGGTGCTGGAGCGCGTGAGTGAGCTGCGCCTCAACGAGCTCAGTCCGCACTCGCTCAATGGGCTTTCGCTCGGGCTTGGCGAGCTCGCGCAGGCCGAGCGCGCCAAAACCTCGGTCCACGTTGGGCCCGCGGGCGAAGCGCGCGAGATGGCGGTCGGCGTGGATGTGGTGATCGCAGATCCGCCACGCAAGGGGCTGGACCCAGAGCTCGCCAGCGCGCTCGCTGAAGCGCCTCCGGAGCGCTTCGTTTATGTGAGCTGCGGACTCGAGTCGTTCTTGAGTGACACCGAGCAGTTGCTCGCACACGGCAAGCTACGCTTGAGCGCGCTGACGGCGTTCAACCTGATCCCATTCACGGAACACGTCGAAACCGTCGCGCGCTTCGAGCGCGTGTGACTTCAGCCCAAGAAGGCAACGCTCATTCGAATGAGCAGACGTACTCGGCGATGCCGCTCGTGACCGTGATGTCGAAGCCCGACTTGCCCGGGACCTTGAAGAAGGTTCCGGCTCCGTAGTCCTTCCACTCGGTGCTGCCGTCGAGCCGCACGCGACAAGCGCCGGCGACGATGTCCATGCGCTCCGGCGCGTCCGTACCAAAGTGAAACTCACCCGGGTAGATCAGGCCGAGCGTCTTCTTGGCGCCATCACCGAGGAGGATCGTGTGGCTGACCACCTTTCCTTCGAAGTAGACATTGGCTTTGGCGACCGCGGTGACATTTTTGAACTCGAGTGCTGACATGGGCGCGGATATTGGCAGCATTTCACGGCCGATCAAGCCCGGGGCGCGCGGCGCCCGCGGCGCCGATTCCATTCATCGGCAAGCACCGCCCAGCGCTCGTGGTCGCGCCATCGACCACCGATCTTGAGGTACCGCGGCGAAAAGCCCTCCAAGCGAAAGCCGAGCCCCGAAACCAGGCGCACGGAGCGCTTGTTGCTCGGCTGCACGTTGGCTTCCAGTCGGTTCAGGCCGAGCGGACCGAACGCTTGATCCAAGACCAAGCTCAGCCCCTCGGTCATATAGCCCTCCCCAGCAAACGGCTCGAACGCGTAGTAGCCGAGATAGGCACTTTGAAACAGCCCGCGCACGATCTCGTTCAGGTTGATCACGCCGACCAGTTCGTCCGTTTCCATCAAGCAAACGAAGTAGGACACGTGCGCCGGCTTGCGCGAACGACTCAGCAAGGCGCGAAACAGATCCGAGTCGTGCGGCGCGGCCAACCACGGTCGATGCAACCGCTGGCTCGCCTGCACTCGTTTCAAGAACTCCGCTTCACGACGCCGCGAAGGCCGCTCCAGGTACACCCGAACCGCAGATCGACGAACGCTCATGGGCCCTCGCTCGAGAAAGTACCGCCTCCCTCGCGGGGCCGGAAGTCAGATCGCGCAACGCTCGTGAATGACGCGCGCAGCGAGCGCTACGTCTAGGGTGGCAGTATCCAGAACTTCGCCCAGCGCGCCGAGGTTTCGCGCCATTTCTTGGTACGAATCAGTAACGCCGGGGGTGCGGATTCGCGCGGGTTGGGCGCGCTGTTCTCGCTCGAGCAGCGTGTCCAGCGGTGGCCAGAGCGTGAAGACGTACAGCTCGACCGTCGCGGGCAATGCTGCGCTGAAATTGCGAACGTGCGCAGCGCGCAAACACAGGTAGTCGAAGATCACGCGCTCCGCGCCGAGCTCGAGGTAAGCGCGGGCGAGCGCGCCGGCTGCGCGATACGTCGCCCCTCCGCCGAGGGTCGCGCGCACATCCGCCGGAGCAAACGCGCGCAGCGCGTCCCCAGAGATCGCAACACTGCTAGGGAACAGCAAGCGGAGCTGCGCTGTCACGCTGGTTTTACCCGCACCCGGCGGACCATTGACGATGATCACGTGAGGACGCAAAGGTGACCTCGCTGCAAAGGATTAGCCCCAAGCCTGAGTCGCTTGACCGAAGCGCTGCGGGACGTGCCAGGGCAACGCGCCGCCGCGCGACATTTCCAAGTGCACACCTTTTTCGACCAAGCCGAGCTCTTGAAGCCAGGCGCGGAAGCCACCCTGTTCGCCCGGCACGTCGAAGCGCACCGGGCCTGGCACGCGCAGCAATAGATCGCGGGTCAACAGGCGCGCCGTTTCTTCACTGTCGGCGAAGATTGGCCCGATGCGCGTTCCGTTGGGCTGCGGTGTTGCCAGCGCAAAGCCGCCATCGCGAAGCGTGCTCGCGCACGAATCTGCCAAGCGACCGCGCAGCACGTTCGTGCGCGCGCTGCCCGTAAACCGGCGCTCGAGTGATCCGAGCTGCGCCACGTCTGCAACGCACGCCGAACCCGAAGCTTCACCCGACAACACCGGGGTGCCCGCCAAGATCGCGACGTCACCCACCGGAGTGAAGCCGCGACTCTCGTACAAGCGCCGACCGGCGGGGGTGGCGACCAGCCCAACCACACCGAGCGAACGTCGCTCGGCCTCCGTCAGCAGCGCATCCAGAACTACACCGCCAAGTCCTTGCCTTTGTGCACTCGGTGACACCACCATTTTGGCGATCGACCCTGCACCTTCGAACAACCCGAGCGCACCCTGTGCGATGAGTTCGCCGTCTCGCTCGACGGCCATCACCAGCGCGGCTCGGTAAATCACCGCCCACTCAGCGGGCGTGTCGGGCCAACCGACGGCGTTCGAGAGCGCGACGTTCCGCGGCAAGTCCTCGGGGGAGAGCGCGCGGACCGCGGACGCTGAGAGCGGCATCTATGGCAGTCTAGCCGAGCCTTGCCAGAGCGTCTGCAAGTCGGGCCAACCGAGCCCCTCGAAGCTGCTGAGGTAAGCGTCCGCACCACGTCGAAGAGAGTTGGGCCCGCAATACGCCGTGAAGCCCACGACGGTCATGCCAGCGGCTCGCGCGGCCGCGATACCAGGCGCCGAGTCTTCGACCACCAAGCAATTGGCGGGTGACACCGAGAGCGCCGAGGCTGCGGCCAAAAACAAATCTGGCGCGGGCTTTTCGCGCGCTGCGTCTTCACGACACAGCGCGACATCCAGCCATTGGGCAAGCCCGTACATCTCAATCACCGCGTTCATGCGCCGACGAGAGCCGGAGGTGGCGAGCGCCAGCGAAATGCCGGCTGACCGCAGGTCATTGAGCAGCGCGTCCAGCCCGGGAGACAGCAACGTCTCGTCATAGCCGTCAATTTCGCGGTTTTCGTCGTAACTTTCGGCGTAGTACTCGACGGCTTCCGGCAACGCATAGCGCCATTTCACGTATTGCCAGAACTGCTGCGGGGTCGCGCCCACCAAGTCTTCGAGCTCGGAAACGGCCAGCCGAACGCCATGCTTCGCTGCGGCTTCGACCAGGACTCGGTTGGCAGCCGCCTGGCTATCGATGATCACGCCATCCATATCGAAGATGACAGCTTCCGGTTCACACGCACGCATACCCAGGTAATGGGTACCGAGCGTTGCAACTCTGTCAAGTAAGCATGAGCGCTATTCGTGCTGCCAAGCCGCAGTTTTGATCGCGTCTTCCCAATTGCGACCATCGAAGAGCAAAAGTTCGAGCTGAGTCAGATCGACGTCATCCAAGCAGCGGACATTTACGTCCACCTTGTCGGGATCGGAGCGCGGTGTGTAGAACGGATGGATGCCGCAGCGGCGACAGAACTTGTGCTCTGCCACTCCAGTATTGAAGCGGTACGAGACGAGATCCTCGGCGCCCGCGAGCAGCTCGAAGGCTGAAGGCTCCACGATCAAGTGAATGAAGCCTTTTTTGGTGCACATCGAACAGTTGCAGTACGTGGTCTGGTTCAGCTCGGCACGCACCGCAAAGCGAACCAACCCACAGTGGCAGGCACCCGTATAGCGCATGGAGTCAACTTTCTAAAAAGCCGGTGGCAGCGGGCAGCCGTGCTGCCCGCCACTCGCCGCTAGTCGCCGTCGCCCGAGATGCTCCAGTCTTCGGTCGCTGACTCGCCCTTCGGGCTGGTCAAAGGCTCGCCGTTCGGGCCGTCGCGACGCACGATCATGGTGGTGCGTGTCGCGCTGTCGTCGCTCTCGCGGGCGACCACGGTGATCACGTTGATGCCGGGCTGTAGCTCGGTGTCGATCGAGAACTTCAGCTTGGTCGGATCCGTGGCCTTGCGATTCGACTGGTAAAACACCTTGCGCGGGCCGACGAAGATGAACGCATCGAGCACGCGGTCGCCGTCGGTGGCCTGCCCTTCGATGTGCACCTTGTCCTCGCGCGTGGCGAGTTTGGCCGGCGTGACCTCGAGCAACGGCGGCGAGTGCGACAGGTGCGGCTTGTAGCCGACCTTGACCGGAGCAGTGGCGTTCTCTTTGAGCGCGCGGGTCTCCACGAAGCCAAAGCGATCGTCACCCAGGCTCACCTTGGTGAATGCGCCGAAGGTGCCGAGTCGGTCGAGCACGCTGCCCTTGTCGACTTCACCGACGACGGCCGCAGCAGCCAACGGTTGGCCGCGCACTGGAGCGGGCCCCGCGAAAGACACCTTACCCTGCGCCTTGACCAGCGCCAGCGGGCTCTTGGAGAGCGGCAAGGTCACCTTTTCGGTCGAAACCACGCGCAGCTCACGATCCGCCACGCTGAGCTCGAAGTTGATGTTGTTCTCGGTCAGCTGATCGAGAACATCGAAGGTGAAGGCCACGTTGCGCACTTCGCCCGGCTTCATGTTGGAGATGTCGAAGCGGCCGTTGTGGATCAAGAGGCCGTCGCCGGTCAAATTGCGGATGTTGGCCTGCGTCTCGTAGGAGTGGCCCTTGCCCACGTTCTTGACCGCTAGGTACACGGTCGCACCTTCACCACGCGCGAGCTGACCGTCACCGTTGCCCGGCCGATTGTCGAGCACCTCGTAATTGTAGGCGAAGATCGGTTGCGGCAACGCGTTGAGCGTGGGCCGCAGTTCCGCGTCTGGTGGCGGCTCGGCGCCCTCAGCGAAGAAGCGCACCTTCACCACGTCTGCGCGCGCGTCCGCGTCGAGCGGCACCTTGCACACCCGCTTGGCGTTGTCGGGCAGCGGCGCGCTCGACCCCGGCTTGTGCCCTTCGACGTCGCAGAAACCGAGCGGCGCAGTGGCGGTCTTGGTTTCGCCGGGCATGATCTTGCCGAACGCGAACTCTTTTTCGTCGTAGTAAGCGCCGTCGCTCTTGGTGCTGGCGCGCACTTGATATGCCGGACTTGTGCCCTTGTTTTTGACCGAGACCTTGAGCGTCACTTGTTCGCCCGCCGCGAACGTGTCGTTCGGGCGATCGGTGCTGACTTTGACCTCGAAATCCGAGGCCTTGGGCGGATTGGCGTAGTCCTTCGGAGGCGGCGCCCAGTCGATACCGATCTTGCCGAGGTCCGTACCCACCGCCTCGACCTCGGTGACCTGTAGTTTGTCCAAGAAGTCCTTGGAGCTGCGCAGCTCTTCCATGCGTTTGCCTGGGTTCAAGCGACCTGCCAGGTCACGCGCGAGCTTGATTGGGAAGTCGAGCTCGAACTCGTCTTCCATGTCGCCGCCGCGATCGCGAATCTCGGCGCGCTCCTTCTCCGGCAAGTTGTAGCGCAAGCGCACCGAGGGCTGGTCGCTGGCGCGGGTCGCGGTGTTCGACAAGCTCTTGGTCAGGTCACGCTCGCGCAGGCCGTGCGCATTGCGATACAAATCCATTTCGACCGTGTCCGCGGTCATCGGATCGAGCTCGATGTCCGGCGCCACGCCGACGCCCTGAATCGAGACGTCACCGGGGGTCAGGTACTGGGCGATGGTCAGCTTGAGCGCGGCGTTTTCCGGCGTGACGTGCGGGAACACCAGCTGCACGCTGCCCTTGCCGAACGTGGTCTGGCCGACGATCACCGCGCGATCCAAGTTCTTGAGCGCACCCGCAACGATTTCGCTCGCGCTCGCGCTGGAGCCGTTCACGAGCACGACGATCGGGTAGTTCGGCTCGGTGCCCTTGCGCACCGCGCGCTTCTCTTCACGACCCTCGGAGGCGCCCACCGTGGCCACGATCACGCCGTCGTCCAAGAAGCGATCGGCGACGCGCGCCGCTTGGTCGAGCAACCCGCCGGGGTTGCCACGCAAATCGAGCACCAGCGCCTTGAGCTTCTCTTTCTTGTGTAGCTCGCTGAGCGCTTCATCGAGTTCGTCCGAAGTGCTGGCCTGGAACTGCTTCAGCCGCACGTAGCCGACGCCATTGCCGAGGCCACGATAATCGACCGACTTCACCTGAATCTCTTCGCGCACGAGCTCGAACGGGCGCGACCCGGTCCAGCCCTCGGCAGCGTCGCGATGCACCCAGATCGTGACTTTGGAACCCGGTTTGCCGCGCAGCCGATTCACCGCGTCATCGAGCGGCATGTTCAACGTCGACTCGTTGTTGATCTTGGTGATGCGATCCATGCGCTTCAAATTGGCGCGACCGGCTGGTGTGCCGGGCATGGGGCGCATCACCGTCAACATCTGATCGCGCACCGAGATCACGATGCCGAGGCCGCCGAAGTGGCCGGACGTCGACAGGTTCATCTCGCGGTACGCTTCCGGGCTGAGGAACACGCTGTGCGGATCGAGCGTGCGCAGAATGCCGTTGCACGCGGCGTATTCGACGTCGCGCAGATCGACCTCGGTGTCCTTCAGGTTGGCCTGCAGGAACGCGAACACCTCGCGCAAACGCGCGGCCACGTCCCAGGGCCCTTGCACGTTGTCGATGTGGAAGGAGGCTGACTCGGTGTCGACCTGCACCTTGACGGTGTTCGACTTGTCCTCGTGCAGCACGATCACTTGCGCGACTTCTTTTTGGATCTCGTTGACCGCGCTCAAGAACATCTGACGCGGCTTGACGCGACTCGGGTCGACGTATTTGTTGCGGATGGTGTTCAGCGTCTCGTTGACGGCCACCAGCTGCGTCAGATCATAGGGCGCCTTGGGCTGCCCAGGGCTCGTCACCGCGTGCGCTACCTCGAGTCCACGCCACAAACCGCCGGTGCCAAATTGCAGCGCAAAATAGGAGGCCAGCGCAAACACCGAGAGCACGACCAGCGCCCGACCTAGGCGCGGAAGAATTCGCATCCGGCGAGTATAGCCCGAGCAATCCCGAAGACTTCGAGCACACACGGCGCGGGCTACGTTTCGTGCTGCGCGCGTTTATTCCGCGTTTTCCGCGAAATCGAGCGCGTCCGAAGCGCTCACAAAAATCCAGTAATTTCGCTGATTTATACGAGTGTGCGGAACCGCATCGGGAGGGAGAGGACCAACCGCCGAGCCGCGGTGGCCGCAGAGATCACAGGGAGAGGATTGGGGTTTGCTGAGGGCGGCCGATCACGTCGTCAGCAGCGTCGTAGCTCGACGAGCATCGGGACCCCCAAGAACTCCCTTCTGATCTTTGCGGCCTCTGCGTCTCTGCGCTTCAAGCTCCGGGAGCTGCTGGGTCTGACGGCTACTGCCCGGAGGACTCGCCCTTGCCGACTTTGACCGCGGCGTTGCCCGTCCCGACCGCTTCCGCCGGAGGTGCCGCTTTGGTCGGGTCGGGATCGTGCACTTCGAGCGCGGGCGACTGCTCGTCACGCTTGATCGAGTAACGAACGAGCGCGCGAAGCGTGCGGTTACGCTCCACGTTGCCCAGCATCAGTTTCAAATCCTCGTACACCGAGGGATCGACGAGCAACGCGCCAAGGGTGCCCTTGCCAGCGCGCATGTCGCTCACGACCTGGCGAAAATCAGCCGACGCCTGATTGAGGTTCGCCATCATCGCCTGCGACGAGTCGTCCCCGTAGATCACGCTGCGCGCGAGGCCGTTACCTTCGCGAATGCCCTTGAGCGTAGTCCCAAGCTCGTCGGCAACGACGCCCACTTTGGCGATCGTCTTTGCGCCGTCCTCACCGTACAGCACTTCGTGCGCAAAGCCGGGTCCGGTGTTCACGCGGGTCAGGATTTGATTCACGCTTTGCGTCGCGTGCGTCAGCTCTCCCGAAGCTTGCTGCAGATTGCTCATCAATTGCGAGAGGCGCGCGGCCTCTGCTGGATCGTGCAGCAATTTGCCGACGTAGCCGTCGCCGCGGTCGACCGAATCCAAAATACGCGCGAGAGATGCCAGGGAATTGCGCACGTCCCCCTGCAGCTTCTCGTCCGAGAGGGAACTGGTGGCGTGCTCCAAATTGGTCACCACCTTCTCGACCTGACCCGAAATATTGCTGATGCGACCGATCAGCTTGCTCATGTCTTCCGCCGCTTTGGACGGGACCACCGAGCCCTCGGGCAGCTGAGCCTGACCGAGCGAGCCGACAGTTATCACGATCATCTTGTCGCCGAGCAATCCCTTGCCCTCGATCGTCGCCACGCTGTCCTTGCGGATGCGGCGTGCGTCGTCGACGGAGATCGACATGCGCACGTGGATGTTCTTGTCGTTGGCCGCGTTGGCGTAGTCGACCGCCGTGACCGTGCCGATGTCGACGCCACCCATGCGCACGGGCGAGCCGCGGCGCAGACCCTGCACGTCCTCGAACTGGGACGAGTACGGCGCCTTGTGACTAAAGAGTTGGCGCTCGTCGCCAATCAGAAAGATCACGGCGCCGATCGCGGTCAAGCCCGCGAGCACGAACGCGCCAACCTTCACGTCCTTCGACGAAACCATCGCTCGAGCTCACTTGTGGCAGAAACCAAGAACCGACAAACCGTAAGGAGCTCAGGATACCCGATGCACCGAGCTCCTGCCGTCAGTTTTTTTCAGGCTCGATTCTAGCGGCAGAGGAAGCGTTTTTCCCGCCGTGCACACCCGAATCAGCTGTTCAGCAAGGTCTCGACGTCTTCTTTCACCGGCGCGCGGCCTTGGATGAAGTCGCTCACGCGCTGGTCCGTGGAGGCTTGGAACTCTTCCACCGTGCCATAGGCGATGATGCGCCCAGTGCGCACCATCGCCAAATGGTCGCTGATTTCGAACGCGCTCTTCATGTCGTGGGTGACCACGATGCTGGTGATCTTGAGCTTCTCCTGCAGGCCCATGATCAAGTGATTCACACGGGCGGTGTTGATCGGGTCGAGGCCGGTCGTGGGCTCGTCGTACAACAACACCTCGGGCTGCACCGCGATGGCGCGAGCGAGCCCGACGCGCTTCCGCATACCGCCGGAGAGATCCGCAGGCTGGAGCAACTCGATACCCGGTAGATCGACCAAGCTGAGCGCCCAAGACACGCGATCCGCGCGCTCTTCTTTGCTCATCTTGTCGCGAAAGTGCTCCTCTAAACCGTACGCGACGTTCTCGCCGACGGTCAGCGAATCGAACAGCGCGCCACTCTGAAACAACATCGCGATGCGGCGTCGCACTTGCGATAGCTGTTCTTCTTCCATGCGTGTCACGTCGGCGCCGTCGAAGCTGATCGTGCCCGCATCGGCGTGTAGCAACCCGATCAGCATCTTGAGCATCACGCTCTTGCCGACGCCAGAACCGCCGCAGATGGTCAGCACCTCACCGCGCAAGACCTTCAAGTTCAGGCCCGAATAGATGACCTTCTGACCGAAGGCTTTCTTGATGCCCTTGAACTCGATAATCGGTTCGCTACTCGCGGCGGCCATGGTTACGCAATAGCAGCTCGCCGCGAGCGGCCAAAGAAGGACGGCTCTCGCAGCCAAATTGGTCGCCGATTCGAACCAAGGTCGGCTCCGAGAGTTGAACCGCAGAGCCGCAGAGCACGCAGAGAGCAGAGGAGAGAGAAGGGTGGGGTTGGGGGTTACTCTGAGCGTCAAATCACTGCTCAGTAAACTTCGCTGCACGGCCGAGGGTTTGATGAATCGGACAACGTGCACATTGCAACCCCCAAACTCTTCGCGTTCGCCGGCTCCGAGAAATGAACCGCTGAGCCGCAGAGGACGCGGAGAGCAGAGGGAGACTTGGGGGTTCCCACTCAACATCGGAACGCACGCTTATCACGCCGCAGATCGCCGAACAGCGGAACCCCAATCTCCTCTCTCTCTCAGATCTCTGCGGCCTCTGCGGCTCGGCGGTTAGTCCCTCTCCTTCTCGATCCGTTCGCGACGCCGAAGGCTGGGACGGTTGGGACGTGGCGCGTGACCATCAAAAAACTCTCGGCAGAGTTCGATGGTCGAAAGAGCCTAATCCAAGATTTTTTCGAGCTTGAGTTCGATCGCGTTGCCGCCGCGGTAGCGATCGGGGCGTAGCTTGCCCAAGACGTTGATCTTCCCCGTGAGGGAGCTGGCTCGATCGCCGAGGGAGATGCCGAAAGCGCCGATGCGTGCGCCGCCTTCGAGCTCGAGTTCGAGTTTCAGATGTCCGCCGGACACTTGGCGCGCGGAGAGCACGGTGGCCGCGAATGCCAAGAGCGGGGACTCGTTGCCTGCTCCGCATGGCTCGAGCAAGTACAAGTCGTTGAGCACGCGCGCTGGGTCGTCTCCGGGAGAGAGCCAGGCGTACGACGCAGCTTCACTTGGTGTGGCTGTTTGTTGGGGGTGCTGAGCTGCGCACGCGGCTTCGAAGCATTCACGCAGCTCCGCCAAGCGCGAGAGCTCGACCTCGGCGCCCGCGGCGGCTTGATGGCCACCGAAGCGAATCAGCACGTGTTTGGCTTCACTCAGAGCGTCGAACAAGCGCGAGCCCGCGGGGCCGCGCACCGAGGCGCGCCCGTGCCCATTGCTGAACCCAACCGCGATCACTGGGCGGCGAAACTGATCCGAGAGTCGACCCGCGACGATGCCGACGATGCCGTGATTCCACCCCTCACGGCCGATGACGATCGCGGGGCGATCGGCCCAACCCTCGCGCTCGATTTCGGCGAGGGCCTCTTCGATCATGCGCTCTTGGATCAGTTTGCGCTCGCTCGAGCGTTGCTCGATCTCCGCGCCGAGCGCGTGCGCTTCGTCCATGGTTTTGGCCGTCAAGAGCTGGACCGCGATCTCGGCCGAACCGAGGCGGCCAGGCGCGTTCAAACGCGGCGCAATGCGGAACGCGACGTCCTCCGAGGTGATCGGCGAGTTGCCGTCGAGCTTGGCCAGCTCGAGTAAGACGCGGATCCCTGGTCGACGCGCTTCGCCGATCGCTCGCAATCCGGCGCGCACGAGTGCCCGGTTGTCACCGTCGAGCGGCGCGACGTCGGCGATGGTGCCGATCGCCACTAAGTCCAGCCAGCGACGCAGATCGAGCTCGCGGCCGAGTGCGGTGCGCAACGCGGCGCCGATCGACAACGCGAGACCGCACGAGGCGAGCCCTTTGTACGGAAAGCCACATTCCGGTCGGTGCGGATTCAGGAACGCCACCGCGGGCAGCGCCTCTTCCGGCACCAAGTGGTGGTCGATGACCACGCAGTCGACGCCCGCGGCGCGCAAGCGCTCGAGGGACACGTGGTCGGAAGAGCCGCAATCACAGGTCACGAGCAACGGCGCGCCGCTCGCCAACACTTTGTCGACGGCCGCGGAGGAGACGCCGTAGCCACCTTCGAAACGGCTGGCGATGAAGGTCACCGCGCGTCCGCCGAGCGCCTCGATCACCTCGGTCATGATCGCGGCCGAGGTCATGCCGTCGCAGTCGTAATCGCCGAAGACCGCGATCAGCTCGCCGGCGCGAATTGCGCGCGCCATGCGCTCAGCCGCGAGACTGCGGTCGGCCATGGCGTCCGGCGAAGTGAGCTCGGAAAGTCGTGGATTGAGGAAACGGCGCGTGGCCTCGAGCTCTTGGTGACCGCGCTGCTCGAGCAGCTGTCCGAGTGTCACGGACACGCCGAGCCCCAACGCAAGTTCGCGCGCCCGCGCACTGGCGCCCGTGCGATCCGCACTGGCATTCGAAGGTTCGGACAATTCAGCGCGCGAGGTGCTCAAGGCCAAGACTTCCAACATGCCGACCCACGGCCGTCAATTCACTCTTCCCGTGCCCGTAGACGTGCCCGTGCCCGTGCCCGATCTCTCCCTCTTCCTCCAGGAGAAAGGTGAGAGAGAGAGCGGGCACGGGCACGTTTACGGGGAGAACAAGCGTGGCCCTTGGCCCTCCCAAATGCACGAAAGCCCCCCGCAGTTGCGAGAGGCTTTCGGTCAGCACGTGCGCTGACGGCTCAATTTAGACTTTCCGACGAGACCTCGGGAGGATCCAACGGCCTTGCGACGAACAGCCATTGGGTGCGGCCGTTCGGGCCGACGAAGCGGACGTGCTCGTCAGGCAAGGCGCGCAGGTGAAAGCGCGGGCCGCCTTCCGACTCTTCAGTCGTTACCAGCGCCATCGCGTCGAGGACGTGTAGGCCTCCGAGCACGTCTTCCGGTTCGGAGTCCAAGCGCTCCGCCAAATCATCCAAGTCCAAATCGCGATCGCCAGCGAAGGCACCGAGCACTCGCTGCGCGTTGATACAGCGCTCTTGCTGTTCCGGCTCGATCTTGGACCACAACTCCTCCGGAATGGTGAGCGGCAACCCTTCTGGAGGCAAAGCAGCCATTTGAGACTTCAATGCGGCAAACATGAAGCAGAACATAAGGACGGTGACCGGTGTGTCAACCTGGTGCGCCGGCCGGCTCGGCTCGGATTGGGGCGCCTTTGCCGGCCCCAATCCGAGTTGCCTATGATTCTGCTCAGACCGCGGCAGGCCTACCCGGCACTACGGGCTTCTTTTTTTTGGTTCCCACCTTGGAGAACAGCGTGTGGTCGAGCCACTCGGTGAGTGGAAGTGCGACGTAAATCGACGAGTAAGTGCCGAGCACGACGCCAATCACCAACGCCAACGAGAAGTCTTTGAGCTCGCCCGTGCCCCAGATGAAGAAGCCGAGCAGCGCGATCACCACGGTGCTGCTGGTGAGCAGCGTGCGGCCGAGCATTTCCGAGGTGCTGATGTTGATCAGCTGGAAGAAGCTCGTGCCGCGTAGCTTGCCGAGATTTTCGCGCACGCGGTCGTACACGATCACGGTGTCGTTCACCGAGTAGCCGACGATGGTGAGCACCGCGGCGATCGTGGTCAGGTTGATCTCTTTGCCGAGCAAGATCAGGATGCCGATGGTGCCGAGCGCGTCGTGAGTCAAAGCGACGACGCCACCAGGTGCGAACCGCAGGTCGAAGCGGAACGCGATGTACACCATGATGAAGACAATCGAGATCACGATGCTCTTCACGGCGCTATCGCGAAGCTGAGCGCCCGCGCGCGGACCGATCCACTCCGTGCGCAGAGCCGCATCCGGCACCATGTCGGCGCCGAGCGCTTGCTTGAGCCCGCCCATGAGCTAGTCACCCTTGCTCATGAGTTGAATCTCGACTTTGTTGTCGCGCGCGTTCTGTAGCAGCGGATTGTGATCGCCCGGACGGAGCACGATCCCCTTCACCGGAGAGATGCGCTGCTTGACCCAGTCCAGATCGGGTGAGTTGCGATAGCGCACGCTGATCTTGTCGCCGCCTGGGCTGAACTTGACCTCAGTGGCTTGCCGCTCCGCCGGACACGCGGCGTCGCCTTCGGCGGCATTGAGGCAGAGGGCCTTCTCGATCTCCAGCTGCTTCTCGGCCGAGATGGTCGAAACTTCTTCGACGCGGATCAGGTAGCGATTCGGGTTGTTCGGGTCATCGACCTTGACCACGCCCGGGCCTTGGAACCCGGCCTTTTCGACGGCGGCTCGCAACTCACCCGCGCCGACGTTCTTCTTGAAGGCGATCTCGATTTCAGTACCGCCGGTGAAGTCGGTACCGAGCTTGGCCTTGCCCAGGAGCAGCAAGATCAGTGCTCCGAACGTGATCACCAAGCTGAGGCCAATCCAGTACCACCGGACGGCCATGAAGTCGTAAACTTTGCCAGATTTGAACAGGCGCATGGTTCAACCCAAATCCAACTGGGCCCCGCGCCCCAGATGTTTGACCCACCAATCGATCATGAGGCGGCTGACGATGACGCCCGTGAAGATGTTGCACACGACGCCGACGATCAGCGTGACTGCGAAGCCTTTGAGCGGGCCGGTACCGTACTGCCAGAGCACCACACCGGCGATCACCGTCGTGACGTGACCGTCGATGATGGCGTTCAGCGCGCGCTTGTAACCGACGTCCACCGCGGCCCTCGCGCCCTTGCCGAGCCCGATTTCCTCACGGATGCGCTCGTTGATGATGATGTTGCTGTCGACCGCCATACCGACGGTGAGCGCCAAGCCGGCGATGCCGGGCAGGGTCATCGACGCGCCTGCCGAGCACAAGATGGCCAGCTGCAGGAACAAGTTCATGATCACCGCCAAATCGGCGATGAAACCGGCGCGCTGGTAGTAAATCATCATGAACACGAGCACGAGCGCGATACCGCCGAGGGCGCCCTGAATGCCGAGCTTGATCGCGTCCTGACCGAGGGACGGCCCGATGCGCTGCTCGTTGGAGGGCGAGATCGGCGCGGGCAAGGCGCCTGAACGGAGCACCAACTCCAAATTCTTGGAGTCCCGGAGCTGTGCCTCGGGGTCGCCCGAGCCCATCGTGATCTGACCGTGGCCACCGGCAATGCGGCTCTGAATCACCGGAGCGCTGCTGATGCGACCATCGAGGATGATGGCGAAGCGGCGCTGAATGTTGGCGCCGGTGATGCGTTCGAAGATCTTGCCACCTGCATCGGTGAACGCGATCGCGACGTGCCAACCGCCCATGCCGCCCTGGCTCTGCTCGGGCTGTGCGACGGCTTCGCGGATCATGTCACCGGTGATTTCGGCGCGGCTCTTCAAGAAGAAGGTGCGAACACCGACCTCTTCCTCTTTCAAGGTGATCTCGTCGACCACGCGCGATTCGATGTGGTAGCCGACTTCGCGATCGGAGGGCACATCCAGCGTGGCGACCCATTCACGCATGCGCTGCAATGCCTGAGTCGACGTCTCTTTCGGTCCCTTGCGCAAAAGCGCGTAGGTGTTGGCCTTGGTGCGCTTCTCACCTTCGGCGTCTTTGCCGAGCGGCGCGTTCTCGATCTGGAATTCCAGCCCTTCCGGCAAGCTATCCGGCTTGGCAGTCTTCGAGATGGCGCCGAAGAAATCACTCTCGTCGTCGAGCAGCTTGAACTCGAGGCGCGCGGTTTGGCTGATCGTGTTGCGGATGGTCGCGAAGCCCTTTTCGTCCTCGCCCGGTACTTCCACGATGATGTCTTCGTCGCGCGAGGACACCGAGGCCTCGCGCAGACCGAGCTCGTCGACACGGCGCAGAATGATGTCGCGGGCCTGGCTGACCGCGCGCTCGCGGATCTGCGAGCCGACCGAGGGACGAACCTTGAACATCAAGGAGCGACCGTCCTTGGTGCGCGAGAACGACATCTCGCTGCGGAACTTCTCGAGGAAGCGCTCGTCCAACTTGGTCGGATCGGTGCCTTCTTTGACGGTCACGCGAATTTCGTCGACCGGCTTGCGCGGCGACTCGATTTCGACCTTGTCGCGCAGCTTCTTGAGGGTGTCGTCAGAGGGCAGCTCGTCGCCCGAGTGCAGGCCGTACACCTTGGCTGCCTCGGTGCGCATGTCCTCGTAGTAGTGATCGCGCTTGTCCTTGATGGCTTCGTCGACGTCCACCGTGTAGACGAGACGCAAGCCACCGCGCAGATCCAAGCCTTCGACCAGGCGGAACGCGACGTGCTCTTTGATGTACGTCGGGCACTTGAGGAAAGACGTCCAATTGGACAGCGTTGGCCAGAGCACCAAGAAGGCGAAAGCACAGGCGCTGGCAGTGAGCGCGCAGCGCATGCGCCAACCGAGGTCCATGATCTCGACCGCGGCGAAAGCGATCCAGAGGCTCAAGACGGCTAGAATCGCCATCGGCCAGAACGCGTCGTTGTGCGCGGCTGCAGCCGCGCCGCCAGCGAACAAGCCCGCAACGATCAGCGTGTAGCGATGGTTGCGAAAGGCAAAGCCGGCGAGCACGAACAACGCGCCGAGGCCGCCAAAAATCGAGGTAAGTACGGTGTCAATCACGGCTAAACCGCCCCCGCTTTCACTTCTTCTCGAGGGACGCAGCCGTTTCGGCGTCGTCCTTCCCGAGCAGGCCCGACTTCAAGAATTCCACCTTCATGCCCGGCGCCACTTCGACTTTGGCGTAGCGATCGCCGATCTCCACGAGCTTCCCGACCAGCCCGCCCTGGGTGATCACGCGATCCCCCTTCTGCAGTGACTCGAGCAGCTTCTTCTGTTTCTTGCTGTTCGAGCGGCTGGTGAACACCATCAGCAAGATCAACGGCACCACCATGATCAGCATCGGCAGCATTCCGCCGAGGCCGCCTTCGGGACCGCGCGCAGGCGCGCCCGCTCCGTGATCCACCGGCGGAGCCGACGGAGCGACGGTGTTGGCACTAGTTTCCCGGCCCGGAGCCGGAGGTACATTTTGAAAGGACAGGAGCGCGACCAAAGTGTCCTCCGCGGACGGGGTGGCTCCGCGACGGCGAGAGCCCCAAGCAGGCGCCTGGGTTATGCCGTGAAAAACGGCGACCCGAGACGGTAGAGGGTCGGGCCTATACCCAGAATCCCGCGGCCGCGCAAGCTACGGGCCGAGCCTGAAGCTCAGGCCTCCTGCTCAGCGTGACGGTTCCGGATTTCGGACGTCCGAAGCGCGCAGCGAGCACCCCGCCTGGCACGCGGGGCAGAGAAAGGGTCGACCAGCGCTTGACAGGCCTCGGGTCGAGTTGTAGTGGGGTTCTCGCCTGATTTTGAAGAGTCAGAAAACACAGTTTGCAGGTGGACTTCGCTCCACCAAGCCAGAGGCGCGTAGCTCAGTGGTAGAGCACTACCTTGACACGGTAGGGGTCGACGGTTCAATCCCGCCCGCGCCTACA
>Ga0164309_10000422_pt1 | contig 23306 bp, 24 predicted proteins | sample Whisoiple_247_MG_FD_109984 | JGI IMG/M metagenome (GOLD analysis project Ga0164309, IMG submission 109984) | Soil microbial communities amended with fresh organic matter from upstate New York, USA - Whitman soil sample_247_MG | ecosystem: Environmental > Terrestrial > Soil > Unclassified >...
ACCAGCGGTGGGTGGAGCCGCGGGAGCCGCCTCATCGGGCGGCAGTGCCGGAATTTCCGCTGATCCAGGTGCCAGCAGCGTCGGATGCGGTGCCGAGTCGTGCGGCGCACCTCGGTCGTGCTGTCAGAGCTGGAGCGGAACTGCTGTGTCTGGCACGCCCAGCTGTGTCGCGGCATGTGACGAGACCCAGGCGCAGCTTTGTGGGAACGCCGCCGATTGCCAGCAAACAGATACATCCACCTGCGGCGCCAACGGCTTGTGTGTCGACGCGGGCCAGGTCCTACTCGGCAATCCGATCGGCGACGGCGGTCCTGCCACCGGCTCTGGCCCGACCACGGCCGTTTCGGACGGGACTATCCCGGAAGGATATCCAAGCCCAACCGCAGTGAACTACTCCAAGTGCAAGGTCGTCCCAGTTAGTGCAACGGCCTGCGCGGGAACACCTGCCGGGAATACCTGCATCGAATGCCTTTTTGGAGGCGACAGCTACGACAACGCCATCGATCCTCCGGGGACCGCCAACGCGGTCGGTCAGGCGGGCAACTATCTGGTGACCGTGGAGCTCGGCGGTGCCGCAGCCGGCGAGACGCGCCTCTGGGCGGAGTCGAGTCGCGGACTGCTCGCGCCAGTATCCACGGCAGCCGGAAAGAAGGTGACGTACGCTTTCGCGGTGAACGTGCGGGGGATGGAAGGCCAGCCCGATCACTCCGGCGCACCAGGCGGCTACCCCGGGCTCGACCTCTTCTTTACGGGCCCAACAGCGACGCCTCCGGCGATATCCGGGATTGGCTATGCGCTCGCCAGCGCCGCGACCCAACCCATCGTCGTCTACATCGCGAGCGACTCCACCACCTGCGATCAAACGGGGGGCGCATTCGGAGGATGGGGCCAAATGCTGCCCGAGTTCTTCAACGCGCCGGTCGAGATCGCGAACTATGCCAATAGCGGCGCGAGTTCGGCCTCCTTCCTCGGCTCGAGCGCGTTGTGGGGAGGCATCACGTCGCATTGGAAGGCGGGCGACTACGTCATCATTCAGTTTGGCCACAACGACAAGTCCGCAACGGACGCCGAGGTTCAGGCCAACCTAGAGAAGTTCGTGGCTCAGGCGAAGACGGCGAAGGTGACGCCGATCCTCGTTTCACCGCCCGCGCGTGTGCAGTTCGGCAGTGGCAGCGTCAACGGTTCACAGACGAGTTTGCACGCTGCATCGGCACAAGCCGCAGCGACCAAGACCGGCGTCGCGTACATTGATCTGACAGCACTCACCAACGCTTGGTACAACACGCTCGGGTCTCAGTCCGCTGGGCTGAAATATCATGCGAATGGCTCGGACGCGACGCACACCAATCTGGTCGGTGCGGAGAAGATCGCAGGCTTGGTAGCGAAGGCGATCCAAGCGCAAAACTTGCCGCTCGCCCAATATCTACGCAGCGCAGCCCTCAGCCAATGAACTGCAGACGAGGCCAGCGTCATTGCCAGCCTCGCCGTCGAACGAGTTTCAGAAGGTCAGATGCGGCGCGAGTCAACCTCAGACGCAATACAGGTAGCCGCAGGTGTTCGGCTGATTGGTGCACTTAGAGACCAACGTGGTCACCTTACCTGTAGTGGTGGTACACGCTGAGTTGAGCAGCGAGTTGTCCGGGTTGTAAACGCGGTTCAACGGGTACGTCGGAATCCCGCCGGCGCCGGTGGTCGTGGTCGACGTGTTGTCGCCGTCTGCGGGGTCGACAGCAATGCACGTGCGACCACTCGGGCAGCCTTGGCCGGTGACCGTGTACTTGATGTACCCGTTGTACGAACCACAGTCGCCATAGCCGAACATACACAAGTCATTGCCGAGGTTGGTCGCCTCCGTGGCGGTCAACGGCGTGCCGTCGCTGTGATCCGCCTGATAAACGTAGTGCGGACCACACGCGCCGATGCCCAAGTCCAGCGGTCCACCCACCAGCGTCAGCTTGTGAATGGGAGGCAGCTTGCCGGGGTTATTCTTCTTGAGATCCGACAACAAGTTGGCTTGTCGACCGAGCGAGTTCACCAAGTCAGTGTTGAAGGTGTTGGCGCTGAACACGTTCTGGTCAATGTAGTCGTTGATGCGCAGATCTTGCTGGCCCAAGATCGCCTTCGTATTCGCGCAGTTGTTCTTCACGCACACGGCGCTCGGGCTCAACTGGACCACCAGGCCGTTGTTCCTCGGCATCGAAGCCACGGTCACCGCCACCAAGTCCTTCGCCGGCTCCCAGCGCCCAAGCTCGGTTGCCATCGCACCCGCCAGCGCCGCCTTGGTCGGCATCAACCCGCTCTGCGAGTAGCACGAGTTAACCGCGTCCTCGGTCTTCCCTAGGGTCTCAGCTTCGTCGGTGCTGATCGAAGTCGCGCAACCTTGGAGCGCCGACAGACCTAAAAAACCTACCCCAACTAGTGAAATCCATTTCCTCATTTTTGCCGTGATCCTCCCGCGCGAAACTGTCGCGTGATGGTCGCTGCTCTTGAGATCCGACACTCGAAGTCGCATCAACAACATTTGCAATTACCACTCGCAGATTTCACTCTACCTACACCGTGAGTTTGCATCCCACAATGGGTAACTCGGGAAGACGTGAACAAGTTGCACGAAGCACAACACCGGTTTCCACAACTTGCAGCGGCAAGCTTGCGCACTTCCGGATTGACTTTTAGCTAGAAAGATGAGGACGAGCCCGTCCCTGCCCCGCAAACTGGCAATCACATCCCACACTGCGCACAGCAGCGCCGTTCAGCGCCCGCTGAGCTGCCAAGTTGCGTTCACTTGGTCCTCGGTGCTGTTCCCCAAACGCGTGAGCGAGACGTTCACTCCATCACGTCTCCAGTAGTAGCCGGGGAAGTTGCTCGACTCGAGCGTTTTGGCGAGGTGATTGGAATCGACGAACGGCGGACCGTAGCGAAAGGTCGCGTCTTGCTTGAACGTGGTGCTGCCGTCGTTCGTGTCACTCCACAGGCGAAAGCTGGCGTGACGCAAATACCGACCCGGGTCATTGCGCGACTGAAACGAGACCAAGGAGGCGTCACCGAGGCCCGGCACTACGATCCATTGGGCGCTGGTTTGATCGTCGGCGCCAAGCCCTACCGCTCCTGCCGTGTGTCGAATTCGAACGCCCTGCGTTCCGTCTGGCGAAAAGACGACAAACGAAGCCGTTGAGCGCCTCGTAACTCGCCAAGTGGTGTCTGGGCGGTTGTCGGTCTGTCCTTGAATGATGGCTTGCCCATCATGGCCGGCGTTGTCGCCGGCGACGTTCAGCGCAAGGCCGCTGGAGCGCGAGGCCAGCCTCATGAGGCTCGAATCGACGAGGGTCGGTTTCCACAATTGGTCTTCGACAAAGGTGCAGGTCGACTGCTCGATGATCGCGCCACCGGCAATGCTCGCGCCCCGCACGTGCAAGCACTTTCCGCTCAGGGCGCTGCGGAACGCGAAATATCCGTCTGCTCGCTCGATCGCCCAAAAGGTTTGCCGAAGCTCGTCTTGGCAAGTTGCCAGGCGTACCGCATTGCCGTCAGCGACCGAGTCTTGGTCGTCATCGATGCAATGGGTGAGGCCCTTCGCCGGGGATAGAGAGTACGGCGTACTGTCGACCAACAGCGGGCAACCCGGGCGCAACACACCATCCACACAGGTCCCCGATTCGCAGAGGTTTGCCGTGCAGTTTGCGGTGCTGCAATCGTCGTCATTCGCGCAGGTCCTGCCTTGCGCGCAAGGCGAACAGCTGCCGCCGCAATTGAGATCGGTCTCGTCGCCGTTGAGGGCCAAATCCGTGCAACTCGGCGGCTGACAAACGACGTTGGTGCAGATCGCGCTCTGGCAATCAGTGCCCATGGCGCACGTCTTGCCATCGAGGCACGGGCCACAGCTGCGCCCGCCGCAATCGACATCGGTTTCGCCGCCGTTCTTTTGCGAATCATCGCAGTGTGACAGGTCTGGATCGGCCCCGGCGGCGCCGCTCCGACCCGCCGCGCCCGTCGCGTCGACTCCGCCGGTTGCGCTCGTTCCGCCGGTTGCGTTCGCCAGACCGGCAGCGGCCGGCTCTCCGCTCGTGCCAGCGACGTTCCCGCCAGCGCCGAGATACTCGAGCGAATGCAATGAGCAAGCACTCGTCGCGGCAAGGACATATCCAACCAGGCGTAGCGCCAAAAGCGAAGGTTTCAGAATGCCACCTGATAGGTCGCACCGACAGCGCGGGCACTTGCCTGTACGTCGAATGATGCGGCTCGCGCAGCGCGCCGTTCGGAGCTCGGGCTCAATGCAAAATACGCCGCGAGCCCCAGGCTCGCCAAACCGACGGCCAGCGAAACGTCTGCGACCGCGTATTGGGTCCGGACGCTGGAAATCTGATCTTCGCTGCAGTGGGGAGAGCAAGTAGTCTCGAGTCTCGATTCGGCAGAGCGTCCCCGCGTTCCGAACACAGCGAAGCCGGCCAAACCAATGACCGCCACGCCACCGAAGACCGCGGGGAGCACCGCGGATCTTGGCCCGGGAGGCGGCAGCGACGCGGCGCCTTGGCCTGCGCTTGGTTCCTGGGGCAACCGCACGAACTCGACGCGCCGCTGGGTTCGCTCACCACGCGAGATCCGCACGTGCTGGGTAACCGGCTGCATTCCGGGAGCGGTAAACTGCAGATCGTATTCTCCCGGATCGAGCTCGACCGCTTCGCCGTCGAGGCGGGATGCGAGCACCTGCTGCCCTGACGAAACGCCCACGTCAGTCAGGTCCCGCCCGGCGCCGCGGGCCGAAAAGACCACGTTCGGCACTTCTGCTTGCACCTCCTGATACCAAGCGCCGCAATCGCTGCGGATGAACGACGGACACGTGTCTTGTGCGCAGCTCTGCAGATGTGCGCGAGCCTCGAGCAGCTTGCCCACTTGACGTTCTTCCTGGGCTTGCTCATAGGCATGCACGCACGCAGCGGTGGCCGCGCTCGCGCTGACGGCATTCTGCGCGCGCGCCGGGTTGCTCGACAACGATACGAGCGCGAACAGGGTCAGCGTGCAACGAACTCTCAAAGACATTGGAGTTTGACTCGGCGGACCCCGGCAGCGTCGATTCGATACGGCGGCGTGCAGGACTGTGCGCGCGTGGGATGAACTTCCGTCGCCGCCGAGCGCGGCTTGCTCGGTGCGCGTTTCACGGGTTCGGTGCTGGGCAAAGCGAGCGGCAGTGATTCAACCGGAAGCGGCGAGGCGTGCGGGGCGCTACTCGCCGCTGCTGGTCGGTCGACGACCGGCAGCGCCGCGAAGACTTGCGCAGCAGGAGTTCGAAGCGTTGGCGGCGTCGAAGGCTTCGGCAGCATCGCCCAGGCAATCGCGACTGCCACGATGCCGACAATGCCGGCCGAGAAAGGGCCCCAGCGAGCCACGGGCGAGCGCTCGGGTTCGCCCGCGATTGCGCGCGTGCTGGTCGTCCGCGTGACCGTGCCTTCGTCTACGGGCAAGGGCGCATGAAAAGGCGATGAGCGGGTGATGACGGGCGCCACACTTTGCGCCTGTGCGTGGATTGCGCTCGCCTCCAGAGTCTCCAGCAAGTCGAGCCGCCGCGCGAGGCTGTCCTTGGCGACGCGGTTGACCCAATCCGACACTGCTCGCCGTGAACCTTCGGTAGTGGCTCTTCGCAAGGCCTCAGCAAACTCGTGTGCGCTGTCGAAGCGTTGCTCCGGGTCTCGCGCCAACGCTTTGAGTACCACGTCGTCGAGCTCACCGGGCAAGCTCGGTACGATTGCAGTGGGCGGCACGATGGTCGACTTCAGTACTCGATCGGCCGTGTCTCGTGCATCCGCTGAAAAGAACAACCGCTTACCGGTCAACGCTTCCCACAACACGACGCCCGCTGCGAAAATATCGGCACGTGCGTTCACCTCTCGAGCCTGAAGTTGCTCCGGAGACATGTACGCGAGCTTGCCTTTGACTGTCCCGCTTGCGGTGACGTGTGAGCGCACCGCAGCTTGCGCAATTCCGAAATCCAATACGCGGGTGTTCCCGTCCGCACCGACCATGATGTTTTGCGGCGACACGTCGCGGTGAACGATGTTCAAGCAACGGCCTGCCAAACTCGCGATGTGCGCCGCGTGGAGTCCATCGAGCGCGTCACAGATGATGCGCGTGACGACGGGCAGCGGCGGTGCATCGCCGGTCTGCCGAGAAGTGCGCAGCAATACCGCGAGGCTTTCGCCATGGATGTACTCCATCACCACCAACAGCTCGCCCTGCTCGGCGACCACGTCCAGCGTTGCAACGACGCTGGGATGGTGAATCGAAGAGGTGAGCCGTGCCTCGTCCAGAAACATCGACACGAACTCGTTCTCGAGGGCGAACTCCGCGTGCAGGCACTTGATGGCTACGAGCTTGGAAAATCCTGCAGGTCCGAGCATGCACCCGAGGTGCACCGTCGCCATGCCACCCGACGCGAGCTCCGAGTAGACTCGATAGCGGCCTATCGAACGGTACGGGCGCAAGCTCGATTGCTGTGCTTCACGCTTCGCCATAACCTTCAATCATAGCAGGAAGCAGCGTCGCAAAACCGAGACGCTTTCATTCGAGTGCGCCTCGGTGCGATGTGTCCTCACGTCTTCTGTCACGTCTTTCTGTCACGTCTTTCTGTCACGTCTTCTGGCCGATTCAGCCCAAGACAAAACGACCGCGTCGTGATTTTCAATTCAACAAAAAGTCCACCTAGCCGACAGTAACCAGCCGACTCGTGGAGGTTCGAATAGCACTTCGCCCAGCCAGCGCTTTCGGCGGTGAAGCGCGCAGATTTCTTGAACGATCCAAGGAGCCTTGTCCCACCTATCCATCATCATGGTTCGATCAGGGTCGGGACGTCGCGGGGGACCGAAAGCGAGTCTCGAATTCGGTGCTCTTTTTGCGACATTGGTGCTGGCTGCGGCCTGCGGTGGAAACGCCGCCGCCCCAAGCGCACACCCCTCGAGCAGCGGCGGTGCGACCAGCAGTGCCGGCGCGGCTCCGGCTCAGGGAGGCTCGTCGGAGTCGGCCAGCGGCAGCGACGACGGCGGGAGTCCAGCGAGTGAAACTTGCTCGCCAGGCCTTGCGCCGCTACGCCGCCTCACTCGCGCGCAATACTCGAGCAGCCTAAGCGCGCTGTTCGGCGACATCAGCGAAGCGATCTCTCCGCAAGACGGTGAATGGCGATCCATACCGAACGGCAGCTGGGAGGAAACTTATGGGGTCCACGTCGAACAGGCCGCCGGGTATGCTCGAATTGCCAAAAGGCTGGCAGCACACGCGACGCGAGATGTGCAAGCGCTAGCCGAACTTGCCGCCTGTGCGGCGCAGCCGGATCCAGACACGAAGTGTGCTCAGACCACGATCGAAACCTTCGCTTCGAAGGCTTTTCGACGAGCGCCCACCCAGCAAGAGTTGGAGGAACTACTCGCGCTCCACCAAGCGGTCCTGGCAAGCGACGGGAATTTTGCGCAGGCAACTGCGGCAGTGATCACGGCCATCTTGCAGGCGCCGGACTTTCTGTACCGAATCGAATGGGGGACGGACGCGGGCCCGCGCCCCGACGTTCGCCGCCTCACGGGCGATGAAATGGCGTCGCGCTTGTCTTATCTGGTTTGGGGCACTTCGCCGGATGAAGGCTTGCGGAAGGCAGCCCAATCGGGTGCATTGCTCGAACCCGAAGGCGTCGCGCGGGAGGCCGCGCGGCTGCTCGACGATCCCCGATCGCGCGCGGGGCTTTCCGCGTTCTTCGATGAATATCTGAAGCTATCTCGCTTGCCCGACCTTCAGCGAGCAGATCCGACTTATTCCTCCGAGCTCGGAGGGTCGCTTCGCCAAGCCACGCAACGCTTTCTCGAAGTTCAGATCTTCGATCGCAATGCGTCCTGGCCTTCCGTGCTCACCGCGGACACAGCATTCGTCAATGGTCGCGTAGCGGGCCAGTTCGGGGTGACCGGTATCACCGGGGACGAATGGCGTGAGGTGGCGCTCGAGCCAAATCAGCGCCTGGGCTTGTTGACCCAGCCCAGCGTGTTGATGACGAGTCTTTCTACGGATGCCACGAATCCGACGCGACGCGGCTACGAGATCTTGGAGCAGGTGCTCTGTCGACACCTCCCGCCCGAGGACCCCGAGCTCCCGCCAAGGGTCGAGGGGCCATCGACGACCGAGCCGATGACGACCCGACAGCGCTGGACGCTCATCACTGCGGACCCGAACTGTGCACGTTGCCATCGCGATATGGACCAACTCGGATTCGCGTTCGAAAATTTCGATGCCATGGGTCGCTACCGCACTCAGGAAAATGGCTTGAGCATCGACGCATCGGCCAACGTCGCCTGGCTCGGGCCAACGAACGGGCCGATCGAGTTGGTGAAAAAGTTGGCCTCGCTGCCTGAGACCCAAGCCTGTTTTTCCCAACATTTCGCCGAGTTCAGCTTGGGCAAGTCAGTCACTGCCGATGCCGCTGGTGCCTGCTTGACGCAAGACCTGACTCGTCGCTTCGAGGCCGCCGGCTTCAACGTGCGCCAGCTGCTCTTGGAGCTCACCCAAACTGACGCTTTCCTCTACTTGCCGAAGGACCGCTGACCATGACCTCATTTCGCTTGAGTCGTCGCGCCGCACTTCGTGGTGCGGGCACCATCGCCATCGCTCTGCCGTGGCTCGAGATCATGCGTGAAGAGCGAGCGGCACACGCCGCTGGTGCGCCCGCCAAGCGCTTCATCGCTGTGTACACACCAGGGGGCACGGTACACGCGGAAAGCGGCAATCCGTCCGTCGCCGAGCAATGGTCGCCTACCGGAACCGAAACCAACTTCGAGCTCAGCCCGATCTTGACGCCGTATGAGCCGGTCAAGTCGCAGTTGCTCGTGCTCGACGGCATCGACATGAAGAGTGCGGTCGGTGAGCAGCTACAAAGCGGCATGATTGCTTGGTTGACCGGCACCGGGCAAGCGCGCTCCGACACCGGGGAGATGGGATACGCTTCGGGCCCGTCGATCGATCAGGTGCTCAGCGGTCGCCTGACCGCGGGCGACGCCTCGAGCAGCCTCGAGCTTGCCGTGCGCTGGGGTACCGGCAAGACGCACGGGCGAGTGACGCCGATGGGCGTCGTCAGCTTCGCGAACGACGAGAAGTTCACTCCACGCCCGCCGCAGCTCGACCCAATCGCAATTTGGAAGACGCTGTTCGGCTCTTTGGACCCCAATCTGGGCAAAACCAGCAACTGGGACAAGTCGATCCTCGATTACGTCGACAAGCGCTACGTTGGCCTCTCAGCCAAGCTCGGCACGGCGGACAAGCAACGCATCGATCAACACCTGAACTCGATTCGGGAGCTGGAGCGCGGCGTGGCGCAGACGGTCGCCGCGCGTTGCATTCCGCCGACCTTGATCGACACCTCGGATTACGACCCGTTCACCGGACTCAAATCGAGCGACGATGGCTCAGTCAAGGACTCGGTGACCGACGCGGCCATCCCCAAAGTGTGCAAGTTGATGGTCGACATGTTGGTCATGGCGCTCGCTTGCGATCGCACCTCGGTCGCTACGTTCATGTGGTCCGACGCCGAAGCCAAGCACACCTACCCCTGGCTCCAGCTGCCGGAGACCTTTTCCTTCTATCAAAATGGAGGCGGCTATCGGCCCCAAGAGTGTGCGCAGATTGGCACGTGGTACGCCTCCCAGAATAGCTATCTGCTGCAGCAGATGGCCAAGGTCGATATGGGTGGTCACTCCTTGCTCGATGAAAGCGTGGTCTTCTTCGGTTCGGAAGTGTCGAACCCCGCGACTCACAAAAAGAATGGCATGCCGTTTTTGCTCGCCGGCGGCGGAGGTGGTCTGCGAGGTGGGCGCTGGCTAAAGTATGACAGCGTCTCGCACAATGACCTCTTGGCCGCGATTCTCAACCTCTTCGATTACCGAGTGGCCATGTTTGGCGACGCGCGATACTGCTCGGGAGCCGCGCTCCCGAACCTGATCTGAGCAGGATCCGCGAATCAGCCAGATCCGCCGCCATCATGGCCACGAAGAGCGCGCGCCGAATCGCCTCGAGCTGAGCCATGGCTCACATTTCGTTCAGCTGAGTTGGCTGGGCACCGCCTCGAGGGTCGGAAAGCGATCCCAAGGATCGCCCGCGCGCAGACGGGCGTTGTATTCGCAGAACGAGGTGGGGACACCGCGCGTGTCGAGCAAGTGATGGCAACAGTTTTCGATGCGGTCCTGGTCGTACGCGAAGCGGTCCATGAACGGCTTGATGGCGATCGTGAACATGTCCTCGGAACGCACGAGGCGGCGCGCGAGCTGCCCCAAAGCGCGGCGCGCGGGGTTGCGCTCTTGGCTGCCAACGGCCTCACGCAACTCCGAGGTCGAGAGTTGTGTCTTGTAGGAAACCGCGTCCATGACTTTCGGCAGATCGACGAAGCGAATCACGTTCTTGACGAGCCCAAAACGCCGGAGAAAAAGCGTGATCCAGCCGCAATTCGGGTGACTGCACGGGATGGGCACGAAATCCGGCTCGCCCACGCGCAGGCGTGATTGCCTTGCCACGGCCTTCACCATGTCCGACAAAGTGAGCCGCTCGAGGGCGTCTGTCGCGAGCTCATAGCGACCGGAATAGGTCGCTGGCTGCAGAGCAACGACTTTCACGTGAGAGTGCGCAGCGGCGAGATCGACGACGGCCCCGACTTCGGAATCGTTGACCCCGCGTGCGAGCGTCATGGTGAGTTGCATGAAGACGTCGAGCTTGGCAAAGTGCTCGATCACCCGACGTCGGATTTGCCCCGGCGTTGCGTTGCGCAGCGAGCGATCGCTCTCGCTCGAAAGGCCGTCGAATTGCAGCAAGACCAGCAACTTGTCGCGAAAGGCGCGCATCCGTTCGGCCGTCGCGAAATTTGCCAGCAATAGCCCATTGGTGGGCAGGTAGATCTTCTTTACCAGCGGGTGCTCGTAGAGAAACTGGACCAACTGCCAAAACTCTGGATGCAGCATGGCCTCACCGCCCGTGAGCTGAACCGAGTCGAGCCCGCCCTTTTTGCGCGCGAGCTGATCGATGTGACGTTCCAGCTCGGGCCGCGGGATGACGCGATCTCCCCGCGCGTCGCTGTAGCAAACCTTGCAGGCGATGTTGCAGGCGTTCGTGACCTCGACCAGCACGGTGCACGTTTTGTTCGCCATCTGGTCGGAGCCGTCGCACGCGCCGCCTTCGCAGCAGCTATCGACCCCCGGCAACGCATAGTCAGCGATGCTGAAAATGCGGCTCTGATCGTAGATTCGCCCTGAACGGTCCTTGCTCGAGGTGAAATAGTAGCGGACGTCGTTTTCAACCAGGCCGTCGAGGCGGCCGTGTTGCGCGCACTCGGCGCGTAGGAACACCCGCCCGTCTCGGACGAAGATCAGGGCGGGGACATGCGTTAGACACACGGCGCATAGCGAGATGGTGGACTTGACCAGCCGCTCGCCGCGCTCGAGACCGAAGCGCTGCGCCGCTGCGGTCTCGTCTAGCTCGCGCAGCTCTCGGGAGAGCGCCGAAGTCCGTTGCTGCGGGGTCGGGGCATTGGTCAGCGTCAGCCGTCGTTTTGCAGGATTCGCAAGCTCAGACATGGGGCAATCCTCCTTCCATCAAAAGCGCGCCAGCGGCGAAGATCAAGCGATCACGCCGCCGGCCGGCGTGCGGGAATTGCTCGAGAAAAGCGCGCACTTGGCGAGCCGAAAAGCTGCGATGCGCGCGCTCCTCCGCGAGCGCGTGGAGCCGGAGGATCTCAGCGGCTCGGCGCGCACCGACGAGCTGTTGCACGGCCTCGCGTGTGTACGAGGTGTGCCGCTGCTCGTCTCGATGCACGGTTTCGACCACTGCGACGGCGCCTGCAGCGTCCGCGAACGCGCAGGCTTCGAGGTGGTACTCGAGCGAACGCGCGATGCGCGCTTCGAGGAAGTGAGCGTGGGCAAGAAAATGCGCAATGCGCTCGTGACGCTCGTCCCTGTCCATCTCCGGTTCGATCGCAAACGAAACGGGCGTGAAGTGCCGAATGGCGTTATTGAACACATCCAGCCCGCTCGGCTCGCAAACCTCAGCACCGAGCGCCCGAATGGCGCGCTCGTACAGACGGACGTGGCGTCGTTCGTCACCCCGGTGCTGGCGGACGCGCGTTGCGAGCTCGGCATCCTCCACGTATTCTGCGGGGAAATAGTCGAGCACCGTCTCTGGGTGACGCTCCCCGGCTCGGTAAAGATTCAGCACCCAGGCGTGCGTCTCTGGCGAACTCGCGAGCTCGCGATGCCAGGAGCGTTTCACGTCGCGCACGAATACCGAGAGCGCCATGTCAATGTCCGGAACAGCCTTTGGAAAGCCACCCGACGACTACGACGAATAGGACCACACCGACGAACGCGAGCACCATCACGAGGCCCACCACTCCCGCGAGCACGTAAGCGAGGAGTTGAAGGGTCCGTTTCGTGCCCGGAGACAGTCCGGGACGCGACCGGATCCCGGCGCGTTCGAGTTCTCGCCGCTCCTCGTCGGTCGGCGGAGGCGGTGCACCCGGGGTTGTCATGTCCGAACCTCACTCGTCGCAAGCGCGACGGGACGCGTGAGCGACCACGAACCCGCCACCACCAGCAAGAGCGCGATCGCCTGATAGACCGACGCACCGCCCAAGAACTTCGGGGTTTCACGCAAAGGCTCGAAGGCGAAACGCCAGATGCCGTACAGGACCAAGTAGCCCGCAAACAATCGCCCCCGACACCGCTCAGCTCGATACAACATGAAGAAGCCCACTGCGAGCAGCGCGTGAAAGCCGCATTCCAACGCGGAAACCGGCACGCGCGGGATCCCGTCCGAATACGCGACGTACAGCGGCCAATCCGTCGCGATCCCGCGACAGCAGCCCGCAAAGACGCACCCTACCCGACCGATCGCGATCGAGAGCAAGAGTTTGGTCGCGAACCAGTCATTGGGCGGTTCACGCCAGCCGAGCCACGGCTTCGCGAACTCCGCCGCTAGAAAGCCCCCGAGCAAGCCGCCCGTGATCGAACGTCCCGAAAACACGAGCTGCTCGGTGTCCACCGCTCGCACGGGCCAGCCGAGATCGCCCGCCAACATCGCAAGCTTGGCGCCGAACAGCGCGCCCGCGAGCGTGATGAACTGCAAGACGGCATACGTACGACGCGCATCAGGCGGCACCTTCGAGCGCGCGCTCGGCAACAAGAGCGCGATCACGAGCGCCAACACCGTGGTCGCCATGTAGACCCAACTACAGGATCGCTCGTCAATGTGCATGGGGGTATCCCCAGGAGAACGCGAGCCCCACGGCCAAAATCATGAACAGCGCGAGGTGCGCCTTTGCGTGCAGATCCGATTCTCGCGCGGGGATGCCGCGGTGATATCCATATTCGTCACCCGCCCCCAAGAGAGCCGTGGCCAGCGCTCCGAAAACCAACCCACGCTCGTTGCCGGAAAAGGCACTGCTAATCAACCAAGATTCGGAAATGCCCAGCAGCAGGTGAAGCACCTTCTCACCGTTGCCCACGTAGCGTGCTCGGCCGTGTGCCCGCTGGTCGAGAAACGCAAACCACACGAAGGTGAGCGTCGGTGGAAGCAACGCGAGCGGGCGCAGCCAACCGTTCAAGGTTCGACCTTTCCCGCCCACCGGTCATCGTTGCTGCTTGCGCTCAGCACCGGGCGGCACTCTACACGCAAACTCGGCGCGACACAGCAGGAGCCGGTTCGTCGTGAGCCTCCCCGGCCGTCAGTTGACAGCGGGCCCGGAACCTTGGTATCGACCGCCGGCTACGTTTGACAACTGAATAGATCACTCAGGTGCCGCAAGGCATAAAAGGGAAGCCGGTCAAAGTCCGGCGCGGTCCCGCCACTGTAAGTGAGAGCAGCTCTCCTCACACCACTCGAGCAATCGGGGAAGGTCGAAAGCTGCACGGAACGTTTCGTTCCCATCTCACGAGCCAGGAGACCTACCCGAGTGAGGGAGAGTAGAAATGTCCCATGGAAATGCGGATCCGCGAGCGACGGACCGCCGAAACGGAACAACGGTCGAAGCGCTAGATCCACGTATCGTGCGTTTTCTAGGGCGCCTGTGCGCTGAAGCATTCTTTGGCAAAGTCGTGGTTTCGTTTCAGCACGGAAAGATCGTCGACGTGCGGACCGAACAGACGCGCAAGCTGGACGAGCTCTAAGCTCTCCCAGCGCAGCTTTACATAGGGGTCGTCGAGATACTCGAGCCCGGTGAAGAGACAGGATCTGTCTCTTGCCGGGCTTTTTTCATTTTGGGTCGAGGAACGAGGTCAAGGAACATGAATGAAGCGTTGAATGGATCAGGTTGGGCTGGGTCGCTCCTGGCAATGTGCTTGTTTGGTGTGACCGCATGCGGCACCAGCGATCCCGGCAAGACCGAGCCTGGCTCCGTCACGGGTGTGCACATGGCGGAGCTCAACGACGACTTCACCAAGGTTTACCTGTCCTCCACGGACAAGAGCCAAATTGCGGTGATCGACGCGACAGAGTTCGGCACCGATCACTCGCCAGAAGCGCTCTTGCAGCGCGCCTACGTCGTGAGCCGTGATTCCGGTGAGGTCGATGTCATCGATCTCAGAACGCTCGAGCTCGTCGGTAAGCGCAGCGACTACCAGATCCACCAGCTGATCAACGTCGGCAGCCACCCGACGCATATGTCCCTCAGCCCGCGGGGTGACCTCTTGGCAGTGATGGACGAAGAAGAAGGCTCTGGCGCCGTCTCCTTCATCGATACCAAGACCGAGATCGAGACGAAGCGCTTGTCGGGTTTCTACACACCGCACTTCCTGCGCTATGCGCCAGATGGCCTCTTTGGGTATGTGGCGAATATCGGCGCTCATCACCTCACCCGCGTCGATCTGGACACGCTCGAGATCGACGGTGAAATCCCGCTCGATGGCTTCCCGGACTACACCGAGGCCCCCGACGAAGGCGGCTTCGGCGACGCGCAAATCGATTCCACCGGCATGTTGTACGCCGCGCATGCCGCGACGGGCCGTGTGCTCGTGTATGACACGCTCACGCGCACCAAGCGCACCGAGCTCAAGGTCGGCAACCGGCCCTGGATGGCGTACGCGCAGCATCCATTCACGAACGTTCCGTTGCGACACCTGGTGCCGAATTTCGGCGATCGCACGGTCTCCATCATCAACGGCAACGGACCGAAGGTCATGACCTCGTCGCTACCCGGCGACGAAGAGGCGTACGGCGTGAACTACACGTCAATGGCACCGGACAAAGCCTTCATCATGAACCGCATCCGGGAAGACGTCGCCGTGGTCGATACTTCGACCGGCGAGATCAAGACGCGCATTCCGGTGGGCGGAAACACCGAAACCGCGGCCACCACGGCGGATGGGCGTTGGGTCATCGCCGCGGTGAGCAGCTCGAACAGTGTCGTCGTCATCGACGTGATGACGGACACCGTGATCAAGACCTTCAAAAACCTCGGCAAGTACCCGTGGAGCGTCACGATCCCGCAGGGGCAAAACTACTGCCACTGAGCGTTCGCGAACGAGCGCGGGTTCAGGGTTGAACCCGCGCAGCTCAGGGCGATGGAGACGGGCGCGCCACCAACACCGCGCCCATTCCCGCGCGTTCCGCGGCGGTGATCCCGAGCAAGCTATCCTCGAAGACGAGGCAATCAGCGGGGGCGACGCCCATGCGCTGTGCAGCGAGTAAGAACAAATCCGGCGCGGGTTTGCCGTGCGCGACTTCTTCAGCCGTGACCACGACCGAAAACAGATCGCTGACGCCAATGGTCTGCAGCGTGCGCCGGACCGTCGGTGCGTCGCCGCCCGACGCGACGCTCACCGGGCAGCCGGCTTTGGCGCGTTCGCGGGCATAAGCCACGACTTCATCCAGGGGTTGCACGCCAACTGACAGCGCGTCGAACTGGGCGCGCTGTGCGGCCGCAACCAGCACGGGATCGAGTTCGAGGCCGAACTCGGCGTTGAGCTCGGTCACGGTGAGCTCGATGGTTTTGCCGGCGCGGCTCATGAACAACTCCCAGGTGAAGTCGAACGTGGCACCGAATTCGCGGAGCGCGCTGATCCATGCCTTTTGATGCAAAGGCATGGAGTCGGCGAGCGTGCCGTCACAGTCGAAAATGAAGGCCGAGTACTTTTGCGCAGGGAGCGTGAAGAGCGCCACGAGTAGGGCTCACTTCTCGTCGTTTGCGCTCTTTTCGGGCGGATACGCGCTCTTTTCCGGATCCTGGCCCTTGCCCATCGCGTGGTAGCCTTTGTCCACGTACACGGTGGCGCCGGTGATGCCGGTGGCGAGCGGGCTAGACAAGAACGCAGCCACGTTGGCCACTTCGATTGTGGTCAGCTTCTTTTGGATGGGCGCGTTGACTTCGTAATAGGCAACCACGTCATCGATGATGCCGGTCACGCTCGCAGCGCGCGACGCATACGGCCCGGCCGAGATGGTGTTGATGCGGAAGCCGTGCTGGCGGCCCGCTTCATACGCCAGCACGCGCGTGTCGCTCTCGAGCGCGGCCTTCGCGGCGTGCATGCCGCCGCCGTAGCCCGGGATCACGCGCTCGCTGGCGAGATACGTGAGCGACAGGAACGACGCGTCAGGGCGCATCAGCGGTGCCCAGCGTTGGATCATCGAGACCAGCGAGTAGGCGCTGACACCGACCGCGGCGAGGTAGCCCGCGCGGCTCGTCTTGAGCAACGGCAGGTGCACCTCAGGGCCGTTCGCCAGACAATGAATCACGATGTCGAGCGGCTTCTCCCCGAAGTCTTCGACTAGCTTTTTGCCGACGCCGGCAATGCTGAAGTCACCACGGCTCGCGTAGCGTTTGCTCTCGCGCAGACTCTGCGGAGCGTCTTCGAGCGTGTCGAACGCGGCGTCGATGGGATAGATGCGTTCGAACTCGAGCTTCGAGCCATCCGACATCTGACGCGATGCGTCGAGTTTGCCGCGTTCCAGAAGCTTTTCGAAGATCCCCAGCGCGGGCGGCCAAGTTCCGGCGATGACGCTCGCGCCCGCTTCCGCGAGCGCTTTGGCGATTGCAAAACCAAAGCCGCCGTCATCCGCAATTCCAGCGACGAATGCGCGACGTCCACTCAAATCGATATTCAACACGGCCGGCTTTATCTCCGATCTCGTGCGTCAACGCAAGACCATGAGAACCCCAGCTTTTCCCGGCCGAGGCGCGCGATCGCGAGCGGCTGGTAGCCGCGGCGAGCGCTAAAATTACGCGCGAATACCGCGATTCTTGAGGCGATACACCATCGCCAAGAGCTCGGCGACTGCCACGTACAGGTCGGCGGGGATCACGCGCCCGACGCGCACGCGCTCGGCGAGCGCGCGAGCCAACGGCCGATTTTCGATGATCGGGATCCCCTCTTCCTTCGCCAGCTTTTTGATCTGCAGCGCGATTTCGTCGTAGCCCTTGGTGGTCACGGTGGGAGCGCCCTCGTGCTGCCGATAGCGCAGCGCCACCGCGACGTGCGTCGGGTTGGCGACGATCACGGTCGCGTCTTTGACGCCTTTGCGGATACCGCGCTTCAGCATTTCGCGGGCACGCGCGCGCTGCCGGGCGCGGATCTGGGGGCTGCCTTCTTGTTGCTTGTGCTCGTCTTTCAGCTCCTGACGAGACATTTTGATCGATTGCTCGTGGCGCCACCAAGACCAGCCATAGTCGAGCCCGGCGATCAGGCCGAGCGCGAGCGTCGACCAGAGCGCGACGCTCATCACGACTTGAGCAGTCTCCCAGACCGCCGCGCCGAGCGGCGCGCGCGACAAGCGCACGAGCTTGGGAAACTCTTTCTCCATCACCGACTCGGCGACCACCGCGACCACGACCACGCGCAGCAGCGACATCACGACGCTCATCAGCCCCGACTTGGGCGAGAACATCGTGCCGAGTTTGCTGATCGGATCGAGGCGCTCGAGTTTGATCTCGAGCAAGTCGAAATTGGGATGAAAACCGGCTTCCAAGAAGCCGACCGCGGTGCCAGCAATGGCCGCGGCCACCGCCACCGGGACTGACGAACTCACCAGCACCAAGCCCGCCTGTTCTGCGAGCAAGCTGATGTCGCCGCGGACGAGCGACAGTGGATCATCGAAGCAGCGCAAGCAGAAGCTGCGAATCGTGCCCGCGAAATCGCCCGCCAGCGCGCCGAGCACGCCCAGGGCCGCGATGCTGGCGGCAACTGGGCCGCTGTCTTTGGAACGCGCGAACTGACCGTCGTCACGTGCCCGCTTCCGTCTCTCTGGGCTAGCGTCTTCTGTTCTCTCCGTATCGTCGTCTTCAGACATGACTCATCACCGGTGTCTTAACCGTTGACCACGCCCGCCGATTTCGGCTTTTGGCATCGTTTTCGCTGCGGTCCGATGCTCACGTACATGAGTACGTTCCGCTTCGGTCCTCGCGAAAGCCTCACCAAAAGCCGAACTTGGCGAGCGGGCGGGCCTTGAGGTCTTAGCGGTAGACATGACTCACGATCCGGTCAGCGCACTGCTGCTAGTAGAGTTTCGATTTTGGCGCCGCTGCGCGACACCTCGCCCAGCAGCTCGTAGCCCAAGTCGGGCAACACCAGCACCATCACCAGCGCACCGGTGGCCATGGTGACGGCGAATCCGACCGAGAAGATCTGCATCGCCGGAGCCGCGCGCGAGATGAACGCGAGCGCGATCTGCGACATGAACAAGATGGCGATGAACGGGATTGCGATGCGCACGCCGGTCGCGAGCGCCTCACTGGTCATGGCCAGCACGACGGGCGTCTCCAAAGCCGGGTTGGTCAGTGTGCCCACGGGGACGGCGCGAAAACTGGCCAAAACGCCCGACAAAACCACGCGATGAATACCCGCGAGCAAGCCCAGCAGCACCGCGAAGTTGCGAAACAGCGAGGACAATACGTTCTGCATCGCCTTGGTTTGCGGATCGAACAATTGTGCAGCGCCGATGCCCATCATGGGGGCGACGTATTCGGCGGCCATTTCGGCGACCGCGACGAACAAGCGCACCACGAAACCGATGCCGAGCCCGAGCATGAACTCGCTGCCAACGCTGAACGCCATGTGCTCGATCGATTGATCGGCGAGTCCCCCACTGCCCTCGGCGTGCGCGGCAAACGCGATCAGCAAAACCAGAGTCCCGCGCACACGCAACGGCGCAGACAGCCAGGCCAGCGGCGCCGCGATGATCACGCCCGTGACGCGCACGGTTTCCAGCGCGAACGTGCCGGCGTGGGCGCGCACCAAGGCGTCGAGTTCAATCACCGCGTCACATCCGCAATGCTGGCAATCGTGCGGCCCGTGTAGTCGACCAATTGCCGCACCGTCCACGAGCCGAGCAAGGCGAAGGTCAAACCGACCGCGAGCAGCTTGCTGACGAAGCTGATGCTCGCTTCATTCACCTGGGTCGCTGCTTGCAGCACACCCACGATCAGACCGACCAGCAAGGCCGCGAGCAGCGGTGGTCCGGCGATTAACGCCGTGATCATGATCGCATTGCGAAACAGCTCGACCGCGCCGTCCGTCGTCATGTGTAACTCCGGAGCAGAGAGCCCGCGACCAGGTTCCAGCCATCGACCAAGACGAACAACAAGAGTTTGATGGGCAGCGCGATCGTCGAAGGCGGCACCATCATCATACCCATGCTCATCAGCAGCGAAGCGACGGCCAAGTCCACGACCAAGAACGGCAGCAGAATCACCACGCCCATTTGAAACGCGGTGGTCAGCTCGGAGATCACGAACGCAGGCATGGCCAAGCGCATCGGCACGTCGTCAGGCGTCTGCGGTAGAGGCGCGTTGGTCGCGTCGTAGAACAGCTTCAAGTCGGCTTCACGCGTTTGCCGGAGCATGAAGCGCTTGAGTGGCAGCGCGCCAACCTCCAACGCTTCCATGTCGGTGATCTTGCCGGCCTGGTACGGGTCGACCGCGGTGGTTTTGATTTGGTCGACGACGGGAGCCATCGTGAACATGGTCAGGAACATCGCGAGACCCATGATCACTTGGGTAGGCGGGCTCTGACCGGCACCCACACCCTGACGCACGAACGACAGCACCACGACCGTGCGCACGAACGAGGTCGTAGTCAAAAGGATCGCGGGCAAGAGCCCCAGAATCGTGAGAACGAGGAGGATCTTGAGCGACGGAGCGAGCTCCGCGGCTTTCAGGAGCTCCGCAGGAGCATTCATCCGCGGGGTTCTCCCAAGCGAGCGAGGAGGCCCTTGGCTTGACCCTCGAGATCGATCATCTGCGGATTGCCGTTCTTGCGCGTCACTTCGACGCTGCGTTTCTCAGCGGTGCGCGGAGCCGAACGGGTGAAGGTGTCTTGCGTCTCGGCGGCCAACGTCAGCGCGGCGGACTCATCCTCTTGGCGGTTGCCGAGGTTGCCCACAGCGGAGGCCAACAAGTCACGAAAGGTGCGCTTGGGAGGAGCAGATTGAGGCGCGGGCTCGGCAGCGATCGCGCCGCGTCCGCCGAGGTCGACCCCAGCCGCCACCAAGCGCGGACGCGCTGGCACGAGCTCGTCTTCTTCGGCGCTCTCGGCGTCCATCCAGCCGAGCTTGCGCACCGAAGCGTCGGTGACGCCGAGCAAGATCTGACGACCGTTGACCTCAGCCAGCACCAGCTGCGCGCGGCCGCCGAGCTTGGCCGCGCTGACGACGCGCAACTGCGCGATTCGCGCCTTGGCGGGCGCGCGGTTCTTCTTGCTACGCAAGTACAGCGCGGTGCCGCCCAGAACCGAAACCGAGAGCAGCACGATCAAGCTGCGACCGAGGCCCATGCGCGGCGCACCTGCGACCACCTGGGGCGGCTTGGCGGCACTCTTGGGCGCGAGCCAAGTCGGCGACTTGGGCGACGCATCGGGCGCGCCGGCCGCGTGTGCGGCGGGTGCGACGAGCGCGCACAGCGCGATGCTGGCGCCGAAAAGCGCCGCGCAAATTCGCTGACGCAGGGGTGTCATTCTTTTGAACCTCGGCCCCGCCCCTCGTCATTCACGACGACTTCCGTGAGCCGGATGCCGTAGCGCTCGCCGACCACCACGGCTTCGCCGCGCGCGATCAGGCGGTTGTTCACGTACACGTCCAAAGGTTCGCCGTTGGCCTTGTTCAGCTCCAAGATCGAGCCCGGTCCGAGCCGCAAAACCTCGCCAATTCGCGTAGTTTTGCGGCCGAGCTCGATGGTCAGCTCGACCGGAACATCCATCACGAAGCTGAGCCCATCGCCCCCTCGGGCGCCGGCTCCGAACGGGTCTACGCCGCCTTTCGGGGGCGGCGAGGAGGCATTGTCGAAGGCGTCGGCGGCGGGGTTTCGTGCGCTAGCGTCACTCATGCCCCCGCTCTCTTCAATCTTCGTGCCGACCTCGAACCTCGACGGCTAACTGGCCGCGCGAGATCACGGGTACGCCGACGAACTTTTTGACGCCGGCCACACGCACACACACTGGGTCGTCGACTGCGGTGTCCAATCGCAACACTTGACCAGGTTGCAACGACAACACGCGACGTAACCCGAGCCGAACGCTGCCCAGCTCACAGATGACTTCTACCGGCACCTCGCACACGGCTTCCGCCATCCGCGGATCGCCGGACTGCGCCGCGGGCGGATCATTGTCACGCGCCGCTGATTCCAGCGCCTCGGCGCCAATCGCAATCGTGATGCGCGCGCCGCCGGCGATGCCTTCGAACGAGCAATCCACGCTCAAGCCGTCGGCAAAATTGGCCTCGCGCTCATCGCCGCGGGCAATGCTGTGCGCAAGTTCGACGCTCAGCGGGATTCCGACTTCGGAGCGCACTGCCTCGGCGAAATCCTCCGCCAAAGCGCGCGTCACGCGCCCGACCAGCGCCGCTTGGGCCAGGGTCAGATCGTTGCCGAGACCGCTCGCGCCGCCGCTGTCTCCGCCGCCGAGTACGCCTTCCAGCACCACGCCGATGGCGTCGGTGTTCAGCGTCATCAGGCCCCAAGCGGGACCGCCGGGCGTGCCGAAGATGATTTCGTAAATGGGTCCCTGCTCGACGATGCGATCTGCACCGAGATCGACGATGGAGACGGCGTCAGGGACGATGCGCGCTTTGCGCTTGACCAAGAAAGGCAGCGTGCGCCGCGCCGATCGCGCGAAGCGCTGCGCGACGTGGGACATCGCTTGCATGGCACCGCGCAGGTGCCGCTCGCGTCCCGTTAGATCAACGCGCTTCAGTTTGGCTTGAGCACCGGGCTCACGAGGAGCCCCGGCTCGCAGTGATTTGGGACTTGCATGTAGGCTATCGCGCTCGGCATTCATTGCGCCACGAAGTCTGTGATCAAGACGCGGCGAGCGCGCTTTTTGCCGACTGCGTTGATGATATTGTCATTGAGGTCTTTTCGGAGCTTGTCGAAGTTTTTGGGCGCCGACAGTTCTTCGAAATCGTGCGTTCGCAGATACCAGATGGCTGCTTCTCGGGCCCGGGGCACGTAGGCCTTGAATTCGGCCTCTTTCATGGCTTCCGGGTGTTCGATTGACAGCGCGATCTTGAGGTGACGCACCTGTCCGTCCGCTGAGCGCGTATCGACGACAATCGGGGCCAGGTTGGTGACTTCTTTCACCTCGCCAGCCGCAGACTTCTTCTCCACGTGCTCTTCGTCCGAAGGTTCTTCCGCCTTTTCTTCTTCGGCGGCTTTGTCTTCACCCGAAGCCTTGTCGTCTTCGGATTCTGCCTCCCCATCGGCAGGTTTCGTGGGGACCGGTTTAGCGAAGAATTTGGGCCCCATCACGGCACCCGCGGCGCCTGCACCCACGACGAGTACAGCAGCGACGATGATGCCAATGAGGGGACCCTTACCCTTCTTCTTCTCCACCGGGGCCTGACCGTGATCAGTGCCCTGTTCGTCCATGACCCGCACCTATTCTGGAGCTAGGGCCGACCGCCCAAGCGCTGAGCTATCAGCGCTTGAGCTGGATCAGCTCTTGGAGCATTTCGTCGGCAGTCGAGATCGTCTTGGAGTTGGCAGAGAACGAGCGTTGATGCTGAATCATGCTGACGAACTCGGACGCCAGGTCGACGTTCGAGCCTTCCAGCGCGCCACCGGTGGTCGCACCGCGGCCACCGCTACCGGCGGTACCGAGCGCGGCAGTGCCGCTCTCGCGCGTCGAGATCCACAGGTTCTGACCAGCGCGGCCGAGGCCGTCGTTGGAGCGGAACTTGGCGATACCGAGTTGCGACATGGCGATCTTCTGGCCGTTCGTGTACAGGCCGGTCACGACGCCTTGGCCGTCGATCGACACGCCGGAGAAGTCACCAGACGCATAGCCGTCTTGCTTCTGCGCGGACACGTTCGAGGGACCCGCGAA
>Ga0164309_10000423_pt1 | contig 23254 bp, 19 predicted proteins | sample Whisoiple_247_MG_FD_109984 | JGI IMG/M metagenome (GOLD analysis project Ga0164309, IMG submission 109984) | Soil microbial communities amended with fresh organic matter from upstate New York, USA - Whitman soil sample_247_MG | ecosystem: Environmental > Terrestrial > Soil > Unclassified >...
GACGGATCTGGAAGCTGCGCTGCACGAGCAAATCTTCTCCAATGCAACGACTGACGCGTTTACTGGCCTGCGCAGTAAGCGCCATTTGACCGACGAGCTCGGACGCGAGTTCTCACGCGCTCGCCGCTACAATCGCGCGTTCTCACTGTTGATGATCGACATCGATCACTTCAAGGCCGTGAACGACGACTACGGGCATCAAGTTGGCGACATCACGCTGCGCGCGGTCGCCGGCAATGTGCTCTCGTGTTTGCCTACGGATTCGTTCGCTGCACGCTATGGCGGCGAGGAGTTCGTCGTACTGCTCTTGGAGACCAAGCTCGAGGATGCCGTCGCCATTGCCGAACGCATCCGCTTGGCCATCGCGGAGCTGACCGTCAGCTATCGTGACGTGAGCTTGCAAGTCACGGTGAGCGTCGGCTGCGCCGAGTACAGCCACGCCGACGACAGCGAACTTCGGCTGTTCGAGCGCGCCGATCAGCGGATGTACGCCGCGAAGCAAGCCGGGCGAAACACCGTCGCGTATTGAGCCGATAGCGCCAACGTCGAGCTCTCGCTACTCGAGAGAACCGCAGCGAACCCAAACGAGGATCGCTTGGCGTTCTTCGGGCGTCATTTCAACGCCTGAGTCTTGGGGTGGCATCAAGCATTGCAAGAGCTCATCGCGGATCACCGATGCCCAATCAACGACGTGCTCGTAGTTGTCGAGCGGCCACGGGGCATCTTTGATGCCCGTATGACAGGACGCACAGCGCTGTTCGAAGATCGGCGCGACATCCGAAAAATGCGGCGCGGGCTCGGGGCACTCCGTGGGCGCAGTCGGCTGACACACCGTCTGCGCCTTGTGCTGATTTGCCGCAGGCTCGTTCTTGGATTCAGCACTGCTGCAGGCGGGCAGCGTCGCGAACACGAGCATGCCGAGAAAAGCAGAGCGAAACGGAGTAAGCGCGACCATTGCTCTAGGCGTAGCGCGTCTCGAGGACACTGAAGGCGCAAACAGCGCCCTGCGAATATTTGCCGCATCCCGCACGGGCCAGGGGTGCGCTACGCACAGAGCAGGAAGGTATCTCATGCACCGAACGACTTTGACGGCGGCATTCGCCGGCTTCGCAGCTCTTGTTTCTTCAACCGCACAGGCGCACGTTTCAATCGCATCCGGTCCCGCATTCGCCAAAACTTCGCAGGAAGTGGCGTTTGGGGTGGGACATGGTTGTGCGGGAGCCGACACTGTTCGCGTGCAAATTGATATCCCCGCTGGAGTGACTTCCGTTCGTCCGGAGACCAGCGACTTCGGTCAGGTTGACGTGGAAACCGACGCGGGTGGCAGCGTCGTCTCGGTGACCTGGACCAAAGCAGATGCCAACGTGCTCGACGCAGACACGCAGTATTACAAATTGTTGTTGCGCCTCAAGGCCCCGGATCAACCGTTCACGAAGGTGTATTTCCCCGCTCACCAAACCTGCCGCGCCAAAGACGGCACGGAAACCGTCGTGGATTGGGTTGGCATTGACGAAGCGGAAGACAGCATGATCGAGCCTGCGCCCACGCTCTACGTCTTGCCGCCGCGGTTTCCTGGTTGGAACAAATTCACGGTCAATACCGCGGTCGACGATCTGAAAGGCTTCTTCGGCGACGCGCAGATCGTGTGGTCCGGAAGCAAGGCCTACAGCATCAACCCGGCGACGACCGAGTTGATCGCCGGCACTTCGGGCTCTTCTGCGCTGACTGCGCTCGTGGAGGGCGAGCAAATTTGGGTGAGGTACTGATGTCGAACGCGGTGTATGCGTTGCTCGGCCTGGTTTGCGTCGGGCTCGTCGCTTGTTCGAGCGACGGCACGGACAACGCCGGGAAAACGCTCAGCGGCTGCATCGAGCGTCCCGACACGCTTCCTCGACCGCCCTCGGGTGCACTGCCGTGCGACTTGATTCCACCCGGTTTGTCGCTCGGCAAATGAGCTACGCGACGGCTAGCGTCGCGCCTTGCCCGCTAGCCCAATCATCCAAAACTATCGAAACCGGCGCGTCCTGCGCCGGTCAAGATCGTATCGTTTTGCGGAGAGTGGATGCGGCTGCACAAGACGTCGCGGTAGTGACGTTCGAGCGGATTTTTCCGACTCAAGCCCGGATTGCCGGTGAGCTCGAGCCCGATCTCTACCGCGCGAATCGCGTTGCTGGTGGCGGTGAACTTGATCAGATTGCCCTCCGTGGGAGTGATCGTTTCACCGGCATCTGCGCGCGCAGCGGCGGTTTCGATCAATACGCGGTTCGTGTATAGCAAGGCCTCGATCTCGCCGAACTTTTCTTGCACGCGGGGCAAGGTCGATAGTGCAGCGTTGAGGTTCGTGGGGACTCTCTTTTTGAGATAGCCGGCAAGCCAGTCGCGAGCGGCGCGTGCGACGCCGTCGTAGATCGTCGAAATCGAGAGCGCGTTCCAAAGCGATGGCCCGGTCTCGCCCGGTTTAGGCGCCCACGCCGTGGGTGTGCGCAGATCGACCGCGTGCTCTTCGGGGACGGGAGTGTCACGGAAGACGACCTCGTGACTGACGGTCGCGCGCATGCCCAAGTGGTCCCACGCGGGTTCGATGGTGATGCCGGGACTGTCGGCTCGAACCAGGAAATTGCCGACTCTGGGCTCGGTCTCGTCGGTTTTGGCCCAAACGGCGTACCAACGCAGCCCCGTCGACCCCGTAGAGTAGATCTTGCTGCCCGAAAGCAACCAGCCGCTCGGACTACGGCGGGCTTCCGTTTTGGGCATTCCGCCGCGCACCGGCGTGCCGAGCTCCGGCTCCACGCGTAGCCCGCCGATCAGCGACAGCTCCGTCGCTGCTTCACGCGCGATCCGCTCGTAGACTCGTTTCGGCCAGGTTTGCACGCGCTTCGGCGTCGAGTGATACGCGTAGGTCATGAACAAGATCAGCGCGGTCGATGGTTCCCCCTTGGCGACCGCGCCGAGCACGCGCAGCGCTTCTGACAACCCTGCGCCGCGCCCTCCGTATTCTTTCGCCACCGTCAAACCGAGCAGGCCAGCTCGCTGCAGTGCCTCGAAGTTCGCTCGTGGAAACACCGCCAGGCGGTCGTACTCCTCGGCAGTAGCCGCAAACTGCACGGTCAGGGCGTCGAGCAAAGCTTGAGACAGGGGCGCCTCGACCGCGGCTCGCTCGTGTGGAGCGGCTACTAGGGTGGACATGACTCAGTTCACTCCTGGGTTTCGGACATGATGCGCTGCCAATCGACCTGCGGATCATGGTCGCCCCAATGTCTCTAGTCAAGGACCAATGTCTACTATAGAAATTTACCCACTTCCCGACTCAGGGCAGGAGAATGCGTCCGGGTGCCGCTGCATCTCCTTTTTCGGTGTGACACGAGTTGCAGTCGCCGATCATTTGAGGGGCGACCATGATTCGTTCCCGGCCTCGGAAGCGCAGCTTGGCGCGATACGGGTAACTGAATGCCGGCGGTTCGTCGAAGAAGTTGCCCGAGTGGTTGGCGACTCGAGTGAACACGCGCCCGTCGGCGTCGGTGATTTCGATCTCGGCGCCTTCGGACGCTGAAGCGACGCAGTCGATCGGTTCGTGCGCGGATGGATAGACCGTACCGGCAAAGGCAAAGATGGGCGCGTCGTTTTCACCGGTCGCGGCGTTCGAGTCGGCGTGACACGAGAGGCACGCGCGCCCCGGGCCCATTTCCTCACCTTCGGATTCGTTGATGCTGCGCAGCTGATTGCTGGAGCAATTCACCGCAGCTGCGAATGGATCGACGGACGCAGTTCGGTCCCCCGCCCCGCCGCAGCCCGTGCAGGCAATGGCGAGGCAAAGCGTTTTGAGCAGGCGCATGTCGCTTCAGGGGACGAGATCGAGGATCAATAGTGCTGCGTCGTCGCTCGAGGTGTTGGCCGTCGCCCCTTTGATGCCCACCGCGACCACACGCTTCTGCGAACGAGAGAGCCCGACGCCCCACAAAAAGTCCGCGGGGCCACCCAAATCGAAGGTCTTGAAGCCTTTCGCAGCAAAGGACGTCTCGGGCTGTCCGTCAGCATCCAAGGCGACCACCACGCCGTCGACGTCAGCCGACGTTGGGCGCCCGCCGCCCACGAGCACGAGGTGATCATTGGGCAACACCACGAGCTTTCGTGAGTTGTCCGCGAAGCCACCCACGTCGATGCGCACCAAGCCGTCGGTACCGTAGTTGGTGTCACGCGTCCCGTTGGGCTTGAGACGCAATGAAACGATGTCTGTCGTCTCACTCGACAATTCGCGACCGTAACCTGTCGTGACCAAGCTGCCATCGCTCTGCGGGACTGCGGCGTAGGTCTCGGTTTGCTCCGGCAAGACCGACTCGCTGAACACGCCATCCACGCCGAAGGTCTTGTCCAGCTTGCCCGCGTTGCTGACGCGATACACGACCGGTTTGGTGTCGAAGCCGGGAACCGGCTGATAGCCAGCGCCGATGATGCCTTGGGTTCCGGGCAAAATCGTCAGGTTGCGCGGGCTCGCGTTGTTGCTGACGGCTGGATCCCCGACCAGCGTGTCGAGCGTGAACACGCCCTGGCTGCCGAAGGTCTTGTCGAACGCGCCGTCCTTCGTCAGGCGGATCAGCGCGAAGTCGGTGTCCGTCTTGGAGGCCGCCACCAAGCCGCCGCTGATCACGATGCGATCGTCCGGGTAGACGTCGAGCCCCCAAGCGCTATCCGCGAGGTACGAGCTGCCCACCAAAACGCCGTCACTCAGGTCGATGATCTGTGAGCCGTCGACGCCGAAGTCCGCGTCCTTCGTGCCGTCGGCGTTGAAGCGCAAGACCGCGATGTCGCGATCGCGGGCATCCGCAGCGCCCGCGTGCTCGACGCACTCCGAAACGATAATCTTGCCGTCCGATTGCAGTGCGATGCCCCGCGCCAGCTCGCCCGCGAGCCCCACGGCCACGTTGCGGATCGCATAGCCGTGATCGCCGAAAGACGGATCGAGCTCGCCGTCGGGCGAGAATTTGGCCACGACGGTAGCGTAGTCAGCGGTGGCATCGAAAGCCGAAGAGGTGACGCCGACCGCGTAGATGTTGTCGTCCGCGTCGAACGCTACGCCGTAAAAGCGGTCGTTTCCGCCGGGGGTGATGTCGAATGTCTTGGGGGTCGCCGTCGGGCTCAGGTGCAGATCCCAAACGGGCGCAGCGCCCGCTTCTCCGCCGGAACCTGCGGCGCCGCCTTCGTCCTGATCGCTCGATCCGCTCACGCCACCCGCGCCAGCGTCGTCGCTTTCGTGCCCACCGGAACCGCCGTTCGACTTGCCGGCAGCGGCAGTTCCAGAACCAGACTTGCCGGCACTCGGGCTCCCTGCGCGCCCCGAGCCGCTCGCTGCATCATCGGAGCACGCCGAAAGGGATGGCACGGCGAGAACGCTGGCAAAGCCCAAGAGCAGGGCGGTCCGACTGACGTTTCTGGAATGATTGCGTGGGATTGCTTGCGTCATTGCGGGGCTCCGGCCGTGTGATGAACGGCCTTTTTGAAAATGAAAACGACATTCATTTTCAAAAACTCCTACGGCAAACGCGCTCAGACCGTCAATGACAAACTTGAAATGTCGGATCTTGGAACATTCGGTAACGGACAGGACATCAATTTGGCTTTCGTCTCTCTGGTTTTTCCGGCATTTCACGGCTCCGTCCTGCAACGTCGCCGACGCACACGACTCTGAACGAGAGCGCGCGATGACGCCCGCGCCAGCATCGCCGCGCACGCGAGCCGGCCCCGCTTTTCGTCTTGTTTAAGTTCGCACCGTGCTTGCACGCACGCCACGGTCGCAATTCGCCACGTCGCGATCCGCCACTCGCGCACCTCGCGAAAGTGACTCGAAAGCGAACCGGCACACGCCACCAGTTTGCTACTTTACGCCACTGAACTCCGCGCGCATCTTACGCCCATGCGTTCACAGGGACCGGCATCCGGCTCGAGGCAAACCACTCTCCAGCGACGTGTGCTGATCGTGGATGATGATGCCGATTCAGCGGATCTCTTGGTGCAGTTGCTCGAGATGCGCGGACACGAGGTGCGCAGCGTTCACAGCGCAAACCAAGCGGTCGCGGAAGCCGCGGAGTTCGTGCCACAGGTGGCAATCCTCGACGTCGGCTTGCCGGACATGTCCGGGTATGAACTGGCGCAATTGTTGCGCCAGTCGGATGCGCTGGTCGAGTGCAGATTGATCGCGGTGACCGGTTACTCGGGCGATGCCGTAGCCGCGCGCTGCAAGATGGCGGGATTCGATCAGCATTTGGTCAAGCCTGTCGATCTGGAAGCCCTTGCACGCAGCGTGCTGGGCAACGTGGTCGACGAAGATCTCGGTCAGCAACGCGAGGCGAAATAGGCTTCAAGAAGACTTTGAAGCCTTCGACCTCGCGTTGAGTTGATGCTCCGAGAGGTAGCGAGCGAGGTAGCTCGCGGTGCGGCTTTCGGCGTGCGCAGCAACTTGAGCGGGTGTGCCCGAGGTGACAACTTTTCCGCCTTGGTCGCCCGCGCCGGGGCCAATATCGATCACCCAATCACTACTGGCGATGACCCGCAAGTCATGCTCGACCACGATCACGGTCGCGCCGGAAGCAACCAAGCGCTCGAGCTGGGCGAGTAGCCGCTCGACGTCCGCGGGATGTAGGCCAGTGGTGGGTTCGTCGAGGACGTAGATCGTGCCCGCGCGCTGCGCGCGTTGCAGCTCGGTCGCGAGTTTGATGCGCTGAGCTTCGCCGCCCGAGAGTTCGGTAGCGGGCTGCCCGAGTCGTAGGTAACCGAGACCGACTTCGCGCAGCACCTCCAGCGTTCGTCGCAACGGGGCTTCGTCGGCAAAGAACTCGAACGCTGCATCTACGGTGAGACCGAGCACCTCGGCGATGTTCTTGTCTCGATAGACGACCTCGAGTGTCTTCTGATTGTAACGCGCGCCGTGACACGTCGAGCAAGGCGCGTAGACGCTGGGCAAGAACAAAAGCTCGACCATCACCGAGCCCTCGCCCTCACAGGTCTCACAGCGGCCCTTGGCCACGTTGAACGAGAAGCGCCCGGCGTCGTAGCGGCGCGATTTCGCCATCTTCGTGCCGGCAAACAGCTTGCGCACTTGGTCGAAGAGGCCAGTATAGGTGGCCAAGTTCGAGCGCGGCGTGCGGCCAATCGGGCGTTGATCGACCTGCACCAAGCGTTTCACGAACGCCATTCCGTCGACGATCTTGCCCTCGAGCGCTGGCTCCGCGCCGCGTTCTAGCTCCTCGGTCTCGGCTTCCGCTTCTGCCAACTCCTCGCCGAGCTCTCGGGCGAGCAGCGCGACCAGCACCTGACTCACGAGCGTAGACTTGCCGGATCCAGAAACGCCGGTCACGCTCGTCAGCACTCCGAGCGGAAACTCCGCGCTCAAATTGCGCAGGTTGTTGCGAGTCACGCCCTTCAGCTTCAACGAGCCAGTTGCGGCACGCGCTGCCCGCGATGCGATGGGGCTGTCTTCGAACAAGTAGCGGCGCGTCACGGAGCGCTGACACGCCTTCAGCCCGGCGAGTGGGCCACTGTACAATACCTCCCCGCCGTGCTCGCCCGCGCCCGGCCCGACATCGACGACCCAGTCCGCGTGGCGGATCACGTCGATCTCGTGCTCGACGACGAACAGCGAATTCCCCGCAGCTTTCAGCCCGTCCAACGCGCGGAGCAGCGCCTCCGTGTCGGCCGGATGAAGCCCCGCCGAAGGCTCGTCCAATACGTAGACGACGCCGAACAGATTCGAGCGCACTTGGGTCGCGAGGCGCAACCGTTGCAGTTCGCCGGGCGACAGCGTGGGCGTGCTTCGCTCGACGCTCAGGTAGCCCAATCCCAGATCGAGTAAGACCCGGAGGCGCGCGCACACGTCCTCAGCGATGCGGTGCGTCACGATGGCTTTTTCTGGGTGTGTGCGCTCGAGCTGCGCGAGTGTCTTGGCCGAGCCCTCGGCGAAGGGGCGCAGCGTGTCGAACAGCCGCGCGAGCGGGAGCCGGGACAGCTCCGCGATGTCGAGGCCGGCAAAGGTGACACTCAGCGCCTCGCGGCGAAGGCGTTTTCCTTTGCACTCGCGACATTCGGTGCTGAGCAGGTACGCGGACACGCGCCGCTTCATCAGCGCGCTTTGTGTGGTGGCGAAGGTTTGCAGTACGTGGCGCTGCGCGCTGGTGAATGTGCCCTGATAGCTCGGCTCTTCTTTGCGCTTCAGCGCGCGCTTGACTTCCGCGAGATTGAAGCCCGCGTACACGGGAACCGTTGGCTGTTCCTCGGTGAACAAGATCCAATCACGGACTTTCTTCGGCAAATCACGCCACGGAACGTCGACGTCGTGACCGAGGGTGGTCAGAATGTCGCGCAGGTTTTGGCCCTGCCAGGCCGTGGGCCAAGCCGCAACGGCGCGTTCGCGAATCGTCAGCGACGGATCCGGAACCATGGATGCCTCAGTGACTTCGTAGATACGACCGAGCCCGTGGCACGTCGGGCAAGCCCCTTCAGGTGTATTCGTCGAAAATGATTCCGCGTACAGCAGCGGTTGTCCGCTCGGGTAGTCCCCCGCGCGCGAGTAGAGCATGCGCAGCAAGTTGGAGAGCGTGGTCACACTGCCCACTGACGAACGAGTCGTGGGCGTGCCGCGTTGCTGCTGCAAAGCAACGGCGGGCGGTAAGCCGTCGATCTCGTCGACCGCGGGCACCTCCATCTGATGAAACAGCCGGCGCGCATAAGGCGAGACCGACTCGAGGTAGCGGCGTTGTGCCTCGGCGTACAGCGTGCCAAACGCCAAGGACGACTTACCCGAGCCGGAAACGCCCGTAAAAACCACCAAGCGATCGCGAGGCAGCTCGACGTCGACGTGCTTGAGATTGTGCTCGCGCGCGCCCCGCACGCACACGAATCCGGGCCGACCTTGGTTCACTTACCTGATTCTAGCAACTAGCACGCCAGCGATGCAGGCGATTCGGCCGTCCTCGGGCAGGCGATTCACCTCGTCGATGATGGCGGGAAAGCGCTGTCCGTGTTCGTCTTCCACCACGAAGAAGCGGACGAGAGTGGTGTCTAGCCCTTCCAGCGCGTCGCTGGCCAAGCGAGCCCGAAAGCGAGATCCAGCGCGCGCCACCGGGTAGTCGATTTCGAGCTCACTGAGCCGCGCAATCCGTCGCCCAAAGCGATTGAGCAGCTCGGTCATCGCCCCACGCCCCGCGGGCTTCGCCTATTTGCGGCGAGCCATGAGCGCGGCATCCGCCACTGCCGCGACCAGCGTCGCCGGTTCGACCGGCTTGGCGACGTGCGCTTGGAAGCCGGCTTCCAATGCCAGCCGCTGATCTTCGCGGCGCGAATAAGCCGTGAGCGCGATCGCTGGCAGAATGTCGGCGCTGTGTCCTCGGCCGCGGATGGCGCGGATTAGCTCGTAGCCGTCCTCACCCGGCAAGCCGATATCGCTCAGCAAAACGTCCGGAACGGACTGCGCGAGCGCCTGCAATGCCTCACTCGCGTTGCCGGCTTGATTGACTCTCGCCCCCTGTTGCGTGAGGACCGTCACCAGCAGATCACGCGCATCCTCGTCGTCCTCCACGACTAGGATCTCGATGTTGGAAAGGCGACCGATGGGCAAGCCATGATCGACCACGATAGGCGGGGGGCTCGGACGATCGCTCTCGCCCGTGTGTGAACGACGCTTGGGATCACACGGCAAGGTGATGGTGAACGACGCGCCCCGCCCTTCGCCCTCGCTTTGCGCGCTCACGGTTCCGCCGTGCGCGGCGACGATGTGACGCACCAAGGCCAGACCCAGACCAAGGCCGGAATGGCGCCGCGTCGCCGCGTCATCCTCTTGCCGGAAGCGATCGAACACGTGCGGCAAGAACTGCTTGGCGATGCCTTTGCCGGTATCATGCACCGAGACGCTCAGCGACTGCTCGGAGCGAGTCAACTCGAGGCGAATGGAACCGCCAGAGGGGGTGAATTTGACGGCATTCGCCAGTAAATTGCCGATTGCCTGCTGCAAGCGCTCGCTATCACCGACCATGCGCAGACTCGCGGCGGGCGCTGCAATCGAAATCTCGAGTTGCTTCGAGTCTGCCGACGGTTTGAAGGCATCGAACGCGGCGCGCGCGACCTGCGTCAAATCGAGCGAAGCGAGCTCCAAATGCAACTTGCCCGAGATCGCGCGCGTCGTATCGAGGATGTCCTCGATCAACTGCACTTGGATCTGGGCGTTGCGTTGAATCGTGACTAGGCCGCGCGCCAGCGTCTCGCGGTCGAGCGTGCCTTCGCTGAGCAACCGCGCCCAACCCAAAATGGAGTTCAGGGGCGTACGGAGCTCGTGCGAAACGGTGGCCAAAAACACGTCTTTTGCGCGATTGGCTTCGTCCGCCGCTTCACGCGCTCGTCGCGTCGCCAGTTCGGTCTTGCGCAGGCTCTCGTGCAGCAGGCGCGCGCGTGCCAGGGTGCCGACCCGTGCCAGCAATTCGGCCGGATCGAAGGTCTTGGTCACGAAATCATTGGCGCCAGCGGCAAGGCCTTCGAGCAAATCATCCTGCCCGCCGGTGGCCGTGAGGACCAAGATGGGAAGGCTGGCCTCGTCAAAGCGTTCACGCAAAAAGCGGCACACCTCGAGGCCCGACATTTGCGGCATATGCCAGTCGAGCACGAGCACGTCCGGCCGATCGCCGGCCGCCAAGCGCTCGAGCACGGGCGGGCCGTCCGAAAAAATCTCGACGTCGTGCTGCTCCGCGAGCAGGCGGCGTGCCATCTCCCGCTCCAGTGGGCTGTCATCAACCAGCCAAATCCGAGCGCGCTCGGGGGGACTCGAGGATGAGGGGCGGATATCCGATGGACTCATGGCGGGATCGAAATTGGCACAGGGCCGTGCCGGCACCGGGACGATAAACCAAAGTCGGCCGCACCCGGGGGTTATTCGCGGTCGCGGCTGTGGCATCTCGCCTCGATCGCCTGAAATTTTGAGGAGTTCGCTAACGGCACGCCGGAGCGTGCCACTCCTTGACGAAGCAACCACCGCGCCATAGCGTCGCGTGAGGTTACTGCGAAATGACCGAAATCCTGGTGGTCGACGACAGCAAGGTCATGCGTGACATGATCGTCGCCTGCCTGCGCGCAATTCCTGACACGAGCTTTACCCACGCCTCGAGCGGGCTCGAAGCCATCGAGCGCCTATCGCTGGCGCGCTTCGATCTCTTGGTGCTCGACCTCAACATGCCCGACATCGGCGGAATCGAGGTGCTCGAGTTCGTGCGCGCGCAGGACACGCTGCGCGCGCTGCCGGTCTTGATCGTGACGACTCGCGGAGACGACCAATCCCGCGAGCGCGTGCTGCAGGCCGGGGCGACTGGTTTTTTGGCCAAGCCCTTTACACCTGATTCGATCATCGCCGAAGTCCGCGCCATCCTCGCTGATCGCGCGGAGCACGTCGCGTGACGGGGACGGCAGACCTCAAGGAGTTCATCGCCGCGTACCTCGTCGAGGCGGAAGAGCACTTGACTGTCGCCAACACTCAGTTGCTCGCGATCGAGAGCACGCAACGCAGCGGTGAAACCAATCCGCGCGCGGTGCGCGAGACCTTTCGCTCGTTGCACACGATCAAGGGCCTGTCCGCGATGGTCGGCATCGAACCGGTCGTGGCGATTGCCCATCGCATGGAAAACTTCCTGCGCGACTCGGATCGGTCGGGTGGCGCGCTCCCCCAATCCGCAATCGACGCTTTGCTGCGCGGCGTGCGCGCCATCGAGCAGCGCGTCGCAGCGCTCGGCCGTGGTGGTGTCGCGGCAGCGCCCTCGGAGGAGCTGCTCGCGGCACTCGACTCACTCGGGCTGGGCGCCGCACCTGTCGCGCGTTCGCCGGCCGCCGTACTGGACCTCGAACCGGCGGTGCTCGCCAAGCTCGCACCGTTCGAAGTCGACCAACTGCTGCGCGGGATTGCAGCGGGACAGCGCGCGCTGCGCGCTGAGTTCACGCCATCGCCGGAGCGCGCGACGCAGGGTCTGAACATCAATTCGGTACGTGAGCGAATGGCCAAGGTGGCCGACATCGTGCGCGTCTTGCCGCGCGCCGTCCCCGTCGGCCCCGAGGCGCCCGGCGGTCTGTGCTTCGTGCTCATCCTGCTCAGCCGCTCGAGTAGCGAAGCCATCGCCGACGCGGTCGGCTTGAGCGCCGCGAGCCTGCACAGCATCGTGCGGGAAGCGCCGGAGCCCGCGCCGGACAGCAAGCTCCTCCCGAGCCTCGAAGTCGCTCTGGACGACGCAGAGGACGAAAAGGTGGACTCGCATTCCAGACGCGGCGTCGTGCGCGTCGACGTGAGCCGTCTGGACGAAGCGATGGAACGTTTGTCCGCGCTGATCGTCACGCGCTTTCGTCTCGCGCGCTCCATCGCCAGCTTGACCGAAAGCGGCGTGAACACGCGCGAGTTGACCGACATCATGAAAGACAACGCGCGTCAGCTGCGCGATCTGCGCGCCGCGATCGTGCGGGTGCGCATGGTTCCCGTCAGCGAGCTCTTGGAGCGACTGCCGCTTTTGGTGCGCGGCCTGCAGCGGGCGACCCAGCGCTCGGTGCGTCTGGAGCTGGAGGGCGGCAACGCGGAGCTCGATAAGTCGGTCTCCGAGCGCGTGTTTCCGGCGCTCGTGCACTTGGTGCGCAACGCGGTCGACCATGCCATCGAAACGCCAGACGAACGACTGCGCCGCAACAAGCCCGAGGAAGGTCTATTGCGGATCACCTGCGGCGCGCGCTCCAACACCCGCCTCGAGATCACGATCAGCGACGACGGGCGCGGCATCGATCGAGCGGCAGTAGCCAGAAAAGCTGGCCGCCCCACGCCTTCGGACGACGCCGGGCTCTTGGACCTGTTGTGCATCCCCGGCCTATCCACGCGCGACGTCGTGACCACGACCAGCGGGCGCGGCATGGGCATGGAAATCGTGAAACGCACGATCGTGGACGAACTCGGCGGCGAGCTCGAGGTACACAGCCAATTCGGCCAGGGCACGACGTTCACGCTGCGCGTGCCGCTCACGATCTCGATCGTCGACGCATTTTCGTTCGAATGCGGCGCTCAGCGTTTCGTCGTCCCAGTAACGATGGTCGACGAAATCATCGAGGTCGACGCGAACGAGCTAGTGCAAGTTCCCGCCAACGACGACGGCAGTCCCGCCCTGGATATCATTTCTCGTCGCGGGATCGCCCTGCCGATGATCCAATTGGCTGAGGTGTTCAAGCTTCAGACCGAGGCCCGGGCGAACACGCGCAAAGCGATCGTGGTGCGCCGCGCCGGCGCGCCCATGGCGTTTGCCGTGGACCGCATGCTCGGCCAACAAGAAGTGGTGATTCGCCCGCTGAAAGATGTCTTGGTGCGCGCGCCGGGTGTCTCCGGGGCGACCGATCTGGGCGACGGGCGCCCCACGCTGGTGCTCGATCTCATCGCGCTTAGCGCGAGCCTCACGCGCACCGAGACGAGTGACGCGGCAAACGCCCCGCGCGCTCAGTTGCCCGCGAGGAAGCGATGAAGCTACACGTGGTGTTCAGCCTCTCCGGCGCGGAATACGCCCTGCCCTTCGACAGCGTGCTGCAAATGGAGAGCTATGAGGGTGCGACTCTCGTGCCAGGCGCGCCAGACTACGTGGACGGCATCGTCACCGTACGCGGCTTGGTCGTGCCCGTCCTGGATTTGCGAACGCGCTTTGGTCTACCGCGCGCGGAGCTGAACCTCGACACGCGCATCATCGTGACCGAGTGCCAAGGGCGGATCGTTGCGCTGCGCGTGGATACTGCGCGCGAAGTGCTCAAGCTCGAGGTCGACAAGAACCAACCTGCCCCGAGCGTCGTCAGTGAACGCTCGTCGGGCTTCGTGTATGCGGTACATCCGCTGGGCAAGCGCCTACTGCTGCTGATCGATTTACCGAAACTCTTAGGTGAAGATAGCCATGACCCAAAGCCCCGCGCCCTCCCCGAAGACGACGGCTCAAGTACACGCCCTCAGCTCCCAAGTTGAGTCAGTCGTGCAATCGCTACGCAACACGAGCAACGAAATCGGAGCGATCGAAGCGGCCGCGCTGCGGCTAGCGGCCGCGGGCAACGAGCGCGCCGCCCTCGGGGAGCAAGTCAACGCCGCGACCGAAGCAATCGCTGCGTCCCTCGAACAAACCAGCGCGATGACCGCCAAAACCGTGCGCGCCCAGCAGGGGCTAACCGAGCTCACCCAATCGCTCTTGGGTGACGTCGAGGAATCGAGCGCGGCGCTGCGTGAGGTCGCGAGCTCGATCGGCACCGTGAAGAAAGACACGCAACTGCTGGCGGAGTCGGCCGAGAGCGCGGCCGTTGCCGTAGAGGAATCGGCGCGTTCGATCCGCGGGGTTGCCAGCAACGCTCAAGATCTTGCCGCGGCCAGCGAGCAACTGCTCGCCACATCGATTGAAATGGCGGCGGGCTTGGCCGGTATCTCCGCGCGCACCGAGACCACCGCATCGACCATCACCGAGATTGGCGCGACCGCCGAAGAGATGGCAAAGGGCATCGAACGGCTGGCGCTCGACGCGCGTGACGTTACCGGTCGCATTGCTTCGGTGACCCGCAGTGCGGTCGCGCTCAGCAAAGGCATCAGCGGCGTGGCTGAACGCGGCGAAAACCTGGCAGCTTCCGTGCAGGAGACGGCGAGTACCGTCGAGCAGATCGCGCGCTCGGCGGCGGCCGCCGCGCAGAGCTCGAAAGCGCTGGAGCTAGCCACCGCCGAGAACGCTTCGACCGTGACCGAGCTGGCCGCGTCGGTCGAAGAAGTGGCCCAAACCTCGGAAAAGAACGAGCGCGTCGTGGAAGCGAACGCAACGACCATCGAGGAGCTGGCGAAATCTGCGCAATCGGTCGCGCGCTCCGCGGAGGACATCGCCCGTCTCGGCGAAGCGAGCGCCACGGCCAGTCAGCAGATGGAAGCCTCGACGCGACGCATCGCCCGCGTCTGCGGTGAAGCGCGCGCCGTCGGCGAACGAGTGACGTTACTGGCGCGCGACGGCGGCACCACCGTGGGGCGCTCGATCGAGGGATTGGCCAAAATCCGCGGTTCGATCACTTCGTCTGCCGGCGTGATGAAGGAAATGGGACAAAAGGTCGAAGAAATTGGCGATTTCGTGCAGACCATCAACCTCATCGCCGATCGCACGAACTTGCTCTCCCTGAACGCGAGCATCGAGGCCGCGCGCGCCGGCGAGCACGGGCGCGGCTTCGCTGTCGTGGCCGAAGAGATCCGCGCGCTGTCCGATCGTGCCGCTGCGGCCAGCTCGGACATCGCGAAAATCATCCGCTCCCTGCAGAACACCGCGCGCGAAGCGATCGCCGCGACGCACGAAGGCGAGCGCGTCGCTGGCGAAGGCGCAAGCTTGGCCGGCGACGCGGAACGGGCCTTGGCAGCCATTCTGGGCGGAGTTCAGGAACTCGGTCAATCGGTGCATGAGGCTGCCGAGAGCGCGAACGAGCAAGTGGCCGCGGTGAGATCTCTCACCGAGGCCTCCGGCCGAGTCCGCGAGCAATCGCGAGTCATCGCCAGTACCGTTGGCGAGCAAGCCAAGGCAACCCAAGATCTGGCCAAGAGTGCCGGCGAAATGCGGCAGATGGCCAAGCAGACCACGCTCGCGTCTGCCGACCAGGCGCGCGCGTTGCGAGACGTAGTGCGAGCCAACACACAGCTCTCGACTAGCGCCAAAGACGTGGCAGTCGGCGCCGCCGAGCAAGCCGCAGCCGCAACGGAGCTCGCCAAAGTAGCCTTGAACATGCGCAGCCAAACCGAAGCCACGCTGGCCAGCCTGAACGAGCAGAGCAACTCGGTGAAGAGCATCGCCGGGCAGGCTGAAGAACTGCGCGTGGCTACCGAGCGCACCACGCTCGGACTCAGCGAGCAAGCCAAGGGCGCGAGCGAAATCGCCAAGGCCATCGACATGGCACGCAAGGACGCAGCGCACAACGCCAAGGGCTTGGCCGAGCAGACCAAAGCGAGTCAAGAATTGGAAGGCGCATCGAAACAAGTCGCCACCTCTGCCGCGGAGGTCACCCGCGCGAGCACGGAGCAAAGCAAAGTTGCCGCGTCGCTCGCCAAAAGCACGGACGACGTACGGCGTGTCGCGCGTCAAACCGCGCGCGCCCTCGAGGAGCAAACCGACGCCATCGGTTCGCTCGCCGAAACGACCGCCAAACAAACCAAATCAATCGCCGCGATTCGCCATGCCAACGCCGAGCAAGGCGTGGCAAGCGAACAAATCGCCTCGACCATGAACGACATGCGCGGACGAATCCGCGAGACCGTCGCTGCCTCCGCCCAGCAAGCCAAGGGGGTGGCGCTATTCGGGCGCGAAATGGAGTCGCTTTCCAACCAAATCGCCAAGATCCGTGCAGCCAACCTGAATCAGGCCGAGACGGTGCTGGCGATCAGCGCGAACGCGAGCGAAACCACGGGAGCGGGATGAGCTTAGAATACGAGCGCATCGCGCGAGTGAGAGAGCTCGCACAACGCGGCGTTCCGGCGTTGGCGGAGCTCGTGGCCGAGCTCGTCGAAGCCGATTGGTCCGTACGCCGCGCTGTGGTCGCAGCGCTCGCCGCTGCCGAGCCCGCCGCGATGCCGCTCCTAATCGAGACCCTGCGCACCTCACGCGAGAGTGAAGCCCAAATCGCCGGTCTGGTCGAAGCGCTCTCCGCAACCCCCAACGCCGTCGAGGAGCTCGTGCTCGAGCTGGCGAGCGACGACAATGTGGCGGTCGTGTGTGACGCCGCACAGATTTTGGGGCGCCGCGAAAGCGTGGCTGCGGTGCCCAAACTCAAAGAGTTGACGGCCCACAGCGACGACAACGTGGCGCTCGCCGCGCTGGAAGCGTTGGGTCGTATCGGTGGCAAGGACGCCCTCGAGTCCTTGCTGCTCTTGGCCGAAAGCCGCAACTTCTTCCGCACCTTTCCGACCATCGACATCCTCGGTCGCAGCGGTGATTCGCGAGCACTGAAGACGCTGCTCTCGCTGTCGGCTGACCCGCTGTACGGCGCCGAAGCAGTGCGAGCCCTCGGGCGCTTGGGTAATCCGAGCGCCGTTCCTGGGCTCTTGGATCTATTGACACGCGCGACCGGCGGACTCGTCGGCGCGATCGCTCTAGCACTCGTCGGGATCCACGAGGCCGCCGAGCAACGCTTTGGCACCGGCGCGTCGGTCGAACGCATGCTCTCCGGCTCGAGCAAACTGAGCGAGCTCAGGCAACGCCTCGCGCTCGGCCTCAAACGGGCCGATGCGTCGGAGCAACTCGCAATCAGCCAGCTCCTGTCCTGGGTCGGCGAAGAGAGCTCAATCCCTTCGCTGCTCGGTCTGCTGCGTGGTGCACCTGCGGTCGCGCAAGCCGCGCTGCAATCGCTCAAGCGCTTGGGCTCGGTCGCCGAACCACAGTTGATCGCCGCCCTGCACGGCAGCGCGAGCGAAGAGCGACGGCTCTTGGTGCCACTTTTGGGCGGCAAATTGGCAGCGCGCGATCAGCTCACTCTCTGCCTCGCGGACGACGATGCAACGGTGCGCGCCTTGAGCTGCGACGCGCTGGCCCGAACCTCCGATCCCGCCGCGGTTCCTGCGATTTTCCCGCTGCTCAACGATCCCGACGCGCGTGTCGCCCAGGCGGCGCTGGCGGCGATCCAGACCATGGGCAGCGACGACACGAAACGGCTCGCGCTAGCTGCCGCTACCTCGTCCGATCTGCGCTTGCAACGCGCCGCGCTGCGCATCATTGGTTACTTTGGTTACCCTGAAGGGTTAGATGCGCTATTGGCGACCTCGCAAAGCGCCGACGAAACCCTGCGCGAAGCCGCAATCGCGGGGCTACCCTTCATCGACGATCCGCGCGCTCAGAGTCAGCTCTTACGCTGCGCGCGGCACGTCTCGCCTCGTACCCGCGCTTCGGTAATGCGTGCGCTAGGCCACACCGCGGGCGACGCGGTCGTCTTGGAGCAGCTGCGCTCCGCTCTCGGCGACGCCGACGCTTGGGTGCGTTACTACGCCTGCCAAGCGCTCGGACGCCTGCGCGATGACTCCGCAACCGACCGTATTGCGCTACTGCTCGAGGATCCCTTCGGCCAAGTGCGCGTGGCTGCAGTCGAAGCATTGGCGCACCTGCGCGGCGCGCGCGCGTTTGCGGTCCTCCGCGGCGTGCTTGGCGCCGCCGACGCCGATTTGAACCGCGCGGCCTTGCTCGCCATCGGCCTCTCCAAGCGCGCCGAGGCTTTGCCGCAGCTGACTTCGGCGTTGGCTTCACCGGACCATGCCACTCGTCTGGTCGCGCTCTCCGCGCTGGCAGAGCTCGCTGTACCCGAAGCCCTGCCAGAGATTGCACGAGCGACCCGGGATCCCGACGAGGGCGTGCGCGTCGCCGCCACCGGCTTTTTGGCCGCGCGCTCCGACCTTGCCGCGACGAACGCGCTGATCGCACTGCTGCTCGATGCACCCACGCGACAGCCCTTGATTCGCGCGCTTGCCAAGCCCGCTCCCGAGCGCTGCCGCGCTATCGCAACTGCGCTCGGCCACGCCGATGACTCAGCCGCAACCGCTCTGGTCGCGGCACTCGCGCGCATGCAAACGGAGGAAGCGCTGGCAACGATCCGCACGGCGCTTGGCTTCAGCAACGACGCGGCCCGTCGCGCCGCGGCTTCAGCGCTGATCGCGCTGCAAGACACCGAGAGCAACGCCATGTTGGAGCGCGCAGCCCTCACCGACCCGGACGCCGAGGTGCGGCGCATTTGCGCGGCAGCGCTAGTTCGATGAGCCTCAGTCTGCCGCTTTCACCCCAGGTCTTCGCCATCCTCAGCGCGCTGGTCGAGGAGCGCACGGGATTGCACTATGACTTGCGAGAGCTGGAGCTCTTCGCCGAACGCGTTTCGGGTCGCGCCGTCGAGCGAGGCTTCGAGTCGCTGCTCGATTACTACTACTTCCTTCGCTACGACGACATGGCGGACAGCGAGCTCGCGCTGTTGGTCGATGCCTTGGTCGTCAACGAAACCTATTTTTTCCGCGAGATTTCCCCGCTCAAAATCGTAGTGAGTGAGCTCTTGCCGCCACTTTTGGCGCGCGGCATCAGGCCCCGGATTTGGTGCGCCGCGTGTTCGAGCGGCGAAGAGCCGCTGACCTTGGCCATGTTGCTCGATGAGGCCAAGCTTTTGGAGCAAGTGACAATAGTGGCCAGCGACATCAGCGCTCGCGTCCTGGCTCAGGCGAAGGAAGGCGTGTATCGCCGCCGCTCGCTGCGTTCACTGCCGCCGGGCGTCGTCGGTCGCTGGCTTTCGGGCGACGAAAACGGCATGCGTGTCGCACCGCACCTCGCGCAAGCAATCACGTGGCGTCGCGTCAACCTTGCCGATGAACGCGAACCGACGGAGCTCGGAACGTTCCACATCATTCTTTGCCGCAATGTGTTAATCTACTTCCGCGACCAAACCATCGAAAAGGTAGTCACGCGCCTGTGGCACCAGCTCGAACCGGATGGCCACTTGGTGGTGGGCGCGTCCGAGTCGTTGCTCAGGTTCAAGGTCGCGTTCGCGTGCCACGAGCAAGGCGGCGCGTTCTTCTATCGAAAGACGCTGAAATGAGCCTCATTCGCGTACTGGTGGTGGATGACTCGGCCTTCGCGCGCAAGGTCGTGCGCGAGAGTCTGCTCACGAGCCCCCTGATTGAAGTGGTCGGCGTTGCACGCGATGGGATCGACGCGCTGGAAAAGATCGCCGAGCTCACGCCCGACGTGATCACGCTCGATTTGGTGATGCCGAACTTGGATGGGCTCGGGGTGTTGGCGGCGCTCAGCGCCGAGCAGCGGTCGCGCGTCGTCGTCGTCAGCATGGCTGATGGCGAGAGTGACATCGGAGTCGCGGCGCTCGGCTATGGCATCTTCGATCTCGTGCACAAGCCCACCGCGCTCGCCGTCGCGAGCTTGCACGACATCGCTGACGAACTGGTGACCAAGGTGCTTTTGGCGACCGCGCAACCTCGCGCCAAAGCCCGAGAAACCGAGCTCCTCGCGAGCTCGCCAATCCAAAGCTCCGAGCGGGTCGTCCTGATCGGCACCTCCACGGGAGGACCACAAGCCTTGACCCGAATCCTGAAGGCAATTCCCGCCAATTTCCCGGCGCCGATCGCGATCGTGCTGCACATCCCGGTCGGGTTCACCGCGCCGTTCGCCGAGCGCCTGAACAGTGAGTGTGCGCTCGAGGTGCTGGAGGCCGAGGAGGGACTCGAGCTCCGCCCCGGTCGCGCGGTCTTGGCCCGCGCGGGCGTCCACCTACGTATCATCCGCACGGGTGATACGCTGAGTGCGCACCTCGACCCGAACCCGACTGACTCCGTGCATCGGCCGTCCGTCGATGTTTTGTTCGAGAGCGCGGCTCAGTGCCTGGGCGAACGCGCGCTGGGCGTCGTGCTCACCGGCATGGGCAGCGACGGCCTCGAAGGCGCACGCGCCATTACTGGTGCTGGCGGACAAGTATTGACCGAGACCGAAGCATCCTGTGTCGTCTTTGGCATGCCGCGCGTGGTCAAAGAAGCCGGGCTCTCCGTCGCCGAAGCCCCGCTCGAACGGATGGTCGCCGCGATCACGAGTCGCATTTAGGAACTCGCTAGCCGCCCCAAGCCGCCCGCCTCCGGTTGCTGATGAACACCGAGCTCACGCAGCGTCGTGCGCAACGCCTGATCGAGCGGCGTGTGCGGTTCTTTGCCCAAGAACGCCACGAGCTTCGAGTTGTCGAGCCGGAGCGCGGACCTCCACAAGTAACGCATCTCGATCATTTCGCGAAAAGTCTCGACGAACGGCGACAAAAGATACACGGCGAACCAAGGGAAATTCCAGATCCGGGCGTGCGGCGCGCCCGCCGCGCGGCGCGTCGCTTCGGCGATGTCCACCCCGCGCTCGAACCAATGCCCGCCGAAGTGAAAGGTCTCGAATACGCCCAGCTCCGCTTCTCGATCCAAGAGCTGCGCAATCGTCTCGGCGAGGTCGGGCAAATACGCCCACGCATGACCGACGTCACGCTTGCCCGGATAGAGCGACCAGCGTAGGGCTTTGCCCGGTGTCACCAGGGCCTGATTGAACCAGCTATTTTGTCCTGGCGCGCCGAAGAAGTCTCCGGCGCGGACGATCAACACCGGTACTCCCTCGCGCGACGCTTGCGCCAAGCGCTGCTCCATCGCAACTCGGATCGCCCCCTTGCGCGTTCTCGGTTGCTGCGGCGCCGACTCGGCCACGAACGGAAACGTTTCTGGGCCGTAGTTGTAAACCGTACCTGGTAACACCAAGCGTGCGCCCGCGCTCCGCGCCGCGGCGATGCTGTTCTCCAACATCGGCAGCGCGAGTCCCTGCCAATTCCGGTAACCGAGGGGATTGGCAGCGTGGACGACCAAATTCACACCCGACGCCGCCCGAAGCACGTCTTCGGCATTCATGGCGTCCCCCTTCAGCCATTCGATCGCCCCCAATTGCCGCGCGCTTGCCCGCTCTGGGTCGCGATGCAGGGCGCGCACCCGATAGCCGCGCTTGAGCAGCGCTCGTGCAATCTCACTGCCTGCCCCGCCCGTCGCTCCGATGATCAATGCCGTTTTTGTCATAGGCAGAGCATCGGCCCGATCCTGATATAACAAATTGGCGAAAGTCGTTTCATTGCTATACATATTTGTATGACCCAAGAGCAGCCCGGCTGGGAGCTATACCGCTCGTTTTTGGCCGTCGTTCGCGAAGGCAGCCTTTCCGGCGCCGCCCGCGCGCTCTCGCTCACCCAGCCGACCGTCGGCCGCCATATTGATGCGCTGGAGGCGGCGCTCGGCGTCTCGCTGTTCACTCGCTCACAGGCTGGGCTGATCGCGAGCGAGGGCGCGAGCCAACTGGTTCCCTATGCGGAAGCCATGGCCAGCGCCGCCGACGCCCTTCAGCGCGCCGCCTCGGGCGAGGCGGAAGACGACCGCGGCACCGTGCGCGTCACCGCGAGCGAAATGATCGGAGGTGAAGTGCTGCCTGCCGTGCTCACCGCGTTCCACGAAGCTCACCCTCGCATCATCGTCGAACTCGTGCTTTCGAACCGCGCGGAAGATCTGTTGCGGCGCGAGGCGGACATTGCGGTGCGCATGGTGCGGCCAAGTCAAACCGCGCTGTTCGCGCGCAAGGTCGGCGTAGTGCACTTGGGCTTTCACGCGCACCCGCGCTACCTCAAAGCCCACGGCACGCCCAAGACCTTGGCCGAGTTGCGCGAACACCCACTGATCGGCTTCGACAAGACGCCCACCGTGCGGCGCTTGGAGGGGCTCGATTTTCCCATCCATCGCGAACTATTCACGTTCCGTTGCGACAACGACTTGGCGCAATACTCCCTCCTCCGCGCGGGTTTCGGCATCGGCGTCTGCCACCTGGGTCTCGGCCGGCGCGACAAACTCGTGCACCTGTTGCCCGGCGCATTCAACTACGCGCTCGACACCTGGGTAGTCATGCACGAAGACCTCAAGTCGAGCCGCCGCATGCGCCTCATGTTCGATCACTTGGTCGACCACTTGCGCGCCTACATCGCAAGTGAATGAAGAATGGGCGCCCGAAATCCAGCAACGCACCTCAAACCCCGCCCTGTTCCCGGCACATCACGCCATCGCGCAGGACCACGATCGAAACCGCGGTTAGGCAGAGAACCACTCAGTAATGCTCCCTGATTTGAACCGCCGAGCCGCAGAGGCCGCAGAGCCCAGAAGAGATTTTATGGGGTCCGCGATTCACGGCGAAATCGCTCGTTGCTGACGACGTAAACATGCGCAATGAGAAAATCCCAATCTTCTGTCTCATCTTAGTCCCTCCACATCCCGCGAACGTCGTCGAACTCTACAAATTCGCAAACAGCCGCCTACCGCGAACCCCCAAATCTCCCTCAGGCCTCTGCGGCCTCTGCGGCTCGGCGGTTAATCCCTCTCCCTCTCCCGTCGTCCGCGACGCCGAAGGCTGGGACGGTCGCGGGGCGAATTGTGACCATCAAAAAATTACGGGACTAGTAGGACTTTGCCGCGGGCTTTGCGGTCGTGGAGGTATTGGTGGGCGGCGGGGGCTTCGGCGAAGGGAAATGAGCGATCGACGTGGGGTTCGAGTTCGCCGCGTTCGTACATTTGCATGAGCTCGGCGAGTTGCGGCTCGACCAAGTCGGGGCGCGCGAACAGGCGAGCCATGTTGGTCCCGCTGACGGTCTTGTTGTCGCTCATCAATTGCATGGGGCTCCAGCTTTTGACCGA
>Ga0164309_10000424_pt1 | contig 23245 bp, 23 predicted proteins | sample Whisoiple_247_MG_FD_109984 | JGI IMG/M metagenome (GOLD analysis project Ga0164309, IMG submission 109984) | Soil microbial communities amended with fresh organic matter from upstate New York, USA - Whitman soil sample_247_MG | ecosystem: Environmental > Terrestrial > Soil > Unclassified >...
GTTCGTAAACGTCACCCGCTGATTCCCGGCATTGTAACCATATAATGCCACATCCAGCGTGGTGCCGTTCGAGTGTTTCAAACGCGTCTCCAACAACCGCGCCACATTGTCATAGACATTGGTGATGTAGCTCGTGTTCGGCAGGAAAATCTTTTGCACCAATGTTCCCGGCAGGCCATCCCGATATTCATAATCAAAATCACCTGCCGGTGAGGTCACACTATAAAGTCGCTTGACCGCGTCATACGTGAAGGCGTTCGTCCACAGCCCGGTCGGTTGTTGCAGATCCAAGTTCACCCGCAAACGATGGTAATAGGTATTCGTGATTGTATCGTTACTCCACGGCCCGTCCTCCGTCAACAACTGCCCCGCCGCCGTATAGTTGTATTTCGTCGTTCCCACCGCATCCACCATATTGGTCAACCGATTCATAACGTCGTATGAAAACTTGACGTCCGTGCTAACGGCATAATCAACATTCGTCAGGTTGCCCGCCGGGTCATACTTATATTTCGTATCGCCTTTGGCCGCCGTCCATCGGTTGGTCAGGCGGTTGTTGGAATCATATTTGTAACGAAAAACCACTGCGCCCGCCTGATCTAGTTTGTTCGTCACCCGCCCATACTCATCATACTTCCACTTCGTCACCTGATTTTTGCCATCCACCAACGCTAGCAAGTCTCCAGCGGCATTGTTGGTGTACCACAGCACCTCCAGATTTGCATTCGTCTCGCAAAGCTTACGCCGCGCCTCGTCATAGACATACCGCGTCACAAAATCCAACTGGTTCGTGTAAACTACCAGTCCCCGTGAAGAGTAGCCAAACCGCTCTACTCCAGCATCGGGATATGTTCGCGTGCTTATGCGATGCAACGCGTCATAGCTGTTCGTCACTGTCACCCCATTGGCATCGGTCGTGTAAATCGGGTTATCCTCGATATCATAGTATTGGTAGGAAACTGTGCCTCCCGCATTTTGGGTCAGATAAACCAGCCCTTGGTTTACGTGCCAGTTGGTGGAACTGATGCCGGCACTATCCGTCACACTGATAATCCGCCCGAGATAATCCATCGTGTTCGTCACACTGTAACCGTCGGGATATGTCGTACTCGTCAGATTTCCGGCGTCATCATAGTAATAATAAGTGAAATTCCCGGCGGCATCCTGCATGGAGGTCATCGCGCCGCAGGTGCAGTAGTTGAAATAAGTCGTCCGGCCCAAGGCATCCGTTTCGGAAGTTTTCCGCCGCACCGCATCGTACGTGTAGGAGTTCACAAAGCCCAAGCGATCCACCCGTTGCGTCAGGTCGAGCCGGCCATAGGAATTGGTGATGAAGGTGTCACCAGGATAAGAAATCCGGCGGAGCCGTTGCAGTTCATCCCAAAAATTAGTGGTCGTCAGACCGCGCTCATCCGTGTGCGTGTAAACCAGATTGTTCAAGTAGGTGTAGGAATTGGTTCGGCCAATCTCCAGATCAATTACCTGCGCCACAAAATTGGGGTAATCACCGGACGGCAGATACACGTTCGTCGTCGTCAAGCCGGCTGCGGTCTTTGTGCAGATGAGTCTTCCAGGCGTGTCATAAGTGTACTCCGTCACCTCTCCCATTGCGTTTGTGTGGAAGGTCATTTGATGGTTGGCATTGTAAGCATAACCATTCTCCACATTTCCATTCGGCCCAAAATGCACCGCCAGATCGGCCCCGGCGTAAACATAACGATTAGTGCGAAATTGCGGTGTTTCTCCATACGCAGTCGAATAGGTTTCAACGACATTCGTTGGCCGCCCAAAAGCATCCCGTTCGTAATAAGTCAGCCACGTCTGGTCATCGGGCAGAAGTCTGGTAATGAGCGAAGGTTTCGATTCTGTACCTTCAAAATATCCCACTGATTTGCCAGCATAATCATACCAGGTACACGTTCGTTTTGTGGCATTATCATCTAGCAAAGGTTCGGCCTCGAAGCTGAGGGTCTGGCCTACTCCGGTGGAAAAATCCTTATAATCAAACAAACCAGCAGCATATTCCCTCCAATCATGCAACCAATGCTTGATTCTAGCTTTGCGGAATTGAGTGCTTCCAAAAGTAGCTAGATCGGTAGGTAAGGACGCAGCCTGACGCGGCCCCCAGTGAAAACTACTGCGGTAATTAACAAAAGTGTCAGCATTCCAACTAAACCCGAGCACTTCACCTGAAAGCATCTCACCCGGGTAGGGCAGATTCATCCCATCATAATACTCCGTGTTTTGTCTGAGCATATACAGATTCGTTCCTCCAACTGCATCAACAACCCGGATCGCTCGGATAATTCCATCAGGATCGGCAAATCCACCGCCTAGGTATTCAAATTGTGTATTCCCATAAGGTGTGGTCAAAGTTGTCACCTGCCCATTACCGTCGTACTGGAGCCAACTAGTTAATCCAGCAACGTCGGTAATGTTGCTCAGCCATCCGTTTGAGTCGTAGGTCAGATAGGCAATGCGCTCAAATGGGTCTTGTACTGAGGTGATTAACGAACCGGTATAGTTCAACGTGTTAGTTCGGCCATCCGCATCCACCACATATTGGAGTAATGGATTGCCGGATTGATAATGAAACTGCGTGGCATTGCCAAACTGATCATACTTGGCCGTCCGATAAAGAATCTCAGTTTCCCCAATGATCAAAGGCGATGAAGTGACAGTTCCATACTCTTCCTTGGAGCCGTCAGGATACTCGATCAAAACTGAATCCCAAGTTCCATCAAGATTTACCGTCGGCGTTAGCAATCCATGACTGTAGTATTCAGGCGTGGTGCCAGTGGCTGAAAAGGTCCGCTGCCCGCCATCCCCCATGACCACAGTGGCTGTATTGTCATAGTTGGTTTCATAGCTATACACGTTATAGCAATTTGTATAGTCAGGCGGATCGCAGACGTAATCCACAATGTTTGAAGTGATAACGTAATTCCGATAAAGGTAGCTCACCCAGGAACAGTTCCAAGCGGGACCAACACCCGTATAATTGCCGGAAACACCATCGTATAAAAAGCGCGCTTCCCGTTGTTTGTACGAAAGCTTGAAGGAGATTTTTCCACCCAATCCAGGTTGATACCCGAGCGGCTCATCATAAATCCAAAGATTGATATACGGCTCCGATACTTCCCAAGTCGGCATCCCACCTTCACATGATTCGCAACTCTGCCCGCTTCCGCCCGTGCTCCCGCCGCCGCCGACCCCTCCGCCACCACAAGGCCTACACCCACCACCCGCAAGGCTGCCGCCACCACCGCCAGCACTCCCGCCGCTACCGCTCGACCCGCTCGTGCCTCCCCCCGAACCGCCACTGCTGTTTCCGCATCCATCACTAGGATCCCAAGTGCCGCCAGACTCGCCTCCAAAAGCAGGCTGAATGAGTAAGTTAAATGATAGCACCAATGCCCCTGCTGAAATGGCCCACACCGACAAACCTGTAAGTTTCTTTAAAGAACTGCTGAGTTTCATATTTTCCCTTTCTCAGCGAATCCTCTCGCCCGCTCCCACAGTACGTCCGGCTGGCAATCGAAGATCGCAGATGCGTTGACCAACGGCACGAATTAACGCCAAGGCTTTTATCCTGATTGCAGTAATTCGGATATACCCACTTTCCGGTAGATGGCAGGTTTGACGTTCAGGGCGGAAGCGGGCTCGGAAGCCTCCAGATTTTGCAAGAAAACACTGATCCTTGCATGTTTTTTACAATTCTTTGCAAGGGTGATTAAAGGAGACCAAGCCAAAGAACCTTGAGGAGAACGTACGATTCTGGTTGTAAACAAGGAGCAATGCCCAGCCTTAGACCGCGACCGCTATATGCGGAAGTCATCTGCGGTGCGCTCTGGGTGTTGCCCTGGTTCTTACCGCGCCCCATTAGTTTCCTCACCGTGTCAGAATGGCGGCGCGAACCTTTTCAAACCAGAAGTCCAAAATCCGGGGAGGACTGGACTGCTGATTCTATTTCATTCGTCCTCGGGTAGAATCCCGTAGAGATCGGCCAGTTGTTCAGCCAGTTCCGCCGAGATGTTCTGGGACGCTCCGTCGAACCAATCCTGGAAGAGATACCGGCCCCCAACCCATTCGCAGGACGCGTCGTCCCAATCCAACTCGAAGTAGTCAGCGGGTCCGCCGTAGCTGAGGCACAGTTTGTAAGAACGGATTCTTTCAATCGAAAGGAGGTCATCGCAGGCTTGCTCCCGGATGATCTCGCGGACTTCAGATTGCAGTTGGACGGGGTCGGTGGTGGAGATGCTTCGGCCTGCGCCTTTGAGGTAGCGGGCACACCGGATCACGCTCCAGCTTTCCACATCGGGCAGCAGGTCTTCCAAGCGAGCCTTTAACTTCGCATCAATCTGCTGGTCGCAAGTCTTTTTGGTTTCATTGGTTTCCATTTTTTAATCCTCCAATTTCTCTTTTTGAAAGGGCATCCCTCTCACTGCATGGCGGAGGGATGCGTAAAAAGAGAAACTGGAGTGACCGCTGGCCGGAAGGTGTGGAGCAGTGCAACCCGATTGCCAGCTCTGCTGGCGCGAGGGGTGCGTGAAGCGCCTGCCGGACACGGTTGCGGATGGAAACCGAAACCAACAAGAAGCGAACCATGATGCGGAATGATGATAGGCCGAGCGGAAGGAAGCTGCCGTGGAAGAAATGGCGGGTTCAGGGTGAAGGTATGACAAAGCGTCAAAGGCCAAATCCATCAACCACCGTCCCCCGACTGAAGCGGAAGTTGCGATGGACAGAGATGATGTCCGAGTTGCTGAAAATCTGGCGAAAGAGGCGGGTCTGGACTCCTTGACCGAGGATTTGCAGGGCAGTCGCGTAGTGTCCGGTACGCAGACGGGTACCTGACGAGCCTCGCTTTTCGTCTGAATGAGCCTTCTTTGTCCTGGAGTCTTCTTACAACGCATGAGCTGCACTCAAATAATTGCCCTGATACGTTCCTGCTGAAGCTCGCCGCGATTAGTCATCGATCGCATGGTCCAAGAAACATGGAGCTCGCGTTCACACTTAAGGAATCTGTCGATTACCTTCATCGCTTGAACACCGCAAATCAAAATAGCGTGGCCATAGAATTTTTCAGCTCAGTGGCAACGCAGTGTTCGGGGTGGGTGGAGAAATATACTAAGTTGTTGCCCTTACCTCGCGTCTGCTTCTTTCGAGGTTTGGCAGCACTTCGACAAGGGGACTATGCTAATTCAATTACGGATTTTGAGCAGTTCTTAGAAGTTGTTCAGGATAGACAGTTCCCGTGGTCTCCTTTTGCAGTAGAGGAAGCGCGGGTTGTGTCGATCGTCCCGCTTTTGGTTACTGGGCAGACGCGAAAGCTTCAGGAAGTTGCTGTGGATGCATTTCTTGAACGTCCGCATTCAATCAAGCGTCTGCCGTTAGCGAGAATTTACAAGGCTTGTTATGCCAATCGTTCAACAACGGCTGACAGCATTTGTTTCCCTCTGCTCCTCGTCTGTTCTCAAACGGCTCCACACGGGCTTCAATTTTATTATCTCGATAGAACACGCCCTGAATCATCAACTCCTGCGCTGGAATCAGGTCGGGATATTTCGGGTTCTCGGCTTTCAAGTAGGGTTTGCCACCTTTGACCAGATAGGTTTTAAGCGTGCCCCCTCCCTCAATGCAAACAGCAACGACCTGCCCGTTGCGCGGCTCTGGTCCAAACTCCATCACGACAATATCCCCATCGCAAATGTGTTTCCCAATCATGGAGTCACCCGATACTCGCAGGGCAAACGTGTTGCGCGTTGGTTTGATGCCGATGCTTTGAATGTCCACCGAGATGCACCCCTCGGCGTCTTGTTCCTGAACAACTTGTGGGACACCAACCGGGATCAAACCGAACAATGGAATGTCCACAATGCAGCCGAGCTTGGCCAACGGGGAAGTGGGCGGAGCGACCGTGCCTTGCCCGGCTCGGATTTGAGCAATCCAAATCGTTTCAAGGCTTCCACATGACAACCCGCCGCTCGGTGGCCGCTAAAATTCATTTTTGCGGCTATATCCAGAAGGGTGGGCGTTGGCCTGCCTACTAGAGCCTCACTTTAAAGGAAGTCCAAGACTATTTTACGGTGGGAGTCAATTTCACCATTCGTCATCCAAATGGATAATACTGTACTGTCCGAAATACTGTCAACGTGCGGTTATTCACAAAAAGAGTTACGCGTTCGTGTCTTCGAAAAAAGCAGTGAGGATGAAACCTACGACACTTATGACTTCACAGAATAGTGGCCCTTGACGTGACGCTTACAAAAATCCAAAAGCAATACTGTCCTCATCATGTTATGAAATGTGTCCTTCCCATCCTTCGGACGATTCAACTTGCGAAACTCGTGCGTGTTGTTGCCATATAGCGACCGCGTTGCGAGTGTTCCGCGAAGCAAATATCTACCCTCCTGAACCAGTGTCATAGTCCCAATAGAACCGAACTCGCTTGGCGACCGGCTGCGAAAACGGCAGCTGGAATTAAACATCTTCCAAGCAGAATCGGCCCGCAGGTTAGCGATTAGCACAGCCTAATCCGCACTTATGGGTGAACAGTGTTTGACCTTACCTCGGCTATGCGACCCCGAAAGAACGTGAAAGGGGATTACGAAATCGCACATCACGACGCGATGAAATGGCTCATGTGGAAATGGAAAACGTCACACAAAGGGCATCCCTGGTTAAAGGCTGGGGATTTTCATATTGTGGTTTGTGCGGCGGGACAAAGCCCATTTCACTACCGGCTTTTTATCAACGAGCGCCGAGGGCAAACGCTTTATTCTTCAGAAAACACCGCCAAGCTTGCGGCGTTTGACGCAATCGCGAACCTGAAGCAATGCGCAAAATGATCGCCCGAAAATCCGCCGTGACCAACGCGCGGTTTGCTTCGCTGCACGGGCTGCCCGTCGCCCCGTCTCCCTTTCGACGACGCCCGCTCCACTCCGCAAACCGCGCGCTCGTCACGAGCTTGCATGGTGCAGGGCCGCCATCGCGGCGAGCTTCCGTCTGCGGTTCGGCGGCGGGGCGTTCCGCTGCGACTGCGATCCGCTAGGCGCTTCTCTCTGTCCTCCGCTCCACTTTCCCCGCGCGCCGACCACAGACCGAAGCTGGATTAAACCACATTTCTCACCGTTAAATCCAACCGAAGGTGGCTTTGGATTTGATTACGCCAGTCATTCATTACCTGCGCCTGTTCCGCGTAGTCTGGCCATTTCGCCACGGCAGCCCGAACTTCCTCAACCACGGCCTCCGCCCGCCCCCGTTTCATCAAGGCACTTTTGGCGCAGGCGCGAAAATCGGCCAGCGTGAATCCATCGTGCTTCCCGTTCATTGTCATCTGATGCCGGGCGGTCCAGTCACCGTCCGGGTTGTAGCTGTAAATCACGTCGAAGGCCGGCGCGAGTGACCAACGCCCCGTCTTGTCCATCAGGAAGGCGATGTTCTTGACGTGGTCGTCTTGATTGCGGGCCATGATATTGAACACCATCCGGCGGAATTGTTCCTCCACGGTTGCCATCGGCAAATCCAACTGGCGGATGACGAGGAACGCCTGTTCGTAGGAATACGCGCCGGCCTGGTTAAAATCAAAATGCGCGAGCGCGCACAACGACTGCATGTGCAACTTCTCCCCGCCTTCGAGCCGGTCAAATCGTCGGGTCATGAAATGACGCCGCCCGCCTTCTTCCAACAAACGGCATTCACTCATGGTGATGCCCGCCGCCTTCGCCATCAGGTAATACGCGTATTCAATCGCGCCATAACCCTTGGGATCTTCGAGTTCCTTGTCCTTGTTGCCGGTGACCCCATCAAATTTTAGCAACCAGTAATCGAATCCTTGTCCGGCCGTGATCTGCCCCGAACGGACTTCATTGGTCCCGCGGTTCCAGGCAATGACCGCCTTGGCCCGCGCGCCGCCAGCGGAGGTGCCAACCCGCAGAATGTCGTTCAAGGCATTTTTCCGGCTCGCGCTGGCAAAAGTGGTTTTTAGATTCTGGCGCTGGCTTAAAACTTCGGACGCCAGCTTGACCAGCGCATTAATCTCAATCTTCTTGGCCGGTTGTGGTTTTGGGCCGATGGCCGGTGCGAATTCGAGCGCCCCCATGCCGCGCGCCCCGGTGTAACAAAGCCGTTCCACCGCGTTGAAACTTTCGGCGGTCCGGCCTTGCGTCGCCAGCCACGCATCAATCAAGGCGTTGCCGAACCGGTCCGGCAGCGAATCCGCCAGCAGTCCGGGCAGCCCGTGAAATGTTTTTTGCGGCAAATCCGAAAAGACATACACCCGGTCCCCGAGCGGCATCTTGAGGGGCGAAACTTCAATCCCGCTCCGGGCAAATGCCGGATCATATTGGAACGCTGCGAACGGGCTTCCGTCCTCCAGCGAAACCGCCCCGATCGTTCGTCCCCAAAGTTGAACTTCGGCCAGCGTCATGGTTGATCTCCCCATTGCCACTTTTTGGCCGCAGGCTTCGCGGGTCTGGTGGTGGAAGCACGCTGACGTTTCCGGCCGGCCATTTTCAATTGTGCCACCGGGCTGGGCACGGGTTCCGGGACGAGCAGGTCGAACCGCTCGATCACCCCAAGCACGCGGCACACGCGGACGAAGCCTGACAACTGGGTCCCCACCGCCCCCGCTTCCAACCGTTCCACCGTGCGTTTCGAGACGCCGGCCTGCGTTGCCAGCTGCGCCTGCGTGAAATTCTGATCCAGCCGGATTTTGGCCAGCCGCCCGCCCAGTTCACCGAGAATCACTTCATCTGTGGCTTGTTTGGCTATCTTCATAACACGCCATATATGGCGAATTAAACGCCAAATGTCAACCTAGTCGCCATAAAAGGCGAATATAGTAATAATAGCGAATCGCCATTCAAGGCGAATATCCTGCGCCAAGCCGCTTATTTCGCCACCTTGGACGACTCGTCGGTCGCCGTGGCCAACGCGCGTTCTGGTCGGCGAACCGGACTCCGCTTCATTTCGCTCCGCCTGCCCCGCCTCCCGAACGCGCGCTCGTCACGAGCTGGCAACCGCCCGGAGGCGAATGATCGGCGGGCTTCCGTCTGCGGCTCGGCGGCGGGTCGTTGCGCTGCGGCTGCGATTCGCTAGGCGCGCCTCGCCGCCCTCCACTCCACTTTCCCCGCTCGCCGAACGCAGACCGAAGCCGAACGTTTAATTTCTTCGCAAAGATGCACATCCATTCAAACATTTCGTCACTTGGAGATTTCCGCAATGGCGTTGCGGATTTTCTGGTGGATTGCAATTCGCTTGGCGAGCCATTCGGCTGGTCCTGAAACAGCGCGATGAACCCCGATTTGATTTTATGGCGGCGGCGGTCGCGTCAAGGTAGTGCGCCCCGGCTTCCCTCGCCTCCACCTTGACCCGTCCGCCGTCGCCTGGAGATGGTGCACTTAGGATTTCATCGCGGGAGTCTGTCGTCGTTGGGTGATTGGATGCTATTCGACCTCCGAGGTAAAGTTGCAGTCGCAGGTGAAATTGGTTAAGTATGATCCCTACAACCGCATTTGCAGCAGACAATGAAATAGCGACGAATCCATACCCTGTGAGTGCCACGAACCAAAAAACATTTTATCGAAACGGACAGCTTCGGGAGAGCCTGCCCTTGCGCAATGGTCGCCGGCACGGCGTGGTCCGCGCCTGGCACAAGAACGGCAAACGCGCCTCGGAAGAACCCTTCAAGAACGGAGTCCTTGATGGCGTCTGCCGCCAATGGAGTGAGGCGGGGCGCCGGCTCGGCGAATACCAGATCGTCCACGGCACGGGTCTCCAGCGGGCGTGGCACGACAACGGCAAGCTCAACATGGAGATCTGGACGGTCCGCGGTGAATTCTGCGGCCGGAATCGAGTCTGGCTGCGCGACGGAACTTTGCTTGCGGAACGATTTTATCTGCATGGCAAAGCGGTCAGCGCCGCCGCCTATCGCGCCGCCGTCGCGAAGGATAAAACGCTGCCGAAGTTTCGCGGCAAACCCGCAAATCTGGCCGGCAAAAACCGCGTCAAGCCGCTCCACATTCACCGTGTCTTTGTGGATTCGTTCTTGGAGAAGCACGATCAGCGCGAAGCCCGCAAGTGGTTGACGAAGAAAGTAGGCGACCAGACTTCGCGTTCGCTGGGACGATTCAAACACGAACGTGACGCCACGAAATTTGCCGAAGAACTCTACGAGGCTGGCGCGATCGAAGTGATCGTGCCCGACATCTACCGCAACAAGGCACGCGACCAGTTTGCCGATTGTTTGCTGGTTCAACTCCCCAAGAGCGCGGCAAAGCGGAAGTCTATTCGCAAAGTCTGCGGGCAACTGCGGACGCGCAAGCTCGGCGCGGTGCAGCCGGACGCGGACATTGGCGAGAGTCATTTGTATCTCTCCCTCACTTGATTCAGAGCACGGTGAGGCAATCGCGCCCCTCATCCACCGCGAGCGCACCGCAGGCCGGTCGCCCATCCAGCAGACATTCGCTGACGGCATCGCCCACCAGTTTTTCAACCGCATCGCGCATGGGTCGTGCGCCAAGTTTTGGGTGAAAGCCCTTTCGTACGAGGAATGGTAGCACGGCTTTGTCCAGTTCGAGGGCGTGCCCCCGCGCCTTGAGGAATTGGATCTCCCGCGCCAGAAACTTCTCCGCAATCTCCAACTGGTGTTCGTAGCTCAGGCGATGAAATACGAGCTTCTCGTTGACGCGCGCGAAAATCTCCGGGCGCAGGGTTTGTTGCGCCCGCGTGAGGACGTGGCGTTCGAGGGTGGCGTCGTTGGAGTGTTGCAGGCTCATCAATTCCGCCGAGCCGATGTTCGAGGTGAGCCAGATATAGAAGCCGCTGAAATCGAGGGTTTGCCCCGTGGCAACGGTGATCCGCGCGGCGTCCAGCAGTTGCAGCAAAATATCCAGCACGCGGGGATGCGCTTTCTCCGCTTCATCAAACAACAGGGAACCTTCCGCGGCGCGCTCCCGCACGCCGCCGAGATAACCAACCTCGCCCAGCCTCGCACCCAGCAGCAGGCCGAGGGCTTCCTGATTCTGAAACTCCGACATATCGAACCGGAACAATTGCGCCGCACTGAAGATTTGCGTGGTCAGGACCACCACCGTTTCCGTTTTCCCCACGCCGGTCGGGCCGAGCAGGAGAAAACTTCCGCGCGGGCGGCCGGGCTTGGTGAGCCCCAGTTCGCCGCGCCGCACGACGGAAGTGATTCGCGGCAACACCTGGGACTGGCCGCGGATTTCGTGCGGCAGCAGGACGGTCAGTTCGTGGAGTTTGGTGAGCTTCATTGCGTCGGTGGTTTTATCCATCCCTTACCCATAGCAAGGACTTCATCACATTTTGTGTATCACCTACAGCTTCGCTTCCCGCGGTTGTGAGATTGTGGCCGTGAGTTCGGCGGAAAAGCCGCCGACGGAAAGAAAAACAAAATATCAACGCCATGAAGCTCACCAAGAAAATCGCCACCAAAGTTCACTCCCGGCTGCCGGCCCTCCTGACGATTGCCGCCGTTCTCACCCTCAATGCCCTGCCCGCCTTGGCGCAAGGCACTGGGTTCAACTCCACTGATCTTCGGACCGGCATCAGCAATACGCTCGCGGTCATCATGATGTTCGGCTTCGTGCTCGGCATCGCGGCCGTCATCGCCGGTGGATTCGCCATCCGGCGCGGGGATGTGGACCAGGGCAAGATTTCCATCATCGGCGGCGCGATCATCGCCGCGGCACCGGCGGTCATCTTTGCGTTCTACAAAATCTTCGGTCTCGACGCAAATAGCAGCGTCGGCGTTGGCAACTTCTGATCCCGCCAAAACACCTGCCAGTCATCCCGCCACCGGCCGCCCCGAGCCACCATGAAAACTGACCTGCGCCTCACCGACACCAACGCCGCGTCCGACTCCAAAGGCCGGACGTGGGGACTGGAGGGCGGTTTGTTCTGGTGGCTCGTGGGCGGCGTCGGCGCGGGTATCACCCTGTTTTGCGTCTGCCTGCTCATGCTAAACTCGTCCCTCCTGACTTCGTTCGGTCTCGCCCTCGTGCCGGTGGGTCTCTGTCTCGCCTACATCTTTGGGCTGCGCCAGGGCAAACCGCCCGGCTACGACCGCGACATTTTCGAGCAGGTCACCACCGGCAGCGGCTTCGCCCCCGAGCTGCTGCCCGCCCGGAAATCCCGGCACCCCCTTTCGGAGCAAAAACCATGAGTGCCGCCGAACCCAACGCCGTGTCCTCCCTCGCGCTCACTGAACCCCAGCACGCCCGGGCGGTTCACCAACTCGGTGCGGACCTGAATCACATCGCCCGGGTGACGGACGATTGTAAGCGGCGGCAGCACCATTCCCAACCCGCTTGATTTATGCCCGAACCAACCCCCAATGGTTTCTTCTGCCGCGATTTGCTGGTGTTCAACCAGCTCCGGCGTGGAGGTTTTGTCTCGAAGGGTTTCATCTTTGAAGCACCCGACCTGACGAACAGCCCGGGCGCCGATCTGAACGATTTCCAGGATCAACTCTGTCTCCTGTTGGCGTCGCTCCACGAACATCAACGCCTGCAAGTCCAATACTTCTGCGATTCCGACTACAAGGGGGAACTGCTGCGCTACCAGCAGGAGACGGAGACGTTTTCCAACGTCTGGACCAAGCGCGCCCGTAACGAACGCTTCGCGCGCTATTGGCAGGCGATGGCAGAACGCAAACTTCGCCGGCAGCGGGTCATTTTTTACATCTCGCGTAAGTTGGAAAATGTACCGAAGGCGTTTCAGTCCATTGCCGCCCGGCGCGATTACTACCACTCGCTGCTCGACCAGCTCGAAACCGAGTTCGCGCACCTCCACCGGCTGCTGCTGGAAATCTTCGGTTCGGGCGGCGCGCGGATTCTGCCGATGACCGACCTCGACCACTTCCGTCATTACAAGCGGTTTCTCAATCCGTCCTTGAACGACCGCTTTGATTACGACCCGGCGGATGGCTTCGAGTCCGATCTTTCGATTCAGGAAAACTGCTGGCACAGCGAAGGTAGCGGGCAGAGCGACTTCGGGTTCTTCCTCGATGGTCATTATCACTCACTCATCGTCCTCACGCGCTGGCCGCGCACGACTTATCCCGGAATCATCCAACGCCTCACCCATCTGCGGCTGCTCGATTACATCATCACGGTGAATGTGGATCCGCTCCCCATTTCCCAGGAAATCAACAAGGAAGAAAAGGAACACGACCGCATTGCCGGGGACTACGCCAGCGAGAAAAAAATCTCCCTGCTCACGGTGCTGGAGAAGAAGCAAAAGAAAATCCACGCCCTGATGCAGGGGCAGACCATCCCCTTCCAGGCGATGTTCACCATCCGGGTTTGGGACAAAACCCGGGACGGCCTCAACGCGAAGTCGGGCGCGATCAAGAACGCCATCAACTCGATGAACGCGGCGCAGTATTTCGAGAGCAACCTGCCCAGCACGTCCAAGAACATTTTTTATCAGACCTGGCCGGGCTGGACGTGGGGGCGTTACGAACATCGCAAACTTTACTCCGAAAACCGCTTCCTCGCGGACATGCTTCCAGTCACCAGCACCTTCACCGGACATCTCGCCGGGGCGGAGGCGATTTACGATGGGCCGCACAATAACCTGGTCGGCATCGAAACCTTCTCCGGCTCGACCGACAATAAATCGCCACAGCACGCCGTGTTGCTTGGCATGTCCGGGGCCGGAAAGTCCGTCACCGTCTGCGATCTGCTCACGCAAACCGAAGGCTATTTTGGTTACACCGTCATCATTGAGGAGGGTTTGAGCTACGGCATTTACACCGCGACCGTCGCGGAGGGCGCGCGGCCCATCATCATTCACCCGGACGGCGACCTGACCATCAATTATCTCGACACGAAGGGGTTGCCTTTGACCCCGGACCACCTGTCGGCGGCGACCGCGCTCGTGGCGCGGATGATTGGCACGAGCGCGCAGGAGGACAAACAGATGCTCCGCCAGGCGCAGATCGCCAAATATCTCAACCTGCTTTACGAGGATGCGTTTCAGGATTGGCAGAAAAAGCGCCACGACCAGTTGCTCGACCTCGCGCGTCACGCGCTCGCGTTGCAACAATTTCGCACCGAGAAAATGCCGCCGGGCGCGACCACCCTCGAAACCTTTGCGGACTTCCGCGACTGGACGGCCAGCCACCCCGACGAGGCGGAGAGCTATCAGCGTCAGTTTGATGAAGCCGCCACGCTGAAGTTTCTCAAGGAGCCAAAAACCAGCAAGGAAGTCCGCAACCTAGCCTTCGCGCACTTCACGCCAGACGAGTTCCCGACGCATCGGATGCTGCAAGAGTTGATGATGCTCGACCCGATGGGCGCGGAACGGGACCAGATCATGGAGATTGCGACGCTCATCCTGCCGTGGTGTCGCGATGGCAACTACGGCTGCCTGTTCGACGGCACGAGCAATCTTTCGCTGACCGGCAAAATCGCGCACTTCGAGCTTGGCTACATCCCGGAGTCAGCGAAGGAGTTGAAAGCGGCGGCCGGTTTTCTCATCACCAACCATGCCCGGAAGCACATCATGACGCTGCCGCGCGCGATCCGGAAGCGGAACGTCTATGAAGAAGTCGCCCGGTTCCTCGACATCCCCGGCGGACCGGAAATCGTTCAAGAATCCTACGCCCAACTGCGCAAGTTCAATTGCTGGAACATTTCCATCGTGCAGCAATATGCGCGCTTCAAACAATCGCGCATCCGCTCGGCCGTGTTCGGCAACTCGCGCCAGTTCTTCATCATGCGCCAGAACGACCGCGCGGACCTCGATGACATGGGCAAGGATATCGCCCTGCCCGAAGTCACGCAGCACGCGATCATGAACTACCCGTTGCCCGATCATCAGACCGGACCGAAGTATTCGCCATTCACCTATCTGCACACCGATGCCACGCGGAATATGTGTGGCACGGTTCACAACGTCTCGTCCGCGGAGATGCTCTATTGCAGTTCATCGAGCGGCGAGCACTTCGACCGGCGGGCCCGCGAGCTGCGCCAGAGCCAGAGCATCGTCGAGGGAATCATTCACCACGCCAATCGCCCGACCGAAAAAAAACCTGACCCGCACTAGCACTTATGAAACGTCCACTGAAATTTCATCCCGCAAACCTCGTGCTCGCTGTTCTGGTGGTCGGCTTGTTCGCGGGTTGCGCCGCCACTCGTCCCATCGCCGACACCGCGCTCGGCGCGGGCGGCGCGTATCTCGGCCACGAACTTTCCAACGGCGATCCGCTCGCCACCGCCGCCGGCGCGGCGGGTGGAGTCCTCTTGAGCGAAGGGCTTCATTACGTCGCGAAGAAACAGTCCGACAAGGCTTTTGCCGCCGGTTATGACAAGGGAAAAAGCGACGCCGTGAAGCAGCAGTATTGGCTCTACGTCGCGCTGCAACAGCCGCAGCGCAACCCGGTCGCCAATGTTCGCCTTTACCCCGTGCAATTGCCCGAACAGCGCATTGACGGGGTAACGTTCCAACCCTCAACAAAACTCCTCCGCATCGAGGAGTAGCAGGCCGTGCCTGCAACCGCAACGAAAGGAAATAACACCATGAAAAGACTCATCGCACTCACGCTCGTGACCCTCAGTGTCACTGTCTCCGCCCGCGCCCAATGGATCGTGTACGATCCCGTAAACTCCATCCAATCCATCCTCAACACCGCCCAAGAGATCGCCAAATTCGTCACGATGATCGAGAACCAGGTCCAGCAGATCGAGACGCTCAAAGACCAGGTGAACGAGTTCAAACACTACGAAGCCCTGTTCGGCGACCCCAAAAGCGTCTTGCTCACGACTGTTAAACCATTGACCGACGACTTGCGGAAAACCGAGCTCGGTCAAACGCTCACCACCCTTGAAGGCACGGTCGACGCCAGTCAGGCCATGCTCTACGACGCGAGCGGTTTGTTCCAGAGCATCGGAACGACATTCACCACGCCAAACGGCCAGACCATCACCCGGCGCCAGCTCCCGTTCAAGCCGGTCGCGGCCGTCCAGAAGACCACGGACAATTATCTGGCGGTGGCCACGGACGCCACCGCCCGCCGCATCGCGTTGAAGGTCCAAATTGCCGCGACCACGGAGGCGCTCAAGGCCGCGACGACCGACGCGGAGGTTCAAAAACTGACTGGCGTTCTCATCGGTCTTTCGGCCGCGCTCAATAATACGGACTATGAAATCAATCAAGCCACGACCGCTGCTATTGTGCAGGACATCGCCAATCGGAACGATGCTCAGGGCAAGATCGAGGCGAAAAAGGAACAGCAGCACGCGGAGTTCACCGAGGCGATACAGAAATATGCGCAGTCGTTCCGCCTGATGAACGCGCCGACGACGTTTCCCACGCCGTAGTCACAACCCCCAATCGTCCCGACGTATGGCCTCCTTTGAAAGTCTGTTCCCGACGTTCCTGCAAAAGTGCGCCGAGCTGCACGAGTTGCTGCGCCTCGTGGCTTTCCTGCTGTTCATCGTTGGGACGATCCTGCTGGTGGTTCACGGATTCTCCGGCCAGACGCTCATGCTCCACCTGGTCCGGCTGTTTGTGCTGACCGCGTTACTGGTGATGTTGCCGCAGTGGGGCAACCAGATTCAACAGCTCGTGCAGACTTCGATCCTCGATGGTCTTGGCGTTGACCCGGCGCACGTGCAAGACCAATACAACCAGCTGCTCGTCATCAAACGCGACACGGGCAGCGATCATTCGTGGTGGGACATCCTCGGCGACTTGAGCGGTTTCACCGTGGAAATTCTGATTTCCGGCATTCTCTGGCTGGTCGGTGAATTCGCGTCGCTGCTCGTATTTTGGGCCTACATCATTCAGAAGTTCATTCTGTTCTCCAGCTACGCGCTTTCGCCACTGCTCATCGGCTTGATGGCGATCCGGCCCCTGCGCTCCGCAGGCACTCGCTACCTGCTGAACATCGTCGGCGTGCTGCTCTGGCCGCTGGGCTGGGCCGTCGCCGCGCTCATCACCCAGGGCATCCTCGATTTCATGACGGACCCTTCGTTCAAATACCTTGACCCAACCGCGACGCTTTATTCCCTGCAAACCACCGTTGGGGTCGTGCTGGTCGCCTTCTGGATTGTGTTCAGCACGATCGCCGCGCCGCTCGTCATCCAGAAGGTTCTCGCTCAGGGGACCCTTGCCGGCGGACAACTCCTGGCCGGAGCCGCCAGCAGTTTCCTCCAGACCGCGGCCACCACTGCCGGGGCTGCCGCCGTCGCCTCCACCACGGGGGTTCCGTTTGCCACGGTGGGTGCGGCGGGCATGGCGGCCATCTTGAGCACACTCTCGACTGCGGGCGGACACGGCAGTGCCGGGGCCATCATCATCGCGGGCTGTGGTCTCCCGCCGCGCTCCGCTCGCGGTCGGCCCGGCGACGACATCACCGGCGACAAATCCGTCCGGGAACTCATCGCCAAAGGCAAAGGCAACTACTACTGACCCTATGGAAACAACTGACCGCAATCCCCGCCAGACTCCGACCGGCCCCGGCTCGTTGCCCCAGATCGCCCGCAAGCGTTTCGACCCAACGCAACTGTTTGCCCAACGCGACCGACTGCCGTGGTTCTGGTTCTTCGTGGCGGTCGCCGTGACGGGCCTGGCCGCGTTGGACCGTTACCATCTCATCGGCCAGTTCAAGCAGCGCGAACATGTCGTCATCATTGATCCGGCGCAGACCTACTACCTCAGTCCGTTGCTCCAATTTCAGGAGGCGAAGGATTTGCACGTCCAACAAGCGGAACTGGCCGCCGTCACGTTCTTGGAACGCAACCCCAAGGACTTCGACCACCCGGATTTGTTGCGGCAGATGTTTCTGAAATCCGCGCTGCAAAAGGCGCAGGACCAACGCACGCGCGAAGCGGTGGAATTTCGCGCGAAGCAACTGCACCAGAAACCGGAGATTGCCAGAATCGACATCCTCGCCACCCGCGAGAACGAAGTTCTCGCCACGGTCTCGGGCCAGGTGATCCGCACCGGCATCTTTCAGGAGAAAGCCTTCAATGAGGCCTTCAACTTCAAACTGAGTCTCCGCCTGATCCGCAATCCCAACCTGGCTGCCAACGGTCGTTTCCCCACCGCGGTCGGCGACTTCAAATATGAAATCACCAATTAGACTCCTCATCTTGCTGGCCGCGAGCGGCGCGTTCGCTCAATCGCCCGACGCCATTCAGCGCCTCACCCTCGACGAGCGGGTCATCGTCACCGTCCCCGTGGCGACGAACCATGTCACGACCCTCAGTTTCCCCGGGCCAATCGCGGCGATTGATGCCGTGGGCGTCACGGCGGATGGAAAAACGCCGGGCCAGTTCCAACTCGCGCACACGAAAGGGTCGTCATTCGTTTCGGTCCGGGCGCTCGCGCGCAAAGCGGCAACAAATCTGAACATCCGCTGGAACAAGCGAACTTACGTCTTTGAAGTGGTCGAGAGCGACACGCCGGTGCTGGCGCTGAATCTCGAAGCCCCGGCGGCAGCGGAAACGGTCCAACCCGCTCCGCTCGTGACCCCGACCCGATTGCTGGCGCTGTTGGACAAGGCGAAAGCATTTCAACTGCTGAAGCAGCAGCACCCGGAAGCCGTCGCCGCGGCCGAAGCCAGGACGTTCGGGTCCGAACCTCAGGTGACGGACCTCAACGATTACGAAATCCGCGTCGATGAAGCCTTTCGTTTCAATGCCGAGGACACCCTCGTTTTCCATGTCACGTTGCGGAACAAATCAGCCCGCGAGATTCGCTATCTGCCGGAAAGTTTTGTCGTGCGCGTCGGCAACCGGCTTTATTACCAGTCGATCAGCGACGCGCCGGGCGTCCTGCCGCCGGGCGCCGCCAGCACGGTCTATTTCGCCATCACCGGGACCCCTGACGGCGGACGCAACGAGTTGTCATTGAAGAATGAATTCACGGTGCTGATCACGCGCACATCGCCGCCGCCACCGGTAGTCGTCCCCACGAATGCGCCCGTGAGGAAGGTGACACCCGTCGGTTTTCCCAAGGACAAGCGATGAAACCCCGCGATTTCCTCAATTTCTTCAAGACCAAGAGCGGCAAACTGGTGCTGTTCGTGGTTGTTTTCGGCGGTGGCCTGCTGGGGTTCAGCGCGCTGCGTAACCATTCCAGCAGCGGTGCTGACATGGAGGTCCGCGTCACTGGCTCGCAGACCAACTCCACCGACAAGCCACAGGTCGTCCAGACGGTCGTGCGACCGATGCAACCTTTCCACCCGCCAACGCCAAAACCCGAGCCGGCGCAAACTTTACCGACCAACTCGGCGCCGAAGGTTATGGTCGAAAAGCGCCCCCAGGAAACAGCGCCCCCGGCGCTCGCCCCCATCAGCCTGTTCGGCGACAGCGCCGCCGGAGTGGCGGAACCGAAGTCGCTGAGTTCCACCTACGCCCCGTTCGGTCGGCTGATTCCTTGCGAGACGGTCATTACCGTTGATTCGGCTTCGATGCAGACGCCCATCGTCGGCCTCGTCACCGAAAACATCTATCACGCGGGCCGCTTGGTGATCCCGGCTGGCACGGAGGTTCATGGCACGGCACAGACCGACCACCAGCGCGAACGCATCTCCAGCGGCAACAGTTGGACTCTGGTTTGGCAAACCGGCGAGGAACTGCACTTGAAAGCACTCGCTCTCGACCGCGAGTTCTCGGGCGACCAGGAAGGCTGGGGGATCACGGACGGTAGTGCCGGGCTGCGCGGACACATCCTCAAGTCCGACGCTCTGGCGGATATAAAATTGTTTGCGGCCACATTCCTGTCCGGGGCCGCCGGGGCGCTGACCGAAAAGCAGCAAACCGTCCTTGGCCCGATCAACAGCCCTTCGCTGGCCAACGCGCCGTTTGAAGGCGCGCAAAAAGTTCTGTCCGTTTACGCGCAACGGATTTACGAAGCCATCCAGAAGGACGGCTTTTACGTCCGCGTGCCGAGCGGAAAGCAGTTCTACCTCTACGCGCTCCAAACGATAGACCGCGCCGATGCCACGGTTGCCGGTTCCGCCCGGGCGGCGGGCGAGGAAGACAAGGCCGCACAAGCACTCCCGCCCGCATTCGCGAATTCACCCTCACCCCCCCTGTTGCAACCATGAAATATCTTGTCCTTATCCCGCTCCTGTGCGTCGCCTCGTGTGCGGTGCGCCCGCAGCTTGTCGTCCGGCCCGCACCGCCCGCAGCGGTCGAGCCAATTGAAGCCGTGCGGTATGCGGAAGTAGTCCGCGCTTACCACCTCGGGCGCTTGGTGGATCGGGATTACTCCGAAACGATGCATGAGCAACATCCGGTCTATCGCATCGAGGCTTCGGCCCGATGGAACTTGCACCCCGGTTCAGCGGCCCCGGCCAACTTGTTGAATCCACCGCCGAATGCCGCGTTCGCGCCGCCGCCTACGAATGACGTCTTGATCGCGGAGATGAATCGGCAGCGCGAAACCACGGCGCGCGTGATGGCGGAAGCGGGGCGACTTTCTCGCTGTTACGAGGAGCTGCAAAAGATATTCGCCGAAATGAAAAACGTCGCCCGCAACAACGCACTCATTGGCGCCAGACTCTCCACCACGGAACAACGAATCGCAGAGTTTGGCCAGGAGCTTGAGAAACTTTCCGCGCCGCCTGCGGTCCAGACCAATGACCGCCCCGCGTTGGTGCCCGAACCGCCCGACGCGCCCAAACCCTGAAGCCACTTTGCCGGGGCGGCTTGCCCGTCTTACCCGGCGAACACGGTTGATGCCGTGCCACCAGAAACCACAAAGCAAATCGTTATGAACAAATCGAAACCATCCGCGTCACCGAGCGCCGGCGGCAATGCCGCCCCGTCAGAATCGCCCACTTTCCGGAGCAACCCGGAAGTGGATGCCAAGATTGATGCCTATATCAAAGAGAACCCGAAGTATTGGAGTTACGTCCAAGCCATGCCCCGCGAGCGGCTCGAACGGAGCATCGTCTTGAATGAAGTCCGCGAACTCGACCGCCAGCAGCGCATCCGTGAGGGGGTCCTAAAACAGATCAATCGTAACCCGGAGTTGAAACGGGCGTACGAACTTTTGGTAAAGGACCTGCCCGAAGATCAGAAGGAAACCGTCATCGCGCAAATCGGACGGGTCGCCCGACGGGCCGTTACCCGCGTGCAAGGTCAGCAGCAAAAGCAGGAAGGGGTCGGGGTTTGACGCCGGCCTTTTCGATACCCTTGAATTGCACCCGGAAGCTTGCCGCGCTTGCAGGCTTCCGGGGTTTTCTACTAATGCTCGCGCGTCCCCGGCTGGTCCCGGAACATACTCCCGCCAAAGCTGCCTGCCTTAGGAAAACTGGGCCATTGAAGATTAGCAGAAATTCGGGTTGGCTGGTTCTTGAGAAAGGACCGGAACATGAAAGGCAAGCGGTTCAATAGATCGTAACTCTTGGTTGCCTCAGCGTTTATTTTCATGGCACGCTCCGTGCCTTGGTTGGTCGCGTACAGTTCACTTCGTTTGTACAGGAAACCGGGCAGATTCGCCGGACGAGCTTAAACTCTTCTTTACCCAATCAAGCTCATATCTGATGTCTGGCGATTTGTAGCTGCGCTCGATAAGAATCGCGAGATTACCATCCACTTTTTCTACAAAACAAGTAAGCTTATCGGTTTTTACCCGCCCCATGTCCGAACCAAAAGGGATTTTTGTCTCGATTGCAATGTCACGCTTGGTTTCGAACGAAAAAACGTGCAACTCGTACGCCGAACCTTCGCGATGTGTCACGAAGAGGATTGAGTTCCACTCAGGAATCCAAAGGTAACGATTGGAATAAAGATTTTTGAACGTGCGCCCCTTCGCCTCCAACACCCGGTCTCCAGTACCGTGCGGTAATACGGAAGTCTTTTCCCGGATGACAACGCGGTCGTCTTTGAAAACAATATTGTCGCCTTTCGTTGAGGCACACCCAATGCAGCATAACCAAGCAGCAAGCACGCTGACAATAGTGGTGGAAAAGGTCCGATTCATTTACATCCCTTCATGATATTCTCGATCAGTGGTCCAAACCGACTGTCCAAGTCATCCAGCGTGAATTGCTTGTCGCTGTTGTTCCAAGCATCCGGGCCTTCGCCACTGCTGTGTGCCTGAGTCTCTCCAGGGTGCATTATGGCGTGGCCAAGTCCATCCCATTCCTGAAACCCGGAGTGCTCGGGCGAGCGATTATCCGCTGCCGCGTGAACGGCAGATCCAAGGGCGGCTATGGCCTTCTTAAGTTTCTGACAATTGTTACCTGACCCATTCAGTGCTTGGCCAGCGGCATTCGTCTGATCGTTTATGAAATTATTGAAAGCGTCTTCTGCAGCGGCTGAGTCTTGGCCCGGCCCTGACATCGCATGCTGTGCGCTTGCCCCGACCGACTGCTGCCGGAAGAAAGAATTACCTGAGAATGGATTCAGGTTAGGAAGCCAATGAAATCCACGCACACCAGAAAACCCGTCACTCCTCGCACTTGCGTTCTTTAGCAACTGCCTGAGATCAATGGTACAACAGCCACAACGAACCTTTTGTGGGAATCGATTCTTCAGCCAATCATCAATGATTTGTTCATGGGCTGGCGTTGTCCAAAGTCCCAAATAGTCAATAGAGGAAACGAGGTTGTTGCCGACCATGCCATACAAGTTCTTACCACCTCTTTCCCCGATAGGATCGCGGCTCAACCACCCACCCGAATCCGTCCTAAGCACCCGATACTCATAAAGCAATAAATCCGTCGTGGCATCACAGCGTTTAGTGGAGAACAGGAATCGGTTTTCTCCCGCCATTAGCCCGGTATTGCGGATGAGTTTGCCGAACGGCTCGTATTCGCATTGCTGTGAAACAGAGCCGTCTGTGGCCTTCACCAACGCCGCTACGTTGCCATTGCCATCATACTTGTAGTAATGCACGCCGTTAGCCACGCTGCTCAACATCAGCAGTCCGCCCACACCGCCCGCACTATCCAATGAACCGCTCAAGTCTTTTCCCCAAGAGTAAGAGCGCAGCAGAGTGTTATTCGTTGCGTTGAGTTCTGCAATATGCCGCCAACCGTCCGCGACAAACTTCAAATCCTCAGTCGCCACATAAATGCCGCTGGAGCCATCAGACGTGGTCTGGCGTACGCGCCGGCCTCTGCCGTCGTATTCCCACGCCACCCGCCGCTTGGATGCTGTCGGACTGCCGGACAAACTCTCCACCTTGATCAACCGGTTCTCCGCATCCCAAGTGTAAGTCCAACGGCCGTCATTGGTCAGGTTGCCGTCCA
>Ga0164309_10000428_pt1 | contig 23090 bp, 17 predicted proteins | sample Whisoiple_247_MG_FD_109984 | JGI IMG/M metagenome (GOLD analysis project Ga0164309, IMG submission 109984) | Soil microbial communities amended with fresh organic matter from upstate New York, USA - Whitman soil sample_247_MG | ecosystem: Environmental > Terrestrial > Soil > Unclassified >...
TCCGCTCCGAGTGGGCAGCGTGTCGCCGCCCGACTACATCATCGCCGACGCGGATCCGTCAGGCCTCGGAGGCCTCGCGCTGGCTCCAAAAGTTCGTTGTCCAGAGCGAGTATCGCCCCCGCGCAACTAGACGTAGACAACTCCCTCCCGGGTCACCCTGGGAGGGAGTTTCTGCTTTGTCCGCCAGCATCACGAGCGGCATGAATTCGGCGCGAGCGACGTAGGTCTCGTGGTCGCCGAAGCGCTCCGGCGTGAGCGTGATTTCGCCGCCCTTGAGGTAGCGGCGCAGCGCAGCTCGGGCGCCCTGAACGTCAGACGACTCGGTGAGGGCACGCAGGGCCAGCACGCGCTCGGTGATGAGGTCGGCGGGCGGAAGCTGGATCGGGGCATCGGCCTGGGAACGGAGCTCGTCGAGGGCATCCCGCTCGGTTTGCGCCTGGGATTCAAAATCGGCCCGCATTTGCGCGACCATGGGTGATCGGTCGCCTTCGGCCTGCATCACGATGAGGCCGCGCACGCGCTCCTCCACACGTTTAAGCCGCGCTGCGCGGTCCTTCAGCTCCACCCCAACGTCGCGCGAGAACGACCCGAGCCGCTCGGCCAGTCGGCGCCGAACGTAGGCGACCGCCTCGGGCGAGGCGATGGCACCGCTGATAGCCTCGAGCAGCCGCTGCTTGGTCAGGGTCTCGCGAACGCTGAGGCGATTCGTGCAAACGCCGCGCTTTCGGTTTGATACGCAGCGGTAGTACCGATATGGACTGCCGCCGCTGATCTGCATGAGCGCACCACAGCACCCGCACTTCAGAAGGCCGGTCAGCAAGTAATCGGTCTTGCGATGCGGGATCGCCCGCGCCTTGTAATCTTCAGCGTGCGCCAGCAACCGTGCCTGCACTGCATCCCAAACGGCGCATTCGACTATTGCGAGCTCAAGGCGTTCGTCGCGCAGGACTTCGCTCTCATCGTTCATGCGCGCGACGCGCTTGCGAGTCGTCGGATGTCGCTGCCACTTCCGATTCCCGAACGAAAACTGGCCCACGTATTTCGGATTGCGGAGCATCTCTCGGATGCACGAATGCATCCAACCTGTGCCGGCTCGGCGCCGACTGCGCGGCGCCGGCACGCCTTCGGCGTTGAGCCGCTGGGCGATGGCTGCGTAACCCTGTCCGGCGGCATAGAGACCGAAGATGCGGCGAACGACTGAAGCTTCCGCCTCGTTGACTTTGACCTTCCCTCCCTCCACCTCGAAGCCGAAGCACTTGCCGCCGGTGCTATTGCCGCTCCGGTGCGCGCCACGCAGCCCGCGACGGGTCTTCGCACCGAGGTCTTTCAAATATTGCGCGGCGCCGGCACTCTGAAACGTGAAGGCCAAGGCGCTGCCCGTGCTGCCGTCGTAGACCATGCCGTCGAGCGTCACCACGGTCACGTCGCGATAGGCCAGCAACTTTTCGATCCGGGCCGCGTCCTCCTTGTCACGCGAGAGACGGCTCAGGTCTTCAACGAAGATGCGTCGCACTCGGCCTGACGCGACCGCCGTCAGCAGCGCCTGAAGGCCATCGCGCTCCCAGATCCCACCGCTGACTTCGGAGTCACTGAACACCAGTCGCTCGTCGAATCGGCCGCCGCGCCGTTCCAGCGCTTGGCGGAGTTCGGTGATTTGGTCGTCGCAGGATCGCGGATTCTGAAGCTCGGAGCTGTAGCGAGCATACACCGCGTCGCCCACCGCTATCGTTCGCGCTGCCATCGCTTTAGCTCCTCGTCGATCAGCCAATCCAAGAGATCGCGCACGTTGTCCTGTAGGGCAACGGATCGTTGATGGAGCGTCAAGGGGTTCGGCGGTCGACGCGTGAATTCGTGGAGTTCGGGGCGTGTCGTGCTTCGCGCCGAACGGCTCTCGTCGACGGTCTCGGGAAGTTCGCGCGGCTTCAAGCGGCGCTCTCCCACGTCGCGCCAGGGGCGGGCCGTCCGCGAGCACGAATCAGGTCTTGGATTGCGGTGTAGCATTGGGCTGGGCCTGTCGCGAGTTCGGCCGCTTCGAGGATGGCGCACGCGAGCCCGCGACGACCGCGCGACGCATCCCAAGCGGCACCAGACATCACCGCGACCAGCTCTGCCTCTTGCTGCTCTTCGCCCTCAACGACCTCCTCGTCACTCTTCTCTGCGTCAAGCTCCACTGCCGCTCGAAGGCCGGCCGACCAGGTGAGCATCTTCGCGCCGCGCATGCCCGCGCAGTACGCCGCCCAAAGCGCCTCATCGTCGGCGCACCTTCCGCTCGCAGCCGACATCGCAATCTGAAGAGGCGTGCGATTCGAGCCCCGGCCCCGCTTACCCCCAGGGTCAACCAACTCGAACGAAAACTTCGCGAGGTAGTCGGCGCGCTTCGAGGCGCGAAGGTCCACTCCGTGCTCGTTGGGTACAGCCTCGCTACCCAGAGTACGGCGTACGCAGGCGCGCCACCGCTCCTGCAGCCACGCTGTGGCCTCGACTAACTCCTCTGGGCTCAACGGAACTTCGAGGAACAGCAAGGCGTGAAGATGGGGATGCCAGCCATGGCTTCCGTGGGTCACTTCGAGAGCGCGGACGTGATGTTCAATGCCGTGCTTCGAACGGAAACGTTTCCAAGGCTCACCCCGAATGAGGCGCTGAAAGGCATTGGCGAGCCCGCGCCGTGTCGCGCGCAGATCATTGCCGAGCCCGTGACGCACAGTGAGGGACAGCATCACGACGTTACCCGCGCCCCAGGCGTAGACAGCCCGTTTTAGCTCGTCGGCTCGCTCAGCGCGAATCTGCATCGCGCAAACGGGACACTCCCACACAGACCCGCAGCGCAATAGTCCACGGTAGTAAGCGTGTTGATAGGTCTCTCCGCTCTCACGTTTCGCTGTGCGTCGAACAACCTCCACCTCGCGAGCGATGCGCCGATGTCCACACGCGCCGACTCGTTTCGTGCTCAGCGGCCGCAAACCGTCGCGAAGCTCGTACATGAGGCGCCTACGCCTCTTTCGCTCCGAGATTGCCCTTGGCGAGGGGTTACAAAACTCGTGATCTTTCCAAGTGACGAGCGCGGCAGCGTTTTGCGCGCGCGCGGGCGGTGAGATCCTCTTGGCTGTGATCACGACACAGCTCCCGCGGAGACGCGCTCGAGCAACCGCCAACGGCCAGCAAACCTGCGTGCGGAAAAAACATGCTGGCCCATGCGCAAGACGCAAGCGGCACGACAATTCGCGCACCGCCCCAGTGCTTTCCGCACTGCAGCCACGGTGCGATTGACGCTCGCCGCGACCTGCTCGATATCGAGCCAACGTGGCTCGTTTCCGGCGCAGAGCCACGCGCTGCCGAAAACGACAGCCCATTTCCTTCCGCGCTTCCACGCGCGGATTCCATCGAAACGCGCTTCGAGAAGCCCACGCACTAGCCTCGCCCGACGTTGAATCAGGCGACGCAAAGCGTCGACACTGGTCCCCAGCCTCGCCGCGGCACGAGGCAACGAGCACTCGCGACTAGACACGGTGCCCCCCTCCGTCCGCTTCGCGGACCGGCCCCCGAGGGGGCCTCGGAAGCGGCACCGCGCAGACGCGGTGCGACCCGGGCGGCCTCGGGATATGGCCCTCTCCCACAGGCACACATGACGAGCCTGTCGAGGCTCGCTCTCCCGAGCGTGCGGTCGAGGTTTGACCCCTCGGCCGCCCGGGTCGCACGGGCGCTAAACCGTACGCTCGGAAGAGCGAGCCTGAATCTGGACCGCCGTCGCCGTCTGCTCCCCCTGGCGCATCGCCGCCGCCAGCATCAAGTTGCACGCGACGAGCCGTGACGCGACGCGCGGGTTGCCGACGTTGCGCACGACGGTCGCGTCGGACGCGCACACGGACCCGCGGAGCCTGCGCGACTGGCCGAAGATATTGGCGAGTCGCACGGCGTTCCTGATGGTACCCCGCCTGCAGAGAGCCGAGCCGAGATTCGAGCCGTTCTCGCTCGTCAGTCGTCAGGTCCTCGATGCGTTCAACGTCAGCCTGGATCAACGCCTGCAGACGTTCTAGCCGATCGAGTCCAAGGCCCGACCACAGTTGCCGACCCGCAAACCCTTCGATCTCGCTGAGACGCACCCGGACCTTTCGAGGCAGGCGCGTCGCGTAGGGCGAGCGTTGCATCGATCGGAGCACGCGGCCGATGCTCCACCACTGCTTGGCAGAAGCACTCAGCAGACCGACAAGCTCGAGCCAGTGTGCAAAGAACGGGGCAAGTTGCAGCGGGTCCCCGATGGTCTCCGCGACCCACACTAGGCGCCGTGCACGAGACGTATTCTGCTCGATGGAATGGGCGTCGCGATGCTGCAGTGCGCGAGATAGTGACAACCCCAGCTCGCGGTATTCGTGAACGAGGGCAGCGCGCTCAGCAGATTCCGGTTCTGTGCTAATGCTCACGGATTTTGCTCCTTGCCCGGTTCGGGTAGCCCGAGTTCGCGCGCGGCCTTCTGCAGGCGAAGAAGTGTCGATTCTCGCACGCGGCTCGGATCAGTGTAGGCGCGAGCGATCGCCCCGTCGGAGACACCCAGCGTGGCCACCGTGAGCCGCCGTCGATTGAAGGCACTCGGGATGGTCGAGCGAACTACAGTATTGGGCTCTGCCATGCTTCTGTGAAATGAGTAGCGTGAGACAATGATTCACGCAAACCGCATGTGTCGCGCTGTGTCGCGTCTGCAGCCCTAAAGGAGCCAGTTTTACGCCGCGAGATTGACAGCGCTTTTTCTGAGGAACCCAACTCACGGTCGCGCGACACGTGCGGTGCAGCATGCCCGGGCATGCTATTTCTTGAGTATGACTCGGAAGCAAGTGGCTGCGAGGCTCGGGCGCAGCTTGGCTACAGTAAGGCGGCTTGAGGGCGACGTACTTCACCCCGTCGTCGACGCCAATGGGGTACACCAATTCGATCCGCAGGAAGTCGAAGCGCTCGCGCGGGATGTGGCAAGACCGGGTGGAGCGCTCCGCTCTGCGTCTCCCGGCTTGGCACTACCAAGGAAGGATCACGAATGCGTTGACTGCGACCAGGCGCGCGACCGCATACGAGTGCTCGAGGGCGAGCTGGATGCGCTCAAACGGAACCACATCGTTGAGCTAGAGTCACTTCGAGCGTCATACCGTGACGTGCTAGCAACGTCCGCCGAAGATCAACGAGATCTCGAATCCGCGCTCGCCGACCTGTTGGAGACTTTGCAAGAGTGACGGGGCGACGAAGCGCGTGCCGGAGTTGGGTGCGGACCGACGTCGACAGTTCAAACCGCACCCGAATCAGGAATGGTCACTCATGACAATGTTCGCTTCTGCGAGAAATCGGGAGATGCGCTGGGGTCTCGTGTCGCCCCACGGCATCACCTTGGACCTGGGACGTAAGAGGAAGAGCGCACGCTCGGCGCGAGTAATCGCCACGTAAGCGTTACGTCGCTCGTCATCGAACTCCTCCGGAGTCTTTGTTCGATAACCTGGAAACGTGTCTTCATTCATGCCCACAAGAACCACGGCGCGGAATTCTAAACCCTTGGCGGCATGAATCGTCAGCACGCGGATGCCCGGTCCGTCGATCCCACCGCGGCCCGCGAGGGCAATGTCGCCAAGTAGCCTCGCCACCGTCGCATCGGTGCCGTAAGTCGACCGGAAGCCTGCCCATCGCTTCTCGAGTATGTCCGCGTCGCTCAGGACAGTGGCGCGTTCTTCCTCGTCATTGAACGAGGCGGCCCGCGTCCTTGCAATCACTTCTACGAGAGCCGCCTCGAGATTGGGCGGCGCGGTCACGAGCGCCACAAGCGGAGCAAACGCGTGTCGCTGCCAACCCGGCAGTTGATCGATGAGTAGCTTGAGTGGAGCACCGTCAGATGCACCACCGACGCCGGAGGAGCTTTGTCGCGCCAAGCTTCGCCGCGCTAGTACATCGGCGGGGTTGTGAACTAGGCGCAGTGCGGCTTCAAACCCGACAAAGGCATCTGATTCGAAGAGTCCGTCGCGCCCGGCACTGAACTGGAACGGTCGCCCAGCAGCTTCAATGCATTGGAGAAATGGTGCCAATGCGTATCGCGTACGACCGAGCACGCAGATGTCCTCGGCGGCGAGTGAAGCTATCTCGCCGGGGTAGCACCAAGCTGCGTCCAATCCGCGGCTCACCAGGTGGTCCGCGATCGCCAGCGCTGCACTGGCTTCGGCGGCTTCGTTTGGATATGAGCCAGCTTCGACGATGCCAGTTGCCAAGACCGCAGACATCATGTGATTCCCGGTAGTAATGCGCGACGTATTGTGCGCAATCAGCGCGTTTGCGGCCGCGACGATCTTGCCGGCGCATCTAAAATTCTGAGTCAGCCCAAGTCTTGTCGCGCCGAATTCCTTTTCAAACCTAAGCAGGTTCTTAGTCGTCGCGCCCGCGAAGCGGAAGATCGATTGATCGGCATCAGCGACAAGCATCACGTTGCGAAGGCTGTCTCCGCAGAGTGCCCTAAGAACTTCATACTGGGCGATATTCGTGTCTTGCGCCTCGTCGACAACAACGTAGCGATACACGCGCCGGTACTGCTTTACGACCCGCGGGGTGCCGGAAAAAAGTCGATAGGCAAAGAAGAGGATGTCGTCGAAATCCATGGCACCAAAGAGTCGCAGCGTGCGATCGTATGCCGCGTACGCGGTCCCCAGTGGCACGATGCCTTCTTCGAGCGTCTGCGGGGCCTCTTCCGGAGGCACGAGATCTCGTTTCAGAGCGCTGATGCTCTTCAGAATATTGCTGAGCGCTCTTTCGTTGGCCTCAGTGCCTTCCTGATAGATACCCTCGTCAACCAGCCCTCGAAGCAACGCTGCAATTCGATCGTTTTCATTCTCGTAAATGGAAACGCTCTCAGAGATGCCAACCGAGTCACCATAGTTGCGAAGCGCTTCGAGGCAGAACGAATGAATGGTACATGCAGATACCCGTGAGCTGTGCTCACCGACCCTGGCAAACAAGCGACCGCGCATGTTGTCGGCCGCCTTGTTGGTGAACGTGAGGGCCAGCACCCGGAAAGTTTCCGCCGGATTGGCAATAATGCGCGCGACCCGCTCTGTTAAGACAGTTGTCTTGCCAGAGCCGGGCGGAGCTATGACTAGGAAGCAGCCGCCATCTAAAGCGATCAGCGAGCGCTGCTCGGTTGTAGGCGTGAATTCGACACGGGTCATGCTTTTACCAACACCTTCAGAGCGATCTCAATCCGAGAGAAGAATTCAGTGACGCGCGTAGGGACTTGGCCTGACCCGACAAGCTCGCGAGCTAGTCCCCGCCCGTAGGTCCCCTTGTTCGAATCCATGAAGTCGTGAACCAGGCGAACCTCCCAGCCTGTCGACGAGTAGTCGCGCTTTCCGCCGCCCTTGAGCCCTTGCCCATCGTTCTTCTTCTTGTAGTCGTCGAGCGCGCTAGCGCCGAAACTCCGAGCAATGGCCGCTTCAATCGCGCCTCGGTATCCTTCCGCGAGTAGGTGCGCCTCGAAGTCCTGTTCAGACGAAAGCATGACGACCTCGGGCGACGAAGCGTCAAGCCTGCGGCCTAGCGCCTTCCCCGTTGCCGCGAGTCCGTCTCGTGCGGCCTTGTCGCCGTCGGAGAAGATAACCCAAGGAATGGAAAGTGCTGTCAGGGCAACCGCGACGTGCTTGTAGTTCCCGGCGCCGCCGACGTTGACCAGTGAAACCCCCACTGAATCGGCACCCCCAGGCCAATGTGCATTTGCGAAGATGGGCAGCGCTGCCTCCTCGGTGTCGCCTTCAAACAATCCCACAACGCGCGCGAATAGCACCTCGCCGTGCCGTAGTTGGACGAACCGTCGCAGATGCGTCAATTGCTCGCCGGTGAAGATCGCCGCGCCGGCTTCATCAAACTCGCTGACCCAAGAGCACTTTGAGCCTTCGGCGGTACGTCGAAAAACTCGAACATCGAAAATGTCTGCCGCGGACGCGACATAGGGCGAGTGAGTCGAAATGATTCGTTCACCTGGAATGGACTGAATTAGATTGAGCACGGCTCGTTGCGCCTGCGGATGCAAGTGCGCCTCAGGCTCCTCGAACGCCGCGACCGATAGCGTGCCCGCGCCATCCGCGGCAGCTAGCACGGAGTGCACGAACGCTCGAAAGATCAGTAGCGCGGAGAGGCTTCGCGTACCCATGCCTTGAGCTGATATGGGTAGCGACGCTTGCCCGGCCTCGGTCAGCAAGACGTCCATTGCCCGGAGCAGATCTTCAACTTGAAGAGGTAGCGCTGCGACTTCCACGTCTAGTCCGGGCTGGGCTATCACCTGACGGATTTGCTTGAGCTCTTGCTGCAACGCGGCAAGCGGAACGCTCCCGTCCTTGAGCTTTGTGCCAAGGCCCGCAAGCGTCAGTTCGATCTCGGCGCGAACGTCCGCGTTCAATCGTAGGTCAGAAACTATTTGACCCCAAAACGTCCTGCTGTTCCGAAGCTGTTCAACTGCATCGCGGCGCGCATCGAGCAAGTTGAACGTGAATAGATAGCGATGATCTCGGTTCACCTGCACGCTCGGCAGCTCCGAGACTCGCTCTGCTTCCGAGCGGCCATGCGCCCAGCCCTTCAAGAACGCGCGTTTGAGCGTCAGCTCGCGGCGTCGAGCATCGATCTCACCTCGGCATCGGATCGCGAAAAACGGCGGTTCGGCGCCTTTCAACTGAATTGGGCCGTTGCCGAGTACCTGCTCAGTGGCTTGGTCGAAGTCGCCGCCGTCACGTGGCTCGAAACGAACGTCGATGACGAAGCGGCTTGCGGCATTTCCGGCTCCGTCCTTCCGCAGGTCTTCCGGTCGCCCTCTGGCACTCCCGAGCGCGATATCGAGCGCACCAAGAAATGACGTCTTGCCGGAATTGTTTTCGCCGAGCAGCACTAAGTTCTGACGGATCGGCATCCACAGATCCTTGATGGATCTGAAGTCCTGTACGCGAACTTCGGACACTCTCAGATTCGGGGCTGTCGCGGCGGCAAGTTTGCTCATGGTCATGTTGCGTGGCTGGTAGTACGGGAGCAACCGGTGTGTCGCACATCGAATGGCGCGATCCGCGAGTGTGCACGGTTGGCTTTCGCGGCGCAATTTACCCAGGTGGCGGTCTCGTTGCGCCGCGCTGCCTCATTGGCGGGCGCTCGTGCAACGGATAGTCATTTTGTCAGTCGAGAAGAGCGAGATAGTCACGAAAATCACTGTGCGACGGCGTTCTGATTCACTGGCATCGCGGCGCCGAGTGCGATCACCTCGGAGCGCTCAGCGTCGGAATCCGTTAGCTCGACGTTCAATGCCTTGAGCGTGGTTTTGGCGTTTCGGAGGAGTAGGGTGAGCTTGTCCGCGCCCTTGCGTAGCTCCTCCCCGAGCTCTTCGGCATCCTTGCGGATCCGTTCTGCGAGCTTCTTCATGACTTCATGGCGCTTTAGCTCGGAATGAATGCGGCTCTCCACGTCGGCGAGGGCTTTGATGTCGCCTTCGTCGACTGGCCGACGTTGACGGCTGGCCAGGGCGAGCCCGAGAATGATGCCAGCGTGCAGGTACGGGTCGGTTGTATCGTCTTCGTCGTCCCACGTGACGAGGATGTCTTGGCCGTGTCGTGCCATGGGCGGAAAGCCGGCGGGAGCGTGACTCCTGGCCATGACGAACAGGCCGACTTGCGCACTCCGGTTGCTGCGGGCGATCTCGAGCTCGGCCAGAGCCCGCGACACGGTGTACGAAGCGTCATGCTTCATCTCGACGACGAGTGCAGCGCCCGCGAAGACGCTTTCGTCGTTGAACCGCAAGAGCTGGTCACCGACCTTGCTGCCCGGACGAGCGCCGACAATGCCGCCGAGATTGTCGACGACGACCGGCGCACCGTGAACAGCACGCTGGATGAAGTTCAAGCCGTTGTCCTGGAACGTATTGCCGCCGCGCGCGCAGCGCGCGTCCCCGCGCCGACGCTCTTCGAGTCGGGCGACCGATTCTCGAATGTACTGATCGAGCTTCTGTTGCCGTTCCTCGACGGCGGCCAGCGCCTCGGCCTGTGACTTGCCCTGTGCCTCGAGCAAAGAAGCCAGCGACGACTTGAGCAACGCGAGCGGTGAGCCGGGCTCGTCGGGGTTCATGGCGTGCGAAAACGTCAGCCTCGCGGATTGAGTTTCGCGCATCAGACGGCTGAGCAGCGATGCCTCGTCGTTTGCATCCAGTGCCTTGGTCACAGCGGTGAGCTGTTTCGTGCGGTCGTTGTCGGCCTTCTCGAGGTCGGTGCGCAGCGCGCGAAAGAATCGAGCGACTTGGCCGTCTTCGTTCAAGGGGTCCAGCGCCTTCGCCATCGCCAACTGGTTTTGCTCGAGTGCCTCGCAGATCCGAGCTTCGAGCACGTGGACGATACCTTCATGCTCGGTCGGACTGAGGCGTTTGAGCAACGGGCTGTTTTCGCCGAGCTGCGCGGCGAGGGTACGAGCAAGGGCGCCGTGCTCCGGCGCCAGGTACTTCTCCATGGCCCGCGTGAGCTGCCCGCCATCTTTGACGAAACCGTCGATGCGTTGGGCGACCTGGCCGTCGTTCGGGTCAAAGTAGCGCTTGAGCATCTCGACGAGCAGATCGCGCTGCCGGACGACGTGTGTGTCGAGCTCCTTGTCGAGGTCGGCCAAGATGGTCTTGCCGACGTCGGCCAGGCGCGACTCTTCGGCGTTGCGATGCGCGTTCATGATGGCGCGCACGCCAACGGTCCAGGCGTCGGCTACAAAGCCGCGCCGCTGAGCCTCGTCGAACGGGATGAGGGAATTCACCACGTCGGACCGGGAATCGGAGATCGACGCTTGAAGAGTGGCGGCGTCCACCTGGACGTCGATGGCGAGCGCGCTTTGAATAGACATGCCCGGCCCCAATCCAAGGACCGTGCCAAGGCAGACTCGCGACCAAGGCGGCGACAATTGCCGCGATTTCGGAGTCCGCTGCCTCGGCAAGAATAAACCCTCTTCTGAAAGCAGAAGAGTCGTTATGCTGCCGCCCCGAATGACTTCCGTGCTCGTGACTTGGTTTGGTACCACCGACCTGAAGGCGGCCAAGGGGGACACCTCGGTGGGTCTGGGGCCGGTCGCGCAGGCCGCCAACAGTCGGAAGTTCGACCAGATTGTACTGATCACCAACTACTCGAAGGCGGAGACAGGTCTATTCGTTGAGTGGTTGAGGGGGCGAACGAAGACCTCGATCGAGGTCCGCACCGAGAAGCTGCGCTCGCCAACGCACTACGGTGACATCTACCGCGCCGTGACGAGCACGTTAGAATGGCTCGTTCCAAGAACCGAACCTAAGGCCCGGCTGACGTTTCACCTGAGTCCGGGCACGCCTGCAATGGCCACCGTGTGGATCCTGCTGGCACCGCGCTATGGCGCCGAGCTCATCCAGTCGTCCAAGGAAGCCGGGGTCGAGGCAGCGAATGTTCCCTTCGAGATCGCCGCGGAGTTCGTCCCGGCGCTCGTCCGCCAGGGCGACGCGAAGTTGGAAGAGGTAGCCGCGGGCACCCACCCCCGAGACCCCAGCTTTACCGATATCATCGGCCAAAGTGACGCTGTTGCAGCCATGGTGGAGCGCGCTCGGCAAGCGGCGCCATATTCAGCGGCGGTGCTGATCGAAGGGGAATCCGGCACAGGAAAGGAGCTCCTCGCCGCAGCTCTGCACCGAGCGAGTGGTCGAAAAGGTGACTTCGTGCCCGTGAATTGTGGCGCGATCCCGAGGGAGCTCGTTGAGTCGACATTCTTCGGTCACGTGCGGGGCGCTTTTACCGGCGCGAAGACCGCGGCAGTCGGCGCATTTGAACGCGCCAACCACGGCACGCTCTTCTTGGACGAGATTGGGGAGCTACCCCTCGAAGCGCAAGTAAAGCTGCTCCGCGCCCTGCAGGAGAGGAAGGTCCAGCGGGTGGGCGCGAGCGCCGAAACGCCAGTCGATGTTCGCGTGGTTGCGGCCACGAACCGCGACCTGATGGCTGAGGTGGCTGCAGGTCGCTTCCGGGAGGACCTCTATTTTCGCCTTGCGGTTCTGCTTCTGCGCACGCCGCCCCTTCGGGACCGCGAGGGCGATGTCCTGCTCTTGGCGGAGCGCCAGCTCGACGCCCTCAACTCCGAGCGGCGCGCCGCTGAGCATAAAAAGATTTCTGCTTCAGCAAAGTCTCTTCTGTTGAAGCAGCCGTGGCCGGGCAACGTCCGGGAGCTCCAAGCGACGTTGCTGCGCGCCTTCGTCTGGTCCGAAGGAACTTCGATTGACGAAAAGGCGCTCGCCAGCGCGCTCATGGTTCGAACCTCACCAAGGGGTAGCGATGTGCTGCATCAGCCACTCGGGAATGGCTTTAAGCTCGAGGAATCGCTGGGCGAAGTGATCCGGCACTACCTCACGAGGGCGCTCGAAGAAGCGCACGGCAACAAGACCAAGGCGGCTGCCCTGATCGGCTTTGCGCACTATCAAACGCTCACCAATTGGGCGAAGAAGCACGGGGTGGAATTGTGATGGAACGAATCCTGCTCAGAGCGCCGGTATGTCACACGGCGAGGTCCCCTTCATGAAGTCGCTGAACTTCGAGTTCTTGCGCGCGAAGCGGCCTGTCCTTGCCGACCTTGGCGGGTTTGCCGAGCAGTACGCGCACTCGGATCCGCAAGCATCGCTAACCAAGCAACGGGCGCTCATCGAGAACATCGTGGTGGCGGTCTACGCAGCGTACCGCCTTCAGCCACCGCTCTCGGACAATCTCAACGATCTCATGGGCGCCGAGCCGTTTCGGCAGTCTGTCCCAGAGGTCGTGCAGAACAAGCTGCACATCGTGCGCAAGGCCGGAAACGCGGCCGTCCATCAGCGCCATCCGATCGCGAGCCAGCAGGCGCTCGATTGCCTGTACGAGCTGTTCGACGCGGCTCGCTGGTTCTACCTGAAAGTAGACGGCGGGAAACGGGACGACACGCCGACGTACACGCGACCGGAACCGTCGGGGGCGACGAACGGCAAAGCGAAAGAAGCGCTTGAGAAGCTTCGCCTAGCCGAGGCGAAATATGAATCGGTGCTGACAGCACTAGAGGAGGAGACCAAGAAACGGCTTGAAGCCGAGCGGGCCGCTGCCGTGCACGCGACAGAACTCACTCCGCTCAAAGAAGACGGGCAGAAGGTCGCGACCTTCCTCCAATTTAACGAAGAAACCACGCGGCGGCGGCTGATCGATCAGGCCCTGCTGGCGGCCGGCTGGAACGTCGGCGAGGCGGGCAAGAACACGGATCAGGTCAAGCAAGAACTCCCGCTCTCGGGCCTGCGCAGCACCAAATCCGGCGACGGGCGCGCCGACTACGTCCTGTACGGCGACGACGGCAAGCCGCTCGCAGTTGTCGAAGCCAAGCGCACCGCCAAGGATGTCAAGGAAGGCGCAGAACAGGCTCGTGAGTACGCCGACGCACTGGAGAAGGGGACCGGGGTGCGCCCGGTCATCTTCTTCACGAACGGCGCCGACACGTTCTTGTGGGACGACGCGCAGAGCTATCCGTGGCGCAAGGTCTACGGGTTCTACTCGAAGGACAGTCTCGAATACCTCACCCATCAGCGAGCTAACAAGACCGCCCTGGCAACGGTCGAGCCGAGCCTGGCCATTGCCAATCGGCTTTATCAGCTCGAAGCGGTCAAGCGAGTCTGCGAGCGTTTCTCAAGCAAGTTCCGCAAGGCGCTGCTCGTGCAGGCCACCGGCACTGGCAAGACGCGCGTTGCCATCTCGCTGTGCGATGTGTTGATGCGAGCCGGCTGGGTTAAGCGGATCCTATTTCTTTGCGATCGACGAGAGCTGCGCAAGCAGGCTGACCGCGTCTTCAAAGAGTTCATGCCCGGCGAGCCGCGCATCATCGTCGACAGCAATACCTCGAGCGATCGTAGCAAGCGCATCTACCTCGCTACCTATCCGGCGATGATGCAGTGCTTCGAAGACTTCGACGTCGGCTTCTTCGATCTGATCATCGCCGACGAGTCGCACCGCAGCGTGTACAAGAAGTTTCGAACCATTTTTCAGCACTTCGACGCGCTAGAGGTGGGGCTAACCGCAACGCCCGTGCGCTTCATCGAACGCAATACGTACGGCCTATTCGGCTGCGAGGACCGCGACCCCACTTCGCATTTTAGCTTCGAAGATGCCATCAACGCCAAGCCATCGTTCCTTGTTCCGTTTCGTGTGATGGCGGTGAGTACTCAGTTTAGTCGAGGTGGCTTTCGGTACGCGCAGATGAACCCCGAGCAGCAAACCCAGCTTGAGGATCAGGAGCCGCTCGCCGAGCAGGTCGACTACGAGAGTCAGGATATCGACAAACACTTCTTCAACCGGGACACGACCCGCCTGATCTGGCGCTCGCTCATGGAGAACGGCATTCGCGAGGCCACCGGGAGTCACGTCGGTAAAACCATCGTCTTCGCTCGAAGCCATGTGCACGCGGTGCACCTCGCGGACGTGTTCAGCGAGATCTATCCCCAATATGGCTCGGCGTTCTGCCGCGTCATCGACAACAAGGAGCCCAAGGCCGACCAGCTCATCGACGATTTCAAGAACCCCGAGAACGAGCTGACGATCGCGATCTCGGTCGACATGCTCGACACCGGTATCGATGTCCCTGAGGTCGTGAACCTTGTCTTCGCTAAGCCGGTCAAGTCGTACGTCAAATTCTGGCAGATGATTGGACGTGGCACGCGGCTCCGGAAAGACCTGTTCGGCGCCGGTCGCGACAAGACGGAGTTCCTGATCTTTGACCACTGGTCGAACTTCTGGTTCTTTGACGAAGAATACAAGGAGAAGCAGCCCTCGCCCCAAAAGTCGCTGCTTCAGCACATCTTTGAGGCGCGCATTGAGCTTGCCCAGGCAGCGCTCGATAAGATGGATCAAGACGTCTTTCAGGGCGTCGCTGGGCTAATCATTGGCGACGTTCGCGCGGTGAGAGACACCAACGCGATTGACGCGCGCGACAAATGGCGCGAGCTCGAAATGCTCGCTGACGGGGAGCGAGTGCATCACTTCGCGGCGGCAACGCAGGCCGACTTGCTCTCGATCGCCGCCCCGCTGCAGCATCTTCGAAGCATCCGCGGGGACGAGGACGCTTATCGTTTCGATCTGCTGATGACGCGCCTGGAACTTGAGCTTGTCCGAGGCGGTCCCGATGCACCCAAGGTCCAGGATCTGCGCGCGCGCGTGGAGGAGGCCGTTGAGCTGCTCGCGAAGAACCAGAACCCCGTGAAAGCCAAGGCTGACTCCATCAAGCAGGTGAGGAGCAAAGAATTCTGGGCCACCGTGCAGGTCCACGAGCTCGAGGGCATTCGTCGCGAGCTGCGCGGGATCATGAAATATCAGCAATTCGCGCCGACGACCCGGGTCGCCCCCCAGGTCTTCGATGTGACCGATACTGAGTTTACCGCCGAAGCCTACATCCCGCGACTCGAGGGTTTGGATCTCGTGGAGTACAAGCGCCGCGTCGAGGCGGTACTCCACGGACATTTTGCTGAAAATCCGGTCCTCCAGCGCATCCGCGCCGGCAAGGCCGTGCGCGACGACGAGCTCGAAGACTTGGCCAAGCTGGTCCTGGAGGTCGACGACAAGGCCAACGTGAAGCACCTAGCCGGGCACGACCCCGAAACGCGGCGCTCACTGCTCGCGGTGTTTCGCGGTCTGGTGGGTCTGGATGCCGCGGCGGTTGAGCAAACCTTCATGGCCTTCGTGCACAAGCACCCGCGCCTGTCATCGCAGCAGCTGCGCTTCCTGCAGGTGCTCCAAAACTACATCGCCCAAAACGGTGGCATCGAGATCGAGCGCCTGTACGAGCCACCGTTCACGACCATCCACGCCGAGAGCATGGACGGTATCTTCACTGACCCCACGGATGTGGATGAGCTACTAGCCATCCTCAGCATCTTCGAACCTAGACGCGCCAGCCCGAGCGAGCGCCCGCCCACAAGCCAAGCACTATGAGCACACTGACGACCCAACAGAAGAGCGACATCGACAAGCTCTGGACCGAGTTCTGGACCGGCGGGATCACCAATCCCCTCACCGTCATCGAGCAAATCTCGTTCTTGATGTTCTCGCGACTCCTCGACGTGATGGAGACCACCGGCGAGCGTCGTGCCGAACGCACCAAGAAGCCGTTCAAGGGCCGTTTCAGCGGTCCCGAAGACAAACGGCGCTGGAAGAACTTCAAGCACCTCCCCGCCACGGTCACCGATTCCGATCGGAAGCAAAAGCGCCAGAGCATGCTCGAAGTGGTGCGCGACGACGTGTTTCCGCACTTCCGCAAGCTAAACGGCGGGACCACGTTCGGCGAGTACATGCAGGACGCGCAGCTAATGGTGCAAAAGCCGAGCCTACTGGTCTCGGCCGTGAACATGATCGACAAGCTGCCGATCACCGAGGGCGATGCCAAGGGCGATCTCTACGAGTACTTACTCAGCAAGCTAACGACCGCAGGCATCAACGGCCAGTTCCGCACGCCGCGCCACGTAATTCGCTTCATGGTGGAGATGCTCGACCCGAAGCCGACGGAGACGATAGCCGACCCGGCGTGTGGCACAGCCGGCTTTCTCGTTGGAGCCATGCAGTACCTGCTGGAGACGCACACCTCGGCCAAGGGTAGAGTCAAAGGCGAAAACGGCGAGACCATCTACACAGGTGACCAGCTTGAGCCCTATCGCAAGCACATCCAGAGCGACATGTTCCACGGCTTCGACTTCGATGCGACCATGCTCCGCATCGCGTCGATGAACTTGATGCTGCACGGTGTCGACAACCCTGACATCCACTACCAGGACACGCTTTCGAACTCGTTCCCCGAGAAGTTCCCGAAACAGGCGAGCGGCGGCTTCGACGTCATTTTGGCCAACCCTCCATTCAAGGGCAGCCTCGATGAGGGCGACGTGCACCCGACGCTCACGCAGGCGGTGAAGACCAAGAAGACCGAGCTGCTCTTCCTAGCATTGATTCTGCGAATGCTTAAGAAGGGAGGCCGAAGCGCGACCATCGTTCCGGACGGCGTCTTGTTCGGTTCGTCAAAGGCGCACACGGCACTGCGAACGCTACTCGTGAAGGACAATCAGCTCGAGGCCGTGATATCGCTCCCCTCCGGCGTCTTCAAGCCCTACGCTGGCGTGTCGACCGCGATCGTGGTTTTCTCGAGGGGTGGGAAGACAGACCACGTATTCTTTTACGACGTGGGAGCGGACGGCTACTCGCTCGACGATAAACGGGCTCCCATCGAGGAAAACGACTTGCCAGATGCGCTCGCGCGTTGGCGGAAGAAGAGTCTGAAGAAGGACACAGATCGGACCGCCAAACACTTCATGGTGCCGCTGAAGGAGCTTGAGGCCAAAGACTTTGACCTCTCCATCAACAGCTACAGGGAAGCAAAACATGAAGTCCCCCAATACGAGGCACCGCAAAACGTCATCGCTAGGATGCGCGCCTTGGAGACTGAGATCGCGCGGGAGCTGAGTGACCTGGAGACCATGTTGTGAGCCCCATACGGCATGTGCGCCTTGGTGATATCGCGCGCGAAATAGTGGCGAAATCGGACGAACAAGACCTACCCGTGTATTCCGTGACCAAACACGCGGGTTTCGTCCCGAGCCTTGAGTTTTTTACAAAGCAGGTCTTCAGCAGGGATACATCGGGGTACAAGCTTGTGCGACGCAATCAATTTGCGTACGCAACAATCCACCTTGACGAGGGTTCGCTCGGTCTGCTCACGTCGACTGACGCGGCTCTCATAAGCCCGATGTACACCGTGTTTGAGGCCGACGCCGAGCGAGTTCACCCCTCCTATTTGTATCGCGTCTTGAAGGCGCCACAAATGCTCGGCATCTATTCCCGGTTGGGCAAAGGCACCGTGCATCGCCGGAAGGCGATCTCTTTCGAACGCCTGGCATCATTGTCCGTACCGCTACCAGGACTAGGACAACAGAAGCATATCGCTGATATCATCGAGCGTGCCGATCGCATTCGCCGGAGCCGAAAAGAGGGGCTATTTCTCGCTGAGGAACTCCTACGTTCCGCGTTCTTGGACATGTTCGGAGACCCCATGACGAACCCGAAAGGCTGGGAACTGAAGCGGCTCGCGCAGCTCGGACGAATTACTACAGGAAACACGCCGCCTCGAGCCGCGCCACAGTATTTCGGCGACGATATCGAGTGGATCAAGTCGGACAACATCAACACACCGAGTCACTATCTCAGTCGCGCGACCGAGGGACTGTCAGCAGAGGGCCGCAAGATCGGTAGGACGGCACCGGCAGGAAGCACCCTTATGACCTGTATCGCGGGAAGTCCCGACTGCATCGGAAATGTTGCACTTGCGGATAGAGAGGTGGCATTCAATCAACAAATCAATGCCGTGACTCCCTATGAAGGCGTTGACTGCCGTTTTCTGTACGTCCTACTCTTGGTGGGAAAACAACTAGTGCAAGCAGCTTCCACGAACAGCATGAAAGGCATGGTCAGTAAAGGGAAGCTTGAGGATGTTAAAGTGCCTTCACCTCCACCAACTATACAAGAGCGATTCGGGAACGTTTTCGATCACGTGTTACGACTTAGTCGACGCCACGAGAGAGCGTACAATGACGCCAATGCACTCTTCGAGGCTACGGTGCAACGTGCGTTCTCAGCATCCCTGACCGGCACACCAGCGCCATGCTGACTGCGCTAGAACTGGAGAACTTCAAGGGGATTGCAGGACGACAACGGATCGACCTAGCGCCGCTGACGCTGCTGTTTGGGGCGAACAGCGCGGGGAAGAGTACCATCCTGCAGGCGCTGCTCTACCTGCATGAACTGGTCGAACGCGGCTCGGCAGATGTCGACCGAACCGAGCTGGGTGGCAGCGTTCTAGAGCTCGGCGGTTTCGTCCGCCTTGTACACAAGCACGAGGTCGAGCGACCGATCATCTTGCGCGCGGAGTTCGCTACCCCGGGAGGACTGGAACGTTTCGGCCGGGATCTCACCGACTTCATCCTTCCCGACCTCGACGATGAAGTGGATAGCGCGTGGCTAGAAGTCACGATTCGCTTCCGAACGACGCCGACCTTTCGGGGTCCAATTGTAGACGCAGCAACCGTCGGTGTGAACGGCCATGACGAACCACTTGTGTGGCTGGCAACCGGTTCTTCGCTACGCGATGGGGAACCACTCTTCGTGCGTGTAAATGTGAAGCACCCGATCTTCGGTGAGACAGCCGCCGGCGCGATAGACGAGTGGACGCGCGTCGCGGTGTCGCGCGGCGGACAGCTTTCCCTTATCGAGGAAGGCGGTCCCGACGTTCCGGACCAACTTGCCGCCGCGGACGACCCGTCATTGCCGGTCTTCGCACTGTCAAGTTCGCTGAGGTCAGCACTGCCTTCGCTGAGAGAACCTCTACGCGTGCTCATGCCGGGCGGCGACGAACCGACACATCGGGAAGAGCATGTCGTCGAGGAGGTGCGCACATTTCTTGAGATGATCGTGCTCGGAACGACTTCGCAGCTTGCGTCATTCCTGCGGGATGCTCTTTACATCGGCCCGCTTCGCACCATTCCCCCACGCGGGTCGTTGTACGAGCGCCGCGGGCGGGCGACTAGCTGGGCGGATGGCTTGGCCGCTTGGGACTTGCTGCTCGCAGACAGGCTTACTCTGGTTGAGCGCACCAATAATTGGCTGCGCAGACTAGGTGCGGGGTGTCAGGTTACTGTGCAGCAGTTGTTCGATCGCGGTGCAGAGGCCGAAGAGATTTCGGAAGGACACATCGACAAAACTGTCCGGCGTCTGCTTCTCGAAACGGGCGGTGGATCCTTGGTACTCCCCTCCGAGGTGGGCGCTGGAATTTCCCAAGTCATCCCAGTCATCGTCGCCGCACTGGAGGGGCGCATCGGGCTCACGCTCATCGAGCAACCTGAGATTCACGTTCATCCTGCCGTGCAGGTTGGCCTCGGGGATCTACTTATCGACGCTGCCACACGCGAAGGAAGCCGCCGCCTCCTTCTCGTCGAAACCCACAGTGAGCATCTGCTGCTCCGCCTAATGAAACGAATGCGCGAAACGGCGGATGACGGGCTGCCGGAGGGTGCCCGCGCGGTGCGACCAAAAGACGTGTCTATCATGATCGTTGAGAAGGACGGCTCCCGGAGCATCGTCCGGCAGATGCCCCTCAACGAACGCGGCGAACTCGTGAAGGCATGGCCTGGTGGATTTTTCGAGGAAGGCCTAAAGGAAGTTTTCTGATGCCTCTACTCGCCGAATACGCTTTGACGCCAGACGTGTTCGACATCACGTCCTATACAAACGAAGAGGTCTGTGGACTTCATCTGCAGCTTTTAAAGGAGGTGCTACTGCAGGAAGGGCTCGTCCGCGATCTCCGTGATGGCGCATGGGCCAAGTGCTTCGGTAAAGCGGGTCGGCCGTGGCACATGCGCGGCAAGGAGCTCCTGAAGAAGCTTGCCACGCAAAAGCGCATGGTGTTGGCGACGTCCGCGCGCCAGAGTGAGCCTACAAACGATGCTGAGTGGTGCGACGAGGCACTTGCCAGCCACGGCAGGCAGCAACTCAACGGAATTTTCGTAACGGATGCGACCGCGGCGCCCCACATTGGGAAGGGCATCGTTAGCTCGGTATCTAAACTCTCAGGCGCGAGCTGGTGGACCGCTCGAAGCCCTTCGGTAAGGCTAAGGAGAACGCACTCAGACTACGCAACAGCGCTCGATCTCGTAATACGGCACGCGAACTCCCTGATTCTGGTCGATCCGCACATGGATCCAACGGACACGCACCAATACGGCGATCTCGTTCGCATTCTTGAGAATCTCCGGCATCGATCGGCCAAACCGTTGGTTGAATTGCACCGTGCCGCTTGGTACGGGGGCGGGAGCGACAAACGCGCGCAGATTCCACAGGTAGTAGGCGCCCTAACGCCCCGACTGTCCTCAATCGCGAAGCTCGCCGGAGTCTCGTTCGATATATTTCTCTGGGACGAAATTCACGATCGCTATCTCATCAGCGATCTTATCGGCATCAGTCTCCCATATGGCTTCGCGACGACCGCCGCCCCGAATGCGACGACCACATGGACCCGCCTCGGCCGTGCTGATCGTGATTTGGTACAACGAGACTTCGATCCCGCGTACAGGGTGCCACGTCATAGGTTTAGAATCGGTTGATCGCGCAGACGGCGCCCTGGGTACCACGTCACACTAACCGTCCACTGGTCCAATGCTAGGCGAGCTGCATTTCGAGCCTTGTTGATGCTGTGATGTCCTGATGCCGCTTGACGGCTTGGCCCGTTTTTAACAGGGGGCTACATCACACCTCGAGCAGTGTTGCTAACTCATCCGCAGTGGTCCCGACGCTCGGGCAATGTCGACCGCCCGTGAGATTCCCAACCTTCTGAGCGAGCTGCCGCGCATGATGACCAAACAGCGCGTCCTCTGTGTAGAAGACGTTGACTCGGCGCAGCGCTCCAGCGTGATCCGCATCGAGCACGATCCCTTGCGTTGGTAAATCCTTGTCGTTGAACTTCCGTTGGAGCTCAAGTAACAAGGCCTCGTATGAAATGCTAGCGGTGAGCGGCGTCTTTTGAGACCAAGCCTGGATCGCGGTGTCGATAATGGCGACCTGCACGTTCGCATCAAGGGCTTGATTCTTGTTCAACGCTGCGATGACGGCCTTCGGCATCGACCGAAGGCCGAGCTTCGCCTGTTGGGCCGGCCAATCCGCGAGCAGAGCGAACGTATTGACCGTGAGATCTAGCGACATCGGGGACGAGAACGTTGAGTCCAAAGCTGCCGTAACATCTAGCGCGCCGTACGCGGCGGCGATCGTCGCGCGTTCCTTGTTGAGTCGATCAAAATGTTTCTTGTCAAACTTCTGCGCGCTCGCTCTCAGCTGCTCGGTCTCGGCCTCGATTTCATCGGCGGACATCTCGTCAAGTTCGGCAAAGACATTGTCGCGCGTGGTCTGCCAACCTTTGGCCGCCGACAGTATGCGATCGACCCATCCGTTTGGATCTGCTCCGAATCGAGCGTGAAGCAGACGATTCTGTAGCTTCAGACGCCGAACGTCGTCAGCCGCTGCGGCTTCAGCAGGGGCTCCCACAGCGAGCAACGCGAGGGTCGCGAGCCAAGTTCTCGCCTGCTCCTCAGTCGCCCGGTTGATGAAGTATCTCGTTCGAATGCATGAGGGACTTACAGCCGCGAGAAAGTCGAAGAATTCCGTCACAACCTCGAGCTCGTAACCGTACCAGACTCGCTTGTAGTCCACGACTTCGAGCATCGAACGCGCCAGGTCGCGTCGCCGCCGATCCTCAGTCGTGAGCATTGTCTCGAGAACATGCGTTGGCCCGATCCACACCAGCCCCTTGTCTGCTGCCCGCGCGGCAACCAGGATCTTTCCGACTTTCGACGATCGCCAGTCACCGTTGCCCTCGTCGAGCATGTGGCCGTAGACGTTCTGATCCAGGTACACGCACTTGGGCTGCCCATTCGCCATTGCCGAAACAATCGCGCTACTATCCAACTTGTGCAAGCGGTCAGATCGCACGTTGTCGGCGCGGGCTGGGTTTGACGAACCAGATGTTGTGAGCGTGCACCGCGATCCGCGGATAGACGGTGAAGAGCGCCAGTCGGCGTAGATCGCCGTTCACCGATGACCGGCAGGTAGCTGGGCCGGATCGGGGGGCGTGGGCTACGAAGCGCGACCGCCAAAATTAGTGAAGGCCCGGGAGCTGCAACTCACGAGCCTTCTGGATCTCCGTTTTGCCGTCGGAGGACTGCACCTTCATCACGGCCTGAGCTCCATGTCCAGTAATCGGCGGTTCGGAGTTCGTGCCGTCGGACACTTTTCGGGTTGTTACGTGCGCCCGCTGTCGATCTCAACTTCGACTTTGTGCTCGGTGTGATCGGGGACGGCGTTTCTGCCGCCTGTGCGCCCCAGAGCAGCGTCGCGACTCCGTCCGACGCGCTGGTGTTGGCGGTCACTCAGAAGGGCGTGAATCTGGGCGCGTCTCGTTGGGCTTGAGCGCCTTTTTGGCCGCGGCGCGTTCTTTGGCTTCTTTGGCGCGGTAGCTCTGGCCCTCGATGTGCAGGA
>Ga0164309_10000429_pt1 | contig 23060 bp, 22 predicted proteins | sample Whisoiple_247_MG_FD_109984 | JGI IMG/M metagenome (GOLD analysis project Ga0164309, IMG submission 109984) | Soil microbial communities amended with fresh organic matter from upstate New York, USA - Whitman soil sample_247_MG | ecosystem: Environmental > Terrestrial > Soil > Unclassified >...
GAGCCTGTTCACCAGCCGGTGCGCTATCCATGCACAGTCGGTCCGCCAAACTTCTTCCATTCGTTGAGTCCACCTTGGATATGACAGGCGGACTTCAGACCGGCGTCCTGCGCCGTCTGCACGGCCATGGCGGAGCGCTCGCCGTAAGCGCAGTAGAACATAACCCGGCTCCCGGTCGTCCTGGCCAGCCGATGAAGCATGCCGCCGGGCTGCAGACTATTCCGCAAATCTGCATATGGCGCATGAATGGAACCTGGAATGAGACCGTGCTTGGCCCGCTCTCCGGCCTCGCGAAGATCAACCAGCAAGATATCTCCGGCCTGCAAAAGCCGAGCGGCATCGGTCGCGGCGATGGTCCAGCCACGGCGTGCAAGCCCGGCCTGCGCCAAACCAACCTTCATATTGGCGGGGACGGCAACGTCCATCATCTTTGGATTGGGCAAGTTGAGACTGTTCATCAGCGCGACATATTCGTCGACCGATTTAACCTGCAGACGCGGATTGCAGGCCTTCTCTTCGCCGATCGTACTGACGGTGTCCCCTTTGTAATCATGCGCCGGATATACGAGCGTCTGATCGGGAAGCTTCAAGAGACGTCCGAAAATCGATTCATATTGTGCGCGCGGATCGCCATTCTGGAAATCGGTCCGGCCGGTGCCGCGGATCAGCAACGTATCCCCGGTAAAGACGCGGTCGGCCATCGTGAAACTGTAGGAATCGTCGGTATGACCGGGCGTATAGATGACGTCGAGATCCACCCCCTCAATCTCTATTTTGTCGCCATCTTCCACTCGCATCGAGCCGACGTCAGCCTTGGTATGCTCGCCCATGACCGTAATGCAGTGCGTACGATCCCGCAGCTCGGCGAGACCGGTGACGTGATCGGCGTGAAGGTGGGTATCGACCGCTTTCACCAGCCTCAGGTCGAGTTCCCGCAAGAGCTGAATGTAACGATCGACCTTCTCCAGCACGGGGTCGATGATGAGGGCTTCGCCTCCAGGGCGGCTCGCCAGGAGATAGCTGTAGGTGCCGGAGACGCTGTCGAACATTTGGCGAAAAAGCATACAAGTCCTCCACCACGGCCGCGGTGACGGCAGGCTCTCTTTGCTCGCTTATGATGAGTGTGCGGCCAATCGCCTCCGCCGTCAAACCCTCGGCACCGACGGCGTTTTGTCCTGGGATTGCGTCGGAACGGCCGAATCAGATCGAGAGCCGCCACGAGAAGTCCAACGAGGACCCTCCGTTCGAGACGCCGCTTCGCGGCTCCTCAGGATGAGGGGTGGTTTAATCCCTCACCTGCCCGCTACCGCGCACGCGGTATTTGAACGCGGTCAATTGCTCGATGCCGACCGGCCCGCGCGCATGCATACGCCCGGTGGCGATGCCGATCTCGGCACCGAAGCCGAATTCGCCGCCATCGGCAAATTGCGTCGAAGCATTGTGCAGGACGATTGCGGAATCGACCTCGCTTAGGAAGCGCTCGGCCGCCGCTTTATCCTCGGTGATGATGCAATCGGTATGATGCGAGCCGTAGGTCTCGATATGCTCGATCGCGCCATCGAGCCCGTCGACGACACGGACCGCGACGATCGCATCGAGATATTCCGTGCGCCAATCCGCGTCGGTCGCGGGCACGACAAGCGGATCGACATCCAGAGTCTCCTCGTCGCCGCGGACCGCGCAGCCCGCTTCGAGCAACAGTTTCACCAGCGGCGCGAGATGCGTCGCCGCGCATGCTTTGTCGATCAATAACGTTTCGGCGGCGCCGCAAATGCCGGTGCGCCGCATTTTCGAATTCAGGACGATCGTCTTCGCCATTTCGAGATCGGCGGCGCGATCGACAAAAATGTGCACGATCCCCTCAAGATGCGCGAAGACCGGAATGCGCGCTTCGTTCTGCACGCGCGAGACGAGGCTCTTGCCGCCGCGCGGCACGAGTACGTCGATCGTGCCTTCAAGTCCCGTCAGCATGGCGCCGACGGCGGCGCGGTCGCGCGTCGGCACAAGCTGGATTGCGTCCTCGGGTAGGCCAGCGGCGCGTAGTCCCATTGCCATCGCGCCGCGGATCGCCATGGCGGATTCAAAACTGTCGGAGCCGGCGCGCAAGATCGTCGCATTGCCGGCCTTCAGGCACAGCGCGCCCGCGTCTGCGGTGACGTTGGGGCGGCTCTCGAAAATGACGCCGATGACGCCGAGCGGCGTCGCGACTCGCTCGATGACGAGGCCGTTCGGCCGGGTGAACGAGGCAAGGACGCGGCCGACGGGATCGGGCAGGGCGGCGATATCCTCGACGGCTTGCGCGATCGACTCCACGCCCGCCACCGTCAGCATCAGCCGGTCGAGGAAGGCGGCCGTCTGACCGCGCGTGTTAGCCGCGGCGAGATCGACGGCATTGGCCGAGAGGATGTCGTCCTTGGTGGCGCGGATTGCCGCCGCCACGGAGCGCAGCCCTGCAGTCTTTTGTTCGGCGCTGGCAAGCCCGACCACCCGCTGCGCAGCACGCGCGCGCCGGCCAAGCTCGGTGAGCATCGGCATAAGCTCGATTCGCTCGGCTTCGGCGGCTTCATCGGTGACGAGGGCGAGGCTCATGGGAGGCAACTTCAGCTCAACTTGGCGCTTCTCTTAGCATGCCGGCAAAGCGCCACACCATAGGAGCGCCTGGGACGCAGCTATGCCGCAAATCCTGATCGGCACGTCGGGATGGCATTATGCCTCCTGGTGGGGCCCGTTCTTCCCGCAGGAGGTGAAGAAGAAAGACGCGCTGCAGTACTATGCAACGCGCTTCCGCACGGCGGAACTCAACGCGCCGTTCTACCGCACGCCAACGATCGAGGCGGTGCGAGGCTGGCGCAACAATACGCCCGACGATTTCGTTTTCGCCTGGAAGGCGTCGAAATTCATCACGCATTGGAAGCGCCTCACCGAGCGTTGCGACAATAGCCTGGAGTTGCTCGAGGAGCGTCTCTTCTATCTCGGCGACAAGCTCGGACCAATTTTGTTTCAGCTGCCACCGCAATTTCACGCCAATCGCGAGCGGCTCGCGGCCTTTTTAAAAATGCTGAATTGCAAGCGGCGTTACACCTTCGAATTTCGCCACGCGAGCTGGTACGAAACACCCATTCTCGATCTGTTGCGCGACAACGACATCGCGCTTTGCCTGTCCGATCACGCCGATGCGCCGGCACCTTGGGAAGTGACGGCGAGCTTCGTCTACATTCGTGGGCACGGGCCGAGCGGGCGATATCACGGCACGTATTCCGATGAGACATTGAAGAAATGGGCGCGCGATGCGCGGCGCTGGAAAAGCCAAGGCCGCCACGTCTTCTGCTATTTCGACAACGACGTTAAAAGCGCAGCGCCGCTCGACGCGAAGCGGCTGATTAGATTTATCGGTTAATCAGCGGGGCTGTCATTGCGAGGACCCCGGATTTAATCCGGGGGACGAAGCAATCTATGCGTGCCGCTGCTCCCGGATTGCTTCGCTGCGCTCGCAATGACGCCACGATGCTTAATTGCGTTCTTTCACGCTCCCCGCCAGCACCAGATCATCGCGATGGATCATTTCCGTGCGGCCGCCGAAGCCAAGAATAGAGACAATGTCGGCGGATGATTTGCCCGCTATTTTCGCGGCATCGTCCGCGTCGTAGGCCGACAAGCCACGCGCAACTTCCGCGCCATCGGGCCCGCGCACCGCAATCGCGTCGCCGCGGCTGAACCCGCCGTCAACGCCTTTTACGCCCGCCGGCAATAAGCTCTTGCCGCGCTTCAACGCGGCAACCGCACCGGCATCGATCGTCACACTGCCTTTCGTCTCTAGCGCACCGGCAATCCAAGTCTTGCGGGCGCGCGCCGGCGTTGAGGGGGTTGCAAACCAGGTACAGCGGCCGCCCTTGGCGATCACCTTCAGCGGATGATCAACGAGCCCCGACGCGATCACCATGCGGGTGCCGCCTTGCGTCGCGATTTTTGCCGCCTCGATTTTCGTGCGCATGCCGCCGCGCGACAGTTCGGAGCCGGCGTCGCCGGCCATGGACTCGATCTCCGGCGTGATGCGCTCAACGAGCGGGATTAACTTTGCATCGGGATTATCGGCGGGCGGTGCCGTGTAGAGTCCATCTATATCCGAGAGCAGCACCAGTAGATCGGCGCCGACCATTGCGGCGACGCGCGCGGCGAGACGGTCGTTGTCGCCATAGCGGATTTCGCTCGTCGCCACCGTGTCGTTCTCGTTGATGACCGGCACGGCGCGCCTGTCGAGCAGCCGCCCGATCGTCGCGCGTGCGTTGAGATAACGCCGGCGCTCTTCGGTATCGCCGAGCGTCACCAAAATCTGTCCGGCGACGATGCCGTGCTGATGAAACATCTCGGCCCAGATGCGCGCGAGGGCGATCTGCCCGACCGCCGCCGCCGCCTGGCTGTCTTCCAGCTTCAACGCGCCTTTCGGCAGGCCGAGCACGCTGCGGCCAAGCGCGATCGCACCGGAGGAGACGACGAGAATATCGGCCCCGCCGCGATGCAGATCGGCGAGATCGCTGACGAGCGCGGCGAGCCAGTCGCGCCGCACGTCCTGCGCGTCCTGGTCGACGAGCAGCGACGAGCCGACTTTTATTGTGATGCGGCGGAAGGAGAAAAGCGGCTGCATTAGGGTGTCCAGGCCGGTGCTTGCTGCGCCTGCGTCTTGTTCGCTTTCGTCTCGTCCATGACCGCGGTCACGGCCCGCAACGCCTCCGTCACCCACGCGCCCGTCGCCGCCGACAGAAGCAGCGGCTTGCGTTTGGCGGTGCGCCTCAGGCGTTCCGATTGCGCCTTCAGTGTCTTGGCATCGGCCGCGTCGATTTTCGACAAGGCGACGATCTCCGGCTTCTCGGCCAAGCCGGCGCCGTACGCCTCAAGCTCACGCCGCACCGTCTTGTAGGCTTTGCCCGCATGCTCACCCGTCGCATCGACCAGATGCAGCAGCACGCGGCAGCGCTCGATGTGTCCCAGGAAACGGTCGCCCAGCCCGGCGCCTTCATGTGCGCCTTCGATCAGGCCGGGAATGTCGGCGAGGACGAATTCGCGCCCGTCGATCGCCACGACGCCCAGGCCCGGATCGAGCGTCGTGAAGGGGTAGTCGGCAATCTTCGGTTTGGCCGCGGAGACCGTCGCCAGGAAGGTTGACTTCCCCGCATTCGGCAGCCCCACCAACCCAGCGTCCGCGATCAGCTTCAGCCTGAGCCAGATCGTGCGCTCCTCGCCCTCCTGGCCGGGATTGGCGCGGCGCGGCGCGCGGTTCGTCGAGGACTTAAAATGTGCGTTACCAAAACCACCATTACCACCACGCGCGATGACGACGCGCTGGCCAACCTCGGTCAGGTCGGCGATCAGCGTCTCGCCGTCCTCCTCGAAGACCTGGGTCCCCGCCGGCACCCGCAGCACCGCGTCCGCCCCGCGCGCGCCGGCGCGGTTCTTGCCCATGCCGTGGCCGCCGGTCTTCGCCTTGAAATGCTGCTGGTAGCGGAAGTCGATCAGCGTGTTGAGGCCGTCGACGACTTCGACGACGACATCGCCGCCGCGGCCGCCATCGCCGCCGTCCGGCCCGCCGAACTCGATGAACTTCTCGCGCCGGAAGGAAAGCGCCCCTGCCCCGCCATTGCCGGAGCGGACGTAGACGCGAGCCTGATCGAGGAACTTCATCGCCTCCCTCCGGAGGCGGAGGATTTCGCGCCGACTACTCCGCCGCCTGCGGCGCCACCGGCACGATGGAGACCGCCGAGCGGCCCTTGCCGCGCGTCTTGAACTCGACCCGCCCGTCCACAAGCGCAAACAGCGTGTGGTCGGTGCCGACCCCGACATTGGCGCCGGCATGCCACTTGGTGCCGCGCTGGCGCACCAGGATGTTGCCCGAGATGACGCTCTCGCCGCCGAATTTCTTCACGCCGAGGCGGCGGCCCTTGGAATCGCGGCCGTTGCGCGAGGATCCGCCTGCTTTCTTGTGCGCCATTATTCCGCTCCCTTGGGGCTGGCCTTGGCCGCGGCCTTCCCGCCGCCGTCGATGCCGGTGATCTTGATCACCGTCAGGTCCTGCCTATGGCCGCGCTTGCGCTTGGAATTCTTGCGCCGGCGCTTCTTGAACGAGATGATCTTCGGGCCACGCTTGTGCTCGACGATCGTGCCGGTGACCGAGGCGCCCGCGAGCGCGTCCCCGCCGAGCTCGGTCGAGCCGTCGCGGGTCAGCATCAGCACCTCGCCGAACGTGACGCTCTCGCCGGGCTTGCCGGCAAGCGACATGACCGTAATCGTTTCTTCGGCGGCGACGCGATACTGCTTCCCGCCGGTCTTGATGACTGCGAACATCGTCTTTCCCGTGTTCAAGTCCGGCTCTCGCGCGGGAACGCGCCGGCCGGCTTTTTGGCAGTGGACCGAAATGGCGGCCCTACGCGAACGCGCGGGACCGAACGAAAATCGCGGCGAAACCGCCGCGATTGCTGGCGTTTCTCTAGTGGTTCGGGGCCGGGGTGTCAACGCGGGCCCCGGCACTCCTCACCCTGAGGAGCGCCGAAGGCGCGTCTCGAAGGGTGCGGCATTTGCGGCCAATATTCGCGGCGTCCTCGGCTGGGGCGGCCTCGATGTGGCGATGCCGATTTGGCGCGAGCTGCACGACAGCATGAAGATGCATCTCGCAATCGAGCGATTGGTTGAGGATGGCGACACGGTCGTTGCCCTTTTGAACGAGACGGGCCGGTTCAGTGCGCCGTTTCGTGGGCTTCCGGACAAAGCACCGACGGGAAAGACTTACGAGATCATCGCCATCGAGTGGTTCGAATTTAACGGCGGCAAAATCACGCGGCGCTGGGCGGCGCGGGACTCGGCCGCGATCACGCGGCAGGTGTGCGAGTAGAAGAGCCACGACGCGCGTCATTGCGAGGAGCGACAGCGACGAAGCAATCCAGGGGCAGATTTTACAACGCATCGAGCATTTGCCCTGGATTGCTTCGCTGCGCTCGCAATGACGTGCTGCATCCGCCCCTCACTCTGTCTCTAATCCTTGTCGTTAGCGCCCCTTCCCCCATTCGCAGTCGCCTGTTGGCGACTTCGACATCAACGTGCGCATGTCGGCAACAGCCGACATGCGATGGGGAAGGTGTCATTGCGAAGCAATGACGGATGAGGGTGAAGCAAAATTCAACGCCCCTCATCCGCCCTTCGCTGACGCGAAGGGCACCTTCTCCCGCAAGGGGAGAAGGAGCGCGCACTCCGCGCCGATCTACATCTTAAGCGCAGCTTCCCCGCCAAACACGAGCCGGCTATCGTCCCGCCATAAGGGACGGACATGCCAAACCAACATCTCGCACGCGGAATTTTGCTGGCGGCAATCGCGCTCGCCTTCGGCTTGGGCGCGCTTCGCTACAACATGGGCAGCCTCGTCCATGCGGGCCCCGGCCTGTTTCCGCTTCTGCTCAGCGGGCTGCTTCTCGTGCTCGCATTGATCACCATCGTGCAGTCGCGTTTCCTTGAGGCCGAGCCGCTCGATTTCAACCTCAAGAACATCGCGCTCATCATGCTTGCGCTCGGCGGCTTCGTCATCATTTCCAAGTACGTCGCGATGATATTCGGCATCGCCTTTCTAGTCTTCGTCGCCTCGCCGGCGGGGAGCTCGCATTCCTGGAAACGCAGTTTGCAGGTGACGGTGGCACTCATCGTTGTTGCCTTCATCTTCCAAAAGTTTCTCGGTCTCCATTTGAGGCTGATTTGATGGAGATGCTGCAGAACCTCGCCTTCGGCTTCGAGCACGCGCTGACGATCCAGAACCTCGCTTATTGCGCGCTCGGATGCGTGGTCGGGACCGTCATCGGTTTGTTGCCGGGCCTCGGGCCGCTCGCCACGATCAGCCTGCTCCTGCCGCTGACGTATTCGATCCCGACGGACAGTGCGCTCATCATGCTCGCCGGCATCTATTACGGCGCGCAATACGGCGACAGCGTCAGCGCGATCACGATGAAAATCCCGCATGCGAGCAGCATCGTCGCTTGCATCGACGGCTACCAGATGACGCTCAAAGGCAAGACCGGCCTCGCGCTGTTCACGGCGGGCGTCTCGAGCTTCATCGGCGGAACGGTCGCGATCGTCGTTCTCGCCTCTCTCGCGCCGACGCTCGGCCAGGTCGGGCTCCTGTTCGGCCCCGCCGATTATTGCGCGCTGATGTTGCTCGGCTTCATGTGCGTGAGCATTGTCACGACCGGCAGCCTCGTCAGCGGCCTGGCGATGTGCCTGATCGGCGTGCTCCTCGGCCAGATCGGCACCGACGTGGAGACGGGTGTCCAGCGTTTCACGTTCAACATTCATGCGCTGATCGACGGCGTCAGCCTGGTGAGCGTCGCGCTCGGCTGTTTCGGCATTGCCGAGATTGCCAAGAACCTCGATTCGCGCGAGGAACGCACACCGTTCAACGGCAAGATACATCTGATGCCGACTTGGGGCGAGTTCAAGCGCATCATTCCGAGCGCGTTGCGCGGCAGCGCGGTCGGCTCGCTCCTCGGCATTCTGCCCGGCGGCGGCCCGACGATCGCGCAGTTTGCTGCTTATGCCGTCGACAAGAAGGTCAGCAAGTACAGAGACGAGATCGGCTCCGGCTGCATCGAGGGCGTTGCCGGACAGGCCGCCGCCGACGAGGCCGCCGCGCGCACGAGCTTCATTCCATTGATGAGTCTGGGCATCCCTGAGAATGCCGTGATGGCGCTGATGATGGCGGCTTTCATCATCAAGGGCGTGCAGCCCGGACCGAATATGCTTTCCAAGCACCCCGATCTGTTCTGGGGTCTTGTCGCCAGCATGTGGATCGGCAATTGCTTCCTGTTGATCCTGAATGTGCCGCTCGTACGCTTCTGGCTGTCGGTGTTCAAGATTCCCTACAATGTGCTGTTCCCCTCGATTCTGTTCTTCTGTTGCATCGGTACTTACAGCGTCAACAACAATCTCGACGACGTTATAGTCACCGCGGCGTTCGGGTGTCTCGGATATATGTTCATGCGGCTCAGCATGGATCCCGCGCCGCTGATGCTGGGGTTCATTCTCGGGCCCATGCTCGAAGAATACTTTCGCCGCGCCATGATCTTGAGCCGCGGCAGCTTCGAAGTCTTCGTCACGCGGCCGATCAGCGCGACTTTGATTGCCGTGATGGTGCTCCTCGTCGCCGGGCAATTGTTCTTCACGGTGAGAGGCATTCGCGCCGGCCGGCGCTCGGATTTAGAGCCTGCTCAACCAGTTTGACGGCACCTACGCGCGATCACTCGATCTTCGCGCCGGAGAACTCGACGACCTTCTTCCACTTTGCGGTCTCGTCGACGATCACGCCGCCGAATTCCTGCGGCGACAGACGAAGCGGCGTCCCGCCGAGCTCGGCGAGCTTCTTCACCATCGCGGGATCGTCCAGAATCTCGTTCACTTCCTTGTTCAGCCGCGCGATCACTTCGGGCGGCGTGCGCTTCGGCACGCCGATACCGAACCAGGCGCTCGCCTCATAGCCCGGCACCGCTTCCGCAACCGTCGGCACGTCGGGGAGAGCCGGCGAACGTTCGCTCGTCGTGACGGCGAGCGCGCGCAGCGCCCCGGCGCGAACGTGGCCGATCGACGAGGGAAGATTGTCGAACAGCACGTCGGCATTGCCGGCAAGCAGATCCGTCAACGCGGGAGCTGCGCCGCGATAGGGGACGTGCACCATGTCAACGCCGGTCATCGCCTTGAAGAGCTCGCCGGACATGTGAACGGACGTGCCCAGGCCGGACGAGGCCATGTTCACCTTTCCCGGATTGGCCTTGCAGTACGCGATGAACTCGGCGACCGTTTTCGCCGGAACCTTCGGATTGACTTCCATGATGTTTGGCGACCGCGTGATGCCTGCGACCGGCGCGATGTCTTCCACAAAATTGAATGTCAGCTTCTTGTAGAGGCTGCCGTTGATGCCGTTGGCGGGATTGACCAGGAGAAGCGTGTGGCCATCGGGTTCGGCCGTCACGACGATTTCGGTCCCGATGTTATTGCCGGCGCCGGGACGGTTCTCGACGACCAGCTGCTGGCCGAGCCTTTTGCCGAGAGGGTTGGCGATCAATCGCGCCAAAACGTCCGTCGTGCCTCCCGGGGTGTACCCGACAATCCAGCGGATCGGTCGCGAGGGATAGGTCTCAGCGCGGGAAATTGCCGGGAAAGCAACGAGCGCGCCTGCGGCAATCACGGCTCGTCTCGACAGCGTAGCGCTCATTTTTCCTCCGCCCGCGAATTTTCGTTGCCCGGAATGTAGCTAGGCGAGCTCGACAATCAAAGACGTGCCGCTCGTTAGCGCACCTTCCCCCTTGATGGGGAAGGTGTCATTGCGAAGCAATGACGGATGAGGGTGAAGCAAATCAACGCACCCCTCATCCGACCCGCACTCACGCGCGGACCACCTTCTCCGCAAGGGGAGAAGGGCGCGCCCCCCACCCGTTCCCCATTGCCGCGCCCCGTGCCACAACGCCCCATGTCCCTCGACGTCATCGACCTGCGCTCGTTCTACGCCTCGGCCCTCGGCAAGGTGGCGCGCAGGTTCGTCTCGCGGCTTGTCAGGGCACGCTGGAAAAACTGCACCGGCCTCTCGATCATGGGGATCGGCTATGCCTGCCCCTATCTCGATCTCTTCGTGCCGGAGGCGGTCCGGGTGCTCGCGTTCATGCCGGCTGAGCAGGGCGTGGTGAACTGGCCCTCCTCGGGCCGCTCGGCCTCGGCGCTGGTCGAGGCGACTATGATGCCGCTGCCCAATGCCTGTATCGATCGCGTGCTCGTCGTCCACGCGCTCGAAAGCGGCGAGCATCCGCGCGAGCTTCTGGAGGAAATCTGGCGCATCCTCACGCCGGGCGGCCGCATGATCCTGATTGCGCCGAACCGCTCGGGCATCTGGGCGCGGATCGATACGACGCCGTTCGGGCAAGGCCAGCCCTATTCGCGCGGACAACTGCGCGAGCTCATGCGCGACACCCTGTTCTCGCCGACCTATTGGGGTGAGGCGCTCTACGTGCCGCCCTTCGCCGGGCGCTTTCTCCTGCGGCTTGCCGCCTTCTTCGAGCGGCTCGGCGGGCGCTTCTCGCTGCCCGGAGCGGGCGTGCATATCGTCGAGGCGACGAAGCAGGTCTATCGGCCGATCGGCGTCCGCCGCGCGGTGCGGCAGGTGGTGCGCCCGCTTGAGCCGGTGCTGGCACCGGTTCCGGCGGGGCTGACGCGTGCTGGCTTGCCGAGCGGCGGCGCCGAAGGCTAGCTTCCGCGCGCGGCCGGCCAGGCGCGCGAGACAATCAGCAAGACTTCGGGAGAGACACGAGATGAATGCAGGCGGACCTGTCGCGCAGCTGGCGAACCGCCTGCGGGCCGGCGAGAAACTGTTCATCGCCTGGTGCGGCATTCCCGAAGTGACGATCCCTGAGGCGCTGGTGCGCGACGGCTATGACGCCGCGCTGCTCGACATGCAGCACGGCGCCTATGATTTTTTGACCGCGGCGCGCGGCATTGCCCAGGTGGCGCTTGCCGGCAAGCCGACGCTCGTGCGCATTCCGGTGGGGCAGTTCGCCAATGCCTCGCGGCTCCTCGATTACGGCGCCGCGGGCATCGTCGCACCGATGGTGAATTCGCAGGACGATGCGCGCCGCTTCGCGAGCTTCGTCAAATTCCCGCCGATGGGCGACCGCAGCTGGGGCCCGCGCCACGCGCTGCCGCTGACGGAGATGGATGCGGCGACCTATCTCGCCAACGCCAACAGCCTGCATGTCGCGATCGCCATGATCGAGACGCGCCAGGCGCTCGGTGCGCTCGACGAGATATTGAGCGTGCCGGGATTGGATGGCGTTTTGGTCGGCCCGTCGGATCTGTCGATCGCGCTGACCAATGGCGCGACTGTCGATCCGCATCATGCCGAGGTCGAGAAGGCGCTCGATCACGTGCTGGCGCGCTGCAAGGAGCACAAGAAGATTCCCTGCCTCTTCTGCATCGATGGCAAGCGGGCGAAGGAGATGAGCGCGAAAGGCTTCCAATTGTGCTCGGTCTCGACCGATTCGATCAGCCTGCGCCTCGGCGCCAAAGCGGAACTCAACGCCGCGCGCGGCTAGCGCCAAGCATGAAGAAGCCGAAGCCTGTTAGTGAACTAAAGACGGCCGAGGCGAAAGCCGAGCACGATCGGCTCGGCCGCGAGATTTCCGAGCACGACAAGCGCTATTACCAGGACGACGCGCCTACCGTCTCCGATGCGCAGTACGATGCGCTGCGCCGCCGCTACGAGGAGATCGAGCGGGCCTTTCCCGATCTCTCGACGCCCGACTCGCTGACGCGCAAAGTCGGCGCCAAGCCGTCGGAGAAATTCAAGAAGGTGCGGCACAAAGTGCCGATGTTGTCGCTCGGCAATGTGTTTGCCGAGGAGGAGGTCGGCGAGTTCGTTGCGCGGGTGACGCGGTTTCTCGGCCTCGCCAAGCCGCCGGATTTCATCGCCGAGCCAAAAATCGACGGGCTCTCGTGCTCGCTGCGCTACGAGCACGGCGCGCTCGTGCAGGCGGCGACGCGCGGCGACGGCTACGAGGGCGAGGACGTCACCGCCAATATCCGCACGATTGGTGAGATTCCGCAGAAACTGAAAGGCGCCGCCGTTCCCGCGGTGCTGGAGGTGCGCGGCGAAGTCTACATGACTCACGCCGATTTCGCCGCGCTGAACGAGCGCCAGCGCGCCGCGGGGAAGCCTATTCTCGCCAATCCGCGCAACGGCGCGGCCGGCGCGCTGCGTCAGCTCGATCCGAACATCACGGCCGAGCGTCCGCTGCATTTCTTCGCTTATTCCTGGGGTGAGGTGAACGCGCTGCCGGCGAAGACGCAAAGCGGCATGCTCGACTTTTTCCGCCGCTGCGGCCTGCCGACAAACAAGCTCACGAAAGTGTGCCACTCCGTCGACGACATGCTAGCGCAATATCGCGCCATTGAAGCGCAGCGCTCCTCACTCGGCTACGATATCGACGGCATTGTCTACAAAGTCGATCGTATCGACCTGCAGGAGCGGCTCGGTTTCGTCTCGCGTAACGCCCGCTGGGCGGTCGCGCACAAATTCCCGGCGGAACGCGCCACGACCGTCTTACGCGGCATCGAAATCCAGGTCGGCCGCACCGGCGCGCTGACTCCGGTCGCGCGGCTCGATCCGGTGACGGTCGGCGGCGTCGTCGTCTCCAACGCGACGCTGCACAACGAGGATGAGATCGCGCGCAAAGACATCCGCATCGGCGACACCGTGCGCATCCAGCGGGCCGGCGACGTCATTCCGCAAATTCTGGAGATCATCAAAGAGAAGCGCCCGCGCGGCGCCAAGCCCTATCAATTCCCGCATGTTTGTCCGGTTTGCGGCTCGGCAGCTTTGCGCGAAACCGACGAGAAGGGAAACGAGGACGTCGTTCGCCGCTGCACCGGCGGTTTGATCTGCGAGGCGCAGGCGGTCGAGCGGCTGAAACATTTCTGCTCGCGCAACGCGCTCGACAGCGAAGGACTTGGCGACAAGCAGATCGAGATGTTTTTCCGAGAAGGGCTGGTGCGCACCGCCGCCGATATTTTTATGCTGGCCAAGCGCGACGCCAAAGCCGCAACAAAACTCACGGATCGCGAGGGCTATGGCGAGACCTCCGTGCACAACCTTTTCGCCTCGATCGAAGCGCGTCGGCGCCCGCCACTCAACCGCTTTATCTATGCGCTCGGCATTCGCCATATCGGCGAGACCAATGCACGGCGCCTCGCGCGCCATTTCGGCGCGTTCGACGCGTTGCGCAAAACCGCGATCAAGGCCGCGACGGATTTCGAAGCGCGGGCCGAGCTCGATTCGATCGGCGGCCTCGGGCCGACCGCGATCAAGGCCGTCGTGGATTTCTTTGCCGAGCCGCACAACGAGCAGGCGCTCGACGCCCTGCTTCACGAAGTCACCCCGCAACCCATGGAAGCGGTCGAGACCTCGAGCCCGGTGGCCGGCAAGACGATCGTCTTTACCGGCTCGCTCGAAAGAATGACGCGCGAGGAAATCAAGGCGCAGGCAGAGCGGCTCGGCGCTAAGGTCGCGGGCAGCGTATCGAGCAAGACCGACCTTGTCGTCGCCGGTCCGGGCGCCGGCTCGAAGCTCAACAAAGCCCGCGAGCTCGGCATCGAAGTGATCGATGAAGGCGCTTGGCTCAAGCGCATCGGCGCGGGATAAGGGCGCGGGAGGGGAGCGGATGGCGGAGGCGCTTTTTGCAGACCTCAAGGTCATCGATTGCGCGAGCTTTATCGCCGCGCCGGCGGCGGCGACGATCTTCGCGGATTTCGGGGCCGACGTGATCAAGATCGAGCCGCCCTCCGGCGATCCGTATCGCAAGCTGCCGCAAATCAAGGGCCAACCACAATGCGAGAACAATTATGCGTGGCTCCTGACCGATCGTACCAGACGAAGTCTGGCGCTCGATCTTACCAGACCGGAAGGGCAGGCGGTGCTCGCGCGGCTCGTCAAGAGCGCCGACATTTTCATCACCAACATGCCGCTGCGTGTGCGCTCTCGCCTCGGCATCGCCTATGACCAGATCGGGCCTTTGAACGAGCGCCTGATTTATGCGTCTTTCACCGGCTATGGCGAAACCGGCGAAGAGGCGAGCAAGCCTGGCTTTGATTCAAACGCCTATTGGGCGCGCTCGGGCCTCATGAATGAAGTGAAGCCGCATGCCGAAAGTCCGCCGGCGCGCTCGGTCTCCGGCATGGGCGATCATCCTGCTGCACTCGCGCTTTACGGCGCGATCCTCACCGCGCTTTATCGGCGCGAAAAGACCGGCAAAGGCGGGCATGTCGCGACATCGTTGCTCGCCAATGGTCTATGGTCGCACGGCTTGCAGATCCAGGCGAAATTCTGCGGCGCCACCTTCACGCCGCGCGTGCCGCGCGAGCAGTCGCCGAACGCGCTAACCAATCTCTACCGCTGCAAGGACGGGCGCTGGCTGACGCTGTCGCTGCTTGAAGAAGAGCGGCAATGGCCGCTGCTTTTGCGCGCCATCGAAGAGGTAAGCCTCGAGCACGATCCGCGCTTTGCCACCAAGGCTGCCCGTCATGAGCACGCGCGCGAGCTGGTCGTGATTTTCGATCACATTTTCTTGGCGCGCGATTTTGGGGAATGGCGGCGAAGGCTCGATGCGGCCGGACTCGTCTTCGGTTTTGTCGCGACGCTCGACGATGTCGTCGCCGATAACCAAGCGCGCGAGAACGATTTCATTCTGCCGATCGCGGAGACGCCGTTCGAGACCGTGGACAGTCCGATCTATATCGATGGCGAAGAGAAGCGCCGGCCGCTTCGCGCGCCGGAAATCGGCGAGGGCGGCGACGCTGTCTTACGCGAGGCGGGCTTTGCCGACGCCGAGATCGCCGACATGCGTGCGGCGGGGCTCATCAGCCGATTGAGTTCGCCGATTGACATAGCCACGACGGAGGGCGACGAGCGGCGTTGACACCTGCATATACAGGTATATCGTGCCGCGCGTACCAAGAAGCGGGAGACTCACGTGCAGCCAGAATTCCTGTTCGATTTCGGCAGTCCGAACGCCTACCTCTCGCATCTCATCATCCCGCGCATCGAGCAGCGCACCGGCGCGCGTTTCAAATATGTGCCGATCCTGCTCGGCGGCGTGTTTCGCCTGACCAACAACAAGTCGCCGATCGAGAGTTTTAGGGACGTCAAGAACAAGCTCGAATTCCAGCGGCTCGAGATGCGGCGTTTTCTCAAGCGTCACGGGATCACCGCGTTCAAGATGAATCCGTTCTTCCCGGTGAATACACTGCAATTGATGCGCGGCGCGGTGGCGGCGGAATTCGAGGGCGTGTTCGCGCCTTATGTCGACGCCATGTTCCGCTACATGTGGGCGGAACCGCGAAAGATGGACGATCCGGAGGTGATCCGCGCCTCGCTGAAGGAGGCAGGACTCGATGCCGATCTGCTGCTTCGGCGGACGCAAGAGGACGAGGTGAAGCAGCGCCTGCTGGCGAATACGCAGGCTGCGGTCGAGAGAGGGGTGTTCGGCGCGCCCTCGTTCTTTGTCGGCGACCAATTGTTCTTCGGCAAGGACCAGCTGCGCGATGTCGAGGAAGAGATCGCGCAGCAAAAGCAGGCGGCGTGATGGCTGGGAAGAACGCGAGCGCGGCGATCGTCGGCGCCGGGGATTATATCGGCGCGGCGATTGCGAAGAAGTTTGCCGCCGAAGGCTTTACGATTTTTGCCGGGCGGCGCAACGGCGACAAGCTGGCGCCGCTCGTGCAGGAGGTAGAGGCCGCGGGCGGCAAGATTTTCGCTCGCTCGCTCGATGCGCGCAACGAGGACGAGATCGTCGCGTTCATTCACGATGCCGATCAGCACGCTCCGCTGGAGGTGTGCATTTTCAATATCGGCGCCAACGTCAATTTCCCCTTGCCCGAGACGACCGAGCGCGTCTTCCGCCAAGTGTGGGAGATGGCGTGCTATGCCGGCTTCCTCACGACACGCGAGGCGGCGAAAGCGATGCTCGCGCGCGGCCGCGGCAGCATCTTTCTGACCGGCGCCACGGCAAGTCTCCGCGGCGGCATCGGCTTTGCCGCGTTTGCCAGCGCCAAATTCGGCTTGCGCGCGGTGGCGCAGGCGGCGGCGCGCGAACTCGGACCGAAAAACATTCACGTCGCACATCTGATCATCGATTCCGGCGTCGATACGCAATGGGTACGCGAGCGCATCAAAGCCAACGAGGGCGAGGCGGCGCTCGCCAATCTCGATCCCGAGCGGCTGATGAACCCGGAGGCGGTCGCCGAGAGCTATTGGCAACTCTATCGGCAGCCGCGCAGCGCCTGGTCGTCGGAGCTGGAGATACGACCGTTCGGCGAGAAATGGTGAGCGGTCAAAAATCTCCGCCAAAGCTCACGCAGAGCTTTGCTGCCCGCGCGAGTTGGCCGGCGGCGGTATAGACACTGTTCGCAACACTGCGCGAGACCTGCGAGGCGACAAGCGACGAGGGCGGCGAGGCGCTGATCGCCAAGACCGGCGTGCCGTCCGCGGCGAGGCCGACAAGCTGCGCATCGATATGGATGTTGCGATCCAGCTTGTTGACGACGGAGTAGCTGAACGTGACGACCGGCAGGCCCGAAAGCGTGCCCTTTTCTTCGCGCACCAGCAGGTAGTCGAGGACTAATCCTGCTTCGTGAACCTCGAACTTTTCGAAGTCGGTGCGGGGCAGACAATGCCATGCGTGGTCGAAGGCACTGGCGCTGCCGGATAGCGCGAGGGCAAAGGCCGCAAGCAAGGCTCTCGCGTAAGCAGACCACCCCGCATCAATTTTCAAGGCGGCGGCTTTTCAAGCTTGAGCGCCGCAAGTTACTTGCCGTTGCCGCCGCCACCACCGCCACCGCCGCCTCCCCCGCCGCCGGAGGATGAACCGCCGCCACCTCCTCCTCCGCCATTGCCCTGGGCCAGCGGGGCGCTGACGCTGCCGAGGCTGATAAGGCTCGCCAAAGCGAGCACGATGATCGTCTTCATGGAAAATCTCCTCGCCTCACTGAGCTATCAACGGCCATTACTTGCGCCAGTTCAAGCTTTTCTCGCCTGAACGGCAGCGCAACGGCGAGGCTTCATGCGGCTTTTCCGGCGCTTTTCCGCCGCGCTAGGATGCGCCGGCAACTGAAGCGAAGCAGCAAGGCCAAGGCGGACGTCGGATGGCGCGATTAGGTGAGGGCAGGGTGGCGATCGTCACCGGCGGCGGACGCGGCATCGGCCGCGAATATGCCCTTGAGCTTGCCCGCCACGGCGGCCAGGTCGTCGTCAACGATCTCGGCACCGGCCGCGACGGGCGCGGCGCCGACAACTCGGCCGCAGAGGCAGTCGTCGCCGAGATCAAGGCGGCCGGCGGCGCGGCGATCGCCAACGGCGAAGACATCAGCGACTGGGAGGGCGCGCGCCGCCTGATCGCGCACGCCGTCTCCGCCTTCGGCCGGCTCGACGTGCTCGTCAACAATGCCGGCATCCTGCGCGACCGCATGCTGGTCAATATGGAAGAATCCGACTGGGACGCGGTGATCAAAGTGCATTTGAAAGGCACATTCGCGCCCTCGCATCACGCCGCCGTCCATTGGCGCACCGAGCAGAAAAAGACCGGCGCGAGCGTTAACGCACGCATCATCAACACGTCGTCGTCGTCCGGCCTGTTCGGCAATATCGGCCAGACCAATTACGGCGCCGCCAAAGCCGGCATCGCCGCCTTCACCATCATCGCGGCGCGCGAGCTGAAGCGCTACGGCATTACCGTCAACGCGATCTCGCCGCATGCGCAGACGCGCATGACCGAGGGCATCCGCGAGCGCACGCCGGAAGAGATCGCATCCCGCGATCCGCGCTGGATTGCGCCGGTCGTGGTTTGGCTTGCCAGCGCCGAAAGCGCTGGCGTCACCGGGCGGGTGATCGAAGCCGGCGGCGGCATTCTGTCGGTGCTCGAGGGATGGCGGCAAGGGCCGATGGCCGATCCGATCGACGATCCCGAGAGAATCGGGCCGGTCCTCACCGATCTTGCCGAGCGCGCGCGGCGCAATGTCGACATGCAGGGCCGCGATCTGGATTAGTTGGGGAGGCGCGCGTGATCGAAGTCGAGAGGCCCGCGGACTTGGCAAATTACGTCGGCCAAAAGCTCGGCACGAGCGAGTGGGTCATTGTCGACCAGGCGAAGATCGACGCATTTGCCCAACTCACCGGCGACGACAATTGGATCCATGTCGATCGTGAGCGCGCCGCGCGCGAACTGCCGGAAGGCAAGACGATCGCGCACGGGCTGTTGACGCTCTCGCTCATGCCGCGCCTCGCGGCCCAGACCTTAAAAATCCGCAAGCGCTCGCGCAGCATCAATCACGGCTCGAACAAGATTCGCTATCCCGCGGCGGTGAAATGCGGCGCGCGCGTGCGTCTGCACCGCACGTTAGAAAAATGTGAGCCGGTCGAGGGCGGCGCGCGGCTGACGTTTTCCAACGTCATGGAAATCCAGGGCGAGGCGCGCCCGGCAATGGCGGCAGAGACGATCAGTCTCGTCTATGAGTGAGGTTCGCGCCGGTCTCGCAATGTGGCGCGAAAGGCTATAGGGTCAAGGAAAGGGCCGAGGGAGAATTTCGATGCGAATCTTGGCAGCGATCGCCGTTATTGGAATCGTGCTTGCGATTCTGGCGGCGGTATTCTTCTTCGGCGGCTTCTACAATGTCGCGGCGAGCCAGGACGATCCAGCAATCGTCAAATGGGCGCTGGTCAAGGTGCGCAACGCCTCGATCGCGCGCCACGCGGGCGACAGGGCGCCGGGCAGTCTTGGCGATGCGGCGAATGTGCAGGCGGGCGCGCGGCAATTTTTGGAGCGAGGCTGCGTCAATTGCCACGGCGCACCCGGCTTCGACTGGGCGAAATTCTCCGAGGGCCTGCATCCCGATCCGCCCGACCTGAAAGAAGAGGTGGAAGGCCGCTCGCCTGAAGAATTGTTCTGGATCGTCAAGAACGGCATCAACATGACGGGCATGCCGAGTTTTGGCGCGATCGGCGTCGCTGACGATGACATTTGGAAGATCGTCGCGTTCTTGAAGCAGTTGCCGCATGTGTCCGACGCGGATTACAAATCCTGGACGGCGGGCGCTGCTCCAGCTGCGGCGGCGCCGAAACAGTAGTGTCGTCATGGCGAGGAGCGTGAGCGACGAAGCAATCCAGGGGCAAATGCTGCGATGCCGAGCGGTTGCTCCGGATTGCTTCGCTCCGCTCGCAATGACTACCTACATCATGGCCGATGCAGGCACGAATATCTTTGGATGAGTTCGCGCGCCCGTAGCGGCAGCGCGATGCTCGTCTGCTCGCTCCGCTTCGCGGTTTCGCAGGAGAGCCAGAAATAGCCGGTATCCGGATCGATGACGAGCCGCGCGGGTGCAAGTCCCGGCGCGACCAGCACGGAAAGGTAAGGCGTGGTCGAATTCCAGGCGAGGCGGTTCAAATCGGCGGGAATGCGCTTTGATGAAACGAAAGCGGGATCGCCGAGCGCGGGATCCGACTCCGTGCCGCTCGCCAGCATTCGCACGGCCTCTTTATACCCGGTCCAGGCGGACACGAATTTCGCCGTCTCGACGACGTGGACGAGCAGCGCGAGGAAAATTGCGCCGAGGATGATCCGCGCATCGAGACGCTTCTCCATAGTGCTGGCGAGCCGCGCGAGGAACGGGAACGGCGATTTGCGCCTTTCTTCTTCGCGCATGGCGTGGACGGCCGCGACAATCGCCAAAACCGGCGTCACGATGAGCAGGACGGTCCGCAACTCATATCTGGCGTCGGTCAGAAGCCATCTATCGAACCATGTCCAATAAACGACGAGCATCACGGCGCATAGCATCGCTGCATAGAGATGCGTGCGCGCCGGACTGATCCGCCGAAGTAGGAAGATTGCGCTGGCATAGCCGAACAGCGCGGCAAGCAGGACGAGAAAAGCCCGCTGTTCCAGATTCCAGATATCGATAAATCTGAATGCGGCCGCGGTGAGAACGCTCGAAATGTAATCGTCGGCCGGATAGGCAATCCTGACGATGAGCCAAATCAGTATGGCGGCGACAAATCCGCCGAGCGCCCTCAAAAACCGCGCACCGCGCCAGCCGCGCAGAAACAGCGCGAACAGGATTGCGCCCGCAAGCACGATGCCGCCCTCATGCGTGAGGACGAGAGCAATGAGCGCGAGGAACAGCGCCGCAGTGCCCAGCGCGCTCGCCGGCGCAGAAAGGCAGAGGGCAAGCGCCGGCCAGAACACGGCATGCGCCATCCACATTTCCGTGGGGAAGCCGAAGATGAGCGGACAGAGGCAGGCCGTCGACAAACAGGCGTAGAGGAAGATGATCCGGCTTTCTGTGCGATCGGCGATCCAGGTTGCGCCGAGCCCAATCAGAGGCGCGGCAAAATGCAAGAAGCCGTAGACGAAAATACCGCCCGTCGCATTCTTCGTCAGCGCGACAAAAAATTCGGCCGGCACATAGGCGTAGAGATAACTAAACAGCCGCCCCGAAATATTGTGCCAGTGGAAATCCCAGGCCCTCTGCGCCGCGACGGCGTAGGAAAAGATCGAGCCGTCGCCGAACATTTGCAGTCGGAACGACAGCCCAATTGCGATGAACAGAAGGGACGCCCCGACTCCGGCGGCGATCACAAAATGACGCAAGAGGCGCGTTTGCCGCATGCTCACGCGCCGCGGCTGTGCGACTATTCCGCCGCCTTGCGAGGCCTTGCCTCCTGAATGGCGCGCCAGACGATCTCCGGCGTTGCCGGCATATCGATGTGGCGAATGCCGAGATCGGACAGCGCATCGACGACCGCGTTCATCACGCTGGTCAGCGATCCCGCGCAGCCCGCTTCGCCGCAGCCCTTGGCGCCGAGCTGATTCGTCGTCGCCGGAACGGGATGACTGGCAAAGCCGATATCAGGCAGATCGCCGGCGCGTGGCAGCTGGTAATCCATGAACGAGCCGGTGAGCAATTGTCCCTGCTCGTCGAAGACGACTCGCTCCATCAAGGCCTGGCCGATGCCCTGGGCGACGCCGCCATGGATTTGTCCTTCAACAAGCAGCGGATTGACGATGGTGCCGAAGTCGTTGACGCTCATATAGCGATCGACGCTAATGATTCCGGTGTCGGGATCGATCTCCACCTCGCAAATGTGGCAGCCGTTGGGATAGGCGGCGATCTCGCCTTTCGACACATGCGAGGCGTCGAGCGAAGTCGGCGCGCCGTCCGGCAACGCCAAGCCGCCGTCACGCAGTTTCGCCGCGAGTTCGACAATGCCGATCGCGCGGTCGGTCCCGGCGATACGGAACTTTCCGCCGGAAAATTCGATATCGGCGGGCGCAGCTTCGAGCACGTGCGAGGCGATCTCGCGGCCCTTCTTCGCGACGTCATTCGCCGCGACGAGAATCGCCGCGCCGGAATTCATGATCGAGCGCGAGCCGCCGGTGCCGCTGCCGGCGGTGAGCTGATCGCTGTCGCCCTGCTGCAGCCGGATCAGCTCGAAGGGAATGCCAAGCCGGCTCGACAGAACCTGCGCGAACGGCGCCGCGTGCCCCTGGCCGTAATCGAGCGTGCCGGTGAGGATCGTCACGGTGCCGTCGTCCTCGAAGCGGATGCCGCCCATTTCCGGCATCGGGCCGGCGGTCGCCTCGAGGAAGCAGCCGATGCCGAGGCCGCGCAGCAGCCCTTTCTTGGCGCTTGCAGCTTTCCTTGCGGCGAAGCCATCCACATCGGCGGCCGCGAGCGCGTCATCCAAAACGCCGGCGAAATCGCCGGAATCGTACATCACGCCGCTCGCCGCTTTGAACGGAATTTCCTTCGGCGCGATCTGATTGCGCCGCCTAAGTTCGACGGGATCGATGCCAAGCTCATCGGCGGCCGCATCGACCAGCCGCTCCATGAAATAATTGCCTTCCGGCCGGCCGGCGCCGCGATAGGGCCCGATCGGCGTCGTGTTGGTCAGCATGCATTTGACCGAAACTTCGATCAGCGGCAGCCGGTATTGCGCCGGCGCGTTGACGACGAAATTTCGCGTCGCCGGCAGCGGCCCGACAACGCTGACATGCGCGCCGACATTGGCATGGGCGGCAAGGCGCACAGCGAGAAAGCGGCCGTCTTCATCAAGCGCGAGTTCGGCATTGACCGATGCGTCGCGTCCATGCGCGTCGGAAAGAAAGCTCGTCGAGCGCTCATCCGTCCATTTCACCGGCCGCCCGAGTTCATGCGCCGCAAGCAGCGCGCAGACATATTCGGGATAGACGGCGATCTTCATGCCGAAGGAGCCGCCGACATTGCCGGTGAGCACGCGCGCCTGAGAGCCTTTCGGCAGCACGTCGTTGACGAGCTGCCCCTTGATGCCCATCACGCCCTGCGAGCAGACGTGCAGGGTATAAAGCTCGTCGCCATCGAATTCGGCCACGGCGGAGCGCGGCTCCATCGGATTGACGACGAGCCGGTTGTTGATGAGCTCGAGCCGTGTGACGTGATGCGCTTTGGTGAAGGCTGCCGCGACC
>Ga0164309_10000431_pt1 | contig 23032 bp, 16 predicted proteins | sample Whisoiple_247_MG_FD_109984 | JGI IMG/M metagenome (GOLD analysis project Ga0164309, IMG submission 109984) | Soil microbial communities amended with fresh organic matter from upstate New York, USA - Whitman soil sample_247_MG | ecosystem: Environmental > Terrestrial > Soil > Unclassified >...
CCGCCAAGCCGCCAAGCCGCCAAGTGCTAAGCGCGTCCCAACAGCAACGAGTGCACCTGAGTACACACAGGAATTTGAGGTTGGCAAAGTGGAACGTGCACGCAGACATCAACGACGCCAAAAGTGCACCCGCGTAGATATTTCGAGCAGCGCCGATTAGGTAACCCCAAGATCTCTTTGAGTGTCGCGGTGTACTTCGTTCGCTGGGTCGCTCAAAGGGCTTGGCGGCTTGGCGACTTGGCGGCCTCTCGAAAACGTTCTGTGTGCTCTTCGAGTTACGGCATCGACGCTCATGGCCGCGTCCGACCGCGCGTCGCTACTTTGCGCCGGTGTCTGCCGCGATGAGCGGTAGTTTCTTGTGCTTGAGGCGTTCGGGGGCGATCGGGGTTGCGAGACCTTCGTAGCCTTGGCCGTCGGGGCGATGGTTGAGGAGGGCGAATTCGCGGCGATAGTCGGCGAATTTGCCGCCGGCGCGGACGGCGCTGACTAGTGCTAGGCCCTCGGCTTCGCCGCCTTGGGCGAGCACGTATTCGATCCAGGCCCATTTGGCGCTGACGGAGCGGACGTCGGCGCGACCTCGGAGGCCTTTGCGCAAGCGTTCGAGCTTGGCGTCGACGCGGGCGACGCCGGCGTACGGCATGCGATCGAGCGGCGTGTTGCGCTTGGCGCAGAAGGGCGCGACACCCAAGGCGATCGGGCAAATCTTGGATAGCTCGCTCACGAACTTGACGCACTCGTCGATGTCTTCGTCGGTTTCGCCGGGTAGGCCGATCATCAAGTACAACTTGAGGCGATCGAAACCGTAGCGGCGAGTGCGTTCAGCGGCTGCGACGTAATGCGGCTCGCGGCCGCGGCGATCGATCAAGCCGCGCATGCGCTCGCTCGGGCCGTCGAGTGCGGTGGTCAAAGTCTTATGGCCCGCCTTGCGCAAGGCCGCGACGAACTCTTCTTTCAAGCGGTCTGGGCGCAGGCTCGAAAGGCCGACTTGCAGACCGCGCTCGGCGAGCTCACTGACGATCTCGACGATTTTCGGGTGATCGCTGACGGCGGCGCCAACCAGACCAACCTTCTTGGCGTCGGACGGGATTTTCTCGAAAATGACCTCTTTGGGCACGATGCGCATGCCGCCGTTGGTCGAGCGGCGCATCACGCAATACGTGCAGCCGCGCGAGCAACCACGCTCGCTCTCGATCAGGAACATGTTCGAGAGCTCGGTGTGCGGCGTGCGAATCGCGCTGTACGCGGGGAGCTCCGCGTCGTTGCAGGCAGCGATCTGCGCCAAGTTGCTGCCGTGAAGCGCGGGTACGAAAATGTTCGGATGCTGAGCGAGCGCTTCGAGAGCCGCGCTGCGATTCAGCGCGCGATCAACGGTTTCGATCGCGAACTCGACGATGCCCTCGGCCTCACCCATCACGATCGCGTCCACGATTGGCGCAAGCGGCAAGGGGTTCGAAAAGGTGAGCGGCCCTCCGGCGAGAATGAACGGCGCGTGTTCGTCGCGCTCGGTGCGCAACACCGGAATGCGCGAGGCGTCCAACATCCGCACCAGGCCACTGATCTCGAGCTCGTACGCGACGCTCACGGCCAGGATCGGAAATTCGCCGAGCTCGCGCAGGCTCTCGTAGCTGAAGGGGCGCTCGATTTCGGCGCCCGCGCGGTCGCCGTCATCCGGTAAGAACACGCGCTCACACATGGCCCCGGGCATTGCTTGAATCGCTCGGTAGATGCGCTGATAGCCGAGCGAGCTCATGCCCACGTGGTAGGGCGACGGATAAACCAGGGCCACGCGGGCCGGGGCATCCTTGTCGATGCGACCGATCTCATCAGACAGGCGCGTCTGAATGAGGCGTCTTGTCGCACTGGAAAGCATAGGCGGCCGAGTATAGCTGGATTGTCGCTACCGGCGAGACGAGGGTCCCGAAAAGCCACCACTTCAACCCAACCCCCACCCCAAAACCCAATGTATGGTAGCGGGGTGAAGCTCGTTTCTCTGCATGGGCCCGCCGCGCCCGACAGCACGCTGATCTACGACTGGAACGCGGCGAGCGCTGCGCCGGCGCCGCTCGTCGTCACCCTGCTCGATGAAACGCTGCGTGACGGCTTGCAGAGCCCGTCGGTCCGCAACCCGTCTCTGGCTGAGAAGCTCGCGGGTTTGGAGCTGATGAACGAGCTTGGCATCGAGTACGTGAATGTCGGCTTGCCCAGCGCGTCACCGCGCGCGCTCGCGGAAGCGGTCGACATGTGTCGAGCGATCGCGGCGCGCCGCTACGCGATTCGCCCAGTGTGCGCCGGTCGCACGTTAGTCGAAGACGTGGACGCGATCGTCGAAGTGTCGCAGCGCGCCGGTTTGCCGGTGGAAGCGTCGCTGTTCGTGGGTTCGAGTCCGATCCGCGCCGTAGCCGAGGATTGGGACTTGGATTTCTTGCTCTCGCGTTCGAAGAGCGCGATCGACGCCGCGCGGCGCGCCGATTTGCCGGTCACGTTCGTGACCGAAGACAGCACGCGCGCGCGACCGGAAACGTTACGTGTCTTGTTTTCGCTCGCGGCCGAACGCGGAGCAGCGCGCATTTGTCTGTGCGACACGGTGGGCTTTGCCACGCCCGAGGGTGTCGCGGCCGTCACCCGTTTTTCCCGGGAAATCGTGGGCCCGCGTATCGGCATTGATTGGCACGGGCACAACGATCGCGGGCTCGCCGTAGCCAACGCGCTGAGCGCGGCGCACGCCGGCGCGGATCGCCTACACGCGACGGCGCTGGGCGTGGGTGAACGCGTCGGCAACCCGGCGATGGAACAATTGCTGCTCAACTTGGTGCTCTCGAACGCACCGCGTTCACTGGAGCACATTGCAGCGTATTGCGAACACTTTGCGCGCGCGCTGGGCATGGCCGTGAGCGACAATCAACCGCTGATCGGTAAGAACGCGTTTCGCACCGCGACCGGTGTCCACGCTTCGGCGATTGCCAAAGCCGAAGCCAAAAGTCAGTGGCTCGGTGACCACGTTTACAGCTTGCTGTCAGCGGCGAGCGTGGGGCAGCACACCTCGATTTGCATCGGACCGATGTCGGGTGCCTCCAATGTGCAACACTGGTTGTCCAGCCACGGCATCAACGCAAGTGTTCCGCTGTCACGCGCCATCTTGGAGCGCGCAAAAGCCGCTGATCGCGTGCTGACCGACGAGGAACTCCTGTCGGTAGTGAGCCGAGTCCGCCGCGAAATGTAAGGCCTTCGCGGCCAAAAAAAATCGCGGTTGCCCGCTCATTTTTGGCGAATATCGCCAGCGCATCCCTCAACTAAGCCGGAGTTTCTCCGTTCTAGTTGAGCGTGAGTCAATCGTTGGATCCCCTGGCGTCGGCGCGTGAGCAGGTGCTGCACATCCCGACCAGTTTGATGAGCGCGGCATCGGCACACACCCTGAAGCCGAGCATCGAGGCACCCGGACGCATGCTGCGAGCGCGACCCGCGCAAAAGCAGTCCGTCAAAGTCGTCGCCCTGGCCGCCCTCTCGGCCGCCTTTGGTTTGACCGGCGCGGTCGGCCTCTCACACCTTCGCGCACGTACGGCGCCTGTGGTGCAAATCGTCAGCGGAAACCCGACGTTGAAGAAGGGCAGCGACGGCGAGAGCGTGCGCTGGCACGCGAAGAAGAGCAAAGTCTACTTCGATGCATCGCTCGACAACGCGGGCGCGCACGCGCGTGAAGCCGTGCAGCTCGGCTTTGGAACTTGGGTGGGAAGTGGCGCCAAGTTGCCGAGCTTGGATTTCGATTCGACCAAGGACGCGAAGTTCGGACAGGTGCCGAACGGCAAGAGTGAAGTGATGTACGGGCCGATCACGCTCGCCGGTCACGAGAACGATCTTGCACTGACCGTGACCTTCTCCGATCCGAAGACGGGCGAAGTGGTCGAGTCCGACATGATCTTCAACAGCAACCACCCGTACGGAATCTTGCCCTACGCAGGGCAGGCGATGGGCATGCAGAACACGGCTAGCTGCGATCAGAAGTACGATCTGCAGAGCGTTGCCACGCACGAAGCTGGGCACTTCTTCGGCTTGGGTGAAGACTTCGATTCCAAGCCGGCCACGATGTATTACACGACTGGCCGCTGCGAGACGAACAAGCGCGCGCTGCTGAGCTCCGACGAAACGACGATGAACGCTCTGTACTTGGTCGCTTCGAACAACCAAGCCTCGGACTCCGACAACGACGCGAGCGGCGAGACGGCGACAGCCAAGGGCTGCGGCGGCGCACGCATCGGCCAAGGGCGGACGAACGGCTCCGTTCCAGCGCTATCGCTGCTCGGGCTACTCGGGTTCGTCGCCTGGCGCCGGCGGCGCGGCTGATTCCGTCGTTTTTCGAGCGTTTTTTCGAGTCCTGACCTTTACGCGGCGGGCGCGGGCGGACAAGCTGCCCGCGCCGTGAATGATTCGCCCCCGAGTGCCCCGCCGCCTGCAAAACCAACCAAGCCAGGCTCTCCGGAAAAGAAGCAACGCCGCGCGTTGAGCCACGTTGGCGGCGAGATCCGCGTGGTAGGCAGCTCGGAGCAAGATCGAGAGCGACTCACGTACGCGCTCTCCGTCGAACCCGACGAGAACGCCACCATGGCGCACGTGCACGGGTTTCACACTTACCCGGCGCGCCTGCATCCGGAAACCGCGAGCCGCTTGGTGGAGAGCTTTTCTCCGTCAGCTGGGCGCGTCCTGGATCCGTTCTGCGGCAGCGGCACGGTGCTGGTCGAAGCGCGCAGACTCGGTCGACAGGCGTTCGGCGTCGACGCCAATCCGCTCGCGGTGGCTTTGGCTTCGTTCAAGTGCCGCGGAGCAACGCCAGAGTTCGCGGAAGAATTGACTACCGCAGCGGCCGCGGTGGTCGCGCACGCAGACATGCGCCGCACGCAAAAGCTCGGTCCGACGCGCAAGTACGGCGCCGCCGATCGCGAGGTCTACGACACGCACGTGTTGCTCGAGCTGGACGGATTGCGCGACGGCATCTTCAAAACGCGCGCCACCGAGGTGCGCCGCGCACTGTTGCTCGTACTCTCTGCGACGCTCACCAAGGTGAGCAAGAAGCTCGGTGATACCGCGCCGCGCACAGCGCCCAAGCGCCTCGCCGGCGGCTTTACGATCCGCTTCTTCGAGACCAAAGCCAAAGACTTCGCCAAGCGCCTACTCGAATACAGCGCGCTCCTGCCGAGCTCGGCTCCGGAGGCCAAGTGTGCGGTGGGTGACGCACGCGATCTGTCGCAAATCACGCCGGGTTCACTGGATTTGATCCTGAGTTCGCCGCCCTATCCGGGCGTTTATGACTATTTCGACCACCACGAGCTGCGCCTGCGATGGCTGGGCATGGACGAGACTGCATTCGAGAGCAACGAGATCGGCGCGCGTCGTCGGCTCTCGGGCATCGGCTTTCAAGCGGCGGTCGAGAAGTGGGAGCAAGAGTTCGGCGCGTGTCTGGATGCTTTTCGCGACGCGCTCGCGCCGCAGGGCAGCATTGCGCTCGTGATTGCGGACTCGGTGCTCGGCGGTCGCGCACTCTACGCCGACGAAGCCGTGCGTGATTTGGCGATCGCGCATGGGCTTTCTCTCGCATGCTTGGGCTCACAAGAGCGCCCGTATTTCCATGAACCCACTCGCGCGGCATTTCGTGCGAGCCCTCGCCGTGAGCATGTGCTGGTCTTGCGGCACCCGAGTCGTAAATCCTTTCGCAACCGATGAAACACCAAAATCGCCTGGCCTCCGAGACGAGCCCGTACCTGCTGCAACACGCCGGCAATCCGGTCGATTGGTACCCTTGGGGTCCGGAAGCGCTCGGGCGCGCCGCGGCCGAAAACAAGCCCATTTTGCTGAGCATCGGCTACGCCGCGTGCCATTGGTGCCACGTCATGGAGCGCGAGTCCTTCGAGAACGAAGCGATCGCCGCGCTGATGAACGAGAGCTTCGTGTGCATCAAGGTCGATCGCGAAGAGCGACCGGACTTGGACGAGATCTACATGGCCGCAACCGTTGCGCTCTCGGGCAGCGGTGGTTGGCCGATGACCGTATTCCTGACGCCCGAGCAACAGCCGTTTTTCGCGGGCACGTACTTTCCGCCGGTCGACAAATACGGACGGCCGGGTTTGCCGACGCTGCTGCAGAACATCAAGGAGCTTTGGCAAAGCGAGCGCAACACGTTGCTCGAACAGGCCGCCGAGCTCGCCAAGCACATTGCAGATCAGGCGCGCGTGACTGCGCCGCTCGCGATTGGTCGCGAAGCACTGCGCAGTGCGGCGCGCCAACTCCACGGCAGCTACGATTCACGCTATGGCGGCTTCGGCAAAGCACCCAAATTTCCGCCCTGTTCGGCGCTTTCTTTGCTGCTTCGACATCACCGAAATGCGCCGGATCCGTCGCTGCTCGAGATGATCACCGGCACGCTCGACGGCATGAAAAATGGCGGAATGTACGACCACGTCGGCGGTGGCTTCGCGCGCTACTCGACGGACGAGCGCTGGCTCGTGCCGCACTTCGAGAAAATGCTGTACGACAACGCGCAGCTCGCGAGCGTGTACTTGGACGCCTATCAAGTCACACGCGATCCGGAGTACGCGCGCGTGGCGCGCGAAACCTTGGACTACGTGATCCGCGAGATGCAAGAGCCGAACGGCGCGTACTTCTCGGCCACGGACGCCGACAGCGAGGGCGTGGAGGGCAAATTCTTCGTCTGGGCGCTGGACGAGGTGCTCGAGATCTTGGGTCCCGAAGCGGGCGAGCACTTCGCCGCCTACTATGATGTAACTGCCAAGGGTAATTGGGAGGGGCAGAACGTGCTCAATACGCCGCGGCCACTGGCGCGCGTCGCAGACGAGCTCGGCGTCCCGGAAGGCGTTCTGCGCGCGGAGCTCGATCGCTCTCGAAAGCAGCTCTATCAAGCCAGAAAGCTGCGCATCCCGCCGCTGCTCGACGACAAGATCTTGAGCTCGTGGAACGGCTTGATGCTGTCGGCCATGGCCTCCGGCTATGGCGTACTCGGGCATCGTCACTATCTGGATTCGGCCGAGCGCGCCGCAGATTCACTGCTCTCGCGCATGACGCGACCTGACGGCGGACTGTTTCACACCGCGCGCGGCGCCCGCGCGCACGTGCCCGGCTTCTTGGAAGACTACGCGCTGCTGTGCGACGGCTTGATTGCACTGTACGAAGCGGGCGGCGCGCCTCGTTACCTGCATGCGGCCGATCGACTCGCACAGCGGATGCTCGCCGATTTCGACGATGCGGCGAGCGGCGCGTTCTTCAACACGGCAAAGGACGCTGAAGCGCTGATCTCGCGACCGCGCGAAGGCCACGATAACGCGCTGCCCAACGCAAACGCGGTTGCCGCACGCGCGCTGGCCAAGCTGGCCGCGCACCTAGACAAGGCCGACTACCGCGAGCGCGCCGCGGCTGCGCTGCGCGCTTACGGCAAATTGGTGGAGCGCTCCCCGCGCTCCTTTGCGACTTCGCTCAGCGTGGTCGACTTTCTGCTGCAATCGCCGGTCGAAATCGTGCTCGCGGGTACACCGGGTGAAGCGGGCTATGAGGCGCTGCGCAACGCGCTCGGTCAGCGCTATTTGCCGAACGCAATCTTTGCTCACGTGGATCCAACCAAGCCGGATGCTGCCGGCGAAAGTTTACCGCTCACGCGAGACAAGGCCGGAGTCTCCGGAAAAGCTGCCGTGTACGTGTGTCAGAACTTCACTTGCGCAGCCCCCGTAGTCGACGTCGCTGACCTCGACCAAGCGGTGGCCGCAGCGGTGCCGGCCAAATCCGCGCAGAGCATCGCGCGCAACGCGCTCTCCGGGCGAGCAACTGCGGACGGCACGCGCACTCGCACCGAGCGTCTCGGCGCGCGCGCCCGGAACGAGCTCGCAGACAGCGGCCTGTTCGTCAGTGGCATCGGCTTCGGCGGCTACCGTGTCGACGACCAGCACCCGGAACAGCGCGCCGCGCTCGTGCACGCGCTGCGCTCGGGCATCAACTTGATCGACACCGCGAGCAACTACGCGGACGGTCGCAGTGAGCGTTTGATCGGCGAAGTGTTGCTCCACGCGAGTGACAAGCGCGAGCTCTCGCGCGCCGAGCTAGTCGTGGTGACCAAGATTGGCTACGTGCAGAATCAGAATCTGGAGCTGTCGACCGCGCGCAAGGCCATCGGCAAACCGTTGCCCGAAATGGTCGAATACAGCGAGGGATTGTGGCATTGCATCCACCCTGAGTGGCTCGCGGATCAACTCGGCCGCTCGCTCGAGCGGCTGAATCTCGAGACCGTCGATGTCCTGCTCTTGCACAACCCCGAGTACTTCTTGGCGGACGCCGCCAAACGCGGTCAGGGACCACTCGCCACCGTACGTGACGAGTTCTATCGCCGACTCGAGCAAGCGTTTCGTCACCTCGAGACCGAGGTCGATCGCGGGCGCATCGGCTACTACGGCGTGTCGAGCAACACCGTCACGGGCGCGCCCGCCGCGCGCGACAGCACCGAATTCGCGCGCATGTGGGCGGCAGCGGAAGCGGCGGCGCCCGGCAAGCACCACTTCCGCGTGCTCCAAGTCCCGTTGAATCTGCTCGAGAGCAGCGCGGCGTTCGAACAAGGCGGCGCCGCGAGCTTGCTCGCACAAGCGCAAGCGCGCGGCGTGGCAGTGCTCGCCAATCGCCCACTGAATGCCATTCGCGGCGGCAGCATCTTGCGCCTGGTCGAGCCCAATCGCCCAGAAAAAGCCCCCAAATTCGACTTCGTCCGCGGCAACCTGCTGGCGCTGGAGCGTGAGTTCCGAGAAACCATCGCGCCCTCTTTGGAGCTCGGCGGCGGACTCGAAGCGGACGATCTATTCGCTTGGGGCGATCGAATTTTGGAGATCGAACCGCGCGTTTCGAGCTTGGTGCAGTGGGAAGAGATCGAAGCGCACGTGATCGCCCCCGAGCTCGGCAAAGTGCTCAAGGGCCTCGACCATGCGCTCAGCGGAGAGCTCGCCGAACGCTTCCGAGATTTTCGCGGTCGCTACTTGCGCGATCTCGAGGGTCTGTTCCTCGCCATGCGCAACCTCGCCGCCGATCGCAGCGCGGGCCGCTTGCGCAGCGTGCGCAGCGGGCTCGAAGCGCACCTCGAACCCGCGTTGAGCGCCGAACCGCTGTCTCGCCAGGCGTTGGTCACTTTGCGCGGCGTACCTGGCGTGAGCTCGGTGCTGCTCGGTGCGCGCAGCGTCCCATACGTCGATGACGCCTTGGCCGCGCTGGCACTACCGAAGCCCAAGGACGCCATCGGTGCCCTCTCGGCCCTGCGCGAGAACTGACCCCGCACTGCGCAACGATGTGAACTGGTTGAACCAATTTGCGTACTCGCGTTCACACTTATCCCCAGAAGAGTGGGTAAGTTGTTGAAATCAGGCGTCAATCATTTGGCACGGGAATGGCTTCATCCCGTTACATGCACAGTGCGATCGCTTGGGGCTTCGTCGCTACCTGTTCGCTTTGGAACCTCGCGGGCTGCTTCGCCCTTGCCCGAGCGAAGCGCCCCGCGCCTCGACAATCGGTGAAGCTCGAGCCAGTGAGCGTGCTCAAGCCGCTCAACGGTGCCGACGAGGACTTGTACGAAAACCTGCGCAGCTTCTTCGAGCAAGAGTCGGCGGAGTTGCAGCTGGTGTTCGGAGTGACTGACGCGAGCGACCCGGCGCTACCGATCGTGGCGCGCCTCGAGCGCGAGTTTCCGAACGTGCCTTGTCTGATCGTGGTGCACGAGGGCGGCCCCGCGCTGAATCCAAAAGTGCAAAACCTGCTCGGCATGTTGCCGCACGCAACGCACGATTTGGTTCTGATCAGCGACAGCAATGTGCGCGCGCCTCGCCACTACTTGCGCGAGCTCGTCGCGCTTCACGGCCAGGAGGACGTCGGCATGGTGACCAACTTGTTCGCCGGCACCGCTGAACGCAGCCTGGGCGCGGCACTCGAAAACGTGCAACTGAACGGCTTCGTCGCCGCCGGTTCGGCCTTGCCCACGCTCAGCGGAGACGCGGCGGTGATTGGCAAATCGACACTATTTTCCCGCTCGGCGCTGGATCGTTTGGGAGGACTGTCGCGCTTGTCGTGCGTGCTTGCCGAAGATTTCGTGCTCGGCAAGATGTTCCAGAACGCCGGGCAGCGGGTGCTGATCGCGCCCACGGTACTGGAAAGCCCGAACCGCGATCGTACACTTCGAGCCGTGTTCTCGCGTCACTTGCGTTGGTCGATGTTGCGCTGGCGACTGCGCCCGGCGGCTGCGCTGCTCGAGCCGTTGACCAGCCCGCTTCTGATGTTGCCCTTCGCGTTCGCAATCTTCGGACAGTTCGCTTGGCTCTGGCTTGCGGCGTTGCTCGCCGTGCGGGATTTGGGTGGGTGGGTGCTCCTGCGCGGCTGGGGTCGCGCGTGGATCCCGGTCGTGCTCGGCCCAGTGCGAGAAGTCGCAGCACCCTTTGCTTGGTTGATCGGCACGTTCAAGCGCCACGTCAGTTGGCGCGGCCAACGCCTGCGCTTGTCTTCCGGAACGCTGCTGTACGCCGAACGCCCGCTCGAGCGCTGAAAATCAGCCGAGTCGCGCGGGAACGTCCGGCGCCACCACAGGCGTCGAGCGAATGCCGAACACCTCGAGATCGAGTGTGCGGCGCACGACCATGAACTCGCTGCACAGCTCGCTCACTTCCAGATCGAGGCTGAGCAAATCCCCACGCTTGATTCGCTTCTCGATCTTCTCGGACAACGCGGCCATACGCAGCGCGCCGAAGTTCCCGCAAGCGCCTTTGACGGAGTGGATCACGCTGAGCAGCTTGCGCTCGCCGCGCTCGGCCGCCGCTTCGCGCAACGCTTCCAAACGGCGCTCCATGTCTTCCACGAAGATCAGCGACAGCTCTTCGACGATGCGCGGCGAACCCGCTTCCTCGGCCAGCTCCTGCAACCGCGTCAGATCGACCGAAGCGTTCTGCACAGTCGAAGGACTCGGCGCGGTCACCGAGGTCTGAACGGCTTCGACCTTCGGCCGCTCCGCACTTGCCGGTTCGGGACTGGCCATCGACAACCAGTGGGACGCTTTGCGGCGAAGCGTCGAAAGCGAGAACGGTTTGGCGATGAAATCGTCCATTCCGGCCTGCAAGCAGGCCTGGCGCACGCCAGGTACGGTGCCTGCAGTAATGGCCAAAATCGGCACGCGACGTCCCGAGCCCTCCACCGAGCGGATCTGGCGAGTGGCTTCCAGGCCATCGAGGTCTGGCATGTGGCAATCCATCAGTACTAGGTCGTACTTGCCTTGGTGGAATTTGCGCACGGCTTCGCGCCCGGTCGGCGCCAACTCGACCTCGCAGTTGAGCGTGCGCAAGACGCGCTCGATCAGCATGCGATTGAACTCGTTGTCCTCGGCTAGCAGCACGCGATGAACTTCGCTCTCGGCCCCCAAGCGAAAGCCAATCGGCGTCATCGCACGCGGTGGCGGCGTCGACTTGGCCTCGGTGACGTCGGCCAGCATTTGGTCGATCACACCGAGCAGCTGTTGGCCCGAGCGATGAACGTTCTCCGCGGCCAAGCGCTGCTCGGGATCGAGTTGCCCTTCGAGCAAGAGCTCGCTGGCGCCGATCACCACGGTCATCGGCGTGCGCAGATCGTGCCCGAGCGCGGAGGTCGCAAATTGCAGGGGATTCGTGGGCTCGTCACGGAAGCGGTGCGCGAAGCGCAGGAGCAGTGTCTGCCACTGCTCGAGGCTGGGAACCTGATCCGCTTCGACGCCCGCGGACGCGAGCTCGCGTAGCATCTCCGGTGGAAGGGAGAGCGGCGGTTCGCTCGCAGAGCCAGAGCTCATGCGACGTCCCTCGACAGATCGAGGGTGGCAATGCGCCGGTACAGCGTGGCGCGACCGATACCGAGCAGCTTCGCGGCCTTACCGACGCTGCCCTGCGTGGCACGCAACGCGCGCTGAATGGCGCGCCGCTCGAGCTCACGCAACGGCAAGATTTCGCCTTCGCCGTGCCCGTTCACGCTGGTGCCGTTGCTCGGTACCACGGAGAGCCCGAGCGAGGGCAGGCCGAGTTCGCGAATGTCCGGCGGGAGATCCGCCAGATTGATCTCGTCACCGCGACAGGCCAAGAGGCTGCGATGAACCACGTTTTGTAGCTCTCGCACGTTACCCGGCCAGCGATGACGCGACATGGCTTCGAGCGCTTCGGGCGAAATGCGCTGAACTTGTCGGCCGACGTCCGAGGTCAACGTGCGCAGGAAGTGACCTACGAGCAGCGGAATGTCTTCCACGCGCTCACGCAAAGCGGGCAAGTGAATCGGATACACGACCAAGCGGAAGTAGAGATCTTCACGGAAGCGCCCCGCCTCGACTTCGGCGCGTAGATCGCGATGCGTCGCGCAGACCATGCGCACGTCGATCGGCATTTCGCCAGAGCCGCCCACGCGACGAATCGTCTTCTCTTGCAGCGTGCGCAGTAGGCTTGCCTGCGTCTGCAAACTCATCTCGCCTATTTCGTCCAAAAGCAGGGTGCCGCCGTTGGCTTGTTCGAAACAGCCGCGCCGCATCTGCGTGGCGCCGCTGAATGCGCCGCGCTCGTGCCCGAACAACTCGGACTCCTGCAACGATTCGGGGATGCCAGCACAATTGATGGCCACGAACGGGCCTCGCTTGCGTGGCCCGCCGCTATGAATGGCCCGCGCAACCAGTTCTTTTCCGGTGCCGCTCTCGCCCGAGACGCACACGGCGACTTCGCTCTCGAGCACCCGCTGCACCTGCTGAGCCAGCTCGCGCATGGGCGGGCTCTTGCCCACGATTGAACCCAAGACCGAACGCTCGGTGAGCGCGCTCTCCAAGCGACGCACGTTAATCACCAGTTCGCGCCGCTCGCGCGCGCGATGCACGGCGAGCAGCAGGCGATCGCGGTCGAGCGGTTTCGTGATGTAGTCGTACGCGCCTGCGCGCATTGCCGAGACAGCGGTCTCGATTTCGCGCTGCGCGGTAACGACGATGATCGGCAACTCCGCATCACGTGCACGCAAGTGCTGGATGACCTTGATCCCGGTCACTTCACCGAGTCCGAGATCCACGCAAGCCACTGTCGGCAGCTCGCCGTCCGACTCGAGTACGCTGCGCGCAGAGTCGTGTTCGGCGACGCGGTAACCCGTTCGCTCGAGCCAGAACCGCATCAATCGTCGTGCGGTAGGGTCGTCATCCACTACGGCGACCAAGTCCGAGGTCCCTTGAACAGACGCGGCGCCGGTTTCGTCTTCGATCATCGTTCGTTAGGTGAAACGCACGATCTGGTCCCACCTTTAGACGCGAGTGATCTCAGGCGATCACATTGAGACGGCGAGCGCCGGCATTTGCAGTCGATATCGCACCTCGGATCCACCCATAACCATTGATTATTATTAATTTAATTTGCCAGGGCCGAGGCTCGAAAATGTGCTCGATCGATTGGAACGAAGCTCGCATTGATTCGCTCCCAGAGTGGCTGCTGCACATAAAAACCCGAGTCTTCGCAAGTTCCCCCTCCTCCACGGCATGCTCCGCGCCAGCGGCGAAACCGTCGATGGTCCCCGTCCCAGTGATTGGTTCGACGTCTTCGTCGACGAGCGCGGGAACCTGGTGCTGGCGTTGCTCGACGTGCGCAGCAGTATGGAGTCGCCGCAGTCGTTCCTCGTTGCCTTGATGCAAAACACCAAAGCTGCATTGCAACGCAACGACGCCCTGCACACGGTCGTGGCCGACCTCGAGATGCAGCTCGCGGCCCACCCCGGCGTCGAAGCTGGGCTGTTGATCTTACGCATCAGTCAGCAGGACGCGAGAGTGGAACTGCTCAACGCGGGCATGCCCGCAGTCGTCAACACGAGCCCCGGTGGGCGCCTCGACTTCTACCCAGCGCAGTCCAGCCCCGTGGGCCGACGAGTGGGCGAGGTTCATCCCTACGAGTTGATCCCCCTGCGTTGGGGCGGCACCTGGCTCGCCCTCTCCGACGGTATGGTGAACGGCGCGTTGGACGAAGAGAGCGTTGCCACACTTTGCGCAAAGCTCGACCTGCAAAACCAGGCATTGCAGCTCGCTCAGGCGAGCAGCGAAGATTTGTACGACGCGTTCCAAGCAACCCTGACTGCTGCGCGCTTTTTGCGCGACGATGCGACAGCTGTGCTGATTGCTGCAGACGCGGGAGCGCGCTTCCAATCCGGCATCGTGTGAGCATCGTGCGCGACGCGCGGGCTGCTAGATCCGCAACCGAGAAGCGAGTAGGGTTCTGGGTCGATGAAGATCCGAACTGCCACCATCGAGCGCCTGCGCGATGCACTCCTGCAGAGCGGCCGGCGGCCGAGCATGGTCGTGTCGTCGGCATATGAAACATTGACGCGTGAAGGCTTGCTCGCGCCCGAAGAGGTGGGTGCAATCAACCGCGTCGGACCTTTGGCCGAGACGATGTTCTTGATGATGGCTGCCGATGGAACGTTGGCAGAGGTCGAGCTCGACACGGTGCGCGGTGCGATCCGCGGCTTGACCGACAATCTGCTCCGCTCCGGCACCATCAACGTAATGCTCGAAGGCTACGCGAAGCGCCTTGCTGAAAGCAGTCGTGATGCGCGACTGCACGAGATCGCAGACGAGCTGGCGGAAGATCCCAACGAAGCCGAAGCCGCGTTCGCGCTCGCTGCCGCAGTCGCGTTGGCCGACGACGACGTGAGTGCGGAGGAAAATACGTTGATCAACCAACTTGCCGAATGGTTCGGGATCACCGCCGATCGCGCAGCGCGCATCTTGGATCAGCTCGAAGAAGATCGAGAGCCAGCGTAATCCGCTCGCACGCGAGACTGCCGCACCGCCGCACTGGCCGCGCTGTCGAACTGAAAGGAAGTGCCGACGGCCGACGAATGAAGGCACGTGTCGAGAATCGCGCGTCATTTGTGCTTGGTGTTTTCGACAAAGTGATCGACTTCGAGCCGCACACTGGCTACCAATGGTCCCGTGAAAATCGCCGTCGTTGGTTCCGGATACGTAGGGTTGGTGGCAGGCGCCTGTTTCGCTGATTCAGGCACTAATGTCATGTGTATCGACGTGAACGAAGCCAAGCTCGCCAAGCTGCGAGCGGGTGAAGTTCCGTTCTTCGAGCCGCGTCTGGCAGATTTGCTCAAGCGCAACTGGCCTCATCGTCTGGACTTCACGTCAAGCCTGGTTGACGGCATCCGCGGTCGTGAAGTGGTGTTCGTCGCCGTCGGCACGCCACCGCAAGAAGACGGCTCGGCAGACCTTTCGTACGTGCTCGGTGTCGCCGAGCAAGTCGCGAAAGCCGCAGAGCACGACATCGTGCTCGTACTGAAGAGCACGGTTCCGGTAGGCACCAACGAGAAGGTGCGCGCGGTGGTCGAGCGTTTCGCCAAACACAAGATCAGCGTCGTCAGCAACCCGGAGTTCTTGAAAGAGGGCGACGCGGTGAACGACTTCTTCAAGCCCGATCGCATCGTGATCGGTACGGACGACAACCACGCGTTCGAACTGCTCGAGCGCCTCTACTCACCGTACAACCGTCAGCGTAGCCGCATTCAGCGCATGAGCCCGAAGAGCGCGGAGATCGTCAAGTACGCTTCCAACGCGCTGCTCGCGACCAAGATCAGCTTCATGAACGAGATCGCGAATCTGTGCGACGTGGCGGGCGGTGACGTCGAGCACGTTCGCCTCGCCGTCGGCTCGGACGAGCGCATCGGCATGCAATTCCTGTATCCGGGCCTCGGCTTCGGTGGCAGCTGTTTCCCGAAGGATTTGCGCGCGTTGGTCCGCACGGGTGCCGATTACGGCCTAACCATGGAAGTTTCGAGCGCGGCGGTGCGCGCCAACGAAGTCCCCCCGAAGACGCTCATCGCGCACATGGAGAAGGACCTCGGCGGCTTGGGTGACAAGCTGATCGCCGTCTGGGGTTTGGCTTTCAAGCCAAAGACCGACGACGTTCGCGAAGCACCGGGCATCAAGATGATCGCCGAACTCGTCGCGCGCGGCGCACGCGTGCGCACGACGGATCCGCAAGCTCGGGAGACCGCGCGCGAGAGTATGCAGCACATGGGTTTGATGGACCGCGTCGAGATCCTGGACAACGAATACGAGACCTGTCGCGGCGCGGACGCGCTGCTCCTGGCCACGGAGTGGAACGAGTATCGCAATCCGGAGTTCCCGCGCGTGCGTGAGCTGATGCGTGGCCGCCACGTGTTCGACGGCCGCAACATGTGCGTGCCGAGCGCAGTCGCAGCGGCGGGCCTGGCGTACCGCGGCATGGGCCGCCCTACGCTGGGTTACTGAGCTCGGTTTCCCAGAATCAGCTCAAGCGTCGGATGCGCGCTGCTACGTCGTTTGCGAAGCGACGTAGCAGCTCCGCGGCGTGCGAATCCGGATCGCCCGAGTGCATCAAGGGCGTCAAATCCATGCCCCACGTCAGCGCCGAGTGCCGATCGGTACCGTGGCTTTCGGAGAAGGTGGCATGTGCGCGACGCCGGCCTGCGGTTGCCAGGTCGTAGCGTTTGCCGCCCGCGATCTGCGAATCGAACACGCCCATGAGCGCGCTCTGGACGTGCTCACGGCCGTCGAGCGGCAGCGGCACCTTGTCGGCATCACAGAGCCAATCAAGGTCACGCCACACCTCACAACCAATCAAGCGTTGCGGCCGCTCGTCAGGTTCGAGCGCACGACACGCGGCGATGACACGCAAAGCGACGGCCACGTGCGTGTCGTGCTTGTCGGCCAAATTGTGCGTGTAAACGAGCTCGGGTTTGGTCGCGCGTAGGATTTCGATCAGATCTGCGAGCACCGCTGAGTTGCCCGCGGCCTTCACGGCGGAGCTCGGGTGATCGAGCAGGAATTGCGCGGCGTATTCACCTACGTAAGCTGCCTTTTTCTGCTCGGTGCGACGCACTGCTTTCATCTGCTCGTCGCTGTGCGAGCGGTAGGTGAAGTCACGGGCGCTACCTGCGCCATCCGTGACTACCACGCCAGTGAACCAACGCTCACTGCTTCCGAAGCACTCCAAGATGCCGTGCGCGGCCATGATCTCCAAATCATCATGGTGCGCGCCGATGCCCAGGTGCGTCGTGCGCGGCAACGCTTCATCGAGCGGCGACTGATCAGGGACGAAGATCTGTGCACTGGCTTGCGTGAGCTTCATGCTTCTGTACGCGCATTCAAGCGCGGCAGGCTCGCGGCAGCAATCGCTTGTCCTACGCGGCGCGTTGCTTCGTCCGGCAAGTGAATCGCCAGCGCGCGGTGCACCTCCGGAGATTCCATAGCGAGCACCTCGCGCGCCTTGCGAAGGAGCCGGTCGCCGCCCTCCCCGGACGTCACACGACCCAGCAAAAGGACGTGTTTTGCAGCGTAAAAGTCCAAAAAGTGCAGCAGGCCGTAGCCCAAGTACACGCCCAGCGTGTCGAAGATTTGGGCTGCTCGCCCATCGCCCGCGCCGAGCCGCTCTTGAACGAACTTCAGCTTCGAACCCGGAGAGCCTGAGGGCAGCTCGAGCCCTGCGCGCTCCGCCAGGCGTATCACTGCGTCTTGTGAGAAGTAGTTCACGCCGGTACCACGGTCGCCGGACCACTCCTGGTCCAGTGCGGCGCCCGCACCGTAATCCACAGGAGCGAAAGCGAGCTCGTTCAACCAACCAGTAACCTGACCGTGCGCGTTCACGTAACCCGCCGCGAGGCTCGTTCCCAGCGCGAGGCCCAACACCGAATGGTCGCCGAGCTCGAGCGCGCCCGCGAGCGCGGTGACGTCTCCATCATTGGCGACCTGCAGCGGCACATCACCCCACTTCTTGGCGATTTCAGGGTAAATGCCCGTGATCTTCGTTTCGAACTCGGCCTCTGGCACCTTGCGAAACAGCGAGGCGACCCTCGTGCGGTTGTTTAGGTAGATCCCCGCTGAACTCACGCCAATCGCGTCGACGCGTGGCAAGTGTGCGGCTGCGCGCCGAATCGAGTCCTCGATACCGTCGATGTGATACTGCGGGTCAGTTTGTAGTTTGGGTTCCCAGACGACCTCGCACGAAAACACTTCCTTGCCGTCGATCACTGCAGCCACCTTGCGATCACTGCCGCCTGCGTCGAAGCCGATACGGCAGCCGTCCAAGTGTCCGCCGATTGCTTCGCCCGGTTCGCGCGCTTTCGGCAACGCGGCAAACGGTAACGCTTCGACGATGAAGCACGGTTGTTCGTAAATCTTGGCGAAGAAATGTGCGTCGAACGCGCGCTCGCCGCCTTCGGCATAGAGCGCCGCCAAATGCTCGGTGATCGTACGTGAACCCGCGACGCTGACTTTCCAAGCTCCCTTTTGCCAAAGCAGGAACTTGAGCAACCGCTCGACGTAGCGCAGATTGGAGGCGGCCTCGGGATGATCGTCGGGCAAGATTTGCGCGTGGTACACGGCGATCTTGCCTGCATCCCGCTCCAAAGCGAGCGCAAGTGGCGCGCCGTCAACCCGCGCCACAGCGGCCCGGAACGCGCGATTGCCGAGCACGGCCGGACGAAACTCCGGGTCTAGGGGTGCCCGTATCTGCGGCACCTGCGAAAGCAAGCGGTCGACCATGCGCGAACAGCCTACGCGGCTCGCAGCGGATCCGATAGTGGCGAGCGAGCCAGCCCATGCTTCAGGGCTGCAGCGCCATCTTTCTGGGGCCATTCCCGATCGCGATCGTGCGGGTCACGTGGCGCAGATCGAGATCGACGATGACAACGTTGTTGTCGCCTTCGTTGGTGACGTACGCGCTGGTCCCATCCGAAGAAAGCGTGATCCAATGCGCGAGCTTCCCCGTGGGCACAGAGGCAATCACCGAGCCGGCTGCAACGTCGATGAACTCGAGGTCGCCCGCGGTCTGGCTGACCACGAGTTCGAACTTCCCGTCCGAAGTCGATCGCACGTCGTGCGGAGAGCCGCCGCTCGCGATCGGCGAAGCGAGCGAGCCGGTGCTTGGATCCATCAGCTCGACAGCATCCAAGCCGACGGCGGTGAAATAGATGCCTTTTGACGCGCAGGAGAGCATGCGCGGTGATTTGTCGACCGGAAGTGACTGCGCCGGTGCATCTCCAACGAGATCGACCTCGACGACTGCAGGCGCTCCAGTCGCTTGTGAGCCGACATAGGCATAGCGACCATCAGCGGTGATGCAGCTCGCGTGAGCGGCGGCAACCGGCACCTGCTTGAGCACGGCATCGGTACTGGTGTCGATGATCGAAAGCTCACCGGCACCGCCGACGGACACGACAACGCGACTACCGTCGGGCGTCACGGCAATGCCAGCAGGCTTTTCGCCCACGTCGATCGACCCGGCAATCGTGTCATTGGCGGTGTCGATGACTTTGACGGTACCTGTATCGGTACTCGAGACGTACACCTTCTTGCCATTCGGAGTGATGATCAGCCCGTCGGGCGCAGTAACGGGGATCGTCTTCAATACCTGGTTCGTCACCGTGTCGAGCACAGCGACTGCTTGATCCCCGAACAGCCCGACATAGGCCTTTTTGTGCAGCTTTTCGGTTGTAGCGGCGGGAGCGGGCTCGGCGTTCGACGAGCAGCCAGCAATGAGCAGAACGACAACGGCATAGATGAATTGCTTGGGCATGGTGAAGACCTCCACGAGCCAACGAACGATGTCTGGCGATGGTTCCGTCGATTCGAAGGTGTGGAACCTTTCGGCGCACGAGTCGTTGTTGCTGACATGACTCGCTCGATCGCGTTCATCGCGTTGCTGCTCGTTGCGTCCGCGCCAGCATGTGGCGCTTCGCCGCCACCTGCTGAATTGGGTGCCGAGCCCACCGTCGCAGCGACGGAGGCGCCCCGATACTCGGAGTTGTTCGATGCCTACTTCGCGCCGGGTACGCCCGGTCATTGCGCAACCGCTGGCTGCCATGCCGATCCTGGTCACACCGTTTGGCGCTGTGCTCCCACGAAGGACGACTGCTATGCGGGGATGTCCGAAGTCGGCTTGATTGACGCGACAAATCCGGCTCGCTCGGCGATCGTGGACGCGCATCGCTCGCCGCTCACTTGGATCAACCCCGCGGGCGGAAATATGCCGCTCGACGCACAGAGCGCGAATGTCGCCGCGGCCGACGCGTTACGTGCGTGGGTCGCTGCGGGCGCTCGAAACGACTGACGACCAGGCGCCCACGAGGAGAGCCGTTTACTGTTTCGCCCAGCATCGGAGCATGGTGCGCTCCGCTTCGCTCGGTTGTGGCGCACTCGGCGGCGGCATCACGTGCAAGCGAAGTTTAGCCTCGATATTGGAGCGGCGCGCGCTGATCGCGGTGTCGTTGCGGAAGTCGTAGTCTTCACCCGCAGAGCCGCTCGGTGAATGACACGACACGCAATATTTGTCGACGAGCGAGCGTGCCTCGGCGGTCGTCACTAGCGGGCAAGTCGCGCTAACTTCGGACGAGACAGCTGCGGCGCGCTTCGCCGGAACGACGCTGGCTTGGGTTCCCGTGCACGCACCCGCGAGCAGCGCGCTCGCGAGCAATAGTTCGAGGGCGTGGCGTGCAAAGCTTCGTTGAGCAGCGTCGTGCATGCCCTGCTAACGGGGCAACGGGATGATCGTTCCGTGAAACGCGCAAGCGCGCAACGCGCGCCGCCGGCGAAAACGACCGCGACTTACTTTCGCCCGAGCTTGGTCAGCTCGTCCGCCATTTCATCACCTGTCTGCAAAACGCGCAGATTGGCGATGAACTGATACTTGGCGATGCGCGTGTCGACTAGGGCGCCTTCCAGGGTCTTGCTCGAATCCGCGTCGTCCACCGGGGCTGCACCGCGAGCTTCCGGGGAAATCTGCACGGTTGCAGCGCTATCGGCTGCCGAATAGGCGCCCGCCAAGCGAGTGACCTCGGCCGCCGAGCGTTCGAAGCGCCCAGAAGCCTGGTTCAACCCCGCAATTGCGGATTCGAGGATCGGCCTGACCATTCATGAACTGAGAACGGAGCAGCCACGGCAAGCTTGAGGCGAAATTCAGGGCGGTGGGCCGCCCACGGACTTGCAGAAGTTGCGCGGATTGGTGCGGGCGGAGTCGCCGAGGATCCGGTCGAACCACAACCAGACCGCCGCCATTTCAGGCAAGACTTGCTCTGGGCTGTCGTAAACGACGGCGCGGATCGCGCAGGTCTCGCAGAGCTTGAAGTAGAACTTCGGATGACAACCGGTCGCGCCATCTGGTTGATGCGGCAGAGAGTCGAGCGGCACCCCAGCGAAGCGGAGGAAGAGATCGTCCGAATCCGCAAGCGTCAGCATTTTCGTACTGGTTGGGTCGGGCGGGGGAATGTCCGGGAGGAACGCGGTCGTGGAGTTCCAAGTGCGGATCGATCCGCCAGCCGTAACCACCACGGCTGGCCCGACTCCGCCATCACCCACGGGCGCAAGCCAAACCCCGTAAGCAGTTGGGTAGCTCGCGATCCCGTTGCTCGGACAGAGTCCGCGCATGGCAAGCGGCACCCCGAATGCTTGGCGCGCACAGGGATTGAGATAGTTCCTGCCATCACAGCCGCAAGACGGACCTCCAGGGTCCTCGTCCAGACTGCAATCGTCGACCTTGGGGATGGGCGTGCAAACACCCATGACGCTCTTCATTGCACCGCAGTTGGAGGTCACATCGCACAACTCTCCGACTGGGCACTTGATCGCAGTTGGCCCTCCGCAGACTTGCGTCATTCCTCCTGCGCCGACAGCTCCGGCCGCGCTCGACCCTGCACCGCCGCCGAATCCCCCGCTGCCACCTGCGCCAATCGCGCCGCTCGAGCCTGAAACCCCGCCACCTCCGTTCGTGGAGCCTCCGTTCGTGGGGCCTCCGCTCGTCGAGCCTGCATTGATCGAGCCCCCGCTTTGGCTGGGAGTGCCCCCGCCGCCTCGAGTCGAATCGGTGCCCCCACCTCCAGCTTCATTTCGATTCTGACCAACCGAAGCTTTTCCCGCACAGCTCAACGCAACAACTGACGCCGCAACGGCCGCAATTCCGAGGCAAAACTTCGACATTCGAACGACCTCTCGTGTTCCTCGCCCACCCGAGCCGAGATTAGCAGCTTTGCCGGGATCGAAGAGGAGTGTCAATCTTCACCCCGGCGCTGTAGCGGTACACCGCTGGAGTACGGAATGCAGCGGGTCGTCGTGCAACGACGCGCTCGCGCCGGCTCAGTAACTCCTTGCGCTAGTCTCCCTCGTCAGTGACGCCGAAGGCTGTGCCGCAACGCGACGCGCTTGGTGACCATCCAAAACCCCAGCTCTCGAGCCGCGATGCTGGGTGGTTCATGCGTGATTGCTGAAATCTCGAGATGACTTTGTCATCGACTCAGGCTTTCGTGCCTTCAGGTTACTGATGTCAACGAGCCTGACACTGACGAAATGGTATTTGGATCTCGTCACCGACGACGGCCGAGTGCGCATTGCATACATCGCGGACCTCGCGTTCGGCCCGCTTCGACTCGGCTACGAGAGTCTGCTGCGCGCGGAGGGTGCCGCGCCCGCGCAGACTCAGACGTTTTTTCAGTCTCCGGTCAAACCCAGCGTCGAGAGCAGCTCCCTTGCTTGGCATTCTCATCGGCTCTCGGTGGCCGGTCGGTGGCAATTCGAAAGCGCTTCACTGAGGCGCAGCGTGCTCCGCGCACCCGAAGGCAACGTCGATTGGCATTGCATTGCGCCGGGCGCGCGCGTCGAATTGACGGACAACGAGGAGCGCTTGACTGGGCTTGGCTATGTCGAGTGCCTGACGCTCACGATCCCGCCATGGCGTTTGCCCATCGATGAGCTGTATTGGGGCCGGTTCGTGGCACCGGGGACCACGCTGGTTTGGATCGATTGGCGCGGACGGCACGCGTTTCGCAGCGTCGTACTCAACGGTGAGGAGCTGGCCACGGCGGTGGTCTCGAGTGAAGGCATCGTCGATCCAGTTCGCGATCTCACGCTCACGTATTCGGATGCGATGGTATTGCGCGCTGGCTTGCTCGGCGGAACGGCCTTGTCGCGCATCCCCGAGCGCTTGCGACGCGCGCTACCGGCAAATGCGTTGTC
>Ga0164309_10000433_pt1 | contig 22945 bp, 23 predicted proteins | sample Whisoiple_247_MG_FD_109984 | JGI IMG/M metagenome (GOLD analysis project Ga0164309, IMG submission 109984) | Soil microbial communities amended with fresh organic matter from upstate New York, USA - Whitman soil sample_247_MG | ecosystem: Environmental > Terrestrial > Soil > Unclassified >...
AACTCGTCACAACCGAGCGCCGTTACCGGGATCGAAAATGCGCTCGGCGTCTCCGCGGGTTCGTTCCACACCTGCGCAGTCCTCAAGGACGGGCACGTTGCGTGTTGGGGCGACAACACCTATGGCGAGCTCGGCAATGGCTCGACCACGAGCTCATTGATCCCGGTAATGGTTTCCGGAATCCAAGATGCGACCATGGTTTCAGCGGGGAATTCAGCCGATCAAGCGTACACTTGCGCTATCTCCAGCGGGGGTGCTGTGTCGTGCTGGGGGGGCGGCGGTTCAACCGTGCCGGTCGCGGCAGCCGGTGTCATGGGGGTGACTTCAATTGCAACCGAAAACGCGCACATCTGCCTGTCGCTGAGCGACGGCACGGTTCATTGTTCCGGCGCCAACAATGCGGGTCAGTTGGGCAATGGCTCGACAACCAACTCCTCGACGGCGGTGCAGGCAATCGGTATCGATAACGCGAGCTCAGTGGTCAACTACTACGGCGGCTCGTGCGCACTGCTGCGTGATGGCACGGCCAAATGCTGGGGCAACAACGCGTTCGGCGCGCTAGGCAACGGAACCGACATTGCGTCGCTCGTTCCTGTGTCGGTCAGGGGCTTGAAGGGAGTGAAGGCCTTAAGTAGCGGCTTTCCGGTCTGCGCCCTACTCGATGGCGGAGAGGTTGATTGTTGGGGCGATAACTTCTCCGGTGACTTGGGCAACGACTCGACCTCCATCTTTTTGGCTCCGGAGCGAGTTCACGCGCCGGAGTAGAGCGGCGGAGGCGCGCTCAGTCGGTGGAGGCAATTGCTTGGGGCAAGCGTGTACGTGCCGCAACGTCCAATGCACGACCCAGGTGCTCGGCTAGGTCGATAGCGTCGACGAGACGCAGTGGTTCTAGCACCACGCTCGTTTGCGCAGAGGCTCGATCCGTGACCACGAGCGCAAAGTGATCGATATCCTCAGCTCCCCGCGTGTGGCGCACCCAAACGCTGCCCACCGTGCGTGAATCAATTGCGAATTGCTTGCCGTGGGTGTCGTGAATGACCAACTCCTCGACACCACCTTCACAGTCGATGGCAACCAGCATTTCTCGAATGCCCTTCGACGACGGTCTAAAAATCCAGATCAAGTAACCGATCGAGCCCCAGGCACCGGCAGCACGCTGCTGAACGACGCCCGCAATCAGGTTGATCAGTGCGAACCCAGCGATCAGGCGACCGGCCCCATGTAGCAGCTTCCGCGAGGCGCTGAGTGGAGCGGTTCGCGCTTGAAAGCGCCTGCTCACCATCATCGTGCTGTATTGCCAACGCGCGCTCAGCGTGATCTGCGCATCGATCAAGCAAGCGCCGCAAGTTACGCATATCTGCACGTTCTTCCTAGCAATCGCCTCGGGCCAACTCCTCCACTTGCTCACGCGCGCGAGCTTGCCCCCACAGCGTACGCAGCCCGCATCGTGTGCCGCCACACGCAGGTCGCCGTCGATGCGGACCATTGGGCTCGACACGCGCCGAGGCCCCGGCACGGTTCGCGTGCGAGGGCGAACGCGACCGAATGCGTGACCCCGGAACGCAAGGGCAATCGACAGCACCGCCAGCAGTCCCCCACCCACTAGCGCCAGCCGATTCGTGATCGGACGGGGCACGTGGATAGCGGCGCAAATTGCACAGACGATCAGCTCACCGACAAAAAGAGTGACTAAACCGAGAGCCAGAGCAAGCGCCGCGTGCAGCAGCAACCGGGGGCGATCGGTGAGCCGCCCGATGATGATCGCGGCTACGGGCGACAACAAAATCAAGAACCCAAGCGTGCTGCGCAGCCAATCGTCCTTCATCGTAGCGACCGCTCCACTCGCGGGCTCTCGTGCACGAGCTCCGGGCTGTCGCCGGCAAGCTCACTCCTCAACCGGTCGGTTAGCCGTGGCGTACTGCGGGGCTCGACTACCGGTGGAGGCACGCAGTCAGTACCCCACAGCCACGTGCCACTGACGAGTGACGTCGACACGATGGAACGTGAATGTGGCCAGAGCACGCCGCATCCTCGCCGCGCTAGCTCCTGGCTGCCATACCACTAAGGGGGTACACCGCTCTCCGATTTGGCGGCGACCCTGGGCGTGAGCCGGCCACCATGCATCTGCGTCCTATTGAATCTAGGCTCCCAGTTTTTAGGTTGGGTTGGGTAAGCGGGCGTAGCGCTCGCAGGGCGTCGCAAAGCCCACTCGGCGTTTCGGAAACTCGGCAATCAGGGGGCCTCGACCCAGACTAGGCGCGGCCAATAGTCGTCTAAGCTGCCCGTGCTCGCGCCTTGTGTACCCACTTGGTAGCTGATCGCGAGCTCTCGCGGCCGCGTTGGGTCCGAGATTTCCGGGTGCACGATGGGACCTGCGCAGAAGGCATTTGCGTCGTTGCTCGGCAGCCGGCACACAGCAAGCTGCGCGCTGTCCGTCCAGGGGCCCGTCTCCTTCGCCGCGCTCTGCGTGAGCAGATGGCTGCCGAACGCGCTGATGTAGACGTGCCGCAGGGCGCCCGCGCTGCGAACGACCGAGGACACCCAAGTGCCTGACGAAAAGACCGTCGTGGCACGGGTAGGATCGTTGCCCGTGATCCAATCGCCGCCGGAAAACAGCTGAATCGAGTCGTTCACGTCCAGGCGCGCGAGGAAACAACCCGCATCCCAGGACTCACGCGCCGTGCAACCCCAAGCAAAGCCGAACACTCCCTCCGCCGAAGCAATCGAAGCATCCCCCAAGTCGAGATCCAGTCCCCAGGGCAGCGGCTTCGCCGGATTCGGCACGACGATTTGCTGCCTTTGCGGATCGTAATGAGCGAGCCCACTGCCCAGCTCGCTCAGCCCAAAGGCCGCGTTGCTGTCGACGCGAAACAAGCGATACAGAACCCGCGTCACGCCACGCAGACGATACGCGCCATTGATGGCGACCAGAATCGTCGCATCGTCACCACCCTCCAGGCTGACGATTGGAGTCGGCGGAATCAGGCTCTCCTCAGGACAGGCCCCGAACGGTGCCTCCTGATCCGGTTCCAGGGCGACGTTGCTGGCGCGCTTTCCGCCGCTCAGCGTGACTTGGTTCAGCAGCCACAAGCAGCGATGGTCATCAATCGGGATGCGCGCGAGCCCCGCAACACCCCAAGCACCGATGCCGTCGATCCCCTGGGCGTGTCGGAAAGGCAGGCACGCCGCGGTCGCGGCTGGTGCGCGCGCGTACGGCCGAGTGCCGCTCGGACAAGACCAAGTGCCGGACGCTTCGTCGCAGGCGGCCGCGACGCTGGTCGGCGCTTCGCACGCGCCTTGCGAGACGATGCAGACGCCTCCGCCCGGCGTGCACTTGGGTTTGACTTGAGTGCTGGTGTCGACGACCGCGTCGAGCTCGAGTGCGGTTCGCGCGCCGCAATGCGTGCCGAAAAGTAGCGCGACGATCGCAGTGAGCCTCGCGTCGAATGCGCGACTCGAGCACCGGGGGCTTGGCAAGCGGGTCATTGCCGACTCTAAGCTGGGCAACCCCACGCCGCGGTACGAGTCCGCAATGCGCGCCGAATCGCCGATGCGATGGGCGCACAACGCTTGACCAGATCCATGACCGAGCGGTTGGCATTGCTGACCATGGCAACACCGACTTCGGTCTCGCGATCCGCGTAGGCCACGACGGAAAAGCCGCCAGCGTGCCCGAAACAGTGCTGACTCCCCCAGTAGCCATAGAGGTGCGGCCAACGCCAGCCCAACGCAAATCCGAGTCCGAGCACGAGGTAGGCACCGGTCACTTGGTCGATGCCGCCGGTCTGCTTCTGTGTGTACTTCTGAAATCCGGGCGAGCGATCTCGGACCAGCGAGGCATAAAACGCCGCCAGCGCGCGAGCCGTCGTGTACATGCCCGCGCCCGGAACGAACGCGCTGCGGGCGGAGATGCCGTTGTTGGTCGCTTCGAAGCCCAGCGCCAGGTTGCTGCCGTTCAGCAGGTACTTCGGACTGCCGAGCCAGTAGGTCTTGGCGGTCTCACCCGCCGTCAGCCACTCGAGCGCGGGGTCGAGCTCCCGCTTGCAGAAGTCCGGCACTGTTTCAGCGGTCACCTGCTGGAGTACCTCGCTCAAGATCCAACCAAATGCCATCGGCTGGTAGGCAAGGGTCCCGCGCCGAAAAGCCGGCGGTTCCTCGCGCAAAGCCGAAACGACATTTCGCCAGTCGCTCCACAGCTCGGGGTGCGCGCTGAGGTACGGCAGGGTCACTCCGGAGCGATGAGTGAGCACGTCGAACAGTGTGACCTGCGGCGCGCAGAACTCGGGCACGTAACGGCTCACGGGCGCATTGAGCTCGAGCTTGCCGCGCATCTCGAGCAACGCCACGCAGCGCGCGAGCACTGCCTTAGAAGCAGACATCACTTGAAAACGGGTCTCGGGCGTAACCGCGACGGGCTCCCCTTCCCCCTCGCGCAGTCCCGACGCAATGCCGGTAGCGACGTCGAGCAGCCGCTCGCTGCCGCGCTGCACGACCAGCTGACCGCCGGGGAATCCCCCGCGCGCGCATTGCCCGAGAAAGAGCTGCTCGACTTGCTTCATCGAGGTTGCCTGTCGCCGCTCAGAAACAGCGCTAGCTCGCTCTCCGTATACGGCGGGGGCCGCTCTTGGCCGGGGCCATACAACAGACTCAGCGTGATTTCGCGGAAGTCCGCGCGGGCCTGCAAACGGGATAGCAGGGCGAACAAACCGAGCGCCATGCGGTTCGCAAAAATCAGATCCTTGCTGACGTTGGACCGGAACAACCCGCGATTGTCGGTGCCCCGGGCGTTCAAGAGCCGGCGCATGAACTGCGTATCGAAGCGAAATGGCCCGTCACGCAGCAGGAATTCGTAAGTCGTCAACACCATGCGGTGGTGTGACCAGAAGTCGTAGTGTGCCGGATCCGGAACGACGCCTGCTTCAATCAATTGTTCGCGTGCCGTTTCGAAGCGGCGCTCGAGGTAGGCGCGCATCAAGCTGTTCCACCAGTCGATGCGTGCGCGCTCCACGCGCTTGACGCAGCCAAAGTCCAACAGGACGACATCACCGTCGAGGAACAAATAGTTCCCAGGGTGAGGATCAGCGTTGAACACGCAGTCGCGACAGAACGATTCGATGAAAAAGCAGTAGATCAGCTCGCCCGCGCGGTTGCGCTCTGCCTCGGTCGCATGCGTGAGGAACGAATCGAAGTTTTCACCCGACGACAACTCAGTCACGAGAATGCGCCGACTCGAGAACTCCGAATACACCGCAGGGATGCGAATGCCCGCCCGGCCCGTCCAGCGCGTTCGAAATTCCTCCTGGCTTCGCGCTTCAACGAGATAGTCGCATTCTTCGTGGAGCCGCTCGCGCAGTTCGGACACGAGCACGCCCGGCTCTTGCCCGCGAAAGATGGCCGAGACCAGACGATCGAGGAGTTCCGCACCACGCAGATCCGTTTCCACGGCCTCCGCGATGCCCGGGTATTGCACCTTGACCGCGACCCAGCGACCATCGCTCAAGCGAGCGCGGTGTACCTGTCCAATCGACGCCGCCGCGAATGCCTGTGGACTCCACTCCACGAACAGCTCGCGCGGCAGCCGCCCCATGTCCTCCAGAAATATCTGCGCAATCAACGACGGACGGAGCGGGCGATTGGACGTCAGCAAGCTGTTGAGCTCTGCCCTTGCCGGGTCGGACAATAGGAAATCCAAATAGCCGAGGGTCTGGCCGGCCTTCAAAGCCAGCCCTTTGAGCTCTGCCAAAGAGTCTGCCAAGTTGCGCGCGAGGGCCGCTTGCGCACGAGTACTGACTGCGCTGGTTCGCTCGCTCGCCGAAAGCCAACGCGTGAGCGCGGTCGCCAAAACGGACACCAGAATGTTCCCCGTGATGGTCGAAAGTGCGCGACCACGCGCCAAAGGCGTGGCCCTGAGCCCGCTCAGAGCTTGCTCGTGCTCCTCTCCCAAAAGCCCGAGCTCTTCCTCATAAAGCTCGAGCAGCCTGGACACCGGCCCCGGCAGACTCCGAGTTCCCGACTCCCAGCCGGCAATCGCCCCGTGCGTCACCTTGAACTCCACGGCTAGCTCGCGCTGACTCAACCCCAGCACCTCCCGCACTTGATGCAGGCGCCGAGCCTCACTCTTTCGCTGCTGTGCAGTACGGATCCGCGGCACGGGGGGAATGGTTGTCCGGATTTCGGGGTGTGCGCAACTGACGCGGCGGATTGCTCACCGGGTGAGCAGTCGGCGGTCAAGTGGTTGGGAGAGAGGCCGCGGGCTCTCGCAGCTGCTATGCTGCGCCATGCGGATCGAGCACATCGCGCTCTGGACCACCGATCTCGAACGCTCGATCCAGTTCTACGTAACCTACTTCGGAGCCAGCGCAGCACCACGCTATGTCAACGCCGCCAAAGGCTTCGAATCGTGCTTCCTCAGCTTCACGGACGGCACGCGCCTCGAGTTGATGAAGACCAGCACGCTTTCACCCCTGGTCATCGAACCCGGCGCACAACGCATGGGCCTGACGCACTTCGCGATCGCCCTCGGCTCAGCAACGCAGGTCGATGCCCTGACGCGGCAGCTCGCAGCCGACGGTTACCCAACCCTCGACGGCCCTCGCCATACCGGGGATGGCTACTACGAGAGCGTCGTGCTGGACCCAGACGGCAATCGCATCGAACTCACGGTGTAGAGCATCTCCCCCCAGAAGCGCTTGACCTAGCTGACCTCCGAACTTGACCGATGGCGCCAAAGCTCGCCGATGACGCCGCGCGTTTGGCGGGTACTGAGTTCAGCGGAGTGAGAACTCTTCAATCGCGTCGTCACGGTCGAACTTTCCGACGGCTGAGCCGCGTGCGGATATTGGCCCTTGTTGCTTTATGTCTCGCGTCGACGGGACATAACTCAAAGGGTATAGTGTTCGATCGCGGGACTTCCCCACTCCGACCGGAATCACGTCGAAAGCCTTCCCTCACCGATGGATATTTACAAGGCGCCGCTTCTCATCGCGCTCCCTTTGGTTGCTTCGCTGGCCTGCAACGCTCCCACCTCCGACGACATGGACAGCGGCGGTCGCGTCGGCGCCGGGAGTGTTGGCGGCTCGTCTAACGCGGGCGGTACCAACGGGAGCTCGGCTGGAACCGGTCATACAGGCTCGGCAGGCGACAACAGCACGTCGAACGGCGGCGGCGTCGGTGCCGGCGACGCGGGTGGCCACACGTCGTCGAGCGGGGGCTCTGCCGGTCGCGCGAACGGGGGCGCGCCGTCCACAGGAGGCAACGCTGGTACGCACGTTGCCGGAAGCGGCTCAGGCGGCGGCGCCGCCGGGCATGGCATGAGCGGCAGCGGTGCCGACTGCAAGGCTCCGACGGAGTATCCGAATCTGTTCGTGACCCTTTCCGGCCACACGCAGGCGGACAGCGACGCCAAGGTCGCCGCAGCTTGGAATCAACTATTCAATCCCTCGAACAACAACACCGTTTACCACGACGGGCCAGGCAGCGACGAATCGTACGTTGAGGACACTGGCAACAACGACGTGCGAACCGAGGGCATGTCGTACGGCATGATGACCGCCGTCCAGCTCGACAAACAGACCCAGTTCGATCGGCTGTGGGCCTGGGTGAAGAACCACATGGCGCAGGGAACGACGGGGGAGATCGCCTGGCACTGTTCCACGAGCGGCAGCATGCTCTCGACCGGCGGCGCGCCCGACGGCGAAGAGTATATGGCGACCGCGCTGATCTTTGCGAACCATCGTTGGGGCAGCACCGGGAAGTTCGACTACGGGAAAGAGGCTCAGTGGGTGCTCGACCTGATTCGAACGAAATACTTCAACGCGACGGCCCACATCGTGAAGTTCGTCTCGGGCTCCAACAACACCGATGGCTCGTACGTGCTACCGGCGTTCTACCAAACGTGGGCGTGCTTCGACACGACGAACGCCGACTTTTGGAATGCGTCCGTGAAAGCAGGGCGGGAGTTCTTCGCCAAGGCGGCGGATTCGAACGGCGTCATCCCCGACCAATCTTCGTTCACCGGGCAGTCGATGGGCAGCGCAGGCTCCGACGCCAAGCGCTGCGTGATGAACATCATGATGGATGCCAACTTCTTCGCCGCCGATCCCTGGCAGACCAACACGTACGCGCCCGCGTTCGCCGCGTGGATGAAGAGCCACAGTGACAACTCAGCCGCCCAGTTCTCGTGCAACGCGCTGCTCGGCTTCGGCGTCCCGGACGCGACCGGCAAGCCCTTCGTGGACAAGCTCTGGTCAGCGCAAATCCCCACCGGCACCTATCGCTACTACGACGGCACGCTCTACATGCTCGGCCTCCTCCATGTAAGCGGCACGTTCAAGCTCTGGTTCTGACTAGCTCGAGCGTCGCGCAGGTTGCCGGCGCAATCAGACCGTCGCGTCTTACCGGAGGTCGAAGGTTCAAATCGCCCCCGCGCAACCCCGAGAAAACCCCGACAAAATCGGGGTTTTCGTTCATTTGTCTCGCGGTCTCGGACTCAAGATTCGTGGAGATTGAGGCGTTCCAGAATTGGCTCTGCCCACGCTGGCGCCTGGCCATACTCCTTCACCACCCGGCCGTCGGCGGCGCGCAGTACGAGTTCGGCGTCGCGATCGTCGACAGAGTTGTCGTAGACGTAAAAGCGGTCGACCTCGGCGGCCACGGAAGCCGCGTTCGCGATCGAGCGGCCCCAACGATCGACAATCTTCCGGATTGGAACCTCGTGCCCGCCTTGCAGCACTCTGCGGGCGACTCGAGCGGCGTTGATCTCGGGCCGCTCTGTGCCGACAAAAAAGATGCGTACGAAGTAGCCAAGAGCCAGCGCGCGACGCACGAACTCCGGCTTGTCGGGGCCGGTTTCGAACGCCAAGCTCCGCCTATCGCGCAAGCACGCCTCGCGTCGTTCCGTCGCCAGGCGCGCTGCGCGAAACACCGTCTCGGCATCGTTCCAGTCTCCGAGTTCATCCTGCGCGATGACGTCCGGGTTGATGTATTCACAATCGTGAAACCACTCGTGAGCAAGTCCGCGCTCGGTGATCGTCGTTTTTCCGGCACCGTTGGGCCCCGCGACGACGAGCAAACGAGGGCGGGACGATGGCGTGTTGGTCATCGAGACTTGTCGGTCCGACGTGCTCGAGCGTTTGCACGGGCGAAAATTGACGCTTCCTTCAGCCGCGCCGCGACCCAAGCGTCCGCGGTGGCGCGACGCTGGATGGCAAGGTCTCGCGCTTCCCGCATTACGAGCGCGAGTTCCTCGTCCGTCGGCTCGGTGTCGGGGGCCATCAGATCTCGAGACTTGAGTGACATGCCTGGTGCACGAGGATAGCATGGGCTCGGGCGTCCCACTGCACGGGGCGTTTGCTCGGTCTTTTTCGGAGTAGCGTCAACGTTTAGAGTCCAATACCGCATTTACTTGGCCTTCGGATAGTAAGGCAGACTGCGCCAACAAACTGTCGAGTTCGACCGGGCAATCGATCGAAGATTGTGACTTCGCTCTGGACTTCAGCTCCGATAGTTTCTACCGGCGCTGCTGTTGCACCGATTCTTGGCCCGCCTCCCCGTCTCATCGTCTATCGCCAACCAACGGCCGACCTTCCCTCGAACGGCACCCATACATCCGCAACACCTTGGTATTCGCCGCGCCGTCGCTAAAGAATGCGAGCGCTTCGTGCAGAGGCACATTCAGGGAGCGCAGTCGTTCACTGTGGAAACGACTCTACGGACGAAGGCTGCGCGGAGACCGTGGCAGCGTTCCCGATGCACGTAAAGATCGGCGCTCTGGCTCGGCTATGGGGTGACGTTTTGACGGTGAACGCATATCAAGCCCCCCGTCGCGAAGTGGGCCGCAACCGCGTGAGCGCCAAGGGGCCCGAAGGCCTCGAGTACGGCGAATACACGATCGATGAGGATTCAGTTTTTTACGCATTCACTATTTTCACGCGCCCTTGAGACTCACGCGACCCATGCCATCGGGTCGGCGCTCGTACCGATGAGGACTAGTCTGCCCCACGTAAACGGTGACCAACGAGGCCTCGCGCAGCTAAGGTTTCGTATCCGGCGCTGACGCGGCTCAAACTGATTACTCCGTTTGACATCATGCGGCCTGCAGCGATAAAGCCTTACTGGTCGGGGGCGTTCCACTAGGGAGTTAGACATGAAGAGCAAAGGTGTCTGGAGTCTCGTCGCTTGTTCCGCCCTCGCGCCGTTTGGTTGCGCTGTCGACTCCCCCCTTTGGGACGTACGTCTAGGTGAAGGCAAACAGGCGGCACCACTCGAGGCGAGCATCGGCGGCTGCGATGAAGATCTGCGGCGGCCGGCTAGCGAATTCACCTTCGGTGCGCGCACCGGACTACTTTTTCCGGGCGGCCCGAGCGAGCTCGATCGCGCGGCTATGGTAGCCGCGGCGGATTGCGTCGATGCGTCGATGGTTCGCCGGATGCCGGAGCGTGAGGTCGCGCTGAACGCTCTTAGCCACTCAGACTACGAAGTGCTCCCTCGGCTCGAAGCACAGGCTGAAGAGATCGCAAACGCCCGCGCCACCCTGGACTCTCTACTCGGCGCGCTCTACCCGCACATCGATTCGGTAGCCAAACCTGGCCTCGATCTGCTCGGAACGGTGGATGTGGCACTCTTTGACTATGCCCGACTCTTGCGCGAAGAGATGGGTCGACCGCTACATACACGAGTCGCGCGGCTTCAGGACAACGCCGCTTGCGCGGGAGACCTGCTCAGCGAACGAATGCTGGTGGGCTACTTTCGTGCGGCAACTCGCGCCGCCTCGGGCGATCGCGACGCTGCCGCGCAGGCGGCGTCCTCGCTCTGGCAGTTTGCTCGGCAGCTCTCGTGTTTGAGTGACGCACAGCTTTTTGACCTAGACGCCGGGCTCAGCTCCGCCTGGGACCGGCTGGAAATTCGCATCGCGAAGGGCTCCGGGCCTACCCTCACTTCGGCGGTTCTGCCTTTCATCCTCCAGGTGCGTTTGCTCGTGCTCGACGCCACCAAGCATCTTGGAAGCAACAGTCCCGGCTACCGTTGGCTCGTCGCCCAGGAAGACTTGCGTCGGCGCATTCGTGATGAAGCGCTCTTGCCGCTCGCGGATCATTTGTGGCTGTACGATCGACGGAGCGGAGCGATCGCAGCGCTCCACACCCAGTGCGATGACGGCGGTTCGGGCCGCTCTTGCATGAGTCTATCCGTCCTCCTTGATACCCTCGCCAGTCCCGAAGCGTATGGCTTTGGCGAATGCTCGCTGCTGGAGATGGTTGAAGCGGGCGTGCGCACGCTGAAAGGCTCGCCAGCTTACACCTGCACGCCCGGCGTCTGTGGCACTCCGGGCGATGGGCGGATTGCCGATGCCCAGCTCGGGGCTTCGTTCGTAGACGCCTTTTTTCGCGGCGGCCCGTTCTCTCTGCCTCGGCGTAAGGCCACGAGCGCGTTCGGCGTCGAGGTGCAGGAACTGCAGGCTTCACTCTGCGGAAAGAACGGCGGAGGCTGGGGCGGCAAGGAGGGCTCGGCGGGTATGGGAGCCTCCGGCATGGGCCCCGCCGGGGACGCTTTGGCTTGCGTGGTCGGGCTGAAAGCTCAGGAAGCGGCTGACCTCGTGCCGGGAGTGGTGTGCTTGGGCCGCTATGTTCAAGCCACGAGTCCGCTGAACCAGAGCTTCGAAAGCATGGCCGCCGTTAACTATGCCGGCGTGCCGGAAGGGTGCGCCCTCTCCGAGGAAGCCCAGACCGAGGACGACAAGAAGAAGGAAGAAGAAAAGAAGAAAAAGGAAGCTGAGGAGAAGGCCGCCAAGGACGAGGCCAAGAGGAAGCAGGTCGAAGAGGAGGTCAAGAAGCTGGCCAAGCAAGAAGCCGAGCGTTTGAAGACCGACCAGAAGGCCCGTCAGGGCCTGAAAGACGCCGCTGCGCGCGAGGGTGTCACCCTCACGGACGCGGACATCGACAAGGCAATCCAGGCGTTAGAAAACGCGACGGTCGGCTCGATACCAATCGACGCCGACGGAAAGACCGTGTTCGGCACGACCGGCCTGGACGGCAAGATCACCATCGATGTGCTGGGTTGGGTTCTAGCTGGTGTATTGAGCGGCGACACGGGTCAACGGGACGGCCTACTCCACGAGTTCGTGCACTCTGCCCTCAGCAGTTACTGGAACGGACGCTGGAACAACGAGATCGTGGGCAACGTCGGGGCCGACGCGAAGCTCTTCAAAGACATCCGAGAGGTCAGGGATACGAGCGTCAGTAATTCGTGGCGCGGCGGAAAGGGCCAGCGCTGCGCGCGCGAAGGCGGAGGCTGCAGTGACCGCTGCAACGGTCTCTCCGTACAGATCAAAGAGGCGCTGTCGTGCCTGGCTGACGCCTTCGATCCCCCGAAAACCGCGCCGCGACCCGTGGACCTCGTCACCGATCCCGTCGAGCCGACGGGTTTGGGAGCGGACCGCTTTGCGGCGTGTCTGCCGGGCGACGCAACGCTAAAAGCCGTGGTCGCGGCGCGCGCCTGCGGCGCCGTGCTCTGTGCCAATCAGGACGCGGGCTACACGGAGGGAGGCTGCTGCCAGGCGGGGGGGCTTCTCAGCTCCACGGGAATGGGAGACCGGAATCGAGAGGTCTGCCAAGTAGCGCGCTGCGAGCCTGGGATCGGAATGAGCGCCAACGTCGATACCTGTGGCTGTGGTTCACCCGGGGCCGGGACTAACAACGGCGGTCCCATCCCACCGCACGATGGGGGCCTCCCCTTTCCGCCTTACTAAGCGGTAGCCCTACACCGCTCGTCGTGCGGTCGGAGCGCGACGGGTCACTCTTGGCGCTGAACGACGAAGCGAAGGCCGGTCGAGTCGTAGTAGCCGTCGTTCAGTTGAGTGACCTCGGCGGAAACCGTATCGCCAAGTTGCAGGGTCCAATCGAAATGGTCCGAAATTTCGGCGCTCTCGTCGAACGCGAGCGCCTGGGTCGCCTTGCGCTCGGCGTTCCGATAGATTCTCGTTTCTACGCCGTCCCCACCACCGGTGTCCTCTTTGCGGCTCGATAGCTGCACCAGGTAGCGCCCGTCGGCTGGCGCCGTCCAACGGATGACCGTGTTTGTGACGAGCCCGGGGTGCAGTTTCAGAAATCCGGCGTTGGGGCCGAAGATGGCGGAGTTGCGGTCGCTTGCGTTGCACCACGTGCTGTCGCCCCACGCGTCCGCGCCGAGCGTCATCTCGACCGTGTTGGGTTCCACGCCGGTTCTGTACGACCAGCCATTGACGCTTTGGCTCGACGGGCTGTAGTCCGCTGCCGCATCGGCGACGAGCGTGGGCTTGGTGGTGTCGTCGTGGTCAGCCGGGGCGGAGGCACCGCAAGCCGACAGCGTGATGATCGAAAGCAAGGCGAAGGTTCGCATCATGCCCTGCGATGTGCCTTGGGACGCACCCGGAAATCAAGAGATTCAACGTCGACGAAGCTCGATCTCTGCCGCGACCCAGTTGTCCGTGAACATGGGCCTAGAACTCAATGTCCTTCTACCGTACGCGCTGGGCCTCTCTACGCGAAGCCAGAGCGCAACTGCCATCGAGGCACAAACCTTCGGTGGACTTACCCCGCAGCTTTGCAAAGAGGGTTTGCATCAACCCGACTGTCCAACACGTTGGGCAACCACGGAACGCGACCAGTACGATGGGAAGCGCCGCCAGTGGAAGCCACGGATGGGCCGCGGCTCCCGAGAGGGCAAACCCCATTGTACCCAACCCCACTGCGCCGCGCGCCAGATGGCCTGAGATAGTTTTACTGGCAAACATTAGTTAGCTTTCCTTTCGGCGACTCGCTTCGACTGGTCCATCAACTCTCGAACCTGCTGCCGCGCCCGGTGCAGGCGAGTCTTCATCGTGGCAGGCTCTAGTCCCAAGGCCTGGCATGTTTCTTCACCGCTCAGCCCCTCCAAGTCGCGCATCACCAGGACTTCGCGATACGGGCGCGGGAGGGCGGCAATAGCCGCGTGGACCGATTGCATGAGCTCCCAACGCTCGAGCGTCTGCTGCGGATCGAGCAATGGGCTGACGACTTCTTCGATGCCGCCCTCTCGCTCTCCTAAAGAACGGCGCTCGCGCAGAAACGGGCGCAGCATGCGCAAGCACGCATTTCGGACTGTCGTCATCAGCCATGACAGCGCGCCGCTGTGCCGCGCGACATCCGGGCGCCGCGCGAGTGCAACGAATGCCTCTTGCACCGCGTCGTCGGCATCGAAGCTATCGCGGCAGACGCGTTGGCCAAACCGGTAGACACGGTCGTGATACGCCCGCACCAACAGCGTGAGCGCCTCATCGTCGCCGCTCGCCGCAGCCCTGACGATGTTCGGGTCGGCGCTCGGAATCATATCTGCACTTTGCGAGGGCAGCTGGACTTGCCCATCAGTGCGTAGCCGGCGCAGGTGCCGACGAGGGCTGTCACCAGCAAATACACGCCCATCGTGGCAAAACCAGCCACGCGAACCGCCAGCGGCAAGGGTGCCAGAAAACTGCACGTCAATAGCGACACCCCGCCCACAACCCTCGAGAGCCGGTCACTGGTTCCGATATTCTTCTTCATGTTGACATCCCTTCAACGGGATAAGGTCGCCCGGGAGAGAAAGGATTCAAGAAATCTGTTCGAAGTGGGTACGACGCGGGGTTCAATACCGGCGCGGCGGAGCTCCCACGACAAAGTTGATGTCGAGACTCGGGACGATTGAGCGGTCGTTCGCTACGGTGCAGCGTGCGCGACAAGGTAGCGTTGCACGACTTTTCCCCAATCACTTGGAGTGAGGGTGTTGGCATCCCGGGTGATCTCGAGCAAGTCGGGGGAACAGTTGCTATAGGGGTCGAAATCCCAGGCCAGGCTCGAGATTTGTTTGCTCTCGAGTTGCTGAAAAAACGCGTCTTCCGCCCCTGAATCCAGTGAACCGTACTCGCCGATGACTACCGGGATATTGTCATACGTAAAGGCGGCAGTGGCGGGCGGATAGCCGTGCACCTCGTACACGACGTTGTCTTGGCTCAGGGGATTTTGGCTGTAAAACCCGATGTCGCCGCTGTAGCCCTTCCCTTGTACGGAGACCAGGTGGTGCGGCACACCGAGGCGATCCTCTTCGGCACGAATAGTAGACACGGCGTGATCCATCGCACCCCGGATGGTGCTTGCGGTGGCCACGTTGCCACCTGGCTCGTTGGTCAGCCCGAAAAGCACGAAGTTGTCATGAGCGAACGAGTCGACCAACGCGATGTACACGGCGTCGGTACCGGTTGGGAATTTCGTCTTGTCGGGTGTGTTCGTCGCGTCCGAGGGCATGCCGGTCGGCTCTTTGTCACCCGGGTCTTGCCCCACCATCGAGGCGTCACTGCGCAACGTCACGAGCACGTAGGTATTGGGATGCGCGCCAATGGCCTCGATCACGTGCGTCATTGCTGTCTTGTAGTTGCTATCAGTCAACCAGCTCGATTGAACGGGATAGCTATCCATCCCCAAAGACATGCGCACGAAGTTTGGCTTCCAGGCGCTGAAGAGCCCGTCCATCTCCTTATTCAACAACGCCTCGGCGTTCGCGGTCATCAGCATGTAATTGTAGCCGCAGAAATACAGATCATCCGCGTTCACACCGCGACCAATCCAGCGCGTACCCGTGCCATCACCGTTTGCGCGGAAGATCTGATTACCGGTGGTGTACAGCCAGCCTTTACTCTGGGCCGCGACCGCGCCAGTGCCGCCCGTCGAGGCGCCTGTGCCGCCTGTCGAGGCGCCTGTGCCGCCCACCGATGCGCCTGCGCCGCTCTGCCCGCCACCGCTTGGCGCATCCCCGCCCTGCGCGGTTCCGGCGTTCGAAGCGCCACCATGGGTTGCGTCCGTAGCGCCTGTCCCCGCGCTGTTGGCATTGCCCGCGCCGCCGCTCGGACCGGATGCGGCGTCCGAGCCGGAACATCCGAGTAGCGCGCCGGCCGCAAGCACCATACCGATCGAAACCCACGCAGCGCGACCGCTGATTGCACCGTAATAAAGCATGCCTCTGTAACCGAGCACCAAGTGGCGCCCAGAACGCTGATTTGGCATTTCCGGCGCAGGACCGCCGCCCCAAAACGCGACTGGGCGGGCAAATGACTATGTGCATGTGTGCATCTTTCGCGGACCAACCCGTCAACGGGCCGAGCGAAAACCGACACGAGGGGCGATGGTTGGGCCGAAGCGGGAGCGGGGCGCACCGCGCGAATGTCTAGCCCGCCCCCGCCCCATCAAGCTCGGAATCAAGCTCGGAACAGAGGCAAGCGCACATCGATCGTGGGATTGCCACTCGACCGAACTGGATCGACAACGGCAGATCACTCCAGGAACGAGAACGCGGCAGCCCAGGCCTGCTTCTCGATCTCCTAGAACAAACTTGATATTTGTCGACAGGAACAAATTCCATCATGCGGCGCAACCTTGATAAGGCTGTGCCCAATTGGTCCTCTGCCACGCGTCACGTCATGTCCTGTCCCAAGATTCGCTGGGCAACATGGCGCTGCTCTCCCGCTACTGACCGAGTTACTCTTGCTCGTGCCGCCTCTGGTTCAGGCACGCGCGCGTGCATCGTCTTTCGAGGCTGACTCTTTCCCCGCACTTCAGCCCCAATGGCAGGCCAAAGGACTCCGGAACTTGTTGGACCAGTCGAGCAACGGCGGGGGGTGCGCAGTATCCTGCGCACTAAAGGCTCGATGCACCTGCAGGAAAGGCGACGATCTGCTACCTAAGGACGGACGTGGCTTCGACATTTTTGCAAGCTTCGGCGAAACCCGCCCCTTATGGTTCAATGACACACGCCTCCCGCTGCGCCGCCGCTTCCGCCTTGCTGCTATCGGCCCTGGCATGCTCCAGCAGCTCGGGCCCGGCGGAAAATCAGGCTGGTGCCGCCTCGAACGGAGGCAACGGCTCAGCGGGAAGTCACGCCGGAAGCAACGCAGGCGGTACGCAGTCGAGCGGCGGTAGCGTCAATGGCGCAGGCACCACGAGCGGTGGCGGAAGCTCGTCGGGTGGCAGTGCGAACGGCAACGGCGAGGGTGGTACGAATGCCAACGGTGGTGCACGTACCGGAGGCTCGGGTGGAGCCGGTGCAGCTGCTGGCATGGGCACCGGTGGCAAGAGTGCCGGAGGCAGCGGAGCCGCAGCGGGTGGCGCAACGGGCAATTGTTCCGGCCCTGTCGGCACTATCTCGGGTGCGCTCGCGGACGGCGTCAATTTCCTCGACACCGACGGACAACGCGTGAACGCGCACGGTGGTGGGATCATTCAAGTCGGCGACACTTTCTACTTGCACGGCGAGTACTTCTCGCCGTCCACCACCGACAACAATTTCAACGGCTTCTCCATGTACTCGTCGAAGGACCTGGCGACGTGGAAGAACGAGGGCATCGTCTTACCGCAACAGGCCAGCGGTGAGCTCGGTCCCAAGCGAAAAGGCGAGCGGCCACACATCATCAAGTGCCCCAGCAGCGGTGAATTCGTGCTGTTCGCGCACGCGGCGTCCGAAGATTACCAGGCCGACAAAGAGGTCGTCTACGCAACGTCTGCCACGGTGAACGGCAAGTACGCTTACAAGGGCCCGCTCAAGAATGCGTCCGGCGCGCTTGCTGTCCATAGCGACATGAGCGCGCTCACCGACGGCGACAACGCTTACGTGATTACCGAAAGCGCGCACGTGTACACGCTGGCTGCGGACTGCCACAGCTGGGTTTCGGACAAGACCTATTCCGCGGCGAATGGCGACTCCGGAGGCCTGGAAGCACCGACGATGTTCAAGGCTGGCAGCACCTTCTATTGGATCGGGTCATACAAGACCGGGTGGCGCGCCAACAACAACTTCTATTCCACCGCGCCCGCAGTAACGGGTCCCTGGACGTACCAGGGCTACATCGCTCCCGTGACGGACCCCGACAACAACATTTCCGATCAACGGACGTGGCTCAGCCAAACAACATGGGTGACACCGGTTACCGGGTGCAAAGGCACCACCTACGTTTATTGGGGCGATCACTGGGACGGCACCACGAGCACCGCGGCACCAGGCAAACACAACAATTTGGCCACTTTCGTGTTTCAACCACTCGTGTTCAACGGCACCAAGATCTCGATGCCCATGTATCGAGCCAATTGGAAGCTAGACGTCGGCGCCGGTACCTGGTCGGAGTAGGCGCTCGACCACTGCGATCACGAGGTGCGCTCATCCCACGCTTTCGCGCCAACGGTGGTAGCCCGGCGAGCCCCCAGGTGACCGAGGCGCCGCATGTCCGCGTGAAAGAACACCCGCTGGATCTTGCCATCTGCCACGCCGAGCAAGAGCGCAGCGGACGGCTGATCGCCTTCGTAGAACACGACGGCGGGTTGACCGTTGAGCTCGCGCTCCTCCCACTGCAAGATCGGAGCACCGCGCTGGGTCGCCGCGACGACGAAGGCCGCTACGTGTGCAGCGCCCGCCAGCGGCTTCTTTAGATTTCGGAACCCAGCGATGGCACGTCCGCCCGCGCCGCCATCGCTGACGATGACCGCGTCGTCCGTGAGCAACGAGACGAGTTGCTTCGTGTCTCCAACCATGACGGCGCCGACGAACGCTTGGAGCAGACGGCGATGCTCGTCGGGCGAAGTTTCGAGCATCCGACGAGCGTCCCGCACGTGGCGTCGTGCGCGCTCGAGTAGCTTTCGACAAGCGGGCGCGCTCTTTTCGAGCATCCGCGCGATCTCCTCGTGCTCGAGGTCGAACACATCGTGCAACAAGAGGACCGCGCGCTCCGTCGCGCTGAGTCGCTGCAGGACAACGCCGAAGGCCATCGATACGCACTCGATTCGCTCCACCGAACCGAGTCCGCTTGCCTCGATGTCCACGGGCTCTGGCAGACGATCACTCCGACTCTCTTCCTTCCGAGATCGGGCGCTGTCGAGCTCGTGCAAGCACAAGCGAGTGACGATGGTCACCAAGTACGCACGCGGCGACTCGACCTCGACCTCTGCAGCGCCCTGCCAGCGAAGCCAAGCTTCTTGAACCATGTCTTCCGCTCGGCCCAGATCACCCAGCATGCGGTAGGCGAGCGCGACCAAGTACGAGCGCTGCTGCGCAAAGACTTGCAGTCGCCCGTCCGTGGCCTGCGGACCCTTCAAAACGGCTTCCACTCCATGAGTACGACAATACATGCCACCGCGAGCGCGGACGTAAAGCCCCAAAACTCGATGCGCCGCAGCGCAACAGGCGCGCCGAGTCTCCCCGAAAGCGCACGCTTCAGTGCGACGCTCGCCCGTCCCAAGCCAAGCGCCGTCGCGACAACCAACAGCCCGGCGAGGCGAAACCAAGAGGTGCGGTGAAACGCACCGTCAAAAGCAAAGTCCACCGCCGCGCCGCTCGCAAACGCCAAGAACAAGCTGATGCGCGCCGCGAGCAGCAACGGACGCACCGAGACCGCGAGCGCGTCGGGCGCGAGTGACGCGAGCCGCGCACTTCGTGCAGCGATCGGCAATGCGCCGATCATTCCGATGCCCAGCACCGCGATCAGCACGTGCAGCGAAAGCGTGAAGATTACCCAATTCATACGTCACCGTCCTTCACTTCGAGAGCCCAACGATTTGTCGAACGTGCTCATCGCGTTCGACACATTCCAAAAGGAACGCCGCCACGCTGCGGAACGAGATTGAACGAGCCCGCGGCGGCAGCCCATCGACCACCACGCGCGCTGCTCCTGCTTCGCCGCTCACGAGGCGCGGCGGTCTCGCGACGGTCCACGCGACGTCAGTCCCTCGAATCACACTCTCCATCGCGCTCAGGTCCCGAGCATGGTGTTTCAGAAGCCAACGAAAGAACGCGTAGAACAGACCTGGCATTGGAAAGAGCACCGCCGCCGACACCACCGCGAGCCGTCGAACCTGTGCGCGCCTCATGGCCGCGACGGTACTGGCCATCGATTCAGCCATGAACGAACTAGGGCGAAGCGCCTGCCTTGCAGGTAGACCTAACGCCGAGACGACCGCATCCTGGCCACGTAGCGCGTCGGTCAGACGCTCCACGTCCAGCGCGTCGCCCTGTTCGACGATCAATGATGGTTCACGGCGTTGGATCTTTTGTGGCGTGCGCGCGTAGGCCGTGACCAGGTGACCCCGCCCGAGCGCGAGGTCTACGACCTCGCCACCAATGTGACCGGTAGCTCCCAAGACCAAAAGTTTCATGACCAAGAGACCGGTCAGGCCGTCACCGCGTGACAGCCCATGGGCGTTTTCTCGTGACCTCACTCATTGGAGTGCCGTCGGCGCCTCGCAAATGCTGCGCTGCAGGGTGACGCCCCAGCGAGCGATACTCCCGCCCATGTCGAAGCCGATCCGCTGATAGAACGCCGCGACTTCTACCTTCGCCCGCGCAATTGCGGCTGGGCTGTCCCAAGCGGCGAGCGTCGCGATATCGAACGACTCACCCTGAGTTCGGACGAAGACCGCGTCGCCACGAAAGCCCTCGAGTGTGCGGATGTATTCGCGGTTGCGTCGCATAGCCGTTTCAAACTCCGCGCGCGCTGCGGCGGGCACCACGAACGTATCAATCAGGTACACGCCGCTGGGAGCGCGTTGTGTGTCGACTACGGGTGAAGGCGTACGCAACGCGGCGACCGCTGGAACGACTCCCAGTTGCTGCAGGAAACCGAGCCGATCGGTCTGGAGCTCGACGCTCGCGATTCGACCTTCCGAGAGAGTAAAAACGGCGATACCAGTATCACTGACCGCCGCGTGGTTCGGCGCGAAGCCGCGGAACGGTGCGCTGAAGGTGCCCGTCCATTTCCAACGAGCAGCAACGCGGTCGCCCTCGGCAACCAGGTCGAGCAGCGTGTAGCGAATGTCCGGAAAGGCACCGATCAGGTCGGCCACCGCGGTTCGGAACTCGAACGCGGCCGGCAGTGCTTTCGCGAACAGCGTTTCCGCGAGGTCGAGGCGGTGCTCGGAAAGCACCTCTTCATACAACGACCGAACTACTTGCTTGTTTCGATTGAGGTCTTGCATGCCCAGAGTCTGGGTCCGGCCACTGTTAACCGCTATTTATCTTTCATGAGTGCTACATTCACGGTTATGAATCTATCGGCGCTCGATCTGAATTTGCTGTTGGTGCTCGACGCCGTACTCAGCGAGCGCAGCGTGAGCGGCGCAGCGAAACGCCTGCACGTCACGCCGCCGGCGATCAGCAACGCGCTCGGACGCCTACGTGACGCGCTCGGCGACCCAATCGTGACCCGCAGCGGCCGCGGCATCGTGCCCACGCCGCGCGCGCTGGAGCTTGGTCCGGCGATCGCTCGCGCACTCGCCGAAATCCGTCGCGCGCTCCATGGTGAAGCGTTCGACCCCAGTACGGCCCAAGTCGTTTTGACGCTGGCGTTGGCCGATGCCGGGCAGCTCGCTCGGTTGCCGCGACTGGCAGCGGCGGTCGCCAGCCGTTTGCCCGAGGCTCGCCTGCGCATCGTCAACGTGGATACGATGCTCGCGCTCGGCGGACTTGGCGGAACCGAGGTGGATGTCGCGGTTGGTGTGAGCCACGCTGCTCCCGGGATTCACCGAAAGCTGCTCTACACCGAGCAATACGTGGTCATTGCGCGCCGCGACCACCCGCGGCTCGCCGCGCGAGCGAACCGTCGCGCACTCGCCGAGGCGCGTCACGCAGAGGTGCACGTGGCCTTTGGCAAACCAAGCCCAGTCGTGGACCGCGCTTACCAAAAGCTCGGCATCACCCGCAAAATTGCAATCGTCGTTCCCACCTTCAGCGCAGCTGCGGCCGTGGTCGCGGCCACGGATCTCGTTGCTGCGATCCCCGAGAGCGTCGTCACGGCGCTCGGCCCCGCATTCGGGCTACGTAAGCTGCTCACTCCGCTGCGCGTACCACCGGTCGCCATGTACTTGTCTTGGCATCAACGCACGCACACCGATCCACGAGCCGCACTGTTCCGCGAATTGATCGTGCAGGTGATGGGCGCGCTCGCGTAAAAATGCCGTCAATCCAGCAAAACGCGAACTCTTCAATGCCATCGTCACGTTTCGAATTTCCGACGGATCGAGCCGCGTGCGGATATTGCTCACTTGTTCCTTTGTGTCTCGCGTCGACGGGAAATAACCCAAAGGATATAGTGTTCGATCGCGGGACATCCCCACTCCGACCGGAATCACGTCGAAAGCTTTCACCCACCGATGGATATGTACAAGGCGCCGCTTCTCATCGCGCTCCCTTTGGTTGCCTCGCTAGCCTGCAACACTCCCACCTCCGACGACACGGGCAGCGGAGGTCGAGTCGGGGCCGGGAGTGTTGGCGGCTCGTCTAACGCGGGCGGCAGCAACGGGAATGGATTGCCCCACGCAGGCACGACATCCTCCGACACGGGCGGCGTTACCGGATCCGGCGGCACGAATGCCGGAACCGGCGGCGCGAGCGCGGGCACCGGTAGCTCCAGCGCCGGGAGCGGAGGAAGGTCGTCGGGCCAGGGGGGATCGGGTGGGAGGTCCCAGACGGGCGGCTCGGGAGGCGTTGCCAGCGGGGGCAGAAGCGGGGGCTCGGGTGGCAGCGCGGTCGGCGACTGCGCGCCTCCCGCCAGCTACGCCAATCTCTTCGTCACCGTCTCCGGTAAAACCCAGGCGGACAGCGACCAGAAGGTCGCAACGGCCTGGTCCACGCTCTTCAACCCCAGCGGTTCGGGGACGCTCTACTTCAACGGACCCGGCGCAGACGAATCGTATGTGAAGGACATCTATAACAACGATGTCCGCACCGAGGGCATGTCCTACGGAATGATGGCCGCAGTTCAGCTGGACCATCAGACCGAGTTCGACCGCCTTTGGACCTGGGTCAAGAACCACATGGCGAATGGGACGGGCGAGATCCGATGGTCGTGCAAGACCTCGGGCTCGGGGTGCGCCGGCGGTGGAGCGCCTGACGGCGAGGAGTACATGGCGACCGCCCTCATCTTCGC
>Ga0164309_10000435_pt1 | contig 22925 bp, 17 predicted proteins | sample Whisoiple_247_MG_FD_109984 | JGI IMG/M metagenome (GOLD analysis project Ga0164309, IMG submission 109984) | Soil microbial communities amended with fresh organic matter from upstate New York, USA - Whitman soil sample_247_MG | ecosystem: Environmental > Terrestrial > Soil > Unclassified >...
AAGGCGCGGCATGCAGACGCGCGGGCAGGTGCCTTTCGAGTCGACCTCGAAGATGCGCGCCGCTCCGAAGCAATCGGGTGAGGTCCACACGCCGTCGAGCGGACCGAAGGCCTGGACGGTGGCAGGGCCCGTGTGACTCGGGCAGGACCCGTCCTCGGGCCAGTCGAGCAGACGAACCTCGAGCAGATTGGCGGGCACGCGCACGTCGGGTCCCGGAGGGCTCAGGTCCGGGCGCGTCTGAGCGAGGGCGGCGGAGGGCCAAACGTCGAACCGGGGGGGCATGGCTTGCACGAGCTCGTCCTCGACACTGCTCCGGGTCTCGTCCTTGCCTTCGAACACGTTCAGGTAATGGACGAGCTCGGACTGTCCCACGAAGGGCAGTACTTCAGCGGTTTCCATGGCCAGGATGGCCTCGCGGCCCGCCTCCTCGAAGGCGTCGAGCAGGGCGGGCGAGGCGTCGACGCCGAGCGCATGCAGACCTTCGCTCTCCCGAAAGCGGGGGTCGAGCGTGCCGGAAGAACCGACCACGATCAGACGCAGGTCGATCGGGCGATACATGGCTGGGTCCGCCCGGATGCCGCAGTCTGCAGCGTCGAGGTCATCGAAGTATCCGTGCAGGTCGTCGGCCAGACGCTCGCGGAGCCTGCGGGCGGCCCAGGTGGGTGCATCATCGACGACCAGCAGAAACCAGTGCGTGGAGCCGACGCTGCCCCAGAAACTGGTCTCGAACGTGGGGATGGGCACCTCCTCGGTCACCACCGCCACCCCGCCGCAGGCGCTCGCGAGGAGCAGGGCGACCGAAAGCAGGCCTAAGCCAATGAAACGCCCAATCCACCCCATGAGAACCATGGAGGATAAGCAAACTTCGTGCGCGCCGCAGTTTGGCGAAAAATCGCCACTTTTGCGATCCTCTAGCGGGCGGCTCGCGCTCGAACGCCAAGGCCGTTTTCGGCCCTGCCAACCCGAGTTGGCAGCCTTGGGCACCCAGCTCCCGGCTCAACAGCTCGGAATGTCCGGCGGGGGCAACGCCAAGGTCCCCGTGACAGCGATGTCAGTGACAATGCGATGAGTGAAGCGTGAACAGCGCATGATCGTTTTCCCCCCGCAACGGTCAATCAGTGCGGATGCTTGAGCAGGGATTTCGCTCGGGCAAAGCAGGTCACGAAATCCGGCCCTGATGCCAGTGACAGCGCATTTTGACGCCGGTTCAGGTGCAAAGCTGCAGCCCCGGTGTCAGGGGTCTAGCTACCGACGTCGATCACCAGCTTGCCGAGCGCGCGACCTCTGGCCACTTCTTCGATGGCGTCCTTGGCGCGAGCCAGCGGAAAGCGCCGGCTGACGATGGGTTGGATCGTCCCCCGGACGCACGCTTCGAGCAGCTCCGGCACACCGCCCATCAACTCCACGATCAGCAGGCCGAGGCGCTGCCCTCCGCGAGCGACGAGGGGCCCGAGCATCAGCGCGGAGAGAAGGCGCCACACGGATCCGCCCACCAGCCAATAGCGGCCGCCGGGCGCGAGAACGCGAGCCACGTCCGCAAGCGGTCGGTTGCCCACTAGGTCGAGAATCAGATCGTAAGGGGGCGCCCCGCGCGTGTAGTCGTCCTGGGCGTAGTCGAGCGTTCGATCGGCTCCGGACTCACGCATGAGGCCTTGCTTGTGCGCGTTGTCCACGCCCGTGACGTGAGCCCCAAGCCCCTTTGCCAGCTGAATGGCCAAGGTTCCCGAACCTCCACCGGCGCCGTTGATCAAGACGCGTTGGCCCGGAACGAGCGCTCCCCTGCGCACGATGCCTTGGTAGGCAATGGCGCCGGCTTGCGGAAGGCAGGCGGCGTCGGAAAACGAGATCGCGCTCGGCTTCTTCAAAAGTGCCTTTTCCGGCACCAAGGTCAGCTCACACAGGGTTCCCCCGAAGCCAATGTTGTCGCCCAGCACCTCGTCGCCCGGCTGAAAGCGTGTGACACCGGGCCCGACCGCCTCGACCACACCGGCGAGGTCGGTCCCGAGCACGGGCACCTTCGGCCGCAGGAGGCCGAAGATCCGAGTGTAGAGTGGACGACCCGTGAGCGACTCCACGTCGGACGCATTGAGGGAAACCGCGCGGACGCGGACCAAGACTTGTCCTTTGCCCGGCACCGGCTCGGGCAGGCTCGCGAGCTCGATTCGATCCACGGAGCCATACTCGTAGCGAACGACTGCCTGCATGACGGGTAGGCTAGCAGCAGTCGGCGCGCGTCCATCGCGCCTGACCAGCGGGAGCGCGCGATCCGTGTTGCGTGCGGGTCGGCACGACCACAGCCGTGAAATGTGATTGGACCCAGCACCGATGACGGCCGGCCCGAGCGCATAACACGGCGTGATGATTGATGATTTTCGGCTAGCCGGCTTGACCACATTGGAGGCGCGCGCTAACTGAATGCACATGGATCGTTGTTGCTGTCGCGCCATGGCCTGTCAGGGCCCCGGGTCGAGCGCAGCATCGTTCCATTGGTAGAAATTCCACAGATTGCGCTCACCCGAACCGTGAAGTTCGAGTGACCTTGCTCCTTTCAGGGCTGCGCGATCGACACGGTGGGGTGAGCTCGGAAGGTCGAGTCATGCATATCATCGTTGTCGGAGGTCGCGAGAGAAACGAAGTCGAGCTGTCCCGCGTAGCGCGGGAACACGGCCACACCATCGAATGCCATGATGGCGGCGTCGCAGGACGCGGCGTCGAGAGCATTCGCAACTCGGTGGCCAGGGCGTCCATCGTGGTGATCGTCACCGAGGTCAACAGTCACGGCGCCGTCCAGGCCGCCAAGAAGGAAGCCCAGCGGCTGCGCAAGCCCACGATGGTCGTCTCGCGGCTATCGCTCGCGCGCCTGCGCGGCCTCTTGGAGGCCTGGAAGAATCGAGAAGAGCGGGCGACAGGTGGAGCCATCACCGTGCTCGGGTACGCGGACAGCAGGCTCGCCATCGCATGAGGCGAACGAGTTCGATCCCTGGGGCCGGGGTGGCCCACGTCGAGACGCGGTGCCGCCCGTGGGGCGCGCACCGCTCGGCGCGGGGCCACTGTATCTGCGCTCCCTCCGCGTGAGGGAGCGCCCCGAGCAAAGGACGAATCGACTATGATTGGAATTAGGGCTGCACGCCGCGCGCGCGTGGCATCGGTATTGGCATTGGTCTCCCTGGCGCACATCGTCTCATGTACGTCGGAAAATCCCGACGGGGATGACGGCGGTGGGGCGGGAGGAGCCGAAAGCTCGGGTGGCTCAGGGGAGGAAACGGGCGGCGCCTCGAGCGGTGGCGCAGGGCCGAGCAGCGGTGGCGTCCACAACACCGGCGGCGTGCCCAGCAGCAGCGGCGGTTTCGGCGGCCTCGGCGGCCTCGGTGGCGCGTCGGGCGGAACGAGCCCGGCCGGCGGCAGCGGCGGTGGCGACACGGGTGGCACCGGCGGCACCCTGCCCGACCCCGAAATCTACGTGAGCACGGCAGCCGACTTGGCCGGTGAGTCGGCGTACGACTACGGCGACAACGAGTACGGCATCGTCACCGGGAATCGCCTCAAGTCGTGGATCGAAGACTGGGAGGGCAATAGGCCCGCCGGCATCGACGGTGATCTGGTCATCGTGCAGGTCGTGGCAGGGGTCACGCCGTTCTACACGCTCGCCTCCAACGAGGCCGAAGGCGTCCGCTCGTACGTGGTCAATTCGGCTGGCTTCAACACGCCGAGGAACAACGGCTTCTCGAACTTCGAGACCGACATCCCGGATGGCGCCACCGCAGACGCGTTCTTTCAGGCCTACGACATCGACCCGACCGAGGACTTGATCGTGCTCACCTTCGAGCAGCAAGCAGCGACCCAAAACTCCGTCGTACAGTCGGTTGGGCGTGCTTGGGTCTTCTTCAAGTACTGGGGCACGGAAAACGAACACATCGCCATCTTGAACGGCAGCCTGAATTTCAACGCCAAGCCGGAGACCTACGGGCTCGCGCTCTCCATCGTCGGGGAGCATCACCACAGCGACCCTCCAGAAAACGGAACCTTCTCGGTCCGCGATTCTTGGGTGGACCACACGACGCTGTCGATCTCGCTCGAAGACCTGATCGGCATTTTGGAACAGCGCGTTGACCACCCCGGCGTGGACGACGGCATTCGCATCGTCGATGCACGCGGCGGCGCGGAGGCGTACGGGCTCTTGAAGGCCACCTCGACCGGGCGCACCAATTGCACGAGCTACACGGGCACTGCACCGAACGCCAAGTGCTCGACGCCGTTCGAAGGGCGCCTCAAGGGTGCCCAGAGCGTGCCTTGGACTCAGTTCCTGGACACGGCCGCCGGGGGCTTCCGCTTCTTGCCCAAGCCCACCGTCAAGTCGATCTTCGATACCCAGTCGGGCTGGAACAACAACGCCGAGCTCACCATCCAGTATTGCCGCACCAACCAGCGCTCGACCGTCACCGGCATCGTGGCCAGCGTCATCCTGGGCTATCCGACGCGCTTCTACGAGACGTCGTTCATCGAGTGGGGGCACGCTTCTGCCGGCCCCGACCCGACGGGCCTCGGCGGCGCCGGCAATACGCAGGACTATCCCAACAAGCACCTGGTCGACGCGGACTTCGCCTTCCGCACGGACCTCGACTACCTGACCGAGCACGCCATCCTGCATCCCAACGACGCCGGCGCCTACGTGCCGGGCGGCACGCTGGGCACCCTGACGCAGCCGGTGACCTGGGTCGACGGCCCCAACTACAACCTGGAAGCCGACGTCGCGCCGGCGGTACCGGGCGTGTGGCCGCTCTTGAACCCAGCGGCTACGACGACGGAGCTCAGCATCGATACGGATCGCGCCTACCTGCGCCACATCTCAATCGAAGAGCTGCCGTAACTCGCCTCGTCTCCTGAACGCGAGACCGACTGCCCGTCCCTCTGGACGGGCAGTCGCTCTTTTGTGGGCCTCACATCACCTTGGGGAAATCCCGCAAAAAGTGGCAGGTGTACCCGTCCGGGTGCTTCTCCAGGTAGTCCTGGTGGTAGTCCTCCGCCAACGTGAACGGCTTGGCGTCGGTGATCTCGGTCACCACGGGGCGCCCCCAGCGGCCACTCTGGTCGATGCGCTTCTTGACGGCTTCGGCCACCTTTCGCTGCTCGGCAGAGGTCGCGAAAATGACGGAGCGATACTGGGGACCGACGTCGTTGCCTTGGCGGTTTTCCGTCGTCGGGTCGTGCATGCGGAAGAACCAGTTGGCGAGCAGCTCCTCGTAGGAGAGCTTTTTCGGGTCGAAGACGATGCGCACGGCTTCTGCGTTGCCCGTCTTGTCACCATGCATGTCCTCGTAGGTCACGCCCGAGCGCCCACCGGTGTAGCCGACCTCCGTCTCTACGACGCCTGGAATCTTGCGCAGGATCTCTTCCATCCCCCAGAAGCAGCCACCGGCCAGAATGGCCGTTTCCAAGGTCGGCGTGCAGCCAGCCTTTTGTCCGGGCTCGGGCGCGGTGCAGGAGTTGTCGCCCTGGTCAGCGGCCGATTGCGCAGCCTCGTTCAGGGCGACTCCCGTCACGAGGGCTTCGTACTCGCCGTAACCCTCGGCCTTTAACCGATCGACCGGGACGAAGCGGAGCGAGGCGGAGTTGATGCAATAGCGCAGACCCGTCGGGGCTGGCCCGTCGTCGAAGACGTGGCCCAGGTGGGCGTCGCCGTCGCGCGAGCGCACCTCGGTCCGCTCCATGCCGAGCGTGCTGTCGACGTGCTGGACGACGCGCGCCGGGTCGACCGGGCGCGTGAAGCTCGGCCAGCCGGTACCGGAGTCGAACTTGTCCTTGGAGCTGAACAAAGGCTCGCCGCTGACCGCATCCACGTAGAGCCCCTCGGCGTGATGGTCGAAATAGCGGTTCTGGAACGGCGGCTCGGTGCCCTCGTTCTGCGTCACCTCGTACTCGAGGGGCGTCAGCTTCTGCTTCAATTCCGCAGCGGACGGACGTGGGTACTTCTTGGCCGAAAGGCCGCTCGGCAGCGCTGCCTCGGCGGCACCTGCGCCTTTGGCGCCGCTCGGCGCCGCCGGAGCGTGCAAACTCTGGTCCGGCGTGGGCTTCTTGGTGCACCCACCGAGCGCCAGGCAAGGAATCAGGAGGAGGAACCGAGAGACGGAGGGAGGCATACCGATCCTTACGCGCGAGCCGGGCGATTGGTTACAGCCGCTCGCAAGCGTCCCACCGCAACCGTGGATGCGCTAGACTAGGTCATGGCCCGCCTCGTGAAGCTCGCTGTCCCACGACCGTTCGTGCTCTTCGTGGAGTTCGAGGACGGGGTGCACGGTGAGTACGACATGACCGAGCGCATGCAAGGGCCGGTGTTCGTGCCCATGCAGGACGCCGAGGTGTTCGCCCAGGTCCGGCTAGCTGAATGGGGCGCTCCCGTGTGGCCTAACGGCGTCGACATCGCTCCGGACGCCCTCTACGAGCGCGTCCGGGCGGCGCCGGCTTGATCGTCACCCGTCGTCCGGGTCGGTGCCCGTGATGCGCCAAACCTGCTCGTCGCCGTCGCTGAGCGCGCGCTGCTCGATGGCGGCGCCAGCGTCCGTCGAGCCATCGACGACGCCGACGTACTTTCCGCTCTTCTTGTTCTTGATCCGGTAGCGACCCTGGCCGATGTCGATGACGACGAACGCCTGGTGGTCGCCGCCGTTGTCGCTCCATTGGTCGAGCGCGACGCCGTCGGCCGTCGACTCGTCGGGAACGTCGAGCACGAGGCCACTATTGGTGTTGGTGAAGGTAAATGCTCCGGAACCCGTGTAGTCGAAGGCCCAGACCGTACTGTCCGCCCCAAGGACGATGGCGGCGCCCGTATCGCTGCTGCCGCCTTCGACGGTGAGAAACAGGCCGCTCTTCTCGTTGGTCAGCCGGAAGTCTTCCACCTTGGCGTCGACGAACAGGCTGTCCATGTGGAGCGTGTCGTTCCAGCTCATGCTCAGCGTGTCCGCGCCGAGCGTGATGGGCTGCCACAAGTAGGTGGAGTCGTTGACCGGTCCCCCGTAAGCGCCGGCCCAGCGATCTCCCATGTAAAGGATCGACGAAGCGCCACCGTTGCCGACGTCGAGCACGAAGGTCGATTGTGAATGATAGGTGGTCCCATCCCCGACGTTCTTCAGGGAGGACCAGCCGGAAGCCAGGTCCTGGCTCGTGGCGTATTGGGCCTGATTCGGATCCCAGCCGGTCGCGCCCGACGTGAGCAGGTAGTAGGTGCTGCCTTTCTTGAAGAGCGCCGGTGCTTCACGGTGGCCGCCTTCGAAGAGGGTAGCGACGAGGTGGTCGACTTCGAGATAGTCGTCGGTCAGCTGATACAGATTCAGGTCGTAGTTTTCGTTGGTCGCGGAAATGAAGTAACCGGTCCCATCGTCGTCGACGAACAGCGTGCAATCGCGCGACATGTAGCCAGGTTTGTCGTGATCGGTGACGCCCATGTCCTGATAGGGGCGGAAGCTGCCGTGGTAGGTGTAGTCGCCATCCACCGTGTCGGACGACGCGACGGCCGCGCGCGCCGCGCCGTAGTCCATCCCGTTCTCCCAATGCATCCACATCACGTATTTGTCGGTGGATTCGTTGTAGACGACCTTGGGCCGCTCGATGTTGGCAGGATCGAGCTCCGGATCCGACGATTCCTGGAGCACGTTGCCGCGGAATTCCCACTGCATCAGGTCGCGCGAGCGGTACACGGACACGGCGAAGAAGGTGCTGTCCGGATTGCGATTCTCCCCGAACCAGAAGTAGTCCTGCCCAACTTGGATGATGCCGCCGCCGTGCGCCTGGATCGGATTGCCCTCGGTGTCGGCCCACTGCACGCCGTTGATCAGGTCCCAGGTCGGCACCGGCACACCGATGTCACCCCCCGACCCGCCCGTGGCAGCGCCCCCGGTCGTTCCGCCTGCGCCGACCGCGGCTCCTCCGGACGCCTGACCGCCCGTGCCGCCGCCCGTCGCTAGGGTGCCGCCCGTCGCCACGTTTCCACCCACGCCGCTTCCGCCCGACGCGGTGCTACCTCCGCTCGCCGCACTGCCACCACTCGCCGTGCCCCCTCCCCCGTCATCAGCGGGCCCCCCTGTATCTCCAGCGCAGGCGGCGAGAAGCGCCGAGGCGAGCAACGCGAGGCTCACGGTGGGCGGACGGCGCATCACGAGGAGCTACCATCCCGCCTGCGCCGTCGCCAACACCTTCAGTGGCGCTGCCCGGTGCCAGCGCACCTACAAGGCTCTCTTGCCGGCGGTCAGCGGCTCTTGGGCGGCCCCTTGCGCGACATCGACTTGAGAATGCTCACCGGCGTCGCTGGGGCGGTCTTGGGGCTGCGGCGTGTGGCCGGACGCTCGCTCGATGGCTGAGTCGGGGCAGGCGTGTGGGCGGCGGGCGGTTTGCCCGAGCCGCGGCGGGGCGGGGGGGGTGGTGGTTTCGGCTTGTCCGTCATGGTCTCAAAACCGTGGGGGAAGTCGGGCAGTCGAAGCGCTGGACACGCTAGGCCGAGACTAGCAAGCTTTGTCAGGCTCGTCACTCTGGCGCGAAGGGCCACGAACCCGCTTGTCTCGTCCCCCCTTCCCGCATTTTTGTTCGCCTTCTCGCGCAAGTGCATCCGGCGACACACGCAGGACACGCCCTGGGCGCGCAGCCCCGCCGCGACCCGCGATCCCGCGCTGGTTACTCAGCCCGGTGCCTGCGCTCGTGGTCTTCTTGGCGGTGCTGTTCGGAGTGCTCCTAGGCGCCCTGCCGGCACGAGCCGATGAACCCGCGCTCGGGCTGACAGCGCGCGCACTGCCTGGGATCGTGAACCTGGGTCTGCCCGCGCCCGCGCCGCGCGGCTTCTCGCTCGGGGCGAGCGCCGGCGGCGGCTGGATCGAGCCGATCGGCCAGCCTCCCGTCGGAGCTGGCCGGCTGACGGGAAGTCTAGCCGCGGCCTACTCGCCCTTGCCAGCACTGGCGTTCGGGTTCGATCTATCCGGTCGCACGGACTTTCTCTCGACGCCCGAAACGAACGCGTCCGCCGAGCCGCGGCTCACGGCCCGGGCCGTGGTCGTACCCCAAGGCCCGGTGCGGCTCGGCTTCGAGGCGGACGTCCGCTTCGTCGGCGTGGCCGCCCCGTCGATCAACTGGGCGGCGACGAGCCCGTCCTTGAGCGCGCTCGTCGGCTGGGCCGCCAAGCCGGGGACGTGGGTGGGCGCCACCGTGGGCTTCCATCTCGACCGCTCCGCCGAGGCCGTTCCCGACCCCAGCGTCGTTTCAACGGCCGACCGCATCACCTTGGGTGCCAGCTCCTGGCCCGCCTTGCGCGCGGGCCTCGGCGTGAGTCACCGGCTGGACGTGGCGCCGCTCGACCTTTTGGCGGAGGTCTCCGCCGACTTCCTGGTCTTCGACTCGCCCCCACCGCTCGGTCAGTCGCCGATGCGGCTTTCCGTTGGTGCTCGCTACCACTTGAGCCCGGGTCTGGCCCTCTTGGCGGCCGCACAGGTCGGACTGAGCGCGCGCCCGCCGACCTTGAGCGGCGACACGCTGATCCCCATCGAGCCCCGTCTGGGTGGACAGTTGGCGATCAGCTGGACGATCCAGCCGGCCAAGAAGGAGACTCCACCGACCAAGGTGGAGGAGCCCGTCGCCACCCCGCCGCCTCCCCCGCCGCCGCCCGTGGCCCCCGCATCGCCGGTGCGCGGACGCGTCGTCGACGAGGCGGGTCAAGGCTTGCCCGACGTCGAGGTCACCCTCGAGATCGCAGGCGCTGCCCGGGCGAGTCGGACGGCTGCCGACGGGACGTTCGAGTTCCTCGGCGTCGATGACGACGCACGGGTCGTCGCCCGCGCAAGTGCCCCCGGCTACGACCCAGAGGCCGCCGAGCTCGTCCCGGGGCGCGAGCGCCAGGTGGAGCTGGTCCTGCGCCCAGCCGTCCCGGCAGGTCAGGTGCGCGGCACCATCGTGGACATGGCCGGGCATCCCGTCGCCGCCAAAATCACCATCGATCCCGGTGGTCTGGTTCTCGAAGTGCCGGCCGACGGTACGTTCAACATCGAGCTGACCCCGGGAGAGTATAGGCTACGGGCTGAGCACCCCGACTTTGCTCCGCAGGGCCGCGTGATCGTCGTCGTGGAGCGCGGGGTGGTCATCCTGAACATCGCCCTCACGAAGTAACCTTCCCGCTCCTCGATGCGTCGCCGCTTCCTCGTCCTGGCCTTGCTCGCGCTCGCCTTCCTGGGCTTGGTGATCGTCGGGTACCAGTGGATGCAATCCACCGCGCTCGCCGAGCTGCGTGCGACGGACGGCCCAACCTTCCGGGACTACCGCGATTCGATCGGTCGCTGGCAGTCGGCCGCCGTCGGCAGCGAGTTCGACGACGGAGACGGTGCCAAGACGTCCGCGGGCGGCGCGGCGCGCTTTCGTTTGGGCCGGACGGGGAGCCTGACCCTGAAGCCGAAGTCTCAGGTGCGCTTTCGACGCCGCGGGGACAAGAGCGGGCGCGCCGTCGGACTGACGGTGGAGGTCGGCGAGGTCGAGGTGCGCACCGAGGACGGGACGCTCGCCGTCGGGTCGGAGTTCGGTGAGCTGGTCCTGGAGCCCAAAAGCCGCGTCCGGCTCACCCGCAGAGGCGAACGCCTCCTGGTGGGCGTGAAGGTCGGACGCCTGCGCTTTGGCCCCGACCAACACGCGCTGGTCGCCGGCCAAGAAGTCACCGTGGCCGTCGGCGGCCTCGTCCTGGAGCAAGGCAACGCCCAGTCCCCCGGCGCCGCACCTGCCAGGGCGGAGGGGGCACCGCTCGCGCCGCGTCCCGGCCAGGGTGTGGGCTACGCCGATCTGGTCGTGGTGGCCGGAGCGAGCTTCGTGGTGCACGACGAGGCCCCGCCGACTGCCATCGGTTTTCGCTTCGAGAAAGCCTGTCCCCAAGGCGGGCGGCTCGAGATTGGCGGCAAGTGGACCGAGGCCGAACAGCAGGGAAATCTGCGGCTCGGCGTCGGCCGTCACGAGTACGTGGTGCGCTGTTTGGACCGCCCCGAGACGGTTGCCGTGCGCGGTGAGCTGCGCATCCTGAGCGATTCCGGCACCCGGCAATTGCCGAGCTTCACGCCAAGCGCCCAGGTCACGGCCGACGGCCGCACGTACACGGTGCTCTATCAGGCGCGCCTGCCGAGTGTGACCGTGGCTTGGCCAACGGCGCCCGAGGCGAGCTCGTACTCGCTGACCGTCGATGGGCGCACGACACGGACGACCAAACCGGGCCACACATTTCCCTCCGGTGCACTCGCGGCAGGCACGCACGTCGCCACATTCGCGGCCGACACCTCGCCGCCCCGCGCCTCACGACCGACGACCATCGTCATCAAGGTCGACGCCCAAGCCCCGACCGGCCGCGTCGCCGAGCCGAAGGCGGGGTTTGCGGCCGGTGCCACGGTCCCCGTTGCCGGCCAGGCGCTGCCGGGCTGGACGGTCTCGGTCGACGGGGCGCCCATCGAGAAGGATGCCGCAGGGCGATTCGCCGCCAAGGTGCCCACAAACGGCACGCTCTCGATCGCCTTCTCCCATCCCACCCTTGGCATGCACTACTATCTGAGGCGTCCCCAGGGCGCGCGGAGCCGCTGAGCTACTGAGCAGCCCCCTGCCCGCGCCGCATGGAACTCACTTCAGGCCTCGACTCCCATCTCTTGCTCGGTCGCTACCGAGTGGTGGCGCGCCTCGCGGAGGGTGGCATGGGCAAGGTGTACCTGGCCCGCGTGGAAGGCGCCGAGGGTTTCACCAAGCCCGTGGTGGTCAAGGTCATGCGCCCCGACATGCGCGCGATGGAAGACGGCAACCGTCTCTTTTCTCGCGAGGCCTTGATCCTGTCCAAGATGCAGCACCCTGCGGTGCCTGGCATCATCGATTTCGGTACCCAGGACGGGGCTCGCATCATGGTGCTCGAGTACGTCCACGGCTACTCCGTGGCCAACTGGCTCGACTTCCGCTTCGCGCGGCGCCAACCGATCCCCGTCGATTCGTGCTTGTTCGTGGTGAGAAAGGTGCTCGAAGCGTTGCATTACGCGCACACGTTCGAGACAGCCGAGGGCGGCCGCGTGGAAATCGTGCATCGCGACGTGGCGGCGGACAACGTGCTCTTGGACCGCAAGGGCTACGTCTACCTGCTCGATTTCGGCATCGCGAGCATCACGGGGAAGGACCGACGAGTCACGGCCGAGGCCGGGACGTTCCGCGGTAAGCTCGGCTACGCGGCGCCCGAAACCGTGGAGGGGAAACCCGCCACACCCCGGTCCGACCAGTACTCCGCCGGAGTGCTGCTGCTCGAGCTGCTCACGCTCGAGGCGCCCTTCCAATCCGATTCGGTCGCCGACACGGTCCGGCGCATGGTGCAGGAGGACGCTCCGCTGGCCTCGAGCTTTCGCTCCGACATCCCCAAGGACCTCGACCGCACCGTCGCCCGTGTCTTGCGCAAGGATCCGAACGAGCGCTACTACTCGGTGTTCGAGCTGTCGCGCGAGCTCCGGCGCCTACAGCGGGTGGACGACGAGGAAGCGCTGCAGCAGCTGCGAAAGACGCTGGAGGCCGATTTCGAAGAGCTGCCCGGGGCACTCGGTGTGGAGTCGCTCAAGGTGCGCGAAGCCGCCCTGGCCCGCATCTTCGAGGTGGGTGAAGGCCTGATCCTGAGCCCCGGGGCGGGGCCGAGCGCGCCCACCGGCGAAAAATCGCGGTTTAGCCTGCTCGGCATCCTGGCGGCCTCGGGGGTGGCCATCGCCCTCGCGCTCGGCGTGCTGATCGCCGTGCTCACGCGCGGCGAGGGAGAGCAGGTGGTCGTCGTCGGCGGCGAGCGCGAAGGGCAAGACGGTGCGCCGGCCGGCGCAGAGGAGGCGCCGCGCGTAGCGGCAAGCGAAGAGCCGCAGCCGGCCCAGCCGGCGAGCGGAACCGAAGCCCTCAATCGCGCGCTGCAGACTCAGGGCGCGGCCTTCGAGCGCTGTTTCGTGGACCACCTGGATAGCGCGGAGAAGGCGACCGAGGCCGTGCTGCACTTCACCATTCCCCAAGGCGGACGACCGGCCCAGGTCTCGGTGGAGCCCAAGCAGCTCGCGCCCACGGCGCTCGGCGTGTGCCTGGCCAAAGTCGGCAACAACGTGGCCTTCCCCGTGCAGAAACGCGAAGTCTCGTTCCGGGTGCCCGTGCGAGCACGCTTCCTGAACGCGCAGTAGGGCTCGCCCTCCTAGAGTTCCGTGATCGCGACGTCGGCCTCGAAGGCGCCGGCGTTGTTGTCCGGATCGGTGTCGTTCACGAAGAACGCTACGCAACCTGCGCGCGGGGCTTCGATGGTCGTGCCCGGATAGGCGACGGAGACCTCGCCGAAAGCCGAGTAGGCCAGGGCGCCGTGGTTCACCGAACCAAGCTCGGAGTAGCGATACGACTGCCACTTGCCGCCCACACCGCGTGGCCCGAAATTGCGGCTGTCCAGTGTGCCGAGGCGCACCGCACCATGGGTCCCTCTGATGGTCGCCACTTCGCCGGGCAAGAGCAGCACTCCCGCGCCATGAGGGCCTGCACAGGCCTGATGATCCGGGGGAGGCGCTGCACGGCCATCGACGTGAACACTGACCCGGCGGTCCTTGCGCTCCACCCTCGTCACGTCGAAGGTCACGTCGCCCTCGCCGCCCTGGAAGCTGACGTGTCGGTCGGTCAAGAGTGAGCACACATGGACGCGCTCGTAGCCGAGCGCCCCGTCTTGTCCGCGCACGTCCACGCGAATCGAAGGATCACGGATCGGTTTTTTGCTGGTGTGGATCACGAACTCTTCGTCGAAGCCGCCCGCGGCCTCGTCCCAGCCGCGAACCGCCGTCACCTGCTGGTCAGCTTGGACGAGGCCCATCTGTGTGTCCGGCGTGCGAGCCACCGCAAAGCTCAGGTTGACCCCAAAGGCGCCCACGCCGAGGCCCAGCCCCACCGTGTCCCGCGCGCGCTCTTTCAAGAGGACGTTCGCGGGACGAACGGCGTAGTACGCGTTCGGTTCCACCTGCTTGCAGGCCTGCTCGATGCGTCTGACGTCGAGCTCATTTTTCGCCGTGTCGGGAATGACCTTCGAGCACCCGAGCAGCAAACCGGGCGCGGCCGCCGCAAGCCAGGTCTTCGAACCGAGGAATCGCCTGCCCCAAAGTAAGCTTCCCATGCGCCAAATCGTAGCCCGCCCAGCCACTTCGGCCAGCGCGAGCGGTTCTACGCAGGCAGGGCCACCTTGCTTCCCTCGAGCCGACGCCAGGACACTCGAGTCCAATCGCGGGGTTAGCAAACAGGCTACTGCGCCTGGTCCTCGCACAGCACGTCGCCCAGGGTGGTCTCCGTCTCGCACAGGCGGGAGTGGCCGTCGCCAAGGGCGCAGAGATCCTCGGCGCAGGAGCAACCGAGCAGCTCGCCGGCGCAAGGATTCGCCACACAGGAATACTCGGTCGTCCCGCTCGGTCCCGTGGTGGTCGTGACCGCGAGGCACAGCTCGCCCGAGTCGCAGGTGAGGGAGTCTCCGCAAGCGCGGCTGACCACCCGACTCCGACAGGTCCCGTCGACACACGTGGCCTCGGCCACCGCGTCTGCGCTGTCGCGTCCGTCTTCTGCACGAACGTAGGCACTGGCCGGGCAGGCACACGCAGTTTCTGCCGGGAAACAGGTACCTTCGAGCGTCATGAACTCGCTCTCGTGCTCACTCGCGATGCCCACGACACTCTGCGTTCCACAGCAGTCGAGCTGCTTTTGCGCCACGGTGCAGTCCTCGCTGTCCGCGCAGCCGCGGAGGACTTCGAAGTCTTCGCACGTGGCCTCGCCCGGCGCTCCGGCCACACCATCGGTGCCGCCCGTGCTCGGTTCACTGCCTCCCGTGGCGGAACCACCAGTCGCGCTGCCTCCAGATCCCAACCCCGTGCTTCCCCCACTGCCGCCGCTGTCGCCACCACCGCTTCCCGCTAGGTCCTTTGCAATGCGCTCGCCGTCGGCATCGACGCAGTAGCCGCCGGAACAGGCGGCCGCATCGTCGACTGCCGCGCAGTCGGACAGGTCCTCGCACACGAACCAGTGCGTCGAGCTCGAGCTCTGCATCTCCGATTGACACGCGCCGAACAGGGACAGGCCGGCGACGAGGAAAGCACACGAGGATAGGCGATGGTTCATGCTGAAGGTTCTCCGATAGTGCCTTCGTCCGTCCGCACGTACTGGCCGAGGTAGACGACGACGCGCTGGAAGGTCGTTGGCAAAGGATGGCTCGAGTTGTGCTCGTCGATGCGACGCCGCAGGTCTTCGACCTCGTCGCGAACGCGCGCGAGGGTGCCACGCGCTTCGGCCGCCAGGGGATGCGCGTCGGACACGTCGAGGGACCACGTCGAACCCCCGACGAGGTCCACCCCATCCACCGCGCCCGGGCCGCGGACGAGCTTCTGCGCGATGGCGGTCGTCACCGCCTGAAAATGGTCGAGCACCGCGGCCTCCCAGCCCCGGGTCAGTCCGAGCGGCACGTCGAAGGTGTCCGCTTGGAAACGCCGTTCGGCGCCAGCACCAGAGCTGACCACGTGGCCGTCTTCCAGCAGGCGACCGAGAGCCTCCTCGCAGACTGCCAGCGGTAGGCGCGCCAGAGTGGTCGCCTCCTCGAGCGTCAGTGGGCCCTGACGGTACACGTTGAGCCAGACCAGGTAGCGATTCGCTTCGGTCCGGTTGCGGTCGGCCGTGTCGAAGTCCTCCTGGTCCGCCAGCTTGTAGACCGCATCGCCGCCACGTCCCGTGCGGTAGACGAGACCGGAGCCAACCAAGTCCTGCAGAATGCCAGTCAGCACTTCCACATCGTCGCGGCGAAACCGCTGCATGACCTCGGCCGCGGTCACCCGCGACTTGTCCCGCAAGAATGCGTAGACGGCCTCCCACAGCGTGCGCCCCTCGTCGGTCCGACTGAGGCGGAGCTCCTGCGAGCGGCGGTGATAGGTGCGGAGCGCCATGCCGAACATGTCGGCGATGACCTTCTTCTTGACCCCCTGCTTCTCGAGCTCGTGGGTCAAGTCGGCGAAGACCTGATTGGCCAGTCCGGCCAGGGGCGCTCGCACTCCACCAGCGGTCGCCAACTGGGCGATGAAGACCATCGTCTGTTGCACGACCGCATCGATGAGCAGCTGAGGATTGTTCATGGCGACTCCCTCATTGTTCTCACGGCCGGGCGCCCCGCCAGTGTCAAGAATGGCACGGCCTCAAAAGTGTGATCCGATGGTCATGGCCCGCCTGGGTGTGCCAACGAGTGCCAGCGCAGGAATCGCGCACCTTGCCGATATTGCTGCCTCGGACGTTGGCGCGACGCTTGCTGGTACCGAGGCATGTTATCCCCCAGCCGGACCAGCCTGTTCGTCGCCTCCCTCGTAGGGTGGGCAGTGCTCGGCTGTTCGAGCCAGGTAGGAGCCGATGGCGGAAGCGGGGGCAGCGCCAGCGGCTCGGGCGGCGGACCTGGCGCCGGCGGCTCTAGCTCAGGCGGCGGGAGCGGCGGAACGTCAGCGAGCGGCGGACAGCCCGGCAGCGGCGGTCAGGTCGGCAGCGGCGGTCAGGTCGGCAGCGGAGGTGGTGAGTGCGGTCCCTGCCCCGGGGTCGCCTGCCAAGCGCCCGTCGTGCTCCACGTCGACTCCGACTCGGAGGCGGGTCAGGTCAACCTGGCAGACCTCACGGCCACCGGCGACGGAGTCGAGATCCAGTGCCAGGTCTCTTCAGGTTGCGCCGCCGAATGCGTGAGCGACTACTTGCCCTTGGCAGATGGCCACTACGCCGTGACCTTGGAGGCAACGGGCGCTCTGCCCCTGGTCGTAGAGTTCGACCTCGAGAGCCCCACCGATTGCGGCTGCTGCGGCTGCTGCCCCGGCTCCTACTCCGCCCAGGTCGTGCTCGAGCCGGACCCCGCGGCGGACGGCACACGGGCCTGCTGCGCAGACCTGACCAGCGACACGAACGATTGCGGCGCCTGCGGACAGGTCTGTCAGAGCCCGATGGCCTGCATCGGCGGCAACTGCCTGCCGACTCCGTGAGCCGGCAGGCGATACCGGCTCAGTGGGCCTTGCCGGCCGAGCGGCTCTCGCCGTTGACCGTGAAGGTGATGTTGTCGAGCGTCACCGTGCCCGCCGTGTTGTCGTCGATCTCGCTGCCGACCTCGAGCCGGGTGACCCAGAGGGTGTCGGCGTAGCCGAAGTTCGAGGTGAGGTAGGTGAGCAGCGCCTTGACGTCGATCGTGCCATCGAAGTTTTGGTGCGAGCCCGAGGTGTCGCGGAGCTGGAAGTAGCGCCAGCCACTGGCCCAGCTGTCCTTCTGAACCCAGAGCTTGTAGTCCTTGCCCCCGTTCGACGTGTTCGGTCCGGCGTGATCGGTCACCGGGGTGTGATCGGGATCGCTGTCTGGCCAGCGATTCGCCTCCCAGCCCCAGAAGGTCATGAGCTCGGCGTAGGCGCGGTGCTGCGAAGCGTCGGCAACCCCCTGCGTGCGTGGGTCTGTTTCGCTGAGCCAGAACTCGAAGGTGATGTTCCACTTCGAGGGGTTCGTGAGCATGATGTTCAGATTGTCGATCTCGACGCTTGCGGTCGTGATGTCCTTGATCTGCTTGGGCATGAGCGTCGTCGAGGAGAATTCCGGCGACGTCGCCAGGTCGTTGCCGACACCGAACGGATGGATGCCGAACTCGATCTGGGGGAAGTCGGGGTGCTCGTTGTTGCCGCCGCAAGCGGGTCGGTTGAACGTCCAGCCGAACGACTTGTCCGCGTTGTAGAAGACGCTGAAGGTCGAACCGGCGCAGCCGAGATCCTCGGAGCCCCAGTTGTTGTTCAGGATGCGGATCTCGCCTTCCGGCCCAATGCGGAGGTAGGCCTGATTCTCCGCGGTCGTGTCCCCAGGCGCCGCGATGTCCTGGCCGTTTGCGTCCAGCGTGGAGGCCGTTCCGCCAGTACCAACGTCACCACCGCCCGTGCCGACGTTGCCGCCACCGGTGCCAACGTTGCCGCCACCGGTGCCAACGTTGCCGCCACCGGTGCCGACGTTGCCGCCACCCGTGCCGACGTTGCCGCCGCCCGTGCCGACGTTGCCGCCGCCCGTGCCGGGGCCGCCGGTGCCGCCCGTGCCGGGGCTGCCGGTGCCGCCGGTGCCGGTGCTGTTAGTGCCGCCGGTGCCACCACCGTCGGGACCAGGCGTGGTCCCGCCGCAGGCGGCCACGAGCGCGAGGGAGGTCAGAACTGAGATGGAAGAAGCACGAAGTTTGAGGGACATGGATTCTCGCAGTCGCAAAGCAGTTCAGGCTGAGAGGAAGGGCTTCCTCAGGGAGGAATGAACCATATCAGAAACGCTCGCCATGGGGAGCGGCGACCGTGCTGCTTCAAATGTTCTCGGCCGGCCAAGTCGAGACGGGGCGATCACTCCCAATTTCCGCGACGTTGCCGTCCTCGGCCTGCTCGGCACGACGCTGGGCAGCGGCTCGCAGGAGACGTTGTGATTTCGTTTGCTCGCCGGGCACACCGAAATTTTCTGGCCACACGAGCCCGGACGGCCCAACGCCCGACAGGCGCGCCCAGATCGATCCATTGGCTTGGTTGTGACGAACGAGCCACGCGCGCGCCTGCTGGTAACGCGCGGCGTCGACCGGCGGCGGCTCGCGGAAGAACTCGGCCAGAGTGCCCGGGGCCGTGAGCCCCATGCGGCCGTAGATCGCCTCGCCGAGCGCAAACACGGGCGTCTTGTGAAACAGCGCCGACAGCCCCACCGTGCTGTTGATCACCACTGTGCCTCGAGCGTGGCGCAACAGCGAGGGCAAGTGCAGGTCGTGCACGTACAGCAATCGATCAGCCAAGCGATGCTCGCGTGCGAGCTCGGCGACCAGCTTGGCGTAATCCCGATACGCCCGATCCGCCGGATGGTGCTTCAAGACCAGACAGTGCGTCGGGTCGGCATGAGCGCTGAACGATGCCACGACCTCGCGAATGAAGTCTTCGACGTCACCGAAGCGTGACGTCTTGACCTGGAAGTCGTTGTGGACCTGGAGTCCAACCAGGAAGTAGCGCTTCGAGAGGGCGCCACACAGCCGGGGCAGGAGCTTGGCTTCAGAGAGAGCGAAGTACGCGCGCCGGAACAGCGAGCGGGCCCACAGGGCCGTTTGCCTGAAGAAGTTGACGTCCCGATGGTGACGGTAGTGCGGGTACAGGGGCCAAAAGAAGGTGACGAGGAAGGAATTGAGGATCGTGAACAGCACCGACCAGGCGAAGGCATGTCGAACTGGTTGGGGGGTGGCCACGTGAACGTCGGCCTCTCCGTAGGCTGCGGCATCACGGGGCATGCTCGAGTTCGTGTTCACACCGCCGCGCTCGATCGTGATGTAGTCGGGGCGCAGGTAGCCCTCCTCGAACACGTACACCTCGACGCCGCACGCCTCGGCGACGGCGGTGGCCACCTGATGGTAGGGACGACAGTCGCCGAACAGGAAGATGGCGTCCACACCGTGACTGCTCAGGAATTCTTCCAAGAACGCACGCCAGCCCTCGAACGTACCGCGGTAGGCATGAGCGTTCGGACCAGGGAAAAAGAAGGCGTCCGCAGCGTTCAGGTTGATCTTGCTGACCTGGGCGCCAATCGATGCGAGCTCCGCGCCCACTCGGCGGAACAGCGGCCCATTGGGACCTTGGAGCAAAAGGACGTGGCAGCCTGCGAAGTCAGCGAGCACGCTGCACCTCCTGACTCCAGCCCCACACCTTACGCAGCTGGCGCCAGGGCCAGCTGGTGTCCAAGGGGATCGTCTTGCGAAGCGCGCGATCGCGCGACAGCTCGAACACGACCTGCTCGGCCGTCACGAACGCATTGGCTGCAAAGCTGTAGTAGCGGGGATAGACGAGAAGCACGCCGGCAACGAGCTCGTCGAGCTCGAGCCGCCGAGCTCGCCTGGGCAGCTGCGCTCGGTCGCGGGTGAGGCCCCAGCCGGCGTAAAATGGCTGACCGTAGACGCACACGGGCAGCTCGCGCAGGAGCGCCTCGAAGCCGACGAGCGAGGTCAGAGTGTGGACCTCGTCGGCCAGCGCCAGACAGTCTTCGAGCGAGATACCACGCGCGACTTCGTCGACCAGCCGCGCCGCCTCTGCGCCGAGCGCGCCTTTGCGATTTCGACTCACCACGTCGGGGTGGGGCCGGTAGAGCAGATACGCGTCCGGATGAGCATGGCGTACGGCGCGAACCAGCGCGTCGTTATTGAGCCCGGCGCCGGCCAAGACGACGGACTCGTCGTCCTCGACCTGGCCCGGCACGAGCAGGACGGGCCGCCCACGCGGCCGCGCCCGTACCTGGTCCGGCCGCGCTTGCGGGTTGTATTTGCTGATCCTTGCCCGGACGATCTGCAGGCGAAGGGCACGAGCGCGCTCTTTCTCGTCGTCCGTGAACGTCCGGGAGAGGAGCAGGTCCTCCAAGTCGCTCGGCTGACGGGGGTCGAAGTACATGCCCCGCGCGTCGAGCACGAGCGACGCGGGCGCCGTGAGATCGGCACCGAGGCCCACGGAGCGCAAGAAGCCGTCCTCCATGCGAAGAAGCGGGATACCCCGCGTTCTACAGTGTTCCTCGAGCCCGCGCGGCCCACGACGACCCCAGACGACCGCACGCGTCGTCTGCGTCGGGAACGACGGCAACCGACGCTCGAAGGAAAGCACCGTGCTCGGTCCACCCAAGTAGCGCCGTACGAAGGGACGCTTCCACCAGGTGAAGCCATAGGCGCGCACCACGCCCGCATTTTCGCGGAAGCGCCGACGCTGGAGCTCGAGGTGCGAGAGGATGTCTTCGAGCTCGCAGCGCAGACCCGTCACCGGGTCGACGTAGCGGGGATAGAGGATCCACGCGGCTAGAGCGAGCTCGTCGATGGACCGCAGTCGCGTCCGCCTGGGCAAAGGCACACGATCGTCGGTCAGGCCCCAGCCGGAATAGAACGGCGTGCCGAAACAGCTCACCTTCTTGCCGCGCAAAAGCGCCTCGAAGCCGAGTTGCGACGTGGCCACGTACACGTGGCTCGCGCGCTCGAGCACCGAGTGCGGGCTCGCGTGACTAGCCAAAACATGCACGCGGGGGCCGTGCTCGGCGGCCCGAGCGAGGTAGCCGCGCTTCTTCCCGAGAACGACCTCGGGGTGGGTTTTGACCACGATTTGAGCGTCCGGGTGCTCGTTCAGGGCGGCCTCCAGCATGCGGTCGAAGCCGCCTTCTGGCACGTTGCCCCGCCGCACCGCTTCGTCGCCGTAGGTTTGATCGACGACGAGCACGAAAGGAGCGCCCAGCTCCTCGAGCCAGCTCGGCAGGTCGACCGGCGCATCGTTGTACTTCGATAGGCCAGCCGAGCACACCCGGCGTCGCGCCGCTCGGGCCCGTTCGAGCAGCCGAGGATCCGACAGCGGATCATCCTCGGGCGGCGAGTTCAGCAGCGCTTCCAGACGCGAAGGCCGAGCCGCGTCGTAGTAGATGCCCAAGTCGTCGACCACGAGCGACAGCGGCGACTGTCCCTTGCCAGCACGCACCGAACGAAAGAAGCCGTCTTCCAGGCGCAAGAGTGGCTTCTGGAAGCGAGCAGCAAACTGCTCGGCGCGCGCGCTGGTCGCCTTGGTTCCCCAACCAATTACATAATCGACCCGGGCGGCCCGGCGCGCAGTGGGCCGGTAGTGAATCGAGCTTGCGTCCAGGAACTGCTCGAGATGGCTCACTCGCCGGATCCCAGGGGAGAAGACAGCGATCTCGAGCCCCCGCTCCGGAGCCTGCGCCGCCTTTCCGTCCCGAACCTGCGCACCCATCGGTTTGTCTGGCTTACTGGCCAGAGGGCAATGGTCAACTCTAAACGCGAGGTTTTGGTTTCCTGCGTGTCGCCGCTGTCGACCTGCCGAACGCGCGAGCGCGCCGGGTGCGCTTGCGCACCGAAGCCCTTGCCGGCAGCGTCGGTGTGAGAATTCCGAGCGGGATGGCCCGTGGGCGCTTTCTTTCGATTCACCGGCAGTCATGCCAGACTTCTGCCGATCTGACCGCGATGAAGCGAATTCCACTCGTACTTTTGACCGTCGTGCTCTTGTCGGCCTGCGGCAAGAAGCAGGATGCGCGCTCCCCGAAGGACGCCACGGCCACGGAAAACGCCGGGCGGGTCGAACCGACCACTGAGTCCGAACGCGCCATTTTGCACAATCTGGACGACCTCCCGAGCGGCACCGCGCGCTCCATTGGGGGTGAAAGAGTCACGGCCCTCGCCCCCTATGTTTCAGCCAGTGGTCTCCGCTGTCGCCGGGTTGCGTGGGCGAAGCAGGAACGCTTGGCCTGTCGTGAGCCCGAAGGTTGGTACTTCGTGCCGGACGTGTTCGGCACCGCGGGCCCGCCATGAACGCCTCCCTCGGCCTGCGCGACTTCGGACGCGGCCTGTTCATCGAGCTTCAGGTCCTGCACGCCCTCATCCTGCGCGAGACGCGCACGCGCTTCGGCGAGAGTCAGATTGGCTACCTGTGGGCACTGCTTCAGCCGCTCCTGTGGATCGGTCCGATGATTTGGTTGTTCGAGGCGGTCGGACGCAAGGTTCCCATGGGGATGGGCGTGGTGGGCTTCCTGGCGACGGGGCTGATTCCGTTTCAGATGTTCCGCAACTGCACGGACCGAGTCATGGCCGCCATCAACTCCAACCGGGGCCTGCTCTTCTACCCGCAAGTGCGCCCCATCAGCCTGATGCTCGCGCGAACGCTGCTCGAAGGGGGAACCTGGATTAGCATCTTTTTCATCATCCTGGGCGGGGAAGCACTCCTGCTCGGGGTCTTCCCGGTGGACGACCTGCTGGAGGTCATGCTGGGCCTTTTTCTCACCATCGCGCTCGGCGGCGCCCTCGGCGCGGTCCTTTGCGCCCTCTACGTGAGATGGGAGGCCGTCGACCGCATCGCGAGCCCGATGATTCGACCACTCTTCTGGGTGTC